>AMWB02133260.1_pt1 | contig 62808 bp, 55 predicted proteins | sample 200311 | NCBI WGS metagenome assembly AMWB02 (sample SAMN02737377, study PRJNA173069) | bioreactor metagenome | biome: anode biofilm in microbial fuel cells | place: USA: California | collected 2010-12-16 | reverse complement strand
AAGAAATGGCATGACCGGCAGGGGCCCGCTTGGGCTCCTGCCGGTTCCTGTTATATATTGGGGTGTAACGAGTTAGTTCTTCGCTGCCAGCCCTCGGTGAATTGCGAAATAATAGACTATTTCAATGCATGATGGAACTTGAATCCGGGTGGCGTGTTTAAGAGGGAAATGGGGAGGGCCCCATCATCCGGGTCATGGGGATAAGTGATTGACGAATATTAGAATGAAGACTATATTACGTAATCTAAACTACTGCAGCGAGCTTCGAGGAAGGAGCAACATCATGAGGAAACTGTTTACGTTCGGTCTGGCCGGTCTGGCCGTCCTTGCTTTTGCAGCGGGCGCGGCTTTTGCCGGTAGCGACTGTGCCACCAAGTCGGCGAGCGCCACCAAGTCGGCCTGCACGGCCAAAGAAGCGGACGCCAAGATGATCTCCGCTGACGGCAAGTCGTCCTGTTCGGCGACCGGCGCCACCAAGGCGAGCGCTGACGGCAAGGCCGCTTGCTCGACCAAGGACGGCAAGATGGCGATGACCGCCGATGAGTGCGCCAAGGCGTGCGGCTATACCGGCGGCAAATGCGAAGTGATCAATATGTCCGTCAAGGGGATGACCTGCGGCGGCTGCGAGACCTCTGTGACCGCCTGTCTGGAGAAGGTTCCGGGCGTGGTGAAGGTCGTGAGTGTCAGCCACAAGGACGGGACGGCGATGGTCTGCATCGATCCGGCCAAGTGCAAGACGGATGGCCTGACCTCGGCCGTGTCCAACAAGGGGTACGAAGCTGAGATTATCCCGGCGGTGGCGACCACCGCGGTGGCCGCTTCCGGCAAAGCGTGCAATCCGGACGACAAGGCGGCCTGCGCCGCCAAGTGCCTGAAGGGCGAAAAGAAGCTGGAAGACAGCAAGTAATTCTTCCCTTTTGTGAGTCGAGGCGGGTTCTGATGCCCGCCTCTTTTTTTGCCCGGGATGTTTGGCGAGAGTCCTTGAATCGCTGTATATTAGGTGAAGATGATCTGCACAGCTCCACAGTTACAGACAATGGCCTGGCGCCTGGGGTTGGTGCTGGCCATGCTGGCGGCGCCGGCCCACGGGGCCAAGTATGCCGGTGATCCGTTCTCGCTCGGCGTGGGGGCGCGACCGTTGGCGCTGGGGGGCGCGGTGGTGGCCGGGCCATTCGACGGCTCCGCTGCATACTGGAATCCGGCCGGGATGAACCTGCTGGAGGGCCGGTTGATCATGGCCATGCACGCCGAGACCTTCGGGTCGCTGCTGAACCATGATTTCGTGTCGTATATCGATGCGCGCTCGAGGGAAGGTTCGGTAGTCCGGGCGTTCGGTTTCTACGGCTATTACCTCGGGGGCGGGGGAATCAAAATCACCGAACTGGATCAGTTCAGCCGCCCGGTTATCCTCCGCGAGGAATCGCATGCCGACATACTGCTCGGTGCCGCCGTCTCCGGGAGGATTCGCTCGAAACTGGATTTCGGTGTCGCGGCCAAGATCATCTACCGCGATCTGGGAACGGAGAGCGGGATGGGGCTGACCGCGGATGCGGGGCTGCTGTACCAGGCAAAGCCGTTTGCGCGACTCGGGCTGATGGTAACCGACCTCACTACCGGGTTCATTCGCTATTCGGGGAAGACCTTCGATGAGGGGGGGCACGCCGAGTCGATCTACCCCACGATCAAGCCGGGGCTGATGCTCGAATATGGCTGGCGGCAGTTCACCGGCCGGTTCCTGGCGAGCGGCGATATCAAATTCGAAGGGCTGAAAACCTCGGCGCAGTATTGGTCCGGGGCGGCGTCGCTGGACACGCACTATGGCTGGGAGCTGGCGTATCGGGACATGCTGTTCGGGCGAGCGGGGTTCGATATCGGGCGATTCACGGCTGGGGCGGGACTGGATATCCGGCATATCACGATTGACTTCGCCTACCTCCATCAGGCGGACCTCGACGAGACATTCCGGGTCAGCGCCGGGTACCGTTTCTGATCATGGACAGCATCACTCTGCTCGGTTTGGTGGCCGGGGGCCTGACAACCGCCGCGTTCTTCCCGCAATTCCTGAAGACCTGGCGCACTCGCTCCACCAAGGATATCTCGCTGGCTATGTATGTGGTGTTCTGTCTGGGAATCGCGCTCTGGCTGGTGTACGGGTTCTTCATCAGATCCTGGCCGGTAGTGCTGGCCAATGCCGTGACGATGCTGCTGACGCTGGGGATACTGGGCCTGAAGCTCAAGCACAAGTGACGATCAGTCATTCCCTCGTAATTCGTTGACAATTCGGGCTATTTTCGTTACCTTACCGAAAAGTTACCGCGAACTCCTGGCTGGTGGGGACCATCATGCGTTCGTACCTCGTTCTTACAGTTCTGCTTTGTCTGTGTCTTTCGGGCAACGCCGCGATCGTGCACGTGCCATCGCAGTACGCCACTATTCAGGCGGGGATCGACGCCGCCGCGATCGGCGACACGGTGCTGATTGCGGCCGGGACCTTCACAGAAAGTCCCAGGATCAATAAGCAGATCACGCTGCTGGGCGCCGGGCAGAATCGAACCTTGATTACACGCAGCTCGTACGAAGAGGTCATCTATGTCACGGCCGACAAGACCGTGATCAAGCATCTGAGCGTGACTGGAGCGACCTGCACTGATGTTACCTGCGCCGGCATCCGGCTTTTCGACGTCGACAGTTGCCTGGTCGATTCCTGTCGTCTATTTGGCAATGCTGGGTGTGGGCTGGCATTCACCTCCGCGCGATTCCTGACCGTTACCCACTGTTTTGTCGACCACAACAAGTATGGAATTGCCGGCATTTACGTGTCGAGCGCTACGACGAACAACCTTCACTGTCGCCTGTTGGACAACACCGTTACCAATAACAGCTCGATCGGGATCGATTTCGCCCACTACGCCTATCACGACTCCTGTCTCGTGCAGGGGAACCTCGTGTCCTTTAACAACATCGGTCTTCACCTGATCACTACCAGACGCCTTCAGGTTCTGCAGAACTGCTTCTATCACAACTCGGAGATCGGCGTATCTCACGGTTGGTGTATGTGCGGGGGGGATCACAACGAGATTTTCGGCAATCAATTCGTGCAGAACAGCGCTGGACAGACACAGGCGGCCGACTACGGAGGAATCAACTATTGGTATGACCAGGTTGCTCTGACCGGCAACTTCTGGTCGGACTACTCCGGGGAGGATATTAACGGCGACGGCGTTGGTGATGACGCCTATCTTCTGTTGGGGGCCCTGGCTGTGGACCCGTACCCGGTCATGAACATGTCGGACAGTGACAGCGACCAGATTCCGGATCAGTTGGACAATTGCCCGACACTGAGTAATTCGGACCAGGCTGATGCCGATTCTGACGGTATAGGCGATGTCTGCGAAGACTGCATCGATTCAGACGGAGACGGCTTTCACGATCCCTACCCGCCTGTTCCCCAGGCGTGCGGCGAAGACAACTGCCCTACCGTCTACAATCCGGATCAGGCGGACTTCGACGGGGACGGAGTCGGCGATGCCTGCGACACCGGATCGGTGACATTCGAAAATGCCTATTTCGGTTGGCCGGAAACCTCCGGTCTTCGCCTTGGCCGCAACGGCTCCAGCGGCGACAACGGAAACACCAACGCCGGGAAATGCAACCTGGATTTCTCGCTGGGTGGAGACTGCGATCCCAATGCCAAGATCTACCTGTACAACGGGACAGCCGTCGTATCATATCTGGCCGGGAGTGACACGGTTGGGGCAGGCGTCATGCACTACCAGAAGCCGTTTCATATGGTCGGCTCGCGGGTTCAGCCGCAGTCGCTTACGCAAGTGAATCCGGATTACCAGACGCTGGGTACCGGTACATTTACGTCACCCGACTTCAAGATTGGCATGGACAAAGTGTGGATCGTGCCGACCACACCGGGCAGCAACGATTTCATCATCCAGCGATTGAACGTGTACTCATTCGACGGCTGGTCGCACGCGGATGTGTCGCTCGGCGAGGCGATCGACTGGGATATCCCGACCGACAACGGCAACGTGGGGGGCTGGGACGCTCAGCGAAGACTAATCTATCAGCGCGGTGTCGAGATCAGCGGCGGCTGTCAGCGAAATGATTACCGGTACGGCGGGCAGTCGTACCTCGGTTACCACCTGAACGATTCCACGACGTTTGACGACCAAACTATGCCGTATGGAGCATACACGGCCACCAACGAGCAGTATCTCTGGCCACACCTGGGCTTCTGGCCGCCGGAAATCTACGTCCAGATGCGAACGCCGGGTTATTCGCCACTTGTAACGCCAGACGACCAGCACAGCGTCATGACATACTTGCCACCGATGACCTTCCAGCCGAGCACGACCGCCTCATTCTATTCCGTGCTGGTAACCATGAAGGAGGGGACGTTGCCCGAATTCCTGGCCAAAGTTGACCGGGCGAGGCAGTGGTTTACCGATCATATCGCGGTGGGTTGGGGATGCTGCCAGGGGACGACCGGTAATATCGATGGCGACAGCGGCAACACAACGGACATTTCCGATCTCTCGACCCTGGTGGATTACCTGTTCTTCGGCGGCACGATCTCCTCGTGTGACGAAGAGAATGACGTCGATGGCTCGGGCGCGGTGGATATTTCCGATCTTCAGAAACTGATCGACTACCTGTTCTTTGGGCAGGGACTGCCCGCCTGTCCGTGACCGGACAGGATAAACGAGATGGAAGGGGCACTCATGAAGGGCTCATGTATGTTCGCGCGGGCGCACTGTTCTGCCGCCATACTCATCGGTATTTCACTCCTGATGTCGTGTGCGCCGAAGATGCGGCCGGTGTACGAGGATCCCTCATTTACCGGCGGCGCATTGCGGAGCGGGGGACTCGCGGTGCTTGGCGTGGTGGGGCGTGATCTCACGAATCCCGAAGAGGGCCAGGTGGCCGATCAGGCGGATCAGTGCCTTGCGGCCAGCATGAAGAAGATGCTTCCGGGCGTCACCATCGTGGAAGTGCCGGCAGTCCGCGACCGGGTGGGCGAATCGGCATGGAAAGAAATGCGCGTCGATGTGTCCGACAGCGACTCGCTGGCCTCGGACTCGAAGCGATTGCTGGCTGACTCGGCAACACATTTCCCGGCATTTCTTATGGCGGCACGGGTCGGAACCGAGAGGAACTGGCACGAGATGAACCAGGACGGCAAAGGGGGTACCGGGTACCGGAAAATCACACTTCGGGTGAACATCTACCGGGTGGCGGATGGGGCACTGGTCTGGTCGCAGATGGGGGAACATACGGCCTTCGAGACGAGCTCTAAAGACGAAGGCATAAAGATCTGGAAGGTTACGGTCGGCGGCAGCGGCGATGACTGGTATCCTGTCCCGCCGAAAGTGGTCAAGGTCCTTTCTTCGATTTTCGACAAGGTCGGCGAGACGCTGGCCAAGCGGCCATAAACGGTTCCGGGGCGATCCCACAGGCTGGCCGGAGGCGGATGTGGGGGGATTCTGCCGATCTCAGAGGGGCAGGGAACGCACTTGCGAAATCCCGCAAACCTTGTACTTTTCCGGCTGTTATAGCAGCAAAACGGACAAAGGAGAGACGCCATCGAGCAGTTCAATATAGTCATCATCGGGGGCGGCCCTGGGGGCTACACAGCCGGTATCCGGGCGGCCATGAAGGGGGCCAGAGTCGCGGTGATCGAAGATCGCGACCTGGGCGGGGTTTGTCTGAACCGGGGCTGTATCCCCTCCAAGGCGTTGATCGCCTCGGCTGCCCAATACAAGAACATGAAGGAAGCGGAGCATTTCGGCATCCATTTGCCGGGCGCGCCGGTGTACGACTGGATGGCCATGCGGGCGCGGAAGGACAAGATCGTCTCCACACTGGTCGGCGGGATCGGCCAGTTGTTCAAGTCGCACGGGGTTGTGCATTACCAGGGGTTCGGTAAGATCACGGGGCCGAACTTCGTGACGGTCATCGATGAGCACGGCGCTGAAACCAAGCTCAAGGCGGATTACATCATCATCGCGACCGGTTCGCGGGCGGTAAATCTCCCGGCATTCCCGATCGACGGGAAACGGATTCTGACCTCGGATCACCTCCTGGAACTGCCGAATCTGCCCAAGTCGCTCCTGATTATCGGGGCCGGGGTGATCGGCTGCGAGTGGGCGTTTATGCTCTCCATGCTCGATGTCCAGGTGCACGTGGTGGAAATGCTGGATCACGCGCTGCCGCTTGAAGACGTGAATACGTCGACCCTGATCGAGCGCGAAATGAAGAAGCTCAAGATCGACCTGCACGTCAAGACCAAGGTGGAGGCGATCACGCCGGGTCCGGAAGGGATTTCGGCGAAGCTCTCGAACGGCAAGGTAATCGAGGCGAATCAGGCGCTGGTGGCCGTGGGGCGCTCGTTCAATACGGAGGAGATCGGGCTGGAGGACGTGGGGGTCGAGAAAAACAAGAACGGCTCCATCAAGACCGGCGCCGACATGCGAACCAACGTGAAAAATGTCTATGCAATTGGCGACGTGCGCGGGGAGATCCTCCTGGCGTACACGGCGGTACATGATGGTTCCGTGGCGGTGGACAATTGCCTCGGCGGCAAGGTAGAGAAGAACTACCTGGGAGTCCCTTCGGTGATTTTCACGCACCCCGAAGTCGCCTCGGTGGGCTTGACCGAAGCGAAGGCCGCGGTGGATCACACCGTGGCGATCGGCAAATTCCCGCTCCGGGCGCTGGGAAAAGCGCAGGCGGAAAACGAAATCGCCGGCGAAGTGAAGGTGATCGGCGACAAGAAGACGGACAAGCTGTTGGGCGTCCACGTGGTGGGTATCCACGCCACGGAGATTATCCATGTGGCGGCGCTGGCGATCAACCAGGGGCTCACTGTCACGCAGCTCGGGAGCCTGATTTTCGGGCATCCGGTGATTTCGGAGTCGATCATGGAAGCGGCGCACGACCTGCACGGGAGTGCGGTGCACCTGGCGAAGAAGCGAACGTAAGCGACTCCACGCAACGGATAGATGCAAAGACGGCAGGCCGGATGGTCTGCCGTTTTCGTTGTGGTCAGTGTTGGAGTCTATTCGTGCACCGGGCCGGAGCCGAACCACTTCTGGTGCAACTCTTCGTATTTGCCGGAGCTCTTCAGCTCCCCAAGGGCCCGGTTGATCTCGGCCAGCAGTTCGGTGTCCCCTTTGCGCACCGCGATCCCGTAATGCTCTTTGCTTAAAATCGGGCCGACCATTTTGGCGCCGCCATGGCTGGTGATATACGCCTGAGTGGTGGGGTAGTCGTTGAGCACGGCATCGAGATTCCCGTTTTCCATATCGATAAACGCCGCGCCGATATTGTCGAACGAGAACACCTGCAGGCCGGGCGCCTTCTTGGCCATCATTTCACCAGTGGTACCGAGCTGCACGCCGACTTTCTTGCCGTACAGGTCTGGCAATGAGGTGACTGTCGTGACCGACTCCGGGACGGCGATGGTCTGGCCGGCGAGATAATAGGGGTCGGAGAAATCGACCTGTTCGGCCCGCTCGGGCGTAATAGTGAGGGCGCTGATCGCGACATCGTACTTGGCGCTGTTGAGGCCGGGGATCATGCCGTCGAACGGCGTCACGATAAACTCGGGGGTCCGCCCGCACAGGATGCAGATCTCACGGATGAGATCGATATCGAAGCCATCGGGCTGACCGGTCGCGGTGTTAATGGTCTCGAACGGCGGATAGGTGGCATCGGTGCCGATCCGCAGGGCGCGCCCGGCGGAGTCGGACTTCTTCTGTCCGCAGCCGGTGAAAAGCAGCAGTCCGACCAGCAGCCCGGAGTATGTGAGAAGTCTTCTCATGGCAGCACTGAAAGAACGGCGCCCGGCCGGCCAATGTCAAAAAAAAAGACCGGCCCGGCGCGAACGCCGGGACCGGCCTTTACTGGAGGGAGAGACTTCAATAATAGTCAATCGAGAGGGACCCGAGACGATCATCCAGATTGACTTCAATCTTGTTCTTCAGCGTGTCGTAGCCATCGTTGACAAAGGCGCCATCGCGCGCTTTCAGTCCGACCTGTTCGAGATATTCGCGGTCATCGACGCCGCTGATCCGCACCCCGGCATCGCTGGGGAGGCGCAGGCGGATTTCGGAATTGTCCCCTTTCAGCGAGACGGACACCTGCGGCAGCAGGGTGCCGAGCTTGAGATACACCGTCCCCTGATCCGCCTCCAGCTTGAGCTGTTTGAGCGGCGTGGTGGAGAGGTTCAGGTGCATGTCGGAGTTCTTGCCGAAGCACTCCATACTGAGCGGCACCAGATTGGAGAACGACAAGTACCAGTCATCGGCGGCATCGGTCTCGACCCGTATGGCATTGCCGAGGATGCGGCGCTTGCCGCCGTTCATCACGACATTGCCGACGCCGTTTTCGACGGCGTAGGTGATATCCGGTTTGTGGGTGAACTCGCGGAACTGACCCTCGACCAGATCATCGGTGGCGTCACGGATGGTGAGGTCACCATCGGAGAGATTCAGCTCGGCGTGGAGTTCTCTGACCGTGGGATCGGCCCCGGCTTTGTAGCTGGTGGAGGAAAAGAAATTGGTGTCGTTGCCGCCGGTGCTGCCGGCCCAGACCAGATAGAGGCCGCCCAGGAACAGGGCGACCGAGGTCAGGTAGGAAACGAACTGCAGGCGCGACTTGGCGAAGATCTTCTCCAGACCGACGGCGATCAACACGATCGGGAAGTAAATGAGGAAGTCCTCCCAGAAGTTGCTGTTGATCACATCCAGGTTATGCAGGAGCAGCACCGCACCCAGGAGTACGAGCAGCATGCCCCAGCGAAATCGTGCCGGTGTCATTAGGATGTCTCTCCTTTCTCGCGCGAGGTGTGCCAGTTCGACCAGTGACGTTGCTCGGCGCCGTGGCGACTGCGGCGGAACAACATGCCGAGGCCGAGCATCACCAGAATCAGCGGCCAGCCGTGGCGGATGATATTGCCCAGGTCGAGTGGATAGAGATTACGGTCGATGAAAAAGAACAGCCCGAGCAGGATCAGCAGGAAACCCGTAAAGAGACTGCCCCGTCGGAGCTCTAACTGTCCTTTCTCCTGAGTCGCCTGCCCGCTGGCCAGCCACCCGATAACATAGCCGAGCAGGCCCATGAGCAGGCCGAAGAGGGCCGGGATGACCCAGCCGTTTGACCAGAAGCCGGGCCCGGCACTCATGCGACGGTACCCCCGTTCTGACCGGCGAGATGGCCGGGCTGGACGGCGTCATTGGCGGCCGCCCGGTGGGGATTGCCGCGATAAAGCACCAGCAGGAGGCCGAGGCCGATCAGGAGGATGGGCCAGTATTGCTCGAAAACCTCATCCAGATCGAGCCAGTACCAGTTGATATCGATCAGCATGATCAGGCCGACGAGGATCAGAATACCGCCGGGGACATAGCGAGTCCAGGTGCGGCTGGGGGAAGCGACCTTGACCGGAGCCACGCCTTCCGGGCGTTTCCGGATGGCAACCCAGCAGATAAGGTAGGCCAGTACGCCCATGCCGTGGGCGAACACCGCCAATACCGCGATGATACGAATGATAGCCGGGTCGATGCCAAAATACTCGGCCAGTCCTCCGCAGACGCCGCCGAGCACCTTGTCGGTAGTTGAGCGATACAGTCGTCGTTCCATTGCCTCTCCTTATCTGAGATTACCAGCCTACAGGATTAATCTACGAGCCCCCGGACCAAAAGGTTCGGGCGTTTTTGGGAGGGGAGAGAGGGGGCGGGCGGGCCGGCTACCGGCGAGCGGCCTGCTGGAGAAGGCGGGCGGCGAGTCCACGATTGGTCGAGGCGGAATCGGCGGCCACTTTCTCCAGGAGCAGGCGAGCTGTCCGGCACTCCGAGGAATCGGACGAATTGACCAGCAACTGATAGCTGGTTTCGAGCAATTGTCGCTCGACATCCTGACGTTTGGGGGCGGCCTTTTTCTCCCGCGTCACCAGCCCCTGATCCAGCGCCGTGGGGAGTTGGAGCTTCCCTTTGGCCTTGTCGAGATTCGCCAGCAGCGTGGTCAGCGAATCTCGTTCCTGCCGAAGCGACGCGAGATCGACGACGGTCCCCTCGGCGGATTCAGCGGCGTTACTGCCGACCGCCGCGGCCCCCGCCGGAGCCACTGCCGTGGCGGCTTTGGAGAAGACAGCGGTATCCGCAGGAGGCACTGCATCAACACCCGGTTCCGGAATATCGACCTGCTGGGCGAGGTGCGACGTATCGACCGGCTTCAGCTCCTCATCGACCACAACAGCCGAAGGTGGCGCCTTCACGGGCTTCTGGACCGGTACCACCGTCTCCTGCTTTTTGTGAGTTGCCGTCGATCTGGTATCGGTGGCGGCGGTTTGTGAGCGAGACTCGAGTTCTTTCCGCAGTGCACGCTCGGCATCCTTGTGGTCACGCTCGATTGTCGTCGTCTCCGCAGGCGCGGGAACGACCCGGGTGTCCCGGCCGGCTACGGTCGTATCACCATTCACGGACGGCGTGGACAGCTTCTGTTCGACCGGTCCGAAGATGTCATCCTTGTGCATGCCGATATAGCCGAGCAGCACGAGCGACGCGGCCGCAGCCATCAATTTCCAGCCAAGTGCGAACGATCGCCTGGGGCGAAGGTCGGTGATGGCGGTCTTTTGGGGCGATGCGATCCGCTGTTCGATCTTGCGGGCGGCCTGTTCCCAGTAGTCGCCGCCGGCCAGTTCGGCCTTCCGATCCACCAGAGCATCGAGTTGAACGAATTTCCAGAGGAGCGCCTGGCATTCCTCACAGGTGCGCAGATGCTCCTCCATGAGGGCCAACTCCTGCGGCGGGAGGTCCCTGTCGTGATAGGCCGACACGCGGTCGAGAAAGTATCCGTGATCCATACAGCTTCGCCGTTGCGCTCAGTGAGAATACGGTTCTCTAGAGCAAATCTTTCAGCGCCTCCAGCAGGTATTTGCGCGCGCGGTACAGCCGGGAGTCGACCGTGCCGGGCGGAATCTTGAGATAGCTCGCAATATCGGCATAATCCATATCCTCGAAATGGCGAAGGACGAAGACGGCGCGATAAGTGACCGGCATGGACATCAGGGCACGATAGAATCGCTCCTGCGATTCATCATCGAGCAGTTTGTCGAGCGGGCCGAGATCGGCCGAGGCCGGATCGAATCCCTTTTCGGAGATCTTATCGAGCGATTCCTTCTTCTCCTCCCGGTTTACCTGGGTGTACGCCAGGTTTCTGGCGATGGTCGACAGCCAGGGGTAAAACGAGTACTCGGTGCGGAAAGTCTTTATCGCGCCCCAGGCCCGTACAAATGCCTCCTGCACAATATCCTCGGCCTGGTCAAACGACCCCACCAGGCCGAAGATATACCGGAACAGGCGCTTCTGGTGGCGGCGGACCAGTTGCCCATAGGCGGCCTGATCGCCGTTCTGGGCCGCCTCGACCAGTTTGCGCTCGGCCGGATCGACTCCGGATACTGTTACTTCCGGTTCTTTATTTTCTTCCCGAGAAATATCGTTTTTCTCCCGCCGGCCGGTCTGCCAGCAGCTTAATGATCAGGCTCTCGAAGAGCAAAATGTCGTTGGCCCCGGTTTTCCGCGTATCGGCCACGGTTTCGGCTATTTCGATCATCATTTGTTCCAGGAACCGATTGTCGAACTGGTCCGCCTGCTGGCGAAATTTCGGCTCCAGCCAGCGCCGGTACGGCTCCAGCTTCCGACCGTTCTTGAACTGGTAGACGGACAGGACATGCCCGAACAGGATGCTCAAGAGCCCGCTGGGGGTGTTGCCATCGGCCACCAGCGCCCGCACCAGCCTGAGGGCCTGGGTACCGTTGCGGGCGACAATCTGGTCCCCCAGCTCGAACACCGTGAAGACGGCATACCCGGCGACAGTGGAGCGGACGTCATCGGTGGTCACGGTCTCGCCGGATTCTTTCAGGTCAATCAGTTTGTCGGTTTCGGACTCCAGCGCGCCGCGATTGCCGGCCACCAGCTCGGCCAGCAACCGGAGGGCATCGGGGGCGATGGTGAGGCCGTGCCTGGTCAGTTTGCGCTGAACCTGCGACGCGGTCTCCGCGGAGGTCAGCTTGCGAAACTCCACATCGACCGTCGCCTTGGTGATGTTCTTGAAAAAGGCCGAGTCCTTCTTGGGCTTTTTCGACGATGGCGTGCTGAACAGAATGATGCGGCTGGTGTCCTGCGGCTCAATCATCTTCAGGATGCGCGCCAGTTCGGTCGGCTTGTAGTGCTGGATATCGCTTACGACAAAGACCTGGCGCTCCCCGAGCATGGGATAGACCGACAACTCGGCCAGCAGATCGCCGCAGGAGGTACGGCGGCCATCGAGGCGCCGGTAATTCGTGGCATACAGGGCATCAGGCAGGAACTGGCGAGCGAGATACTTCTCCGCCTCGATCATGCGGTAATCTTCTGTACCCCAGAAGTAATAGGCGGGGGAGAATTTTCCGGCGCCGACTGAGGTCAGAAGTTCGCTGGGGGTCATGAAGCAAACATACGGAGCGGCCAGCGGTACGGTCAATCGAAAACCGGACGCAGGCGAACGGAGGTGATGCGGCGGGAGCGCGGGGTTACATCAGGAGGGTATCGAAAGCGCTGTTCTCGCGGGCCGGGATCCAGTCGAGCGAGAAGTGGTACTTCTGGCGGTAGGCGGTCGCCTTCTGAATGAGGGGTGAGTAGCGGTGCGGGATCGCCTCACGGCCGTTCAGTTGGTTGATCAGCGTGAGGTTATTCCCGAAGATCTGGAAGGTCTTGTTCGTGAAGTACTTCTGATTGGAATCGATGAACTCCAGCAGCGCCAAGAGCGAGGCAAAGTCGCTGTGATCGAGATCCTCGCCGGCAAAGGGGGCCTTGAAACGAATGCCCAGTTCGGGGATGGAGAAAAGCACCAGCGCGGTTTTGCCGGTGTCATTCTGTTCAGGTAACGGGTAAGCGCCGAAGAAGCAATCCATGCCGGGTAGTATGGCAAGTGGTATGCCATCTCTCGAAGAGCTGCGGAGATTATCTAAGTTGTTATATTGTAGATAGTTAGTACGGTATCGGCCTCCCCCGCCTATGAACCTGAATGCAGGATTATTTCGGGCGGAGTAGCTGGAAGCGCAGCAGGCCCGGTTCGGCGCCGGAGCCCGCGCGCATGAAGCCCAGCCGTCGCAGGGTCTTTCGGGACGGGATATTCCCTTCGTGGGTGTCCCCAATTATGCATTGAACGCGGTCGTCGAGCCAGGCCCAGGCAATGAGGGCATCAGCTCCCTCCGTGGCAAACCCTTTGCGGTGAAACTGGGGCAGGACGGAGTAGCCGATTTCTATGGTCCCACTGTCATCCGGCTCCCCTTTGAATCCGCCGCTGCCGAGCAGCGTATCCGGCTCGCCGGAGGCACTCGATCCGATCCAGTACCAGAACCAATAGCCGGCCAGATCGGGATGTTCGGTTACGCGGTTGCGAAAGAAGTCGAGCGCATCGCGCAGAGTCTCAGGGGGCCAGTTGTTTGGCACGACCGCGGACAGCAGCCTGGCCAGATGCACGCGATCACCCGAATCGGAAGCGAGCATCTCGGGCGTGGCAGCTACCAGGCGGAGCCGTTCGGTGATGATGATGGCAGAGCGCGTACTCATGGTGAAGAATTCAGATCGAACCTGTCGGCCGGTCAGCAAAAGGCCCGACCTGAACGGCCGGGCCTCTCCCATAGCGTAAGCCGCTTATTTGGATTCTCTGACGATGAACACCGGTATGATCTCAACATCCTTGCGATCCACGCGCACGGTGTCCGGCGGTTCCCCCTGGACCGATTCGGCGACCGCCATGAGCGAATTGTTCGGATTCATGGTGGTGGTGTCGACCGCCAGCTTCTCGATCGGTTTGTCTTCGAGCGAGGACACGTAAATCGTGGCAAGACGCCCCGATCCGGGGGCGAGTTTGGTCTTGCTCGGACCGATGTTGGCGATCAGGCCGATCAGGGCGCACTGGATGGCGGTATCGGCGCGGAGTCTCTGCACCGCGAATTTCTCGCAGCGACCGCCGGCGAAGACGGCGGAGTCGGCGACGATCCGGTTCAATCCGGCGGTCATTTTGAGCGGCACGGCGATGGCCGCGATCGATTCATCATTGGTGCACGATACGGTAATCGTCCAGCAGGTGGGACTCACTTTGGCCAGATCGCAGTAAACCGTGTCGGCTATGCCGAACTTGTCGATCGGCCCGGCCTGGACCATCGATACGGCGCCGATAATAAGCAGCAGGGCCAGGGTCCCATTGGCGAGTGATTTCATAGTACCTCCAGTCAGTAACACGTAAGACGATTCATCGCTTGTACACACCGATCATAGGAAAGATCCTAGGGCCGGTCTTCATCGAGACGGGTCATCTTCGAAACATACGCCCTCACCAGCGAGTCGGCGGTGCCGGCGGCGTTGAGCTTCTGCCGGTAGACGTTGACGGCGGTCAGGAAAGCGTTCCGCCCGAAGTCGGAGCCGGGGAATTTATCGGAGACCGTCACCAGCATCTGGGCCGAGCGGAGCCAGTCCTGCTGACGGCGGAACAGTTCGGCCTTGTACATGAGCGCGAGCGCTTCGATGCCGCTGCCGGCACCCTGCTGGGCGGCCTGATCGAACGTCTGCGAGGCGCGTTCGAGCAGGCGTTCCGCTTCCAGTTTCCGTCCCATGGCGGCGTACTGGTCGGCCAGATACAAGAGCGTCGAAAACGTCTGTTCGGAAGGCGGGTAGTTCTCGATCAGGAACTTGTATTCCGTCTCGGCGCGATTCCAATTCCCCTCGTTCTCGAACGAACGGGCCTTGGTGAACTGGGGGAGCGGATCGGTAGCGTAGTAGCCGGGATAATCCCGCTGAATCTGCACCAGGATCTGGCGCGCCTGATCGTATTTTTTCATTTCGAGCTGCACGAGACTCTTCTTGAAGTACAGAATCGGCTTGAGCATGGTGTCGCGCCCTTTGAGAGTGGCCATGACCTCATCGTACAGGCGCAGGGCGGTGTCGTAGTCGGCGAGGTGAGCGGCGCGGAGATCGGCGATCCGCAGCTTGGCGTCGCGGTTGACGGTACCGGCGGAGTCGACGAGCTTGCCGAGCACAGTAACGGCCGACTGCCAGCTGCCGCGGTCGATATACAGGCGGGCGAGCATGGCGTTGGCGGCCACCGTTGCGCGGGCGCCGGATCGCCCCGACGCCAGATCGCCGTAATAGCGCTCGGCGCGCACGAAGGCCTGCGTGCTCTTCAGAGAGTCGCCGAGCTGGTCGTAGACACTGACCATGTGCGCGGGAACGTTGAACACGTTAAACACGACCTCGCCTTTGTCATCGAGCGGGGGATCGAGCAGCGACACGCCACGATCGTAGGAGGCGAAGGCACTGTCAAGGTTACCCGAGGCCTGCAACGCCTGACCCATCAGGACCTGCGCCCCGGCGGCCTCCTGCGGCAGCAGTTGCACGCGGGTGAGCAGGCGGCTGATCGCGGCGGCGCAACTGTCGAAATGACGGGTGGCGAAGGAGAGTTGTCCCAGGCGGATAGTGGCGCGGTGGGCCAGCGACGCGATTTCGCGATATTCGGTGGGGTGGGTGGTCTGATCGACCGAATCGAGCGCGGTCAGACAGAAGCGGGCCAGATCGCCGTAGGTGCCGCGCAAGGCATTGAGCGCTCTCGTGTCGCTGAGCTCCGGCCTGATCTGGGCATTCTGCATCTGCCGGTCGGCCTCGAAAAACAGCTTCTCGGCCTGATAGCGAATGCGGACGGCGGGGTTGTCGCCGCACGAAACGAGCAGCAACCCGACCAGAAGTCCCAGAGCCAGCCGTACTTTTGTATCCATACCCACCTGTATCGGTCATCCTTGGTTTGCGTAAACCACAAAGATACCGGGCTCCGATGGGGGGTTCAAGCATATAATTCCCCCATTCATTCGAGGAGTGATTGAGGGGGAAGATCAGGGCAAAAAAAGAACCCGCGGAATGCCGCGGGTTCGGGAGCTTTGAAAACGGGGGGTCGGCTTACGCTTTTCTGCGGAAGCGAGCCAGACCGGCGCCGGCCAAGCCAAGTCCGAGCAGCATGATGGAGGCAGGCTCCGGAACCATGGTGACGGACTCATTGATCACGTCGTTCCCGCAACCCAGCGCCACGTGGAAATCGAGCGTCGAAGCATCTCCAAGGAGCGCCTTGTCGAAGCGGAATTCCCACACGTACGTGTCACCATTGTTGCCGCGCGGATTGTAGCCGCCGCTGAACGTCTCGTATTGGGAGCCGAAGCTCTTCACGAAGGAAACGGTGCCGACGGAATTACCGAACCCCTGCCAGGGACCGGCCAGAGCGGTGATCGTGGCGCTGCCGCCGCCACCAGTGTAGCCATAGCTGCCCGGCTTGTTTTCGATTCCGGCGGTGCTGGTGACCTGCAGGAGATTGGTCGTGTACTCGGTGCCCAGGGAGGCAACGTCGCGGGTGTCGATCGCGAACCGGTTGGAGCCGGCCGTGATGAACAGATCACCCAGGCGATAATCCTGGTTCCAGCTGGTGCTGTGAGCGGAGTACCCGAAGGAGTTCGCCAGCGCGACGTAGATGTAGCCGCCATTGTCTCGAACCTGCAAACCCTCGAGATCGAACTTCTCGCCACCTTCGCCAAGGTAACCCGGCGAGGGAAGGTTGCCGATGCCCGGGTAGTTGATGGGCGCCCAGTTGTTGTTGTGGTCGAACGGGCTGTCCGCAAACCCGACGGTATTGTAGTGATACGGGAAGGCGAACGCCTGACCGCACAGTAGCCCCAGTGTCAGTGCCGCGACGAACAGTTTTCTCATAGTTGCCTCTCAAAGCTCCTGAGATAGATATTATTTACTGGTGATCCCAGAAGCAAACACTGTGCCCGAAACGGGACTCTTGGCGGCTATATATCTTATTGTCTTCCATCGTCTTGCGAGCACACAGTCGGCTCCCTTTTCGATTCGGCGGCGTCAATGCACGCAACCCTTCACAATCTGGTCAACTTGTTGCAGCAAAATGCCATCGGGGGTCAATCCGCTGCACGAGTCCGGACCGCGCAAAAAGACAGTGAAAACCGTGGAGATACCGGTTTGCTCCCCCTTTGTGTAAAGGAGGATGTAATGTCCAATCAATCTCAAGGACCGCGGGAAATGCTATCCCGCGACCAATTACGGGAGGCGACCGGCGTGAAACAGCAGTCAGCGCGGGCGCTTCAAACGATGGAATCCCTCAAAGGGATGCTCAAGTGGAGCCCGGCTGATCTGACGTCCGGTCGGTATCGAACCATGCTGTACCGATTCCTCGCTGAGCAGGTGCCGATCGTGAGCGCCTGTATCTGGACGTGGGTTCGCCTGACGGCGGCTCCGGGGGGATATCGGATCGTGGCCAGTGGCGGGACGAAAGCTGAGCGGCGGGCCGCCGACCGGTTGCGACTCCTGGGGGAGCGACTCTTCGTCAATGTGCTCGAGAATCGAGTGGGACTGGTGACGCTCCTTCCGGAATTGCTGGCGGCCCTGTTTCGTGACGGCATGTTTGGCGCGTTTCTCACGGTGTTGCCGGATGGCTCCGGGGTCGACCGGCTTGTCCCGGTAGACGCGCTGCGCGTGCAGCGGGATACGGAAACGGGGGTGCCGCGCCTCCGGCTGGACCTGGAGGATCGTCTGATCGACCTGAACCGCCCGGACTTTCAGTACTTGGCCTTGGCCGCGAGTCCGGCGGAGCCGTTCGGACGCTCGATCCTCCAGCCGATTCCGTTCGTGGCGTATATCGAGCAGCAACTCGTCAAGGACATGCAGCGGAGTAACCACAACGCGGGATATCACCGACTGCACGTGAGGATCACGCCGCCGGAGCGGCTGGCGGGGGAATCGGACACGGCGTTCACCCATCGGATCAACAGTTACTTCGACAGTACGGTCGAGATGATACGCGGGTGTGCCGTCGACGACAACCCGGTGACCTGGGACAATGTCGCGATCGAGTATATCGGGCCGGACAGCGGGCGGACCTCGCAGAGCAACTGGTTCGTGAATCATCGCGCGATAATCGAGGACATCTGCGCCGGGACCAACCTGGCGCCGTACCTGCTGGGGTATTCGTATGGCGCCACCACGACCTGGTCGAACTTCAAATTCGACGTGGTGATGCGGCAGGTACGCTCGGTCCAGGCGGAAGTGGCCGGGCTGCTCGACCGGATCGCGGCGGTCGATCTGGCCCTGGCCGGGATCGAGGCGCGGGCGGAGTACGTTTTCGACAACAGCTTTCCGTATCAGGCGGCGGAGAGAAGCGCGATCGAGGCGCAGCAGGTGGAGAATCTGCTCAAGCTGTTTGCGGCGGGACTGATCGATGAAGCAGCGGCGCGCGAACAAGCGGCGAAGCTGTTCGGGGTCGGATGCTGACCGCCGACGACTGGCGCCGGGGATTGACCGATCCGGCTTCCTTCGCTACGACCATCCTCGGTGTCGAGCTGCATCCGGGGCAGAAACTCTGGCTGGAGCAATCGACCGCGCGCGAGAACCTGCTGGTGACCGGGAACCGCTGGGGGAAATCGTTCGTCTCGGCCGTGAAGCTGCTGCACAGCGCCCTGTATCAGATTCGCCCGGTCCAGTTCGATCGGAGTGGGCGGTACCGGGCCGTGGTGGCCTCGATCACCCAGGACCAGGCGAATCTCGTCTTTCGAGAATTGGTCCGGCTGGTGTTCCAGTCCGACTGCCTGCCCGATCTGGTGGCGTCGCATCAGCAGACGCCGCATCCGCGGCTGACGTTCGGCAACGGCGCGAGCATCGAGGCACGGACGACGCAGAATCGCGGCGAGTACCTGTTGGGGAACGACTACGATCTGGTGATCTTCGATGAGGTGGCGTTCGAAACCCATCCCGAGTACGTGGTGGAAGAAGTGATCATGATGCGGCTGGCGGACCGCGAAGGGCGGCTGGATCTGGTCTCGACGCCGAACGGAAAGAACTGGTTTTACCTGCGAGCACGGGAAATCATCGAGGGGAAACGCCCCGGCTACCTGCAGCGTGGAGACAGCCGCGACAATCCGTATCTCTCGGCCGAATTCCTCGACGAACGGCTGCGGTACTTCTCCGAAGCCCGGCAACAACAAAACATCATGGGACAGTTCGTCGATTCGGGAGGGGAAGTGCTGGCCGGAGCGCTGGTGGATGCCGCCATGGTTCGGGACTACAACCGTCCGCAAGAGACGCCGTCAGAGCCCCGACGGTTCGCCACCGGATGGGATCTGGCGCGGAAGCGAACTGCGACCGTGGGGATCACCGTGGAGCTGGTGGCGGGGATCGCCTATGTGGTGGCGCTCGAGCGGTTCAAGGAGATGGACTGGAATTTCGTACTGCGAAAGATCCGTCAACGGCAGGAGGAGTATCCGGGGGAGCTGGTGATCGACGCCACCGGGCTGGGGGATGTGGTGCTGGCGGCCCTGGATGATTACCGGCCGACCGGTGTCATCTTCACGCCGTCGGTCAAGGCCGACCTCCTGACCAATGTCGAGTTGATGCACGCACGCGGCGAAGTGGCGTACGGCCGGTGGCCGTTGCCGGATGGGCCGGGCCGAAGCTGGTCGCTTGAGGACGAACTTCGCAAGGCGCGCTGGGATGACAACAACGAATGCGATGGCCTGATGGCGCTGGCGTTGGCGCTTCGGCCATTCGGGCGCACGGCCAGCAGCATCATCCCGGCCCGGGTGGGGCGGGTATGAGCGGACCGGGTCAGCGCCCCTTGGCCAACAGCGCGATCTGGCCGCCATGATACAGGTCGTGCTGGATCGCGCCGTGAATGAGAAAATACCTGGTGCCCGCTTGGCTCGGAGTGAGTTCTTCAAGACCGGTGTCGCTCATCGCGGCCACGGTCTTCTCCAGCGCCTCGTGCCGAACGCGCAGCAGCACCAGGAGCTCGGACCAGGCAGTGTCATCAGTTCGGGAAACGGGCGGCCAGTCGGCCGCCCCTTCCAATTGAACATTCTCTCCGGTGAGGCGACGTCTGACGGCGTCCTTCCAGGCACAGACATGATGGGCGATTTCCCAAATCGAATGAGCGTGCGGCAACGGGTGCATGGCGGCCTGTGCCGCGGTGAGCGGCTCCAGCAGTTCCATAAGAGCCGGTCCGTGCCAAGCCTCGCCATAGAATGCCCGGTGCATCTGATCCACAATACGGTGAACTTCGGTCATACCGTCTCCTTCTCGCTCATACATACGCGGATACGGAGTAGTTCGGCTATCACATTCTGAGCTGGGAATTGGCATGAGCGGCCGTTGTCTCGGTGAACAAAAACATTGACAGCCCGGTCTACTGTCGTAGCATCACCATGTCATCAACGACAGATTCGGCTGTCTTCGATGCGGCAGCCGGTGGGGGAAGCAGCATTGTCAGGAGCGGCGCCGGAGTGCGCCGGAACATAAGGAGAACCGGTATGTGGAAGAAGGCGATCATCGCGGCGGTGGTGGGGTGGGTAGTTCTGACGGTCTGGGTATTCGTCGTGAACGGGATGTACGGCTTCCGGGCGCGCATCGACATGCGACAGATACCGCAGGAAGGCCAGGTATACGAACTGTTGAAGACGCAGTTGGCCGAGCCGGGACGGTATATCTGCAATCCCCAATTGGACGCGTCCGGGCAGTTTCCCGGGAATCAGCCGGTATACAGCATCTTTTACAGCGGTGTCGGACATGAGACAGCCGGAACGGAGCAAACCCGTCACTTCGTTCGTGGTTTCCTGGGCATTCTGCTCGCGGTGTTGCTCCTTGGTCAGAGCGGCGAACGCATTTTGAATCGCTACGTCTTTCGAGTCCTATTTTTCAGTGCGCTCGGCCTGTTTCTGGTCCTGTGGTCGGATCTGCCAAGTGCCGGAATTGGCGGGTACCCGATGCGGGATGCGTGGCTTCTGGCCGCAAACACGCTGGCGTCCTGGACACTGATAGGGCTGGCCGTGGCGGCGGTGATGCGGCCGGCGTCAGGCGCAAGGGGAACGGCCAAATAGCCGACCGTGAAGAAACCTACGGCTTGTCAGACAAACAAATACGCCTTGCGAGGGAAGGTAGCTCGCAAGGCGTTGAAGGGAGGAGGAGGGTTGGGGGAAATCTTTATTTCTTACGAACTCTCACGCGGTTGAGCACCATACCGCCCAGACCGATGCCTAACAGCGCCATCGTGGTCGGCTCCGGTACGGCGACGGGCGGGTTGCAGCCATCACTGCCATCGCCATCGTTGCCATCGTGTGGCGTGAAGCGATCATACGCCTCATCGTTGTGATCTTTGAGCGGCTGGTTATTGACACCGTGCCTGTGATCGTCCGGTTTCTGCGGCGGGCGATTGAAACCGTTCACCTCGGTCACCGTCAGGGTCATCACCAGCAGGAATAGGATTCCGGCCAGGATCCACTTGAACGGCGGATGTTCTCTTCTGCGGTAGACTTTCATTGTCCTATGCCCTTTCGAGGTGAAGCCTCAAAATTTTACCTGTCTCCCTGCTCTTGAGCAAAGCCTGTGCCCGAACGCAAAACTGGAGTCCGGGGGTGCTATTCAACCATCAATACAGCAATGGATTAGGCGATCGTTTGAGGCACGCCGGCGAGTTCCGAACGCGTTTTGGAGCGCAACGGCTTGCGCAAAAATAGAGTGACTTTGCCTCTGATAACCGAATGCTCGGCGTTTGTAGGAGACATTTTTTTCGGAGGCAAGCATGAACGAAAGTCTGGGACGTGTCCGTGTGCAGTTGGCCGAGCGGGAAGAAACCGTTATCCCGCCGGACCTGATCGAACTTCTCAACACCAATATCCGTCCGCCGAAGCCGGTGACGGAATCAGAGGTGTATGTCCGCTCGATGTATGTCGTGTCGGATCAGGTCAACAGTTTCGGGGGGAGGTTTCCGATCGAGGAGTTCGAGCGGTTGACGCAGTTGCTGATCGACTCGCCGGTTCTGGTCGGGCATCGAAAGGACAAGCTGCCGATCGCCCGGAATTTCCACGCCGTGCAGACCGAGCGCGAGGGGCGTCCGTGGGTACGGAGCTATTTCTTCTGGATGCGCGGTGCGGAGGGAGCCGATACGCTGCGGGACAACATCGACGGCGGCATCTACAAGGAGTGCTCGATCGGTTTCACGTTTCTTCTGCCGCAGTGTTCCGTCTGCGGGCAGGACATTCGCACCTGCGAACATCTCCCGCTCCACGAGTACCCGGGGGCGGACGGGAATTCGGCGACCTGCCATTTCGATTACCGCCAGATCGACAAAGTACTGGAAACCTCGCTGGTGTATCGCGGTGCCACTCCCCATACGGCGGTAACCAAGGTGCTGGCGGCGGAGGCTGTACCGATCAGCGGCGCGGCAATCGAGATCGGCGAACCGTCGGCGATCGAGGGGGCGGGGCCGTTTCTGGTGATGCCGTGTTACGAAGGGGTGCCGGTCATGGCATCGATTCAGGGCGGACGACTGCGTATGACGGAAAGAAACGGGGGGGATCTTCCTCCGGAAGTTTGCGGGAGTTTTCCGACAAGCGGCCTGGCGGAGACTGATCCGGTGGCCGGGTTGTTGGTGGGGTACCGGGGGAAGGAACGGTGTCCGGAGGATTCGGTGCGGCGATTTGTCCACGAAGGATCCGGCCCGGTGACGCGGCTGGCGCTTCATCTTGTGCCACGGCTGGCCGGTGAAGCGCTGGCTGCGGGGGATGACCGAAGCCGGTACAGCGTCCGCACTATGCGACATCGCCTGGTAACTCGCGACGGTCTCGCTGATGCTGTCCGGTGTCTGGCGACCCGCAATGGCGCGCGGATTGTGGCACTGTCGTCACCGGTTCAACCCGAGGAGAAGCGGGTCTACCGGATCCGCCCTGCCGCGACAAAGAAGGAGTCGGAGTACACGTTGGCGGTGGCGCCCGGCTCGCCCCTGGCGCGGCTCTCGGTGCAACACGGGGGAGAACGCTGCGAGTATCAGCTCCAGCAGTTCGACCTTCGGCGCTGGCAGCAGGGGAGACGCTTCATCGCTGATCGGATGGGTGAAGCGGAAGAGATCCGTCAGCGGGAACGTCGGTTGTTCCGTGAGGAGTCTCCGGAAGAACCACAACGGGAAGGCGCGGGGATGACGATGGCACTGCGCGGCACGGAGACGTCCAGACTCGTGGTGCGGCCGATCCTGCTCGATGGTCGCAGCCGGTTCCTGTGTTATCTGCGGGGGGTAGGCGGTAGCATATGAAACCGGAATCACCTGACACGATCCATAAAGACGGGAGGATGGCACGAATGAAATGGATGACCGGGGCGGGCAAGGGTGCGGAGAGCGGCGGAGAATGCTCACCGCCGCTCCGCCTGAGCGGGCAGATACTGAATCTGCTGATGGTGGCCCTGAGCATCGCGGCCGCGTACTTCATGACGATTCAGTCGCTGAAGATCGAACTGGCGGCCAAGGCCGAAAACAGCGTCGTGGTGGCGCTGGACAAGAAGCTGGCCAATATCGAAGTGATCCTGCGCGAGGGCGTGGTGAGCCGGGAGGAGTTCTACCGGCTTTCGCAACAGATAGACAGTCGCCTGGCGCGGATCGAATATCACGTAAGTAATCAGGGAGGAGGAAGCCGTGATCCACAACGATGAACGTGCCTATATCGCCGAGCTGATGGAAGCGCTCGATGGCGAGCGGCTGTCGCTGATCGATTTCGACGCGCTGCGAAAATGGTTGGGGGAACTGGCGCCGCGCCTCGCCGAGCGGGATCGGGTGCTGTCGGATGTGGTACTGCTGCGTGCCGATGCCGAAGCACGGATCGGCGGCATGCTCAAGGCGATTGCGGCTGCGGACCAGAAGCGGGGCAGTCTGGATGGGGTGCAGCACGAACTCGACCGCCTGCCGACGTTGACGGTGGCCGAACTCCTGGCGTGTCGGGAGCGCGTAGCGGCGAAATTCCGCGACTGCTTCCCGACCAGCTATGGCTTGCTGAGCCGGAGCGTCATGCGGGGCGACCGCCCCGGGGCGTACGGCGATTTCAAATGAGTGAGGGACCGCGCGTCCCGCCGGGGTGGGAGCTTCTCCCGATTTCAAGCTGACGTAAACGAACATAAGGAGAACGTATGACGATTCGTGATCAGAATCTGGAGACGATCGCGCCGGTCATCGCGACCTTCAAGGTCAAGCAGACGACCGGACTGGATGATCTCAAGGATGCCAACATCGGTCAGGCGGTAATGCTGACGGCCAACAACGAGGTCGGGCCGCTCGCGGCCAACGGCCAGCTTCTGGGGAAGCTGATCGGCCTGACGCTGACGGACAAAGACAACGGGAGCCGTCTGGCGGCGGTGCAGGTGGGAGGGATCTGCCGCCTGGCGATATCCGCCACCTATCCGACCGTGGGGAACCGCGTGGTGGGGGGCACGACCGGGACGGTGAAACAGGCGCCGACTCTGACGGCGTATGATCCGTCGGGCGGCAACATCGCGCGGGGAACGGTGCTGGAAGTGAACGGCACGACCGACTGCGTGATACTTCTGAACTAAGAAAGGACGACCATGGACTTTACGACATTTCTACATACTACCGCAGCCGACCGCCCGGGACGGGCAGCGGAAACTGCTTCGGGCCCGGTTGATTTCACGCGCGCCGCGGCGCTCGAGGTGAACCGCGACCTGTACCTGGAAGCGGAGGGGCGCGGCCTGACCCTCTCGGAACTGCTGGAGTGCGACGAGTATGATCCGTCGCCGGTCGGCAGCCCGCTCGATGCGTTCGAACGGCAACTGGCGCTGGCCGGGGTGCGGCTGGGCGGGAAGAATCCGACCACGGTGGAGCAGTTCTACCAGAAGGCCCCTTCCCTGATGCCGGAGTTTATCCTGCGGGAGATCAAGCGGGGGCAGGGGATGCGGCCGGAACTGGCGAAGCTGATCGCCGGGAGCAGTACGATCGCCAGCAACCGGTACACGCCGATCTTCATCGACACCTCGAGCGACAAGAAGTTCTCGCTGCGGCCGGTGGGGGACGGCGCGGAGGTGCCGCAGTTGATTGTCACCGAGCAGACCCACGCGATCACGGTGACCGACTACGGACTGGCCCTGAAGGCGAGCTACAAGGCGTTGCGCTACCGATCCACCTCGCAGTTCCGGGTGCTCCTGTGGTATATCGGCTTCAAGATGCAGACGGACAAGATCGGTATGGTGGTGAACTGCCTGATCAACGGCGACGGCAACAGCAACGGCGCGCGGGTGGTGAACGCCGCGAGCACCGGGGCGCTGTCGTACAACGACCTGATCACCCTCTGGTCGCAGTTCTCGCCGTTCGAGATGACGACGCTGGTGTGCCATATCGACAAGCTGAAGACGATCCTGGCGCTGAACGAATTCAAGGATCCGCTGGCCGGATATCGGTTCCAGCAGAGCGGCGAGCTGTTCAGCCCGCTGGGGGCGGCGCTGATGCGCTCCGACGAGGTGCCCGCAGACTACGTGATCGGGCTCGACAGCCGGTTCGCAGTAGAGGAAGTGATCACGCAGCCGCTGGTGGTGGAATACGACAAGATCATCGATCAGCGGTTCGAAGAGGCGGTCATCACCGAGTCGGTGGCGTACGCCAAAGTGATCAAGGAAGCATCGGTCATTCTGGACACGGTGTTTTAACACGACGGTTTCCCCGGGCCGACCGGCCCGGGGGACCGGCAGCGAGGTAGCATGCAAAGGAAACTAACAGAGACAACGGCGTTTCCCGCCACCGCGATCGGCGGAACGCCGGGACACAAGCTGTTTCGCGTGCCATCCGGGCCGTTCGCCGGGCGGCAGGTGGCGCTGTTCAAAATCTCGGGCGGGGAACTGAAGCTGGCCTTTGCCGACGCCCCATACCTGTCGTGGTCGTCGCTGGTGACGGTGGCCACCGATTGCGCCGACGGCAACTTCGACGCGGCGATGGAGGTGACGGGGAATCTGTATGTGGTGTATCCCGAGGTTAGCACCTGGTATCTGGTGAGCCGAAAGCTGACCTTTACTGCGGGCGGCTGGAGCGCGGGAGACAAGGTGACGGTGTACAACGGCGCACAGGCCTACGATCCGTCGCTCGCGATCGAGCCATCGGGGAAACTCTGGGTGGCGTGGTCCCGCCTGTCGTCGCCCAATCGGTATGTGCATGTCAAGGGCTCGACTGACGGCGGCACCACCTGGGGAAACGGCGCGGCCGATGCCGGGGATTCGTTGAGCAGCGGAGGGCCCCAGGTAGTGGCGAAAGTTCTGGTGGGGAGCAATGACCTGTTTGTGATCTATGCGACGGTCAATGCCGGGGTGGCAGCGCGGTCGCTGCCGCTCGGCGGAGGGACCTGGTCGAGCGAGTACTGGATTGCCACCGGCATCAGCGGCTTCGGGGAGAACTTCGATGCAGCCGTCGGCCCGGATGGACGGCTGGCGGTCGTATTCAATGATGCCCAGTTCCGGTACCGGGAATTCGACGGCAGCAATTGGGGGGCGCTGGTGACGCTGGAGGCGACGCCGCAATACTCGCCGCAACTGCTGTTTCGGGATTCAATTCCGGTCGTGATCTATGCCACGAGCTTCGCCGGCTCGCAGACCGTCGTCAAGTTCACCGAACGGCGAAACGGGACCTTTACCGCACCGGTGCAGTTGGATCCACGAGCCGGGTTGTTCGAGAGTGTGCAGGTGTTCAACCAGACTTCGGGAAGCTACGGCAATATCACGGCTGCGGCGGCCAACAGCAGCGCGGGTGACCTGTTTCATCCGGCGAGCGGCTGCCTGCTCAAGGAACCGGGGGACGCGCTGTATCTGGGGATGAGCCGGCCGTTCCGGTACGCCGAATTGCTTCTGGCAACGCCGGGCGCCGGGGGAGCGGTGAGTGCCAGCTACTGGGATGGCAACCATTGGGTCGGCTTCACCCCGGCGAACGGCGTGACGTATCTGGACGCGGCCGATGTCCGACTGTTGTTATTCGCCGATTACGGCTCGCTCCCGGCCGACTGGCAGGAGCGCACGGTAAACGGCGTGAAGAAGTTCTGGATCAAGCTGGAGGCCACGACATCGTTCGTCGCCGGACCAGTGGGGTCGCAAATCAGCGCCATCTCGGCCATACAGCGGCTCATTATCAGGAGGTAGTGATGGGGTATACGAGTATTGAACAGGTGCGGCCGTACTTGCTGGTGCGCCTGCCGCTGGGGGATCACGTGCAGGATCAGCAGGTGCGGCTGCCGGGGACGGAGCGAGTCCGTTTCTACGGCGGAGGCGTGGCGAGCGATTCGGTGCGGGTGAAACTGCTGCGCAACAGCGAGCCGACCCGCCAGTCGGTGACGCTCGGCAGCGGGCCGGTCGTGCTTTCCGGTATGCCGATCGTGCCGGGATCGGTGCTGGTAGCATCGGACAGTTCGCTCGGCGTGATCTACACGGAAAATGCCGACTACGTCGTGGCGTACGACGAGGCGACGCTGACGGCCGTCTCGGGCGGAGCCCTGACCGAGGGGATGACGATCATGGTGTGGTTCGTGCCGTACGTGGTGGCGGCCGGGAGTGAGGACTATGCGCTGTATGCCGAGACGGGGGAAATCCAGCGACTGGCGGGCGGGATGATCAATCCCGGCGAGACGGTGCGCCTGGATTTCCGACCGCAGTATCTGGAGTTCGGCGATGATCTCCTGAGCAGTTCGGTGGAGGAGGCGAACGGCCTGATCGAACGGGAAGTGGATCCGGACGGAAGTTTCGGCGCGGATCGGACGCTGGGGGCGGCGGCCACCTCGCGGGCGTTGGAGATCATCTGTCGGGCAGGGGCGACACGCGACCTGGCGCAAGGGCAGGAGCGTGCCGCTACGGCACAGGTGTGGCTCAAGCTGGCGGAAGCATACGGCGCGCGGGCCGATCGGCTGTTGCAGGCGTTTCGCCCACCGGCCCTGGAACCCTCTAAGCCACGGTTGACGTGAAGGAGCGATCATGAATACGGCCCTGGAGAGAATTACCGCGCGTCGCGCGTGGTTCGTGGCAGAGTTTGTCGTGTGGGGCGTGCAGGGGACCGGGAGAGTCGATTTCCTCGCGCTGGAGGCGGTCGACTCGACGGTGAGCGTACTGTACGGCAGCGGTGATCCGGGCGGCGGTGTGCAGGAAGTGCAATTCGGGGAACTGGTGGATCATCGCGGCAATAATCTGCCGGCGACGCTCAAGTCGCCTCGGGTGATCCCGCGTCCGCGCGGCTCGAGTGCGGTATACCTGGTGGCGGCGGAATCCTCGGAGCGCTTCCTGATTGCCCGCGACGCGAGCGCCGCCGGACCGGTGCTGACCGACCTGCTGATTCTGGAAATGGGAGACTGAGTGGCGAAGAAGAAGGCAACGACCGAGGAAAAGCTGCCGGATGATATCGGCATGCTGGACAACCTGATCACCGAGCTCTACAAAGAGCTGCTCGCTACCATCGGAGCAAAAGGGAAACTGGGAGACTTACTCAAGATGATCGAATTGCGAAGGAAACTGGCGCCCCAGGAGAGTGCTCAGAAGGCATTCTGGGAGATGATGGCGCGCATCCGGGAGGAGGCGATGCCCAAGATGAAACGTGACGCGGCCAACGCACCCGCACCGGCGGGCGATAACGCGCCGACCGGAAACGCTCGCGGCGGGCGCAGCCGCAAAGGAGCGCGATGAAAATGATGGGGAAGCGACGACATTGGTGGCCGGTGATGGCGATCTGCGGACTGGTGCTTGTAGCGGGAAGTCTGCGGGCGGACACCTACGTGGCAACCGGTGGGACTGATTTCCGGGATGGGTTTCTGTATCAGCCGTATCCGGCGAACAACTACGGCGGGGACACGCGGATCATCATCGGGAAAGGAGCCAACGCGGCGTATTTCCGGGAATTCCTTTGGTTCGCCAAACCGAGCGGTATCAACACGAATGTCGTGTGCTCGCTGGCCATCTACCTCTCCACGCTTTCGGCGAATCCGGATACGTTCGATCTGTTCTGGTGCACGCGGGCGAACGCGCGGCTGTATATCGGGAACAATTCCGGTTCGGTGGCCGATTCGGCGGAGATGGACTGGGAACGGCTGTTCAACAACGGAGCCAGCGCTTCGCCCCCCGACACGGCCTGGAATAATGCCGGCGGTGATTTCAGCGTCACCGACACGCTGGGGAGGCGTATCATTCCGGGGGGATCATCGGCCGGATGGTATTTCTGGGTGCTGGATTCGATCCAGGTGGACTCGCTGCTGCGGGCACTGGTGGAGAACAACGGCCTTTTCGTCAAAGGGCGGGCCACCAGCTCGGTCTCGACGCGATTGGAGGGAGCGAGTACGGACAACAGCAACCCGAGTCTCCGGCCGTGGGTGAAATTCGTCTACGTGCCGTACAGCAGCGGGAGCAGCCCGCGACGGCGGAGGATCATCGAACCATGAAGGGAGGAAAGATGGTGATGCCCATGAGGTTGATTTGGGGCGCACTCCTGCTGATCGCAGCGGTCGGGTTAGCGCAAGGACAAGGGATCGTCAACAATTCGGGAAACTCGAGTGAGGACTCGGTCTCGGTCCTGGTCCTGAGTCTCGATTCGCTGGGGCGTCCCACGACGGCCGACAGCTTTTTCGTGGTGGTGTGCAAATCCGATGACAATAACGCCCTGTTTCGTGATTCCGGCACGACGGCGCTGACAGGTCTGGACACGACGACCCTGGCGGGGCAACGGTACTACTACTACCATCGCGCGACGGCCGATCTGGATGGCTCTGGAGCGGCCGGCTGGTACAGCGGCGTGGTGACCGCGAAGAAAAACGCCGGGGGATTGCTGACGCCGAACCGATTCAGCTTCCAGATCGTGGAGCGAGAATTATCGGACGCTCTTGATTCGATCGGGCAGGCGGCCGTCAACAGCGGCAACGGTCTGGACAGTCTGGAACTGTTGCACAATGTCCTGGGAGGACTGCAAACCGGTGGTTGTTCCGGTAGCGGCGGCTTTGCAGTGGGCATTGTCGTCCGGGACACCGCGCACGGCCAGGTAGTTCCGGGGGCGGAAGTGGCCATGCGGAATCCGGCGCAGACGGCGCTGGTGGCATTGGGGACGACCGATCCGACCGGACGTGTGCAGTTCAATCTGGATAGCGGCAAGTATCTGGCGGTGGTGCAGGCGCCGGGATACCTGTTCGAGCCATTCGACACCATCGCCGTCTCCGGTGTCGGGACGGACACAGTGACCGGGTATCGGTTCGATCCGGGGAATCCGTCGCCGGCGAATTTGTGCCGCGTGTATGGATTCCTCTACGACCTCGATGGAACGCCGGCGCAGAACGCCGTTGTCAGCGCCAGCCTGCCGGGTGGAGTGGTGCGATCCGGGGAACTGGTGATTTCGCCGGTCATGGTGTCGTGCAGCACGGACAGCACGGGGTACTTCTATCTGGATGTCATACCGTCGGATTTACTCACCTCAGGGGAGACGAAGTATGAGTTCACGATTTCACGGCAGAGTGGGGCGATTTTTCGGCAGCGCCTGAAGGTGCCGGCGACGAGCTCGTGGCGGCTGACATGGTAACGCGTCGGGAGGAAAAACAAAGGCCGCCCGGTGTCGGGCGGCCTGGGTCCTATTGGCTCTCTCTCTTCAAAGCTCAGTAGCACGGCGCTGAGGACGTGCCAAAGAGGAAGTTCATGTAGTACACGATATCGGCAATGTTGATGTAGCCGTCACCGTTGCAGTCGGCGCGGGCGACACCGCCCACCGGCGGCGTGCCGGAGCGGTTGACGAGGTTGATCAGCAGATCGAGATCGACAATATCGGCCTGACCATCACCGTTGAAGTCCCCCTTGGTGTAGATGCCTTGGCAGCTGAAGGGCAGGAGGACGGTGGAGTACCCCTTGAAGGTGGTGGCGTCGCGGCCGACCGCCTTGAAGAAGTAGACCATGCCATTGGTGAGGCCGGTCGGGGTCCACGTGATAGACCAGCCATCGGCGCCGCTCAGGTCGGCGGCCAGCAGGGGTCGCGAAACGGTCCAGGATTTGGCCAGCATGGACACCATGAGGTCGACGGTATGCCAGGCGCCGTTGACGAACAGCTCGTCGGCGCCGACGGCATCGCGCATCGGTGCGTCTTGCAGGGTCCCGGTGAGCGGGTTCATGATGGCGACGGCGAAGGTGCCATCGGCGTTGCGCCATCCGGAGAAGCCGTTGACCGCGACCCAGAAACCGGGTGAACCGCCGAGACCGAGCATAACGGTGCGCTGTTCGTCCTCGGCCCAGGTGCGCAGGGCGTAATAGTCCGGCGTACGCTGGTAGTCGAAGTCAAGTTGGTCGCCGTGGGCGAGAGAATACGCGGTCAGGCCGGTGAGCAGGTCTTCATCGAACGTTCCCTTGTTGGCCCGCGTCTTGAAGGCCGTGGCAAAGCGCTCGGCGATGTCGGGCAGGATCAGATTGATGGTCCCTTCCCTGATGGTGGAGATGTAGTTGCGATCCGCCCAGACTTTGATGGCGACAGCGGCGGCCACCGGGGCGCTGTAATAGTCGCCAAATTCTCCGGCCGAGGCATAGTTGCCATCGGCCACGTTGCCGTTGTTGTCGCCGACCGCATGTTGGCTGAGCGGCGATAGGCCGACACGGTAAGTGGGCAGCGCCGGGGAACGCAGGAGCTGGATATTGGTCATGTTCTCATCGTTGCACTGGAACAGGAACGTGGCGTTATTGCAGAGCGGCTCGCCATTGACCGGGCTGGTGATCCGGGCCACCGGCGGGGTCGGCTCCAGGTACGCCGAGGTCGTGGCGGAAGCGGTGCGCCCCAGTGTATCGACCGCCGTGACCCGAAGCGTGTAGGTTCCCTCGGCGACATTGGCGAAATTCCAGGCCAGGTTGTAACCGCTGCCCGGAATGGCGGGCGTCACGCCGTCACGGAGGGTATGGGTGCCATCGAAATCGCGCCCGATCTCGGTGAAGGTGCCGCCGCTGGAATATTCGAACGAAACGTAGTCGATGATTTTCGAGCCGGAGGTTTCGGCGGCCCAGAGGTCGACCGAGCCCAGAAGCGTTTTGCCGCCGGTGGGGCTGATCAGCGCGACTTGCGGGGCGGGCTCGGCGGAGCCGTAGACGGCGGTCGCGGTGACTGTCGGGCAAGCAGCCAGGCCGGTGTTGATCGTGCAGGAATACACGCCTGCCGACGTGCCTTGGAAGCGTACGGTAACGGTACGGCTCTGTCCGGCGGCCAGCGAGTATGATCCGCCGCCCGAGGCCAGGCTGAACGAAGAGCAACTCTCGCTGATGGTTCCATTCATGGTGGACGAGCCGCAGTTGGCGACCGTGAACATCATGTCCTTGAAGTTGCCGAGCGGCACGGTGCCGAAATCGATACTGGCCCCCGGGCTGAGAGAACAGCAACCGGAGTCGGAGCTACCGCCGGTCGTGCCGTTGACATACATGGCGAGTCGTCCGGGAAAGTTGTAGTAGGTGTTATTGACCAGGTCGATGTAGCCGATAGTGGTGTCCCAGATATTGAACGTGAAACATTGCTGGGGATCAACATCGCAGTAGATCGACGGATTGACGGATGCGGCGATGGCCGTCGTCAGAAAGAACCCGGCGAAGAACGGTCCGGTAACGACGATGGGCGTGTCGAGCGGGATCCAGAGCATATAGCCGCCGGCGGCCGGGACGTTCAGTTGCCAGTCTGAGGAGATGGCGAGCGGCTCGCCGGGGACGTGGCAATTCGGGTCGCTCTGATCGGCGGTTTCAATGTCAACCGAGACGGTGAGTGAGCAGGCGGCATCGAATTTCATCGGCATGTTGACTTCGCGGACCGTGAACGGATAGGCGGCCTGACACTGTTTGGAGGGATCGATATAAGCCTTGTACAGCTCATTGCCAGTGACCCATCCTTCGATCCAGTAGGCGATGGCCGAGTCATTGCCGGCCGTACAGGCCTCAGCGGCGGCAAAGGAACCGAAGCTGCCCAGCGACTGCGCGGGAAGGTCGGTGATGCGCTGGAGACGGGCCTGGTGTTTGTCGGCGGCGCCGACCGGCAGCGACAGGACCAGCAGGATCAGCAGACTTCGCGCGGCAATATGTACAGACATGGGGAATGCTCCATAGTCGTCGGGTCAACCTCTTTCCCTTGATTATCGTGCGATTTTCCATATACTTGACCGGCCGGACGGATACGGAGCAAGATTGATCCGTCGGTCGAAAGCGGAGCGAACCTGTGCAGGAATTGAACAGCCCCGGGTCGAAGCCAAACCGGCTGCGCAAGCCGGCTTGGCTGACAGTCCGTCCATTTGCCGGCGAGTCGTACCGGCAGGTTACCAACCTCCTGGCGGGGCTGGGGCTGCACACGGTTTGTCAGGAGGCGAATTGTCCCAATCGCGGGGAGTGCTTCAACCGGGGGACGGCGGTGTTTCTGCTGATGGGCCCGACCTGCACGCGCAACTGCCGATTCTGTGATGTCCGACCGGGGAGGCCGGGAGCGCCGGATGCCGGCGAGCCGGAGCGCGTGGCGCAGGCGGCGGAGCGGCTTCAGTTGCGGCACGTGGTGATTACCTCGGTGACGCGGGATGACCTGCCTGATGGCGGAGCCGCGCATTTCGCAGCGACGATTCAACAGGTCCGTCAACGATTGCCCAAGAGCACGATCGAAGTGCTGACGCCCGACTTTCAGGGAGCCGCAGAAGCGCTGGCCACGGTGCTGGCGGCCGCGCCGGATATCTTCAACCACAATGTCGAGACGGTGCCGCGCCTGTACGCGAGTATTCGCCCGGCCGCCGACTACCGTCGATCTCTTGACGTGCTGCGAAATGCAAAGACCGTGCACAATGCCTGCACCAAATCGGGTCTGATGGTCGGGCTGGGTGAAACGTCGGAAGAGTTGAAACAGGTGTTCGGGGATTTGGCCGACACCGGCGTTTCAATCCTCACCATCGGTCAATACCTGGCGCCATCGAATGAACATTTTCCGATTGTTCGTTATTATGAGCCGCGAGAATTCGCGGAATTGGAAGTGCAGGCACGCGAGTCCGGCATCGGCACGGTGGTGTCCGGTCCGCTGGTTCGTTCGTCATATCTTGCCGACGTTGTAGCTGCCCGACTATAGTCGAAGTCCTCCAAGCGCAAATATCAGACAGATCGAACGGACGTCCTTATGTTTCGGGTAAGGTCGCCGAAACTCAGAGAAAGAATTCGAGGAACGTTCGGGGTGAGATGAACAGCAACGATAATCTGCGGCTGGTGGTGGTTGACGACGAGAAGTATATCTGCGATATCATCGTCGAATCCCTGGCGGCGGAGAAATACGAGATTGTCTCCTTTACCGATCCGCTGAAGGCGATCGAGCACATGCACGATCACCCGGTGGATCTGGTGCTGACCGATCTGGTCATGGGCGAGTCCTCGGGCGTCGACGTGCTGGAGCGGGCGCTGAAAGAGCACCAGGACGCGATCGTGGTGATCATGACGGCTCACCCGACGGTGCAGACGGCGATATCGGTGCTGAAGCGGGGGGCGTACGATTTTCTGGTGAAGCCGTTCAAGCTGGAAGTCCTCAAGGCGGTGATTCGGCGCGGGGTAGCGCACCAGAAGGTGGTGCGCGAGAACCTGGCGCTGCGCGGGCAGGTGGAATTCCTGAAGGCGGCCAGCGCCTTCACCATGGGGGTCGATATCGATCAGTACCTGCGGATGGTGATCGATTCGTGCAAGACGGAGCTGGGGGCGACCGCGGCGGCGATTATCGAGATCGATCCGACGCACGGCGGCGTGGTTCGAACGGTCTGCGAATCGGACCAGGAGGCGCAGCGGGCGGCGGTGCTGGCGGATTCGCACTTGTTGCGGTTCTCGTACACGCGCAGTCCGCAGCCGCATGTGTCTTCACGGGAGATTCGAGTCGAGAACCAGGCGATGGTGGAGACGCTGATCTCCTCGCCGATTTTCGTCCGCCGGACGCTGCACGGCGTCATCAATCTGTTGGTGCTGGATCGGTTTCGGCGGGTCTATCCGGCGCAGCTCAATGCCCTGAACATCCTGACGAACGCGGCGGCCTCGGCCATTTCCAATCAGAAGCTGTATGACGATCTGCAGACCTCGTACCTGCAGGCGATTCGGGCGCTGGCCAACGCTATTGAGGCACGCGACTCGCACACGGCCGGTCATACGGACCGGGTGATTCGCCTGGCTGAGCCGGTAGCGCGGGAAATGGGCTGGAGCGGGATGCGGATCACGAACCTGATCATGGGATGCACGCTGCACGATATCGGGAAGATCGGCGTGCCGGATTCCATCCTCAACAAGCCGGCGAAGCTGACCGATGAGGAGCGGGAGCGGATGGTGAATCATCCGCTGGTGGGGCTCAGAATCGTGAGCGGCATCGATCTGTTCAAGCCGGCGGTGCCATATATTATCAGCCACCATGAACGGTATGACGGCCACGGCTATCCGAAGGGTCTGCAGGGTGATGAAATCCCGGTGGAGGGGCGTCTGCTTTCGGTCGTCGACACGTTCGACGCGATTCTCTCGGACCGTCCCTACCGGAGCGGCGCGCCGATCGAAATCGCCGTGAACGAGCTGGTGACGAACAAGGGGCGTCAGTTCGATCCGAGCATCGTCGACGTGTTTCTGCAAGTCCTGCGGGACCGCAAGATCAACCTGTTCGAGTTGTATGGTCGGGAGTTTGATCTTGGCTTCCTGAGTGATCGGGAACTCAGAAAAGAATCGGCGCCGGCGTAAGCGACAAGACGAAGATAATCATCGCCACAATTCCCAGAATAATCGCGGTCCGTCCGAGCGGCTGCTGATCATCGAGCGTCGGCGGATGCGTGACGCCGAAGGCCAGCCCGAAGGCGGCGAACAGCCACCAACCGGGCCACAGGAATCCCAGAGCCACGAGCGCGAACCAGGCGACCCAGCCGAGCCGGCGCTGGTGTTTGTGGAACAGCGCGTAAACGATGTGGCCGCCATCGAGCTGGCCGACCGGCAGGAGATTGATGGCGGTAATCAGCAATCCGGCCCAGCCAGCGAAAGCACCCTCCGAAAGCATGTAGTCGAACCCGGCGGGCGCCGTGGGGAGGAGCCAGCCGCTCAGCAGCGACATCAGGATGGAGTCCCCGAGGTGTATGGTCTGATCGGGTACCGGGGCCGCGAGGGTCGATAGGGGGAGTCCATGAATCAGCCAGAACAGGGCCACGACAAAGCCCGCAATCGGTCCGGCGGCGCCGACCTCGATGAGGTCGCGGCGATTCCAGAACGGCGAGCGGGAGCGGATGATGGCGCCGAACGAGCCGATGATAGTGGGGCCGGGCAGGAAGTAGGGCCAGGAGGTGACGATGCCGCGCCGGCGGCTGGCGATGAAGTGGCCCATCTCGTGCACCAGCAGAATGGACATCATGGCGGCGGTGAACTCCAGGCCGTCGCCGCGGCGGAGACTGTTCAGGAATTCGTCCGGGTTGCTCATATACACCGGGACCAGGTACATGGTCGCCAGCGTGACGAAAAACAGCACGATGTTGAGGGGCGGAATCCGGAGGCGTCGTTTTGGCTCGATGATGAGCAGCGTCGGTTCGCCGGGTCTGGTCTTGAGGTCGAAGTAATACCCGGCCATCCGGAGGCGGTCATCGAGAATGGCCGCGGCCCGCTCCGGGTCGACGTGGCTGGTGAGCGAGAGCACGAAGTCGGTCCCCTGCCGGTAGGTGGCGTCGATCGTGTACAGATCGACCACCAGGCGGGAGAGGTAGCGCAGTTCGCGCTCTTCGGAGGAGATGCTCATGCCAGAGTATACGCCGGGCGGGCAGGGGAACGCGACAAAAAAGGGGACGCGGCTCGGCGGGGGAGCGGACAAAAAAAGAAGCGAGGGCTTTCGCCCTCGCTTCCGTGTCTATGACCAGTGTTGGTCAACGACCCAGACGATTACAGTCCAACGATGAACTTGCCGGTCGGGCAGGCGCCATAGTTGAAGTAGTAATTGACCAGGAAGGTCACGTCGGCGTTGTCGACAGCGCCGTCGGCGTTAACGTCCGCCAGGTGGGCGAACGGAATAGCGCCGGGGCCACCAGCGACGGTACCGGACAAGTAAACAATGTCAGCCAGGTTAATGGTGTTGTCATTGTTCACATCGCCGCGGCCGAAGCCGACGAACTTGTTAACCAAGCGGGCCATGTCAGCATAGTTGGCACCATCAGCCGGGGTCGCGAGATCCGCAAACCCGAAGTGGGCCACACCAAACACGAGGGTGTCGTTGCCGACGAAGTCGTGCTCGATAATAGTGGCGTGCATCTGCTGATCACCACCGGACTGACGAATGTTCTGCGACGTGGCAGAGCCAGCGGGCAGGCTCATGTAGTAGTACGCCGAGTCGTAGTACGGGTTACCGTACCCTTCGGCGTCTTCGAACTGACCCTGCAGGGCCTGCAACGCGCGAACGTTCTTCATCGGAGCAATACCGCAACCGCCGAACGGCAGCTTAATCATACCAAAGGCATCGCCGGTCGCCGGGTTGCCCCAACTGCAGGACCACACGGTGGAGATGCTCTGGTCGAGAGAAGCCGTATCGGAACCAACGTCGTAGTCGATGTTGGCGCCGAACTTCCAGCCCGGGACAGCCTGGCCGAAGCGCGGATAGAACTTCATGACTTCGATCGTCACGTTGTTCAGAACCGTCAACGGAGCAGGGGCATCCACGACGCCAAAAGTCTTGGTCTTGGCGTAGAGGCCCATGGTCAGGGAAGCGTCGAATGAAGCGGTGTAGTTTCTCCAGTTCCAGCCACCGCCGAGGTCGAAGTTCTGGACGGAGTCGATGTAGGACTTGCAAACGATGTTACCGGTCAGCGGCGTATAGACGCCGACACCGGTGGTCGAGAACGCACCGAGCGTAACGCCGGTGGTCAGGGCCGGTTTGCAGTCTCCGTCGCAGAAGTTCGGATCGGGCTGCATCGAGAACCAACCGTCGGAGGCGCCTTCGCCACCCTGCCAGCTGGTCACGTTGGTAGCCAGACGGAACGAATCAACCATGTACAGATAGGCACCCTGGAAGAACTCGTTGGCAATGCCATCGATTCCAAAGTTACCCGGACCGGTACCGCTCGTCGGCGGCTCCCAGTCACCTTCACCCAAGCGACCGGAGTTGGTCACCAGCTGCCAGTTGGCGGCAGCGGCACCGAACTCGAGGGTCGTGGTATCGGTCAAGCAGCCGCCGATCAGCGTGAGCTGAACTTCGGGCAGCAGGGCCGACGTGCCGAGCCAGAAGTCCGGATCGTCGGTCGTAAAGTCCGCAAAGAAGATCTGCGGGCCACGATTGACGAGCGGGCCATTGACGTCCACGGTGATGCCGAGGGTGTCACCCGGGGCGACCGTGTGGGCAGCGATCGTACCGCTATTGAGATACGGCGGGACAGCGGCAGCGGCACGGTTGATACCGGGCTTGCTGACGACGTCGCGGGCTTCGATCTCGATAGCGCGGTTGTTCATCGGAGTGTGGACCTTGCCGAACTGGCCGGCGTTCATCGCCAGCGCGTCAGCAAGAGCCGAACCATCGGCAAACACGTCGCGGCTGATACCCGAGAGGGCAGGGCCGAGGGTGGAGCCGTTGGACACGTCGTTCAGAGTAATACTGGCCACGTTCAGAGTAGCACAACCAGTGTTGGTGTAGATATCCGGGAACGTGATCAGAGTCGGATTCGGCGAACCGAACGGAACCGGCTGTTCAGCAGCGTAGTGGAGGATTTCCAGACGCGGCCGATCAGCACCCTTCACCATGTCGATCACTTCACCATAACGGGTGCCGAACACCAAGTGGCCCGGAGCGAGAGCGCCGGCGCCGCCGATGTTGAAGGCAGCCGAATAGTGGTCGATGCGACGGTTGTAGAGTTCGTTGCCGTTGTCGGCCTGGAAGCAGGACAGATAGCCGTTCGACGAGAAGGCGAACAGCAGATCGGTCGAACCGACTTCGCAGGTCAGGACGCCGCCCGTGTAGTAGGTGCCGTCGGAGCCGCCGCCGCCATTGACGCCATAGACGAAGGAGCCAGTGTAGCGGTTGAAGGCTTCGAGATAGCCACCCACGGAACCGCCAACCCAGCGGCTGCGGCTCGGGAAGTAAATACGGTTCTGGTCGACCATGAGCTGGCCCACCGCGCCAAAGGAGGCGTTGGAGGCAACAGCGCTCTTGACCGCGCCAGAGGCCGAGTTAATGCGATAGAAGACACCATCGGTCGGGTGGTTGCCCAGGCCCATGGTGGACACGGCATAGACCGTACCATCGTCAGGCGTGACCGCCACGGTGGCATCGAACCCTTCAGCGCCAGCGCCGAGAGCCGGGAACACCACGGTACCCTGGAGGGGACCAGTAGCGGACAGCTGCCAGGCAATGGAACCGTCGGCGATAGCCAGAGCGAACAGGTCAGCGTTGAGACCGTCGATCTTGGTGCCGTAGTACAAGCGAGTACCGTCGGTAGCGCCGGAGGCCAGGACCGAACCGCCCAGGGCAGTCGGGTTAGCCGCGCCAACGCCCCACGGGGCATAGGCAGCGCCGGTGAGCGCTTCGACAGCGTACACACGACCCGCATCGGTGCCAAAGAACACCACCGGGGTGCCGCTGAGCGTCTGCACGATGAAGTTCGTGTAGCGAGCGACGCCGATGTTGCCCAGGCCGCCCCAACCGTTGCTCGGCGCAATGCGCCAGACTTCAACGGGGGTAGCCGGAACGGTGATGTTAAAGCACGCGACGGAGTTGTTGGAGCCGCCGGCCACAAACAGATACGGCGTCCCGCCGATCGTTTCGATCGTCGGAATGCAGCGGATGTTCGTGGTGCCGAACAGAGTAGCATCGTTGAGGGTGGCCAGCACGGCGCCGGTGGCCAGATCGAGGATCTGGTATTCAGCGGTGAAGGACATCACAACGAGGTTGTTGGCCACGATCGGGCCAACGAAGGTAGCGAGCTGAGTCGGGTGAGCATAGAGCCAGTTCAGGGTCAGATCGCAATATGCATCGGAAAGAGAAACGTTCGAATGGCTGGTACGCCGATAGTCGTGACCGATAGTCGGCCAGACATCAGCAGCACCGCACGACCACTCGTTCGGGGGGATTGAGCAGAAGTCCACCTCGAACAGGCCATTGGCGAAGTCACCGGCCGCCGCATGACGGTTCTGCCAGTAATTGGGAGAAACGCCGTCAGTAGAGTTGCGATACTGCCAGAGACCACCGTTGACCATGTAGTGCGGGGGCATAGTATGGGACGCCGTGACGCGATCGCCAAGGAAGTACCAATAATCAGTCGTCGAATCGACAGGCAGAATCTCAAAGCCGACATAGAAGTCGCCTGCGATTACGTACCCGCCGGGGATTACCACAGTTGTCCACCCATTGATATCAGGCGTGAGCTGAGCATACGTCAGATCCACCGTCCAAAGATAGGCGCCGGGGCCAAGGAGACCGTTGTCGGCCGCGATGAAAGCGCGCAGGCCGGGGGTCCCGTTGGTGCAGCACGGATCTCCGAACAGAGCATCGTCGGAAATGTTGAACCCGAAGTTGTTCACGCGGTTCGGCATGTTACCCACGCCGCCCTGTACCTTCTGAGCTGCGCCGCGACGGGAGAACCCGAGCGCGTAGTAGCCAAAACCGAAACCGGTATTTGCGGTACCATCGTGAAGAACCTGATACTGACAGGTGTAGAACTCGTCCTTACAACGATATGAACCAACAAAGAAGCCAACGTCCTGACCGAGATCGGTATCCCAGGTCGCGACAGTGGCGCAGCCAGCGGCGGCGCCAGTGGTACGCTGCCAGGGGCAGGTGTCGCCGGTGAAGTTCATCGACGCACCCGTCTGGATGTTGGTTCCGAAGTTGCTGGTGAAGAAGTACAGGGCACCATCAGCCGGGTTGTCGCTGGTCATCTTGACCGAGATATGGAACGGGCCAAGGAGAACCAGGTTGTACGAGCTGAAGTCGACCACGACGAGGTTCCAGCCGGAACCGCCGAAGCCAGTGTTCGGGACCATGCCAGCGCCGCCCGGGACCGTGACGGTCGCCAAAGCGCCGGAGGTGTAGTCAACGAAGCCACTGCCATCGTCGCCCCAGATGGAGACTTCGAGGCCGTTGGTGCTGGCGACGGTGTAGGCACCGTCATTAAGATAGTAGTGCTGGAAGCGGACCTGCTTCAGCGTGTCGGGGCCGGTGGCCACGAAGCGCTGAGCCATACCGTTCAGAACACTACCAGTGGACCAAGCCGGATCCGGGACAGCCCAGATATAGCCGGAGCCACTGAACGGATACTGCGAGAAGCACTGGGTATAGTGCTCGCAGGTGTAGGCGCGGATACCCCAGTCGTAACCGGTATCGTCCAGGAAAGCGGACGGAAGGTCGTACCACACGCCAGCTGAGTAATAGCTGGCACGGCCAGTGACGGCATTGGTACAGCCATAGTCGTTACCGGAAGTCGACCGGAGGGTCAGCGTGTCGCCCAGGACGGCAGTCGGACCATAGCCAACTGCGACGTGGAAGGACGGCCCGGAAAGCGTCACCACGTGGGGTAACGTCACCGTTACAAAGCCGCCGGCGCCACCAACCGGAAGATACGGCAGGAGGACGTCGAATGAATCCACCAGAGTCGCGGGGAGTCCGCCACCGTCGGTGTAGACAGCGATCCGAAGCGGAACGCCGGCACCGCCGAGATGGCTGGCTTCGGAAATACGAATTCCGACCTGATAGAGGTCAGCCTTGTAGGTCGGGTAGTTGAAGACATCGAAGCGCTCGCCGATCCGGTCAAAAACCGGATTGCCGGTTCCGTCTTCCATGCCCCACAGATACGCGTAGCACGGTGCACCCGTAAAATACGAGCTGTAATAATCCTGCAGGTAACACGTGGTCGTGTCGGGAGCAGGAGCACCGGGCGTCATATCAATGGCATCCGGGTTCACCACTCGCTTAGTGGGAACGCGGTTGGGGTGATTGACGTAACCAGGCAGGAGTTTCGCCTTAGCGGGCTGTGGCGCCGTCTGCTTGACGATGTCACGGTCCTTCGGGTCGAGATCCCGCGGGAAATCCGATGGGTTGGAGAATGCTGTACTGTTAAAGGCGATGAGAACGCCCAAAACCAGTACCGCGGTTAACAGTCTTTTTAACATTTAATTCCTCCTTAAATAAGGAACAGGTGAATTCGCCTTCTGTGGTCCGGAGCATTGGCCGGATATACCGAGGTTATCGGCAATCATGTGGCAAATGTCCATAATCTCGGAGTGTCTAGGGAAGGGAGAGATTCTAACCACCGTCAACGAACCCATTATGATTCCTATCTTGGAGTCTGGATCGCTGGCTGCCACCTCATCACATGGCAGGGCGGTCCAAGTATAGCCGTGTAGAAAATTACTTTGCTTCTGGACGCTTACTTCAGGTGAACTATCTGAGTCACCTCCTGAAATGATTCCACTAAAAGGTTCACGGTTCACGGTTCACGCATCAATAGTGGAATTGAAGGGAGGCTTGAACAGCGAGACGGTGAAGGGGTTGGGCTATCCGGGGCGTCACTCTGCCGCACTAAGATGTGAGAAAAGCAGGCAGAACTCACCGCTCGGTCAGCCCGTACACTTTACCAAATCAACTGTTCTTAAAAGAGGAGTCTTGTCACGGCCGAACTCAATTTGGCTCTCAAATTCGTCCGCAACTCAAACACACGCTCGGACCTAAGGTAAAACTTTTCCACATATTGTCAAGAACTAATTGGGAACAGATAGACGGAAAAGGACAGAAAGAGTCCGGCTTGGGCAGGTTTTTCCGTAGTTTGACGGAGTGAGGGGGTCCTAGCCGGATCAAAGCCGGCTCGGCTGGCAGGAGTCGGGGAGCACGGAGGCGAGGGCGGATGTGAGTAACCGGGGCTCAAACCGGCTTGACAGCAAGGGGATCAACAGCGGACCTTGGGCATCATGCAGTTGCTTCGGCTGGAGATCAGGAACTTTCGGGTGATCCGGGAGGCGTGTCTGGAGTTCCCGGACGCGCTGATCGGGATTATCGGCCCGAACGGGGCGGGGAAGTCCTCAATTATAGAAGCGATATCCTGGGCTCTATATGGCAACCAGGTGGCGCGGTCCGGCAAGGACGAGATCAAGGCCAGCTATGCCGGGCCAGCGGTGAACACCGAGGTCCGGCTGGAGTTCATGCTCCACGGCCACCGGTATCTGGTGGTTCGAAGGCTGGCGGGCCGGACCGAGCGGCCCGAGGTGGAGCTGTCCTGTGACGGGCGACCGGAGTCGGTGGGGAGCGTGGAGACCCGGGGGTATGTGGGGCAGCTTCTGGGGCTGGACTGGCGCGGATTTCTGAGTTCGTTTCTGGCGCGGCAGCAGGAGCTGAACGCGCTTTCCGATCTGGCGCCGGCCAAGCGGCGGGAACACCTGGTGGGGATGCTGGGGATCGGTCGGCTGGATCGGGCGATCCAAAGGCTGAAAGAGGAGAACAAAAGCGCCGAGGAGCGGACCGCGACCCTACAGCGGCTGCTGGCCGGGCGGGAGCAGGTGGCGGAACGGGTGGCGGCGCTGGCGGAGCATATCACGTCGCTGGGTGCGGAGCAGCAGCGCCGAAGGGACGAGGCGCAAACGGCCGATCGGGAGTGGCAGGAACTGGTGGCGCAGGGGCGGGAGCATGAGACGAAACGTCAGTCGTGCTCCCAGCTCCGGACGCTGATAGCGGGGGTACGGCAGACGCGGGAGCATCTGGCCCGGCAGGCGGAGAACCTGAAAGGTCAACTGGCCACCATGGAGGCGAGCAGGCAGGAGCACGAGCGGCTGGCGCCGGAACGGGCGAGCCTGGCGGAGGCCATAATTCGGCTGGAAGCGGTCTGGGCCCGGAAAGCCCAGGCGGCGCTGAAGGCGGAGCTGGCGGACCAGATGACTCGGCTGCACAAGGAACTGGCGCAGATCGAGGGCCGCCTGCCCGAACTGGCGGCGGAATGGGAGCGGCTCGAAAAGGAGGACGCGGGACAGCCGGCGGATCTGGAGGCGCGGTCGGTCGCCGCCAGGGCCGACCTGGAATCGGCGCGCAACGAATACGGCCGTCTGGTGGGTCGGGCCGAGGCGCTGGCGGGTGAGTTGAAGCGAGCGCGGTTGCAGGTGGCGGCGGTGGCGGAGATTGGGCCGGAGGCGGTCTGCGACCGGTGTCATCGACCTTACGGTGATGACCTTCCGACGATCAAGGCACATCTGGAAGCGGAACTGGTGCAGTTGACAAGCCGGGAGGCTGAACTCATGAAGGGACTGGAGTCGCTCAAACAGTCCGGCAAAGTGCAGAAAGGTGCCGTTGAGGAGCTTGAGAGCCAGATCAAGCGGAGAGACCAGAGGAGTGCGCAGTTGGGGGGAGTTCGTTCCGAAGAGGACCGGCTCCGAAACCGCCGGACTGAGCTGACCGGCCAAATGGAGCGGGTGACCGAGCAGCTTACGGGACTGGGGGAGGTCGGGTTCGACCCGGAACAGCTTCGCGAGGTCGAGCGGCAGGTCTTGCATCTTGAGAAGGTTCGGCAGGAGTCGGATCGGCTGGCGGGGTTTCTGGCGCACCGGCCGAAAGTCGAAACGGATCTGACGGAGGTCCAGGGTCGGCTTCGGGATCAAGAGGCGGAGCTGTCGCAGCGGGAAGCGGAACTGGCCGGGATTGGCTTCGACGAGCCCGCATTCGTTGCCCTGGTTCGGAAAAGAGATGAGGCCGGGGAGCGGCTGGAAAGGGCGAAGGCTGCCGAAGTGGCGATCTCGCGGGATCTGGCGCTGGCCCAGCAAGAGCAGAAGGACCGGAGCGAAGAATTGGCCCGCCTGGCGGAAGGGCAGAAGGAACTGGAAGTGAGTCGCGATACGCTGTTCTACGGCGTCAAGCTGGCGGGGTTGCTGGCCGAGTTTCGCAAAGACCTGATCGCGCAAATCCGCCCGAGACTGGCGGAGTTGGCGGGAGAACTGCTCGGGGAGATGACCGATGGCCGCTATCAAGTGGTGGAGCTGGATGAGGAGTATAATATCCGGATATTCGACAACGGGCAGTTCTTCGGGATCGAGCGATTCTCGGGCGGCGAGAAGGATCTGGCGAACCTCTGTTTGCGACTGGCGATTTCGCTGGCCCTCGCCGAATCGGCCGGGCTGAGTCGGTCGTTCGTAATTCTGGATGAGGTATTCGCCTCGCAGGATGACAGTCGCCGGGAGCTGATCCTGGGCGGGCTGGCGGGTCTGAAGAATCGGTTTCCGCAGATCCTCCTGATCACGCATATCGCGGAGATCAAGGATCGGGTGGAGCAGGTGTACGATGTGCGGCCAACCGGATTGGGGTGGTCGGAAGTGAGGCTCAATGGCGGCGCGTAAGCGGGGGCGGCGGAAACGTTGGCTGACCACGCTGGTAGTCCTGATCCTGGCCGGGCTGATCGTCTCGTACCGGCTGGTGGAGAAAGTGGGCGACGAGCCGGGGCCGGCCGACCGGTTCCGCATCACCCGGGTGATCGATGGTGATACAGTGGAGTTGACTGGCGGGGACCGATTGCGGCTGCTGGCGATTGACACCCCGGAAAAGGGGGAGCCATTTCACGATGAGGCGATAGCGTGCCTGGCATCGGTGACGCGAAATCGGAGTATACAGGTGGAATATGATCGCCAGCGACGGGATCGTTATGGCCGGATGCTGGGGTTCGTGTATGTAGATGACACGATGCTGGTGAACCGGGTCCTGGTTGACAGCGGGCTGGCGTATGTGTACTTCTTCAGGGATGACGATCTCAGCCGGAAGGAGTACCGCCAATTGCTCGAGGCGCAGCGCCGGGCGATCGGCCGGCGGAGCGGACTCTGGTCGGTGCACCGGGAGAAAGAGAAGTATTACCTGGCGACGGAGGGATCGTTCCGATTGCATCGGCCGAAGTGCCCCGACCTGCACAATCTGAAGCCGGGGCGCTACCGGACGTTTGAGAGCCGGGAAGACGGGCTTGCGGAAGGGCTTTCGCCCTGTCGCAACTGCAAGCCGTGAACGTATCGAAACGGATCATAGAGGAAGATTCTGTAGTATGACGCGATTGAAGCTGTTGCTTGGGGGGGGACTGCTGCTGGCGCTCGTGGCCGGCTGTCAGGGTCGACGAGGGGGCGGGACGGAAGAGACGATGGCGGAGCCGGCGATCTGGGAGACCACCTGGGTCGATCCGCAACTGGTACTCACCGATAAGATGTTCACGATGATTCGTTCGACGCGGCTCGACTCGTTTGTGGTCAAACATCCGACGCCGGTCGGCGTCGGCTCGCAGTCCGTGGTCTGGCGGGTCACGGCGAGCGGTTGCCGGGCCAGTGTTGACCTGACGGATCGCCGCGGAGCTATCGTTCGTCCGCTCCTGGTGCGGCAGCTCGATCCGGGCTACTACAAGTTGACGCTGGATTTCAGTCGGATCGACTATGCAGAGCTGCCGCAGGGGGAGTATCAGCTTCGGGTGGAGTACTGCGGCGAGACCACGTCGACACGGATCGTCCGGCGGTAGCTGTTTCATTTCGGAAGGGGGATCACGCTGACTTCCTGCGGGGCTTTTCGTCTGTGCTAAAATTCATCAGGGGAGGCGATCAACCGGTGGGGGGAGAATCCGATATATGCTCTAACGGAAATGCCGTCCGGCTGAGTTGACGGACCGCTCCCGAGAAAACTCGGGAGCCGGATACGTCCGAGAAGGTGGCTGAGTCGAGGCGCGCGAGGGTCCGGGAACTCGAGGTAAACAGATGCCCAATATTCTCGTCATAGATGACAAGGACTCCATGCGGACCATGCTGACCGAGACCCTTCGGGAGGAAGGGTATCGGGTGGATGAAGCGGATGACGGCAGGAAGGCACTGGACCTGGTGCGGAACAAGGCGTACGACCTGGTGCTGACCGATCTGAAGATGCCGGATGTTGACGGGATGGAGGTGCTGTCGCAGATCAAGGATCTGGACGGCGAGACGGCCGTGATCGTGATGACCGCGTACGGAACGATCGAAGACGCGGTGACGGCGATGAAGAAGGGGGCTTTCGATTTCCTGACCAAGCCGTTCGATACCGAACACTTGTGCGTGCTGGTCAACCGGGCGCTGGAGAATCGGCGGCTGGTGGCCGAGAACACCCTCCTGCGCGAAGAAGTGCTGAATACGTCGGGGCTGAGCGACATCATCGGAAAGAACGAGAAGATGATGGAGCTGGCGGCGATGATCCAGAAGGTGGCCAAGAGCGACGCCTCGGTGCTGTTGCAGGGCGAGTCCGGGACCGGCAAGGAACTGTTCGCCCGGGCGATCCATACGCTGTCGCCGCGCCATGGCGGGGCCTATATCGCGATCAACTGCGCGGCGATCCCCCACGAGCTTCTGGAAAACGAATTGTTCGGCTCGGAGAAGGGTGCGTTTACCGGCGCTTATACGCGCAAGATGGGGAAGTTCGAGATCGCCAACGGCGGGACGGTTTTCCTCGATGAAATCGGCGACATGGAACTGGCGCTTCAGGCCAAGCTCCTGCGCGTGCTGCAGCAGAAGAATTTCGAGCGGCTGGGCGGGACGAAAACGGTGGATGTGGATGTCCGCGTCATCGCGGCCTCCAATATGGATCTCTCGCAGTTGATCGCGGCCAAGAAATTCCGCGAGGACCTGTACTATCGGCTTTCGGTGTTCCCGCTCATTATTCCGCCGCTGCGGGATCGTCGGGACGATCTCCCGGCGCTGACCGAGTATTTCGTCGACAAGTACTGCCGCGACATGAAAAAGCCGGTCAAGCAGGTTACCAAGGAAGCGCTTTCGATGATCGAGCGCTATCACTGGCCGGGAAACGTCCGCGAACTGGAGAACACGATCGAGCGGGCGGTGATCCTGAGCGAAGGGCGCAAGATAACGCCGGACCATCTGGCGATCCGCCTGCAGCGGACCGACGATATCCAGTTGCGGGACGGGGCGGGGCTGAAGGAGATCGGGGCGCAGGCGCAGATGGCGGCCGAGCGAGCGACGATTCTCCGGGTTCTGAAGCAGGTGCGCGGCAACAAGCGGAAGTGCGCGCAAATACTGAAGATCGACTACACGACGTTGTTCGATAAGATCAAGAAGTACGGCATCGATCAGGAACTGAGCGCCAATTAGGCCGTCGGCGGCATACGGTGGTCGTGGGTGGGGTGCGCATGAAGTCAGTCAAGACGCGGATACTGCTGTCTCTCGCAGCTTTCTTCGGTTTATCCTTGCTCTGGGTGGCCACGCTGCAGTACACCGAGGGCCAGCACCTCCGTCGCGCACTGGCCGATGTCGAAGCGAACAAAGTAACGCTGTTCAAGAGAATCCTGGTCATGAAGGGGAGCTCGCTGGCCAATCTGGTCAACGACTACTCATTCTGGAACGACCTTATCACCTGCATTCACAAATCGGATACGGACTGGGCGAAGCGGAATGTCGATTGTGGGCTTACGACCTATGGCGCCTCGGTGCTCTGGATTCTCAGAACGGACTTCACGACCATGTACCAGTCCAATGTCTGGTCCTCCCCCGGACTGGCGGAGGCGTTGCTGCCGCCTGCGACGGCGTCGGAGGTTTTGGGCAAGTCGGGATTCAACCACTTCTTCGTCCGCACCGAGCAGGGCGTGTTCGAAGTGCGGACGGCGCCGGTTCAGTATTCATCGGATATACAGCGGGTGGGTCGGCCGAACGGTTACTTGTGCGCGGCCTGGCTTTGGGACAGTGCGTTCGTGGCGAGCCTGGCCGAGTTCGCGGACGCGCGGCTGACGCTCGGTGTGCCGGGTGACCAAGTGCAGGGTTGGATCACCGATCCCTTGATGGGGATGGTCCGGTATGCCGACACCCTGTATGGAGCAGATGGCGCACCGGTGGTGATTCTGCGGGCCGAGTCAGACTCTCCGTTCCTGAAGCACTTGGCGGGTACCTACAAGCGCCAACTGTGGCTGTTGGCCGTGGTAGCAATCGGCATTCTCGCCATGATGATGGGACTGATGCATGTCTGGATAAGCCGGCCGATCCGTCAGATTGCCGCCGCCCTGGAGCGGGAGGACGCCGAGGAGTCGCAGGCGCTGGAACAGGATTCATCGGAATTCGGTCGCATCGCCCGGCTTGTATCGCAGTTTTCCGAACAGAAGCGTGACCTCCTCAGGCAGATCGGGGAAAGGGCGCGTGCCCAGGAGGAGTTGCTCGACCTGAAGAAGACGCACGAAGCGCTCCTGGACGAGCAGCGGCTGTTGCTCGAAAATACCGCAGATTTCATCTATCGCCACGATACCACCGGAGTCTTCCATTACCTGTCGCCGTCGGTCGAGAAAGTCACCGGGTACGCACCGGCTGAATGGTTCAAACATTACACGTCAGTGCTGACCGATGACCCAGCCAATTTGAAGGTCGTAGAGCAGACCGAGAAGGCGCTGCGCGAGGGTGTGGCATGCCCGCCTTATCAGGTCGAGGTGTATCATCGGGAGGGGCACCGAATTCGCCTGGAGGTGAGCGAGCAGCCATACTTCGAGGGCGGCAAGGTGGCCGGTGTGGTCGGTGTGGCGCGGGATATCACCGCGCGCTGGAAAGCGGAGCAGGAGCGGGAATCGCTGCAACTGCAGCTTGAGAAGGCGCAGCGGATGGAGTCTCTGGCGCTGCTGGCCGGCGGCGTGGCGCACGACCTGAACAACACGCTGGGGCCGCTGGTGGCGTACCCCGACTTAATTCTGGAAAAGCTCCCGCCCGACAGCGCGGCGGTAGGGCACGTAAAGACGGTCAAACGGGCGGCGACGCAGGCCGCGGCGATCATTCACGATCTGCTGATGCTGGCGCGTCGCGGTCGGTACGAAATGGAGCCGGTCGATCTCAACGAGGTGGCGGACAGCTATCTGAGTTCGCCGAGTTATCTCGATCTCTGCGAGCGTCATCCCCGCGTGACGACGCTGGTCGAACTGGCCGAAGAGCCGCTCATGGTCGAGGGTTCGGCCAGCCATCTGGCGACGGTGTTCATGAACCTGGTGGTGAATGCATTCGATGCCATGCCGACGGGCGGAAAGCTCACGGTTCGGACGAAGCTGAGAGTGGTCGATAGTCTGACCGGGGGGAGGTTCCCGGTGCCGCAGGGGGACTATGTCGTCATCTCGGTCGAGGACACGGGAGTGGGCATCTCGGCGGAGGATATCGACAAGATTTTCGAGCCCTATTATTCCAAGAAGAAGATGGGGCGAAGCGGGACGGGTCTGGGACTGGCCGTGGTGTACGGGATCGTGAAGGACCACCGTGGGTACTACGACATCGATTCACTGCCGGGAAGAGGGACCTGTTTCTCGCTCATGTTCCCTGCGTCGCAGGAAACTGCACGATCGGCCGAACCGGCGGACCTTCTGGGAGGCACGGAGCGGGTGCTGGTGGTGGATGACGACGCCGAGCAGCGGCAGATGGCGGCACTGCTGCTGCGGAGTCTGGGATACCAGACCGAGGTAGCGGCCAGCGGCACGGAGGCGGTGGCGCATGTGCGGCAATCGCCGGTGGATCTGGTCGTGCTTGACATGATCATGCCCGAACTCGACGGTGAAGCGACCTACGAGGCGTTGTTGAAGATCGCTCCGCGCCAGAAGACGATCATCGTTTCAGGATTCTCTCCCACCGACCAGGTGTACGCGATGCAGGGGAGGGGCGCGGGCGAATTCGTGCGCAAGCCGTTCACGCGCGACCAGTTGGCGAAGGCCGTGCGGGCGGAGCTCGACCGCAACCTCACGGCATCGTCGCTTGTCAGCGTCCGTTGAGCGGGCGCGGCTCTGTTTTCCACTCAGTTTCCTGTTGACTTGGCGCGAATTGGCGCTACTTTAGGTTTCTGTCGGCGCTGCCCGACCATCGGCAGCAGCCGACGACTTGTATGAGTAGCTCGCTGATTACGCGCAATGTCCTGATGCTGAATCAGAACTACGAGCCGCTGACGGTATGCACGGCCCGGCGTGCGTTCCTGCTTTTGTTTCAGGGTAAGGCGGAGATGATTGAGACCGCCGACGGTCTGAAAATCCACAGCGTCAACCGCAGTTTCCCGTTGCCCTCGGTGGTCCGGCTCTGGCAATACAAGAAAGTGCCGTACAAGCGGATCATGCTGACGCGCAAGAACATCCTGATGCGCGATGGCCACCGCTGCCAGTACTGCGGCACCACCAAAGGGCCGATGACGGTCGATCACGTCATGCCCAAAACCATGCACGGCAAGGACAGTTGGGAGAATCTGGTCTGCGCCTGCGTGGATTGTAACAACCGCAAAGGGGATCGGACGCCGGACAAAGCCGGGCTGGCGTTGATTCGTCGACCGAGCCGGCCATCCCACATCCATTTCATCCAGCGGTATATCGGCGTATCCGATGAGCGCTGGCGTCGCTATCTCTTCCTCGACTGAGTTGGGGCTGAGCCCCTTTTCCCATCACCATCATCGAATCGATCCGATGAGACCGGTAAGGCGGCCCACGGAGCCGTACGCCGAGTTTCTTCCAAAGAAAGAAATGGGTTTTTTTGGTTGATTTGAGAGTCACGGGGCGGTACTATCGGCAAGCCCATTGAGGGGTGAAGTATGACCATAAGTGACCAGCAGCCCGCCAACGAAGCAAGCCCGACGGCCAGCCGCCGCGAGACGATCCTTTCCGGGATGCAGCCGACCGGAGCGCTGCATGTCGGCAACCTGGAAGGTGCGCTCCGGAACTGGGTGCGTCTCCAGGACGAATACTGGATGTATTTGTGTATTGTCGACTGGCATTCGCTGACCGCGGAATTCGAGAGCACGGCCGGGCTGAAGGAGAAGATTTACCAGATGGCGGTCGATTTCCTGTCGGCCGGTCTGGATCCGGAGAAGTGCGCGATCTTCGTGCAGTCCGAGGTGAAGGAACACGCCGAACTGCATTTGATCTTCTCGATGTTGATTACGGTGCCGACCCTGAAGCGGCTGCCCACCTATCTGGAGAAGAAGGAGCGGCTGGATTCGTATGGTTTTCTTGGCTATCCGGTGCTGCAGGCGGCCGACATATGCCTGTACAATGCGCACAAGGTTCCGGTCGGCAAAGACCAGGAAAAACACATTTGGCTGGCGAACGATCTGGCCAAGCGGTTCAACGCTCTGTACGGCAAGACTTTTGTGGAGCCGGAAGCGTTGTTCACGGAAATACCGATGATTCTGGGTGCGGACAATCGAAAGATGTCCAAGTCCTACGACAATCATATTCCGATCGAGTACACGGAGAGTCAGACGGAAAAGCGGCTGAAGACCTTCTTCACCGACCCGAACAAGTTGCGCAAAGGGGATCCGGGGAATCCGGACAAATGCCCGATCTATCTCTTGCACCGGATCTACACGCCGGGAGCCTCGGAGAGCATCGCGCCCCACTGCCGGAGCGGTGAGCTCGGCTGCGTGGACTGCAAAGGAAAGCTGGCGGCGAATCTCAACTCCGCCCTGCGACCGGTGCGGGAGCGGCGGGCCGAGCTGGCCAAGCAGCCGGATTTCGTCTGGGATGTGCTCCGGACGGGCGCCGATCGGGCGCGGGCGCGGGCGCAGAGCGTCATGGAGAAAGTGCGCGACCGGATGAAGATGAACTACCGAAAGAAGAAGTAATGGAAGCTGTTCAAGAGACGTATACCAGCGATTACAAAGTAGATCTGGAGGTATTCTCCGGCCCGCTCGACCTGTTGCTGTTCCTGATTCGCAAGGAAGAGGTCGACATCTACGACATTCCGATCGCCAAGATCACGGCGCAGTACCTGAAGTATCTGGAACTGATGCAGACGCTGAACCTGGAGATCGCCGGCGAGTTCATTTTGATGGCGGCGACGCTGATCCGGATCAAGACGCGGCTGTTGCTGCCGCGCGATGAATCGGAGCCGGAGGACGAGGACCCGCGCGAAGAACTGATCATGGCGCTGGTGGAGTACAAGCGGTACAAGGAAACCGGGGAAGTGCTGCGCGAGCGGGCGTTGCTGGAAGAACAGACCTACGCGCCGCCGTCGCCGATGGGCAAGATCGAGGGGAAGGTGGATGTGAGTCCGGCGACCACGCTGTTCGACTTGCTGACGGCGTTCCGATCGGTGATGGCGCAGCACCGCGAGGAAATCGTCCACGAGGTGATCCCCGAGGAGATTTCCATTGAGGAGCGGATCAAATCGGTGGTGCTGTATCTGAAGGCGCGCGAATCGGCCACGTTCCAGGAATTGTTCGCCGATATGCCGAAGCGGATCATTGCCGTCGTGACGTTCATCGCACTTCTGGAACTGGCGCGCACGCGGCGGATTCGAATCCTGCAGGCGATGCCGTTTTCGGAGCTGCGGGTGTACCGCGGTGAGTTTTTTGAGGCGACCCAACTGGCGACCGACACGATCGACTACGGTCAGATCGCCGAGCAGGTGGAAGTATAAGCTATGAATACCGGCTCATTCACATCGATTATCGAGGCGCTTATCCTGGCCTCGCCGGAGCCGTTGCCGGCCCGACGCATGGCGCAGGTGCTCGAGGACGCCACGCCGTCCAAGGTCGAGCAGGCGGTAACGGAGCTGAACCATAAGTATACCGAGGCCGGATCATCGTTTCGCATTCGCGAAATCGCCGGCGGCTACCAGTTTCACATTCTGTCGGACTACATCGGGTATGTCGAGGAGCTGTTCACCCGTCGCCGCAAGATGCGGCTGACGCGGGCGGCGCTGGAGACGATCGCCATCGTGGCGTACCGTCAGCCGGTGACCAAGACGGAGATCGAGCATATCCGGGGAGTGGCCGCCGATGGCGTGATCCAGACGCTTCTGGAAAAGAACATGATCACGATTGTCGGGCGCGCGACCACGGTGGGGAAGCCGCTGCAGTACGGCACGACCGATGAGTTCCTGAAGTTCTTCGGGCTGGCTAGTCTCGAGGCGCTGCCGAAAATGTCGGAGATCGAGGAGTTGATCGCGGCCTCGCAGCCGCGCAGCCAGGTGGAGCTGGCGCTTCCCGAGGTGCCCATGGAGTCCGGCGACGTGAAACTGAATATCGCCGACGGCACGTTCGATCCGGAGCGGGTGGCCCGCATGAATGACCCGTTGTTCGGACTCGAACCGGCGGAACGCCGGGAACCGGTGACGCGTCAGGTCGCGGAGGAGTCTCCGGACCAGCCGATGGACGCGGCGGACGCTGTCGATGACGATCAGGAGTCGGCGCTGGCCGTCGATGCCGACGCCCCGCATCACGAGAAGATCTAACCTGCGCCCAGGGGCGGGGTTGGTCCTGCCGCGCGCTATCCGGGAAGCACACCGTGATTCGAATTAACAAGTATCTTTCGGTCTGTGGTGTCACGTCGCGCCGTGGGGCGGAGGCCCTGATCGCCGAGGGGCGAGTCAAGGTGAACGGCGCGGTGCTGGCGGCGGTGGGGGCGGTCGTCGATGAAACCAAGGATGTCGTGCTGGTGGATGGCGTTGAGGCGAAGCCGGTCGAGACGCTGGTATACGTGGTGTTCAACAAACCGCCGAACGTGATGACTACGCTGAAGGACCCGTTTCGGCGGAAGACGGTGTTGTCGTATCTCAAGAAGCTGGCGAGCCGGGTATACCCCGTGGGCCGGCTGGACTATGACACCGAAGGGGTGCTGATCCTGACCAACGACGGCGAACTGGCGTATCGTCTGGCGCATCCGAAATTCCAGATTCCCAAGATCTATGAAGCGCGGGTGAAGGGGCAATTCAAGCCGGAAGATGCGGCCAGGATCGCCTCGGGTCTGGAGCTCAGCGACGGTGCGGTAGGCAAGGCGCAGGTGGACATTTTGGGCTTCGTGAAGACGAGCACGCGAATTCGTCTGACGCTGACCGAGGGGCGAAAACACGAGGTGAAACAGCTGTGCAAGCTGGTGGGACATGCGGTCGAGCAGCTGCGACGCGTGGAGTTTGCCGGAATCCGGGCCAGCGGCCTGGCGATCGGAGAATGGCGCCATCTGACGCCGACCGAGCTGTCGCGGCTGCGCAAAGCGGCGGGACAGACCTGAGCGGCTGAAGCGGAAAGCGAATCGTTGGTTATGGCTCGTCGTCTTCCGACGGGCTCTTCTTTTTCCGTCGAATGGAGACGCGCGGGGAATCCTCGCTCACAATAAAGGCTCGGAGCGCCTCGATCTGTTCGGCCGGAAGTCGCTGTTTCTCGTAGAGATCCATCAGTGCGTACGGGTCAATCTTCAGGCAGTCATCCAGTTGGTATTGGCGAACGAGAAAGGAGAGTTCGGCGAACTTGTCCTCGTCCTTCGACTTGGTGATGAACTTCTCCTGCACTCCCCCTTTGACCGTGACAGCGCCGGTGGACCCCTCGAGTTTCTCCAGGTCCAGTTCGCGAGCGGCACGCACGAGGTCCGCCTTCAGGGCGTCCTTCTCGGCTTCGAGTAGTTTGATCTGAGCATCCACCTCGATATAACGATCGGCCAGACTCGCGGCGGTTTCGGCGGTGGACCGTTCGGCCTCGGAACTGCTGCCGGCTTCCTGCTGCAGGATCAGGTGGTGCCGCTTGGCCGGGCAGAGGGCGAAGTAGGGGCAGAAGGTGCACAATCGCCCCTCGCGGGTGGGGAAATCATCGAGACGCTCGGCGTTGATCGTGGCGATAATTCCCTGGCGCAGCCGCTCGGCCACCTCGTCCAGATCATCTATCCGGGTGCGATAGCGAATCACCTCGCGCGGTTTCAGGAAGTACTGGACCAGCTCGATGTCGGCAAACTGCGGCCAGGTGCTGCGCACGAGAAAGTGATAGATGTCCATCTGATCGCGAAACAGGGGGTCGCTCGGTCCAGCCGGAAGATGGCCCCCGGTCTTGTAGTCGCAAATCTCGACAACGCCATCGGGCCGTTTCCAGAGCCGGTCGACAAATCCCTTTATGGAAAACGACGTGCCGGGGACCGCGGCCTGCAGATGCCGTTCGGCACCGATGAGCGTTCCCTGGTTGAACGGCTGGTGCTGAGCGTAGTAATCGGTCAGCATGTCACGGCCGAGCTGGATGTAGTCATCGACGCCCAGATAGTCGTTGGCAACGCTGATTTCGTTTCGGTCCGGCTTCTCCCATTCGGCGGCATAGGCGGCGAGCAGGTCGGCGAGGGGCCACAGGACGCCATCGGCCGCCATTTTATATAGTTTGGCCAGGACGCGGTGAACGGCGTTTCCCAGATAGAGGTCGGCGGTGACAACACTGGGGACCTGCGGTTTCTCCAGGTACTGGAACTTGAACTGGCGCGGGCAGTTGGTGAAGGCGTGGAGCGATGCGTGGCTGTAGGTCTTCAGCATACCGTTAATATAGCGCTCCGTCCCGCACGGGCGCAATCACTTGTGTGAGGCCGGGAGTTGCCTGAACAGCTCGACAAACCGGTGGGAGATCATCGACCAGTCGAACTGTTCATTGACGAGCCGCCAGCCGGCATCGGCCAGGGCCGCCTTCTGCAGGGGATCATCGAGCAGGGCGCCGACGGCATCGGCAAAGTCATGCGGCGTGTCGGCGACCAGCAGATGCTGCCCACCCTTCAAGGGGAGTCCCTCGATGCCATACGTGGTGGCGACAACCGGCTTGCGCATGGCCATCGCTTCGTACACCTTGACACGTCGTCCTCCCGGTACCCGGAGCGGGACGATGTAGACGTCGGTCTGCGCCAGATAGGAGCGGATGTCCTCGACCCAGCCGGTGACAAAAACCGAGGAGTCGGTCATCCCGAGCGCCACGATTTCGACCGCCGGGTTCCGCCCGACGATATCCAGCGTGACTTCGGGATGGCGGCGTTTGATGAGCGGGAAGATCTCGGAGGCGAACCACAGGAGCTGATCGATATTGGAGAGCAAGTCGAGCGAGCCGGAGAACGTGAGTCGTCCGGGTACGGTCGCAATGGCCGGGATCGGACGGAAGAAGTCGCAGGGGACGCCGGTCGGGATCACTTCGATTCTCGTCGTGACGTTGTATTCGTCCATCAGGCAGGAGCGGTCAGCGTCGCTGGTCACGATAACCAAATCGAAGTGGTTGCAGGCCTTCGTCTCGAAAGCGGCCATTCGCTTGGTCTCATAGTTGTAGTAGGTGCGCTGGGCCAGACTGGCGGTCGACCGATAGCGCTGCTGCCAGAGAGAGGTCTCGATCGAAGGGAGGAAGAGGACCTTTCGAGCCGGGCTCTCGAAATCGATGTTGCAGGCCATGTCGAGCGAATCGCACAGCAGAATGTCTGCCCGTCGGTCGGAGGTGATTTCTTTGAGCGCCGCCTGGATATGATCGGAGCAGTTGCGCCGGACGAAGTACGGCTTCTCGGAGAGCAGGTTGAGTGCGACGCGGCCGTAGAAGATGGCGCCGGTTTTGACCTCCTCGGGCCGGTAAACCGTCACTGCGCGAGCGGCGCATTCGGACCAGGGGTCATGGGCCGAGATCGCCGCACCCGGTCGGAACCCCAGATACGTAATGGTGAGTTCCTTCGACAGATGACGCAGCAGATGATAGGTTCTCGTCTTGCTGCCGGTATCGGCCGGAAACAGGTAATCCGATTTCATCCATACGACATGCACGACCGTGGTCCTTTCGGTTTCTGCTATGACCTGGATGTATCAGGCGACATGCGCGCGACGATGCAGTATGGTGAGGTTGAGTGCGCCCGGCAAGCTAAAAGTGGAGTCGGGTTTTCAGGCGATTGAGTGCGGCGAGTAGAGGTTGCACAGAAACCGGTTTGTCATGCGGCGGTTCAGTTGCTCGGCCAGAAGCCGCCCCTTGGCGGCGAGGCGACCGGTCAGATCGGGGTTCTCGGTGAGGGTGAGAATGCGGTCGGCCATGGCCACATGGTCGTTCAGCGGCACCAGAAGAGCGGTCTCACCGTCGGTAAGAAAGTCAGGCAGCGCCCCAACGTCAGTGGTGACAACCGGCAATCCGGCCGCAAGAGCGTCAAACGGCGCCAGCGGCAGATCATCGGATGACGCGCTGCACAGGAAAAGCTCGGCCTGGTGATAATGGTCAGCGAGGCGGTAGCGATCGGCCGAGTCGATGAGGGTAATGCCGGAGAGCCGCTCGGCTTCGATCATGGTTTCGAGCGCCGGCCGCTGTGAGCCATCGCCGACGATCATCAGCTCAGCTCGCGGATACTTCTGCTTGACGATGCGAAAAGCCCGAAGTTGGCAGGCCACATTCATGGCCGGTTCCAGTCGCTGTACCGACAGGAGGCGGGGCTGCAGCGAAGAGAAATCGCGCGGCCGGAGGGGCGAGATTTCCGGTATGGGACCCCAGCCGGTGGCGGGGAGGCCGATTTCACGAAGACGGTCGGCCAGCGCCGGAGACAGAACCAGGACACGATCAGCACATTTGAAAAGCGGCACCAGCAAGCGGCGCCATCGTTCCATCACCGGCTCGAGATGAAACGACGTGCAGTCGAGCACCGTGAATTTCCCCAGAAATCGGGCCAGCAGCAGAGCGGCAAGCGGCCTAATCCAGCCTGAGCCATCGGGCGGGAGGCCGACGTGGATCTGGCGATGGTCCTGAATTTGGTTGGTCAGGCGGGTGAATTGGCGCCATTGTTTTCGCCAGCGCGCCAGAGGCCCGCCCGCGACAAAGGGCGCCAAGCTCACCGGTGTTATCCTGCCCTCAGGCGGATTCCACTGGTCCAGTAAACGGGAGAACTGGCCGGCACAGCAAAGGGGAGTCTCTTCCGAAAACACCAATAGAACGGCCGGGGGTTCCTGCGGGAGGCAGGAGTCGGCCGCGGCCGGGGTTCCCGGGGCCATATAGACGGATATGCGTTCCATGTCTTTCTGCATAAGGTATTTGTCGTCTGGTGACGTCCACCCCTTATACAGGGAACAGGTTGATTGGACTACACGAAAAATTAGAGGGCAGTCCGATCATCTCGGGCTGCCCTCTCGAACTCGACGCTGCGAATCGATCCCTCCACTCACAGCACTCCCCGCAAAGGTGTCGAGCCCCTCTTTAGGCTCTTCCCGCCCCCAGCGAGAACCGCACTCCCCGGCGTCCCCCTTTTGGCCTCTTTCCGATCGCCCCCGGATCTCCCTCCCGGAAGGCCCAAGGTCCCCTAAGGTGTCGTACCCGTTGTTGACCGAAGGCACCTCGATACATAGTAAGAACTGTGCCAACGAATCGAATCCCGGGGGCATTCTGTCGACAGGTCGTAGCGCTATGCAGGGCAATAGCATACGTCAAGGTGAGAGGCGACCAACCGGGCCGCAGGCAGATCGTGCCCGCGAAATCGTTTCAAGAGGGAAGGGCAGGTGTTTCTCGGCGCTTCAACACGGAACAAGTGAAACGACCGGCGAAGCCTAATGACGATAGGGGAGCCGGTGTTCGCCGGTGATGAGTCGTGCGCCACGGTTCCTGGTCAGGTAGTTCCAGGCCCATTGGACCAGAATCAGCAGGCGGTTTTCGAATTCCACGATATACATCAGGTGCAGGAACAGCCAGACGAGCCAGGCAGGGAAACCCCACAAGCGGAAGCCGGCGATTTCCGCTACGGCAGCTGCTCGGCCAATGGTGGCCATGGTGCCTTTATCGAGGTACCGGAACGGAGCTGTCTGATGGTCGCCGGACAGACGTTTGCGCAGGAGCCTGGCGACAAACCGACCCTGCTGCATGGCGACCGGGGAGACGCCCGGAAGCGGTTTCCCCTCGTGGTCCCGTGCCAGCGCCAAGTCGCCGATGATGAACAGTTCGGGATGATCCGGGACGGTCAGATGCGGCGTTACGCAGACTCGTCCGGCTTTGTCCAGCAAGCTCGGGCGATCAGCGAACATCGAGCGACCCAACGATGAAGCGCGGACACCGGCGCTCCACAGCACGGTGCGGCTTTCGATCGTCTCGGTCCGATCGCCGCAACGGTAGGTGACACGATGGTCGGCGAGGTCGGAGACAATGGCGGACGTCACGACGGTAACACCGAGACGACGCAGAGATTTTTCGGCTCGGGCGGAGAGCGTCGGCGGATAGGTGCCGAGCACGCGTTCCTTTCCCTCGATCAGGAAGATGCGGGCATCGCCGGGGTTGATTCTGCGGAAGTCATTTTTCAAGGTGTCGTGGGCGATCTCCCCGAGCGCTCCGGCCAGCTCCACGCCGGTGGGACCGCCGCCGATTACGACAAACGTGAGCCATTGGCGACGACGCGACTCCTCGACTTCACGCTCGGCGGTTTCGAAGGCGAGAAAGATGCGGGAGCGGATATCGAGTGCATCCTCGATACTCTTGAGGCCCGGGGCGAGGTTGCGCCATTGCTCCTGGCCGAAGTAGTCATGGGTGGCGCCGGTGGCGAGGACGAGGGTGTCGTATGGTACGGTAGCGCCGTCGTCGAGAGTCAGGATGCGCGTGCGAATGTCGACTTGTCTGACCTCGGCGAGCAGGACCTGTGTGTTGCGGTGGTTCATGAGAATCGAGCGAAGCGGCGAACAGATGTCGCCGGGAGAGAGGCCGCCGGTAGCTACCTGGTAGAGCAGTGGTTGAAACAGGTGGAAGTTGCGGCGGTCGATGAGGGTGACACGGGCCGGGGCGCGTTTCAGCCCTTTGGCCACTTCCAGTCCGCCGAAGCCGCCCCCCACAATGACGATATGATGAGTGGATTCAGTCATGTTTACTCCAATCACCCGAACGCCTGGTGAAACGTCGGTGGTGGCGAAACGGTTCCGCGAGGCGGGGCGCGGAAAAAGAGAGACAAATTGGATTATATTTGACAGCCGAAATTGACTCGCGTATACTTGGCCCAATATCGCGTGTGATGAGGTTCAGGGAACGAGTGGCTGACGAAAAGAGTCGACGAGATTTTCTCACGCTGCTGATCGGCGGTGGCACGCTGGCGACGCTGGGGGCGATCGTGTATCCGGTGGTTCGGTATATCACACCGCCGCCGTCCGGTGAGGCGAATGTTACCCAACTCAAGCTGCCGTTCAAGCGGGCCGAAATCGAGGCCGATCCCAGAAAATCCAAGACGTTCAAGTTTGGTCGCGATCTTGGCATCATCCTGATCTCCGATACGGGTGAACTGAAAGCGCTCGCCGCGCGGTGCACCCATCTGGACTGCACCGTGCAGAACCGCCCCGACCAGGGGCTCTTGTGGTGTTCCTGTCACAACGGGAAATACGATTACAACGGCCGGAATATTTCCGGGCCGCCCCCCAAGCCACTCGAGCAATTCGCAGTGAACGTGGTGGGTGACGATATTTTCGTGTCGCGGGAGAAGAGCTGATGGCAGTCCCGGAGGGCCGTTCGCTGTCTTCGCTCGGTGAGCGGTCGTTTCGCTGGCTGGATGACCGGTTCCATATCAGGGCGCTGGTTGACTACATGTCGACCAAGACCGTCCCGCGCCATTCGCATTCGATCTGGTATTACTTCGGGGGCATCAGTCTTTTCCTGTTCATCGTCCAGGTCGTGACGGGGATTCTCCTCCTGATGTACTACCGCCCGGGCGCGGATTCGGCGTATGAGTCGGTGCGCTTCATCGTGACCGAGGTGTCGTTCGGCTGGCTGATTCGGGCGCTGCATTCGTGGTCGGCCAACCTGATGATCTTGGCCGCCTTCATCCATATGTTTTCCGTCTATTTCGAGAGCGCGTATCGCAAGCCGCGCGAACTGACCTGGCTGAGCGGGATGGGACTGCTGGGCCTGGGGCTGGTGTTCGGCTTTTCCGGCTACTTGCTGCCATGGAACGAGCTGGCGTTTTTCGCCACGCGGGTCGGAACCGGGATGGCGGGCGCCGTGCCCTTCATCGGGCAACACCTGCTCGTTATCATGCGCGGCGGCGAGGAAGTGACCGGTGCGACGATCGGCCGGTTCTTCGGGCTGCACGTGGCGATTCTGCCGGCGCTGTTCACCGTCCTGCTGACGGTCCACCTGATATGTATCCAACGCCAGGGGATGAGCGAGCCGCTGCACTGGAGTCATCTGCCCGAGGGGCAGAAGAAGTACATGAAGTTCTTCCCGAACTTTCTTCTTCGGGACCTACTGGTCTGGCTCATCGTGCTCAACGTGCTGGCGGTCCTGGCGGTGTTTCTGCCGGACGGGTTCGGGGCGATTCACTGGCCGCTCGGCACGAAAGCGGATCCGTTTGCACCGCCGCCGGCGGTGATTCGTCCGGAGTGGTATTTCATGTTCGCCTTTCAGGCGCTTAAATTCCTGCCGGCCCACGTTCTCTTTCTCGAGGGGGAACTGGTGGGGATCGGCGTCTTCACGATCGGCGGACTGATCTGGATGTTGGTGCCGTTTCTCAATCGAAAGGCGAATCGCAGCCAGCGTTCCGGGATCTTTACGGCTTTCGGGCTGCTGGTGCTGTTGTTCATTATCGTGATGACTGTACTCGGGTACATACTGGAGTAGGACTGACCGTGAAGCGACTTTCCGCCATACTGTTTTTCGGATGGGTGATGGCCGCGCCCGCGCCTCTCGTCGCGCAGCCGATCAACAACTGCCTGAGCTGCCATATGGAGATCGAGGATGCGGACGGCCCGGCGCATAAGTTCGGCCAGGACATTCACGGGCAAAAAGGAGTCTGGTGTGCGGATTGCCACGGCGGGGATGCGAAGCTCGATGATATGGAACAGGTGCGAAAGGTGAAGGGATATCGGGGCGTACCCGACCACGGGCAGGTGCCGGAATTCTGCGCGCGTTGCCACAGCGACAATACCTACATGCACGAGCATAACCCGGCCTTGCCGACCGATCAGCTGGAGAAGTACCGGACCTCGATTCACGGGCAGCGATTGTTCGGCCAGAAAGACGCCAAGGTGGCGAACTGCATCTCGTGTCATACCGTGCACGAAATCGGGGACGCCAGGATGCCGCACTCGAGCACCTATCCGCTCAATATTCCGAAGACCTGTGCCAAATGTCACGCCGACGCCGCCTACATGGCGGAGTACCAGATACCGACCGACCAGTACGACGGGTTCCTGCAGTCGGTGCATGGGCATGCGCTGATCGACAAGCAGGATCTCGGAGCGCCGGCCTGCAACGACTGTCATGGCAACCACGGCGCGGCGCCGCCCGGCGTGGCGAGCCTGTCGG
>AMWB02163098.1_pt1 | contig 63293 bp, 51 predicted proteins | sample 200311 | NCBI WGS metagenome assembly AMWB02 (sample SAMN02737377, study PRJNA173069) | bioreactor metagenome | biome: anode biofilm in microbial fuel cells | place: USA: California | collected 2010-12-16 | reverse complement strand
TGCTCTGGCCAACTGAGCTAAATCCCCAATTGTATTTGCGATTGTCGAATTGCGATTGTCGATTGATAAACAATTCGGAAATCGCAAATCGCAAATCGCAAATCCTGTAGTCCCACCCAGAGTTGAACTGGGGACCTCTACATTATCAGTGTAGCGCTCTAACCAACTGAGCTATGGGACTGATAAGCGCACACTATAAAGAACGCCCCATGATTACTGATCATTTGGGGTGACAAAAGTAACGCTTCATCTTAAACATCCAAAATTTTTTTGAAAATATTTTTTATTCGGACTGTCATAATATATTTGCCTGTTCCTGCTACTCACCCCGAAATCAGAACTTCACGGCATGTTGTGGCCCAAATAACGGGCACAAGTTAAAAAATTGGTTAAATTCGCACTCTGAGCGAATCCTTATGTCGAATCTTGTCATAGTACCTACATACAATGAGAGGGAAAACATTACTGACCTTGTAAAAACTATTACTTCACTCCGGGTTCCGTTTGACATACTGATAATTGACGACAACTCCCCAGACGGCACAGCATCATTGGTGAAAGAGATGATTCCCTCGCACCCCAACCTCCATATCCTGGAGAGACCGGGTAAAATGGGGCTCGGCCGTGCTTACATTGCCGGGTTTGAATGGGCATTGCAGCGTGATTACAAGTATATCTGCGAGATGGATGCCGATTTCTCCCATAACCCTGAGGACCTGGTAAAGCTCTGGGATGCCTGCGAGAACGGCGGCGCTGACCTGGCAATCGGTTCAAGATACATCTCGGGCGTGAATGTGGTGAACTGGCCTATGGGCCGGGTGCTTATGTCATATCTCGCATCAATGTACGTAAGACGTGTCACCGGCATGAAGATCATGGACACCACGGCAGGATTCAAATGCTACCGCCGCGAGGTGCTCCTCAATATTAACCCCGGCCATATCAGGCTTATCGGCTACGGGTTCCAGATAGAGATGAAATTCACGGCCTGGCAACTGGGCTATAAAATAGTCGAGGTTCCTATCATCTTTACTGACCGCAAGGCAGGTACGTCAAAAATGTCGGGAGGAATCTTCGGGGAGGCGATGTGGGGAGTGCTCCGAATGAAAATTGTCAGTATCTTCAGAAAGCCGCGCAGAACAGCTGGCTGACAGAATAATCATGCCGGGAGAAACAGATAACAAGATAGTTATCCGCAACGCACTGATGATCAGCGACGGAAGCAGAAAAGCGGCGGACGTGGTTGTGTCGGGAGACCGGATCTCAGGGATATATCCGCCTGGTAAAGCCCCGGAAGCCTCCGCCGGATCAGCCACAATTATCGAAGCTTCGGGCCTGTGGCTCCTCCCGGGTATCATTGATGACCATGTCCATTTCCGTGAGCCCGGCCTTACACACAAGGCAGACATAGCCAGTGAGAGCGCCGCAGCAGCTGCCGGCGGGGTGACTTCATTCATGGAGATGCCCAACACAGTGCCTCAGACTGTTTCCATAAAGGAGTGGGAGCATAAGAACAGCCTCGCCGCAGAGCGATCAGTCATCAACTACTCATTTTATATCGGGGCCACTGACAACAACATCGAGGAGCTGCGCAGGGCGAACCCCGCGCTTGTACCCGCCTTCAAGCTTTTCCTCGGAGCCTCCACAGGCAACATGCTTGTAAGCGACAGCGAAGCGCTGGAGGCTATCTTCAGGCTCGGGAAGATCCCCGTGGCCTGCCACTGCGAGGACGAAAAGATCATCAGGGCTAACAGCGCCGCCTACCGCGAGGAGTACGGCGATTCAATCAGTCCCTCCTTCCATCCGCTGATCAGAAGCCGCGAGGCATGCCTCTCCTCATCCACGGCAGCAGTAAGCCTTGCACGGCGCAACGGTGCGAAGCTTCATCTCCTCCACCTTTCAACGGCTGAAGAGATTCAGCTTCTGACCCCGGGAGACGATTCTTCCTTAAAACAGATCATTGGCGAAGCCTGCGTTCACCATCTCTGGTTTGATGACAGTGCATACGCTGAGAAAGGAAACCTCGTCAAATGGAACCCGCCTATACGCAGGAAGTCTGACAGGGAGGCCCTTGTAAAGGCAGTGCGTGAAGGACTGATTGACATCATTGCCACTGACCATGCCCCACACACCCTTGAGGAGAAGAGCGCCCCCTACTTCAGTGCACCCTCAGGCGGGCCTTCAATTCAGCACTCGCTGGTGATGATGCTCGAGCTGTGCCACAGGGGCGAACTGTCGCCGGAACTGGTTGTGACAAAGATGTGCCACAACCCGGCTCTCCTGTTTGGTATAACCGGCCGCGGTTTCATCCGTGAAGGATACAGGGCTGACCTGGTTCTTGTCGACCCTGCCTCCCCACAGACCGTCAGCCGTGAGAACATACTCTACAAATGCGGATGGTCGCCCCTCGAAGGCACCACGTTCCGCAGCAGCGTAGTAACCACAATAGTCAACGGCATAACCGTGTTTGAAAACGGCAGCCTTACCGGCCGGTGTGCACCGGAGATGCTGCATTTCAGCCGATAGATGAAGAACACTGTAATAAACAGCCTGTTGCTGATGATGCTGGTTGCACTGCTTGCCTCATGCGGTGAGCAGAGCAAAGAAAAAAAGACAACGCATCAGGATAACATTATTGAGAGTACACCAGGCGCACAAACAACCGGTGATACCGGTCTTCCCTCAGAGGCCCGGCAGAACGAAGGCGACAGGCCGACCCCAACAGCGGCAGTCCCAGAAGGAGCAGTTATCATTGCCACGGACATAGTCACCGAGGTTATCATACGCCCTGATCCCGAAGGCGATCCGTGGGAAGTTGAAAAAGTGGCAGGCTATCGCGGTGACCCGCTGGTGGAAGCTGTCTTCAGCCGGATTTACGAAGGCACACTGACAGTCTTTGACTACCACAGCGGTGAGTCACTCTCCCCGTCAGACGTGAAAAAGATTGAGGGCGAATTTAAGAATGACCGCAGTAAAATCGGAAAACTCTCATTCACTGAAGACTGGTACTATTACCCTGCTGAGAACAGGATCGAGAAAAAGGCAAAGTCGGTCACCTTTGGATATGAGCTCTACAACAACCTGGGAAAGGTTTATGCTTACAGGGCAGCCTTCAGAGCTGACCTTCAGTAACAGTGCCTGCCCTATCTCACTACCATCCTTACTGTTATACGGTTACCCCGTGAGCGCCATCCCTACCTCACTATAATCCTTACCGTATTGCAGTTACTCTGCGGGTGCCCTTCCTACCTCACCACCATCCTTACAGTATTGCGGGTCCTCTGTGAAAGAAACACTTCCCTTGTTCCTGCCACCATCATGGCTGCCTCATCAGTACAGTGCCTTACCGTCAGCATCTCAACCCCGTCATTGTAAAGGATTGAATAATCCTGCTTCATCTCTTCCATTGCCTCACTGATTTTTGGCTCTTCATGATCAGCGCAGATATTGATGCTTACTGCACCGGTCTGCACCAGGTTGACCTTTAATCCGATCTGTGCTATCAGGAAAAACAGCCGGGAAAGGTTTTCACCCATGACAAAAGTGAGATCCCTGGGTATAAGGGAGATAAGTATCTGTCCCTCTTTTTTCACATATACCGGGCTCATATCCCCGTGAGGAGCATCATCCGAGATTATGGTTCCGGCTCCCTGCTTATCGGCGAAAGACTTTACAAGCATTGGTATCTTCTTGTTATGCAGCGGCTTGATGGTTTTGGGATGGATGATTTTTGCCCCTGAGTAGGTCATCTCAGCTGCCTCGAGGTAGGAGACATGGGGAAGAATTCCTGCTGAGGCCATCCAGTCAGGGTCAGCGTTCATAATACCCGGCACATCTTACCAGGAGATGGTATTCAATTATCTCGCTGAGGAGAGATTCAAATCCGGGATCACCTGACCGCCACGCAAGATGGAGTCTTTCCAGGGCATTTGTTGTTTTCCCGAAGGCGGAGACGACAATTACAAGTCTGTCATTCTCCTCTGTCACAATATCATACAGGTTAATAATGCCCTTTGCATCCCTGACAGATGCGCCACCAAATTTAAATACTCTCATAACAGGAATTGTTTGCGCAAATTTATAACTTAGCAGTAGTTTGACAATTTAACCACCTGTCATAGTCACAATTATATCATTCCCCGTATGTCCAATTATGATATCACAAGCCTGAATGACTTCATTATCAGGAAACAAAGAGATTTTCCCTATGCTACCGGAGATCTATCCAGTCTTCTTCACCATATCGGCACAGCTGCCAAAATGGTCAATGCCAAGATCCGCAAGGCTGGTCTTGTGGAGATACTGGGAAAGGCAGGGTCTGAGAATCCACAGGGAGAAGAACAGCAGAAGCTCGACCGTTATGCTGACGATGTATTCATTGATGCCCTTAAGTCGTCAGGCCAATGCGCCGGTGTCGCCTCCGAAGAGAATCAGAACGAGATAATTTTCACCGGGGAATTTGCCGGCAGGGGTAAGTATGTTGTATGCATGGATCCTCTCGATGGATCGTCCAATATCGATGTCAACGTATCGGTGGGGTCGGTCTTCTCAATTTACCATCGTGTCAGCGATCGGGATGGCGAGGCCACTTTAGCGGATTTCCTCCAGGAGGGGAGCAAACAGGTTGCAGCCGGTTACGTCATCTATGGATCATCAACCATGCTGGTATACACTACAGGCAACGGGGTCAACGGCTTCACACTTGACCCGACCATCGGCGAGTTCTGTCTTTCGCATCCCAATATAAAGACGCCGGAGACCGGCAGAATTTATTCAATCAATGAAGGCAACTATATCAAGTTCCCTGACGGGGTAAAGAAATATATCAAGTACTGCCAGGAGATTGATCCCTCCACCGGCCGTCCCTACATCTCGAGATATATTGGTTCACTGGTGTCCGATGTGCACCGTAATATGCTGACAGGAGGAATCTTCCTCTACCCCCCCTCTAGCAGCTATCCTTCAGGGAAGCTGAGGCTGGTCTATGAATGCAACCCTATATCCTTCCTGATCGAACAGGCAGGGGGAGTGGCCACCGACGGCATGCGGAGGATTCTCACCCTGCAGCCAGAGTCGCTTCATCAGAGAACTCCTTTCTATTGCGGCTCCCCCGAAATGATCAGGAAGCTGGTTGAGATGTGCTGCTTATGATGGCACTTCCTGAGTGAATGATCAGGCATCCCAACGGAATGTGCTGCTTATGATGGCACTTCCTTAGTGAATGATCAGGCATCCCAACGGATTGTGCTGCCGGGAGGGTCATCCCGGTAAATCCGGGACAGAATTCCTGCCTGAATACATTTGTTATCACAGATATCCGTTTAATGAAGCAATCTTTTCCTTTGCGGTGACCGCCGGCTTTGTTAATTTTGCACCCTCAGACAAAATCGATGGCCATCACCATATTCAGAGACATTTACAGGAAGCATCCCTCCTTCACGAGGCTTGAGGCCCTGCTGGCTGGTGAAATCAATGAGCCGGTGACCATCCACGGCCTGACAGGTTCATCGCGCACGGTGGTGATGGCCGGCGCCCTGTCGCAGCAGCCGACCACACACGTTGTGCTGCTCCCCGAGAAAGAGGATGCAGCATATTTTTACAATGACCTCACCTCCCTCATGGAAGATGACAATATCTTCTTCTTCCCGGGTACATACAAGAGGTCAGTCATGTATGACCAGACCGAGCCGGCCAACATCATCCTGAGGGCCGAGGTGCTTAACTTCCTTACCTCGGGTCGGAGGAAGTGCATTATTGTCACCTACCCTGAGTCGGTCATGGAGAAGGTCGTCAGCAAAAGCAGCCTGAAGAAGAACACCTTCGTCATAAAAAAGGGAGCGAAGCTCTCCATTGAATTCCTTGAGGAGGTATTGAGGGAGTACAACTTCAAAAGAACCGAATTCGTTTATGAGCCAGGACAGTATTCAGTCAGGGGAAGTATCACCGACCTCTTTTCCTATTCGGCCGACAAGCCTTACAGGATCGACTTCTTCGGGGAGGAGGTTGATTCCATCAGGACGTTCAGTCCCGACAACCAGCTCTCCCTGCAGCTTCACGATGAGATACAGCTGATACCTGACATCCAGGAGCTGGCTTTTCATGAGAGTGCGGACAGCTTAATAGATTTCATCCCGCCCTCATCCATAATCTGGAGTGACAATTTTGACTACATCATTGAAAAGACTGACAATATCTGGGCGCAGGCCCGCAGCCGCAGTACAAAGGGTGAGATATCGGACAGGCGTGACATCATAATCACTGGACGTCACCTGGAGGAACTCTGCTCACGCCACCGACAGATCTTTTTTGGGAGGGGCAGGCATGACCCGGAAAGTGTCAACCTTGAATTCCGTACCGAACCCCAGCCCTCATTCAACAAGAACTTCGAACTGCTTACCTCAAAGCTGGTCTCCAACGTACAGGATGGTTACCATAACTTCATCATCTCAGAGAGCGAGGTGCAGGAGCAGCGTCTGAAAGAGATCTTTGCCGAGACTGACCCGAGGGCAGAGTACACCCCTCTTCTTCTCAACCTTCACCAGGGCTTCACCGATCATGATCTCCGTATAGCAGTATACACTGACCATCAGATTTTTGATCGCTATCACAAGTTCCGCATCAGGGGCTTCTTCACCCGGCGTGACAGCATGACAGTCCGGGAACTCACAGATCTGAACCCTGGTGATTACATTGTGCATTCAGACCACGGCGTCGGCCGGTTCGGCGGGCTGGAGAAGATAGAGGTCAACGGCCGGTGGCAGGAGGCAATAAAACTGGTATTCAAGGACAATGATACCCTCTTCGTGGGTATCCATGCCCTGCACCGCATCTCAAAATACAAGGGTAAGGATGACTCGCCGCCGAGAATCAACAAGCTGGGCAGCGGGGCATGGCAGAAGATCAAGCAGTCAACCAAGAAGAAGGTCAAGGATATAGCCCGCGATCTCATTCTTCTTTACGCAAAGCGAAAAGCTGCAGGGGGCTTCGCCTTCTCTCCCGACTCGTACATGCAGCGTGAGCTGGAGGCTTCCTTCATCTGGGAGGATACACCCGACCAGGTTGCGAGCACAGTGGCGGTAAAAGAAGATATGGAGGCTTCCACACCGATGGACCGGCTGATCTGCGGCGATGTGGGATTTGGCAAGACCGAGATTGCCATCAGAGCCGCCTTCAAGGCAGCCACTGACGGAAAACAGACTGCAGTACTGGTTCCTACAACCATCCTGGCACTCCAGCATTACAAGACGTTCTCTTCCCGCCTTGAAAACTTCCCCTGCCGTGTTGACTACATCAGCAGGCACAGAAAACCCGCGGAGCAGAAAAAGATACTCAAGCAGCTTGCCGACGGCGAGGTTGACATCATCGTCGGGACCCACAAGCTCACCGGCAAAGAGGTTAAGTTCAAGAACCTGGGGCTTCTTGTGATAGATGAAGAGCAGCGTTTCGGCGTAGCCGTCAAGGAAAGGCTCAAGACGCTCAGGGCTGACGTAGACACTCTCACCCTGACAGCCACCCCCATTCCGCGGACTCTTCAGTTCTCGCTCATGGGTGCGAGGGACCTCTCCGTGATAAGCACTCCGCCGCCGAACAGGATGCCCATCATCACTGAACTGCACGGCTTCAATGAGGATATACTTCGTGAAGGAATTGTATACGAAGTCAGCCGCAACGGCCAGGTCTTCTTCATCAACAACAGGATAGAGAACATCATGGAGGTGAAAGCGACGATCTCAAGGATCTGCCCGGAGGTCAAGATTGCAGTGGTGCATGGCCGTATGGAAGGTACGGATATAGAGAATGTGATGTTTGATTTCATCAGGGGCGATTATGACGTGCTGCTTGCCACCACCATCATTGAATCCGGGCTTGACATCCCCAATGCCAACACCATCTTCATCAATGATGCCCACAATTTCGGTCTATCCGAACTGCATCAGCTGCGTGGCAGAGTGGGCCGGTCAAACAGGAAGGCCTTCTGTTACCTGCTTACTCCCCCGCTCTCAATGCTTACGGGTGATGCCAGGAGGAGGCTTAAGGCTATCGAGGAAAACTACGAGCTTGGCAGCGGTTTCAACATCGCCCTGCAGGACCTTGACATACGCGGGGCCGGCAACCTTCTGGGAGGCGAGCAGAGCGGCTTTATAGCCGATGTGGGATACGAAACATATCAGAAGATCCTCAGCGACGCGGTGAAGGAACTGAAGGAGGAGGAATTCAGTGAGCTCTTCCCGGAACCGGCAGGGAAGAAGGAACAAACCGAAGAGGTGAAAACAAAGCAGTTCGTGGAGGATGTCACCGTTGAAACCGATCTCGAGATAATGTTTCCTGACGATTATGTCTCCAACATTCCCGAGCGTATACGGCTCTACAAGGAGCTCAACGAGATAAGGGATGAGGAGGGGCTCAGGGCCTACGAGTCACACCTTACCGACAGGTTCGGGCCGCCACCAAAACCTGCAAGGGCGCTCCTGGAACTCGTAAGACTCAAGTGGGCAGCATCACAGGCAGGAATTGAGAAGGTTATTCTTAAAAATAACACACTGATTGCTAACTTTGTGACGGACCAGTCGTCACCGTTCTACCGCTCACCGCTATTCGTGTCAGTAATGAACTATGTTAACAGGAGACAGGGTAACATGACAGTCAGGCAGAATAACAACAAGCTAAGCCTTACCGTCAGGGGGGTGGCAGATGTAGGCCAGGCCATTGACCTGTTTGCAAAAATACTCTCGTACCATGAATCGACACAGATACCCAAGGCAGGCTGATGGATCTTATTATTGACATAGGAAACAGTTCGGTCAAGGCAGCAATGGCTGATTCCGGCAATTTCCGGAAACAGGAGCGGCTGAAGTCAGCTACTCCTGGTATCATCAGTAAATATATCGGCCGGCACAGGCTTGATGCTGCCATTGTATCGAGTACCGGCACTGATCCGGCACCCCTTCTGTCATGGCTGAGAAACAGGTGTGAGCGGGTTCACCTGCTTACGTCTGATTCCAGGTTTCCGTTTGCAATTGAGTACCGTACCCCAGAAACACTCGGGACCGACAGGCTGGCAGCCGCCGCCGGGGCCTGTTACAAATTTCCGGGAGCTGACCTGCTTGTTCTCGACGCCGGCAGCGCCATGACAGTTGACCAGATAACCGGTGGGGTATACAGGGGTGGCAGCATATCCCCGGGCCTCTCGATGCGGTTCAGGGCTCTCCATGAATTCACCGGCAGACTTCCACTGGTCCGGCAACGAAAGCGGTTCACCTTTCCCGGACAGTCAACTGCAGATGCAATCGCCGGCGGCGTAATAATGGGCATGGTATACGAAATAAATGAGTATATTCGCACATTCGGCGAAAAGCACCGTAGCCCGGTTACGGTCATTACGGGCGGAGACGGAGAGATCCTGTCCGGCCTGATTTCCGGGAAGGTATGGTATTATCCTGACCTGGTGACGTCGGGTTTGTATTATTTACTTGAAGAAAATGCGTAAGAACATAAGAATCAGCTTGGTATGTCTCATGGCACTCCTGACAACGGGAGTGTACGGTCAGATGAATGTCTATTCACCGTTCGCACGGTACGGCATTGGTAACCTGGACCAGCAGGGCACTTTCAGGACCAGGGCCATGGGAGGCATCAGCAGCGGAATAAGGGACAACATGACCCTGAACTACCTGACGCCGGCATCATACAGCAGTATTGATACAACCTCGTTCCTCTTTGACTTCGGACTTACCTACGGTGTGGTCGGACTGAAGGGTGACGGCCTTAGTTACACTTCGCAGGACGTGAATTTCACCCACCTGATGATGGGGTTTCCCATCATGAAGGGCTGGGGAGTTATGGCCGCCATCCTGCCCTTCTCCAACGGTTCGTATAATATCGGCTTCGAATCGCCCGGCACAGGTGTAACGGGGTCAACATATGAAAACCACTTTGGTAGCGGCGGTTACCAGAGAGTACTCCTGGGCACCGGCTTCAAGCCGCTGCCTTATCTTTCAGCAGGCATCAATCTCTTCTATATGTTTGGGGAGATAAGCAGGGTGAACGATTTCGTTTTCACGAGTGACAACAACTATTTCAATTCAAGAAAGCAGAGCACATCATCGCTTAAAGGCCTTGGATACGAGGCATCTGTTCAGTTCATGCTGCCCCTTTCAGGTAACAGGTACGTAAATGCCGGGCTGACCTGGACCCCTGCCTATGACCTGAGAACGGGTAATGATGACCTGACCCTGAGATATTCATACGTCTCTTTCAATACGAGCCTCCTGGCGCGTGACACCCTCGCTTTCAGCTCAATTTCAACCACCAGCAGGATGCCGAACTCAATCAGGGCAGGCATTGCACTTGGCAAGACTGATAAGTTTACAGCAGGGGCTGACCTGGTTTACACGAAATGGAGCGAGGCATCGTTCCCCGGAACGTACGGAACCTATTCAGACGCCCTGTCACTCCATGCAGGTGCTGAATACATACCGGACAAATACTCAAATTACGGATTTTTTGATCGTATGGAATACCGCATCGGATGCCGCTACGGAGAGAGTTACACTCTCTTTGACGGTGACAATGTTAAAGAATACGGCATAACTTTTGGAACAGGTATACCGATGAGAAGATCAAGATCCAGAATCTCACTGGTGGTTGACCTCTCAACAAGGGGGAATGGTGAAGGAGCAGTACCCCGAGAACAAAGGATATCAATCGGAGCCAGCCTGAATCTGTATGATTACTGGTTCATCAAAAGGCAGTATGATTAATAAAACAAAGATTTAAAAAAGAGATGAAAAGAACAGCCAGCACGATTTTAACAGGATTACTTCTGTCAGTATTTACGTTGGCCCTGCAGGCCCAGAAGGGTGTTGAAACGGGCACACCGTTCGGAAGAGGCGAAGACAGCACCAGGTGCCTTCGCAACACATCCCTCTATTCAACCTACTATGAAAACAAGGACTACAATATGGCAGTGCAGTTCTGGAGACCTGTTTTTATGGAATGCCCCGGATCATCGAGGAACACTTACATCAAGGGTGAAGCCATGTTTAAGGATTTCTTCCGCAAGACCGGCAACAAGGCCTATATTGATACCGTCCTGATAATTCTTGACCAGCGTACGAAATACTTCAACGAGGGTCCGGCAAACTCACTCCGTAAGGCTTTCGCGCTCTACGAGTTTGGCGGGAATGAACCTGATTATGCCAGGCAATGCTATGACCTTATAAAGGGAGTGATGGAGAGCTCTCCCCAGAGTTTTGATTATACCTATTCAAGCCTGTACATGGCCATTACGGCGAAGTGCTATGCACTGAAGCTTATCGAAGCCCCTGCAGTCATAACCGCCTACTCACAGTCAATGAAGGTGGTTGACAACCAGCTCTCCCGTAAGCCGGATGACGCCCGTTATACAGAGGCACGGAAAAACATTGATGCTGTTTTCAGATCCAGCGGTGCCGCTTCATGTGAGAACATTGAACACCTCTTCACTGCAGGTGTGGATAACAATCCCGGTGACACTGCCATGCTCAAGAAGGTTATCACCCTGCTTACCGAGACCGGCTGCAAGGATTCAGAGCTTTACTTCAAGGCTGCAACAAACCTCTATAAGTCATTCCCCAGCGCATCATCAGCGGCCCAGCTGGCTGAGATGAACGTGGCAAGGAAGAATTACAACGAAGCCGAAAAATACTATACCGAGGCCATCGAGCTCGAGACTGACAACCTGGTCAAGTCAGGGCTGCTTACCAAACTTGCAACCCTGGAACTGGCATCGGACAACAAGCAGGCTGCCCGTGACTTTGCCAAAGCAGCATACTCACTCAATCCGACAAACGGTAATGCCCTCTACATCATCGCCGAGGCTTATGCCGGTGCCAGAATTGGCGAATCGTTTGAAAACCAGACTGTGTACTGGGTAGTCGTTGACTATCTTTTAAGGGCAAAAAATACTGACCCCACACTCAAGGATCAGGTAGATGAACGCATAGCCGTCTATTCGAGGTTATTCCCCACAAAGGAAGAGGCTTTCTTCAGAAGTCTGGTCGAAGAAGGCACCTCCTACCAGGTGGGCGGATGGGTCAACGAATCCACAACCATAAGATTCAGAAAGGAATAACTGCGGTGAATTTCTGCAGAACATACAGTATAGTTACAGCAGTCCTGGTTGCCGCCGGGACTGTTTTTCTTTCATCATGTGACAGAAAGGAAATTACTGTAAAGGATCTGCAGATAAAGGGTCTTCCGGCTTTATCTGCCCGGAACGTTGAGACAATGTATACTGACTCCGGGAAAGTAACAATGCTGATTCGCACGCCTCTGATACAGCAGTTCACCGCGGAGGAGGACCCGCACACCCTCTTCCCGGAAGGACTGAAAGTGCTCTTCTATGACAAGATGGACACTCCGCAGGGAAGCATTACCGCAAAATATGCCCGTTTTACGGAGAAAGACGAGGTATGGGAACTGCGTGACAGTGTTGTTGCCGTCAGTGACAAGGGAGAGATTCTCGAAACGGAGCTTCTCTTCTGGAGCCAGCCGAAGGACCGGATCTGGTCTGACCGGTTCGTCAGGTTCACCCACGATGGCCAGGTGGTGATGGGTACAGGTTTTGACTCCGACTCACGCTTCTCCAACTGGGTTATCAGGAATGTAACTGGTACAATTTATATCAAAGATGAACAAAAAGTCGCTCCTGCTGATTGAGATCGTCTGGATCATTCTGGGTCTGATGTGTCTCGGTATTGCAGTACGGGAAACGGTCACCAATGGTTTGGGCCGCGCATGGCTCTTTTTTGTGATGGCAGCCGCTGCATTTGTTCTGTCATGGATTCGTGACTCACAGCGAAAAAAGCTGTAAATTTGGGGTATGAACCCGTTTATTATCATTCCTCTTGCCATCCTTCTTGCTGCCTTTTTTTCGGCAATGGAGCTTTCATTCATAGCATCCAACAAGCTTCGCATCGAGCTTGACCGGAAGCAGGGGCTTTTCGGCTCGGGTATAATAGCCCTCTTTACACGCAACCCGGGTCTCTATATTTCCACAATGCTTATAGGTGTCAATATTGCCACCGTAATCTTCAGCATGCTCACTGCCGACCTTCTTGAAGTCTGGCTGCAGAACATGATACCATCGGAAATCCTGATCTTCATTATCCAGACGGTAATAACTACCTTAATAATCCTGGTCTTCGCGGACTTTCTTCCCAAATCCGTTGTAAGGATCAATCCCAACTTCTTCCTTCGCTTACTGTCTGTGCCCACTGCAATTTTTTACTTCCTCTTCTACCCTGTCAGCAAGTTCACCCTCTGGCTGGCCAATATAATCATGAGGATCTTCTTCGGGATAAAGACCGAACGCAAGGAGCAGGAGAACAGGATATTCACCCGCATCGACCTTGACCATTTCGTCAATGATCTGGTGGAGACAGAGGAGGAGAAGCAGGATGAGAACAGCAGTCTGAAGATCTTCCAGAACGCCCTTGATTTTTCATCGGTGAAGGCGCGGGAATGCATGGTGCCACGCACCGAGATTGTTGCACTGCCAGTGGAGTCAACTCCTGACGGGCTCAGGCAGCAATTCATTGAATCAGGCCATTCCAAGATCCTGCTTTACAAGAACAACATTGACAACATGGTGGGCTACTATGAGCTGAAGGACATACTGCATGATCCTGCAGACATTGCCTCAGGCATGCGAAAACTGCCCGTTGTCCCTGAGACAATGACTGCCAACAAGGTGCTCAGGTTGCTTTCTGATGCCAAGAAGAGCATTGCACTCGTGGTCGACGAGTTTGGAGGAACGGCAGGAGTGATTACAATAGAGGACGTTCTTGAAGAGATCGTCGGTGACATCGAGGATGAGCATGACACCAGTGACCTTGTTGAGAAGAAAATCAATGAAAAAGAATTTGTCCTGTCCGGTCGCCTCGATATAGACTACCTGAACGAGGAATATGACCTGAACCTGCCGGAAAGCGATGAATACACGACCCTGGCGGGACTTATTTTATTTGCCCACGGAAATATACCCAAACAACAGGAAAAGATCCGGGTAGGCCGAAACCTCTTCACTGTACTGAAGAGCTCAGCCACCAGGGTGGAGCTTCTGAAACTGAAAATCGACTGACAGGCCTGTCAGTCAGCCTTGCTTCTTCAACTCCGTATAAAACTTGTAATAGAGGGGTATTGCCTTCATTCCTGCGAACAGGTTCTCAAGGGGGTAGTTCTCGTTGGGGGAGTGGATGGCATCTGACTCCAGTCCGAAGCCCATCAGTATTGACTTCACCCCAAGTATTTTTTCGAAGGTGGAGATGATCGGGATGCTCCCTCCGCTGCGGATAGGAATTGGTCTTTTGCCGAAGATCTCTTCGTAAGCCATCTCTGCGGCACGGTACTCCGGGGTGTCCAGCGGGCTGACATAAGCCTCGCCGCCGTGCAGGTATTCAGCCTTCACCTTCACTCCTGCCGGTGCAATTGATTTGATATGCTCAATTGCGAGTTTTGCAATCTCCTCAGCCTTCTGGTATGGTACAAGCCTCATTGAGATCTTGGCTGCCGCCTTCGATGGAAGGATTGTCTTTGCACCCTCGCCGGTATAACCGCCCCAGATACCATTTACGTCTAGTGTAGGACGAATGCCCACGCTCTCGAGGATTGTAAATCCCTTTTCACCTGACAGGGCATCAACGCCAACGGATTTTTTATATTCAGCGGTGTCAAACGGCCTTTCTGCCATCTTTGCCCTTTCTGCATCGGAGGGAACGGATACGGTATCATAGAATCCCGGTATGTTCACCCGGCCGTTGCTGTCCTTCAGGCTCGCGATTATTTCGCACAGGGCGTTGCAGGGATTCACCACGGCGCCTCCGTAAATACCTGAGTGCAGGTCGCGGTCCGGACCCTCAACCTCTATCTGTATGTATGACAGTCCGCGAAGGCCTGAAGTTATGGATGGTATCTCAGATGATATCATAGTGGTGTCGGAGACCAGGATGACGTCGGAGTGAAGCATCTCCCTGTATTCAGAACAGAATCCGGCAATGCTGGTGGAACCGGCTTCTTCCTCTCCCTCTATCATGAACTTGACATTGCAGGGAAGTGTTCCTGTTGCATTCATCATCTCGAAAGCCTTAAGGTGCATGAATAGCTGGCCCTTGTCATCATCAGCCCCCCTTGCCCATATCTTGCCGTCACGGATCTCCGGCTCAAACGCAGGGGTTGTCCATTTCTCAAGCGGCTCGGCAGGCATAACGTCATAATGGCCGTATACAAGGATTGTTGGCAGTGAAGGATCAATGATCTTTTCACCGTAGACTATAGGGTTACCCGGTGTGGTGTATACCTCGGAACGGTCTGCACCATTGGCAGCCAAAAGGTCACGGATGTATTCAGCAGCCCTGACCATATCAGCCTTATTCGATTCATTGGCACTGACTGAAGGAATCCTGATCAGTCCGAAAAGCTCCTCAAGGAATCTCTCCCTGTTTGTTTCGATGTAGTTCTTAATGGTTTCCATTATCATTGTGTTTATTGTATTCACCTGCTGCCCACTCGAGCTTGTCATACCACTCCTCCCCGAAGGCCCTCAGCAACGGTTCGCGGAGAAAGCGGAAAAGATCAATGTTTTCTCTTACGCCGCAGGCAACTCCGGGCTTGCATATAGACCACTCCTCGTAGTTAACTGCCCTGAAGCTGCTGTACTGCTTTACCCGTACCGGGAAGAGATGACATGAAATCGGTTTCCGGAAGTCAACTGCTCCGGCATTGAAGGCAGTCTCTATACCGCATTTGTAGACATCATCCTCCATAACCGTATAGGCACACTCTTCGTTGCTTATAAGCGGGGTAACAAGCTCTCCCTCAATATCAGTGACAGAAGTACCATACTTCTCGACGGCCCTGATGCCCTCAGGGCGAAGGAACGGTAACAGATCCGGCCATATCAGCTTAAGCTTCTCAGCCTCCGCAGGCGTCAGCGGTGCGCCAGTATCGCCGTAGCGGCAACAACTGCCCTTGCAGGCGGCAAGATCACATGAAAATTTCTTTTCAATCAGTGCCAGGGATACTATTGTGTCGTCTATCTGGAGCATCGTCTGCCTCAAACAAGCGATCTGCCGGTCATCTCCTTTGGGACAGGGATACCCATGATTGTCAGCACCGTGGGTGCCACATCTGCAAGTATTCCGGCACTGACACTCTTGTACCTGTTGCTGATAAGGTACAGCGGCACCGGATTCAGTGAGTGAGCCGTATTGGGAGATCCGTCAGGGTTTACGGCAAAGTCTGCATTTCCGTGGTCGGCTATTATGATCACCTCGTAACCATTTTCACGTGCAGCCCGTGCAACATCACCGGCGCATTCGTCAACCGTCCTGACAGCCTTCTGAATGGCTTCGTATACGCCTGTGTGCCCTACCATATCGCCATTGGCAAAATTGAGACAAATGAAATCATGCTTTCGTTTGTTCAGCTCGGCGATGACGGCATCCCTGACCTGGTACGCGCTCATCTCGGGCTGCAGGTCATAGGTTGCCACCCTGGGCGAAGGGATGAGAATCCGCTCCTCACCTTCAAATTCCTTCTCCCGCCCTCCTGAAAAGAAGAAGGTTACATGGGCATATTTTTCAGTCTCAGCGATGCGAAGCTGTTTCCTGCCATTTTCGGCGAGGATCTCTCCAAGGGTTCTGTCTACATTATCCTTTGGAAAAATGACATGAAGCCCCTTGAACTTGTCATCATATGGTGTCATAGTGAGAAAATGGAGTGGGAGAGTCTTCATTGCCGCCTCGGGCATATCCTGTTGTGTGAGGACGATGGTCAGCTCCCGTGCCCTGTCATTCCTGAAATTGATAAAGATGACGACATCACCCTCCGCGATTGTTGCAAGCGGTTTGCCATCTGCTCCGGTCACGACTATGGGTTTAATGAATTCATCAGTAACGCCGGCATCATACGATGCCTGCATCGCCTGTAGGATATCCGCAGCCGGAGTACCTTTTCCATGTACAAGCAGATCATAGGCTTCCCTGATTCGTTCCCAGCGTTTGTCACGGTCCATGGCATAGTACCGGCCAACGAAAGAGGCCACCTGTCCGTTGCTCTTTTCCAGGTGTTTCAGCAGTGAGGCCATATATCCCTTGCCGCTCTTCGGATCGGTATCACGGCCGTCGCCAAAGCCGTGGATAAAGACATCCTTAAGGCTGTACTCCATCGTCATGTCACAGAGTGCATACAGGTGGCTGTCAAGGGAATGTACACCGCCGTCCGAAAGGAGACCCATGAAGTGTACCTTAACGTGACTGTCACGCGCATAGGAGAAGGCTTGGCGCAGGGTCTCATTTGACCGTATTTCGCCGGTACGGCAGGCTTTGTTTATCTTGACAAGGTCCTGGTATACAACCCTCCCTGCCCCGATGTTAAGGTGTCCTACCTCCGAGTTGCCCATCTGTCCTTCAGGCAGACCAACATCCTCACCCGAGGTGAGGAGTGAAGAGGAGGGATATATCTTTTTCAGTGCATCTATGTTTGGTGTTCCGGTGGTGCTGATAACATCACTCCGTGATCCGTCGCCTATTCCCCATCCGTCGAGGATCATCAGCAGTACTCTGTTTTCTTTCATTCAGTCAATAAGTTTATCAAATGATACAGCCTGTAAAATTAGCCATTTCCCGTTAAGAAGGGCAATGGTGACAGAATAACACAGATGTGGCCTGAAAGTTTCAATCAGCGGGCACCACGGATCTCCCTGACCCTTATCCGGAATTCACGGTTGGGGCAGGTGGGCTCATATTCAATATCCTGCCCTATGAAAGCGGTCCACTCCTGTTCTGTAAGATTCCTGGTCACCTTGTCACACAGGCCGTCAGTCATACACCGGATATGTGCCGGACGGCGCACAACTTCACTGCCGGAGGCCGACAGGAAAGCAACTCCCCCGTCGCTGAAAGCCAGTTTTATAAGATCCTTTCCGCCATCGGTGAAGACCACCGGAGGCTGGGCAAGGTTGGCCATTGTCCAGAGTCTTATCTCTCCCGAGTCGTCAGCTGTAAGCATCTGATTGTCTGTTGGGTCGAAGGCGATGCTTATCACGGCAGAGCCATGACCCGCTGTGCTGTCTTCAGCCTTCCCGGTGGAGATATTCCAGATATCGATAATGCCTTCGCTGTCACCTGTAGCAAGTTTTTCTCCGCCCTGAATGAAACGGTGTGATGTCAGAACCTTCTTCCCCGTATTGAGGACTGTTGGTACATCTCCGGCGCCATGGTGTCTTAACAGTACCCTGCCGTCAGCAGTGAGGGCCGCCAGGGTGGAATTCCCGGCGGACAACTGCAGGGATGCTATTCCGGCTGCATCACTGAGAATCTGTGTACTGCTTCGTTTTCGGAGGTCCCATTCGCAAACCGAGCCTCCTGACGTTGAAGCATAAAGGCGATCACTGTCCGGAAAAAGGACGGATGTGACTGCTCCTGTTGAGTCCTGCAAAAGATACCCGATGGAATCCTCGCCGATAGGTATCATTAAGATCTCCGAGCTTTCGGTCCCGCAGGCAAGCCACGATGCGTCAGGGTTAACTGACATTGTGCTGATCTTCTTGTTGCCTGACCAGAGGAGGTTGAATCCTCTCTCAGGCTGATCTGCCTTCCAGCTCATCACCCTGCCTCTGGTGTCTGCAGTGAAGAACTCGCCGTCAACTCCTTCAGCCATGGCAGTGAATTCAGCGCCGTCAGGGGAAAACCGTGTGCAGTACCTGTTGCCGTATCGCCGGCATACCTCGTATAACCCTGCGAAGATGTCAGGATCCTCCGTCAGGCCGGAGTGTCTTTCATTGAAAAGGTAAGCCTGCCATGCCAGGAGGATTTGCAGATCCCTGTTCCCGGCATTATTGATTGATCTCATTGCAAGAGATTTTGACAGTGAGATCATCCTGTACCTGTTCAGCTCGGCCGCCTTTTCAACAGCTGAAGCCCTACTGGAATCTAGTGCCCTGATCTCTGCCTCAGCCTTTCCGGCTCTCCTCTCAGCCTCCAGTACCCTCTCCTCTGTTGTCATTCCCTCCAGGCCTTCCATCCCGTAGTCTTGCCTGACGGCAGATACAAGTACCTGCAGACTGTCAGTCAGCCTGTCATTGAGAGCTATGGTTTCCTCCTTCATCCGGATGGCAATTGACTTCTGTTTCTCTGCCCTGGTCCTGAGTGACCAGACCGCACCAAGGGCAACCAGTGACAGTATTGCCAGAAGCCCCAGGACAGATGCTACCACTCTTGACCTTTTTACATTCTCAGTACCGATTTTTCTTCCATACTCTTCCCTGATCCTATACTCCTCTTCAGAGTTTTTCAGGAAAAGCATGGCTCTTTCAAATGCAGGATCTGTTTTTTCCGCCCAGGCGAGGGTAGGATTGTTTTCTTCTCTCCACCGAAGTGCGAGGAGCAGGTCGGGGGCGGTCCACAGACGTCCGTTGCCCTCCTGATATTGTTCTGCAGCTGCCGCCAGGTTCCTGTAAATCTTGATAGAAGCCTCCTCCTCATCCATCCACCGGCGGAGTGTATCCCATAACCTGATAATGCTCTCGTGTGTCAGATCAAGGATGCTGTCGCCGTTAAGCGGGATCTCTTTGGAAGGGGTAAGAAAAGAATATTCCGGTGCCCTGAAGACCTCTGCAACATCTATTATCTCCTGCTCAGAACATCCTGTCTGGGCAGCAATGGTTGAGACGCGTTCCGGCTTGCGCAGTTCCCTGCCGTCGTCAGTGCGTGCAGTGATTGTCCGGAAAAGCCGAGAACAGACATGGCGGTGACGCTCGTCAAGCAATTCCAATGCCTGGCCCGCATGCTGGGAGATTGCTCCCTTCAGTCTCCCCACAGCCTCATAATCAGAGATTGAGATTGCACGGCTCATGTCCCCCAGCCTGCTCCAGTGATCCCATAGACGCATCATCAGATGCTGTAGTACCGGTAATTGTCCGGGTCTCTCCTCTATATCACCGAGGATCAACTTCACGAGGACCCTGTCAATTGCTGCCCCTGACAGCTTTACAGGCTCTTCAATGACAGCACCCATAAGGTCAGTAGGTATCTGAGGCAGCAGATAACTGCTGCCGTTCATCAGATTGGTCAGGGCATTGAAACGTGCACATTCAGAAACATATTCTGATCTGACTGTCAGAATGATATAAAGACCCTGGTCAGGTTTCTGCACCGCATTGACTATCAGGTCAATAAAATCAGAAGTATCTTCACACGGCACTCCGGCTGATGCAGCATGACTGAAACGGAACAGTTCTTCGAACTGATCAATGACTATTACGATCTGCTGACGGAGGTTCTTTCTTATACGGCCTACAGCGTCAGTAAGCCCCTCGGCCCTGTTATGAAGTGAGGCCGCCACGTTCTGTTCAGTAAGCTGTGTAAATCCGGCACCGGCAGAAAGAGCAGCGAGCTCGGCGGCCAGGTGATCAACGGGGTTGAGTGCAGGCCTGAAAACCAGGTAAGACCATAATTTCTTCCCTTCAGTATTCTCCCTAAGCAGTGCAGGTATCACCCCGGACATTACCAGCGAGGACTTCCCGCTGCCTGAAGCTCCAAGTACGGCAACGAACCTGTTGTCCCTGAGCTTCGAAACAACCTTGAGGGTACTCTCTATCCGGCCGAAGAAGAGATGACTCTCATCCGGCCTGAATGCTCTCAGTCCCGGAAAAGGATTTGGCTTTATGATTATATTTCTGTCAGACATAAAACTCGGATTTATGACACATCCAATCCCCCCTGATTGTCCATATGCCTTACAAAGATATCTGTGAATTCTGAATAGTAAAAGACGAAAACTGCAATATCACTGACCGGCAGGGAATAGATCCCCGTCTTGCCATTTTCCGAGGGCACTACCCATGAGATGACTCCGGGAAGTGATGTGGTGTCATACGACTCGGAGTATCGCATTCCTGAGGCGAGCAGAATCAGTTTTTCCTCCGGAATATTATTGAAACAGAGGCTGAGGAACCTGGTTTTTTCAAAGATCATTGCAGTCTGTGGTATAGTGCCTTTGACGACTGCGGATATCCGGCTCCGGGCTGGCTCATTAAGCCGTCCTTCGGTCTCAGCGTACCACCCGGGATTGATGGCTCGTATGGCAGCCGCACTCTCTTCCTGCAGGATAGGACTGTTGCTGAAGAGGTATGATACTGCCTGTTCCCTGTCAAGGCCCTTTCTTTCCAATGCTGCCTTATGAAGTGCACATGCTTTTGTCCAGATTCCTGTGATATTCTGATCAGTGGCAAGCAGGAAGGATAACAGTGACCGGCCCATGGCAGTTCTTACAGGAAAATTTAGTGAGAGTTCCGACAGCCTGTCAGCGTCAGTGCTGTTTCCAAAGAGTGCCCTCAGGGGTTTCCTGGCGGGATCCTCAATTGCCGTCTCTACAGCTTCGGAGGCTATCCCTGCCCGGAACGAGTCAGTTGCCTCCGTCGGGGGTATCATCATGGCTGCTGCATTTCTGCCTGCAATCAAAGTCAACAGGCAGAAAATGAAATCGGTGCATATCCTCCTTTCATTGGTCAGTGCTGCCGTCAGGAGGAAGCTTCCGCTCCTGCGGGCCTCTGTCTGAAGGGCGATCAGTCTGGCATCCATATGAACGGCTTCACTGATTGTCTCCATTATTTTTTGCCTGTAGATCTCTTCGGGCTTCCATCCTCTGTTACACAGGCCACAGGCTGCCTTTAGGCGTATGCTCATATTGCCTGATGCAAGGTAGTTGACAAGCCATGGCAGTGCTTCTGCAAGAGGCATCGCGTCAAGCAGCTTCATGATTACCATATTCTCCCTCTCACTGTTACCGGTCTTAATGGCGTTCCCTATGACCTCCCCGTACACCCCGGGACCGAATTGCCTCAGAGCGTGGAATGCATCACGAGCCGTTTCCGGATTTGCCAGGGCCCTTACAATATCGTTTTTAAGGCCGGTCATGCCATACCTCCCGGCAGCCCTCAGCCCGGTTCTTCTGATTTCAGGGTTCGGATCGGAGAGCAGCTTGACAACATCCTGTTCCAGTGGTCCTCTCCTGCTCAGCATGATACCCCTTGCCACTGCCGTCTTGTCAGATATACCGGGCAAGCGCAGCAGATCACTGTTCCTGACAGGGTCTGAATAATACTTCTCCACCACTGCAACACCGGCCGCTGCCTCATGCCGTACCTTCTCACTGAAACGACTGCCCGAAGCAATAGCCTTCAGCGCGGGAAGCAAAGCCGGATCAAAAGTCCTGGCAGCAATTGCAATTAGCTCTGTGGCATAGGCGTCACCTGCATGCAAAAGCAGGTAATCATATCGGCCGCTGATGATATCTGGATAATGATCAGCAACCATTATTACGCTTCTGAATCCTTCCGCCGGTTCAGGATCTGCCGTCTGGCCCGGGTTACACACCTCCGGTTGCGGCCTTTCTGCCATCATGCCGGAGAGCATGTACCTGAATTCTTCCACTATTATCACATCAAGAAGCAGCATCAATATAGCTGCCAGAGGCATAAAAAAGACCGCACCCGAGAGACTGATGCCGGTAAGGAATGATAACAACACTATTACCAGTGCCAGTATCACTGATGCAATTATGGCTCTGTGCCAGAAGTCTCCGCGCGGCTCTCTCTTTGACTGATCATCAGGCAGAGTACCCGGTCCGTTGCAGGATAGTCCGTTCTGACGCTCGCCCATAGGTTCGCCCTTCCGGTCATATGGAAGCAGCCCTACGGCCATTCCCTTGATCTCACCTGCCAGAAGCAACACTGACCCCATGGCCGGGAGTGTAACCACTGCCATGAAAGAGAGCCAGAAGGCAGCCCCGAAAGAGGTGAAGAGTTCAGAGAGAAGAAGCAATGACGTCCGTCCGGTTAGATCATGGTATAAATAGATGACAGCTGCCGGGGCGGAAAGAACAAGTAATGCCAGTGGTGCCAGTATTAGCTTGCCGCGAAGCCTGAGGTTCCGTAACAAAGGAAGATAATAGCGGTTGCGGATCATCAGTCCTGACCCGGTTACTATGCCTGCAAGAATCAATGCATACAACAGCGGAGTTGCACGGAAAAGAGACAGGTCCGTCAGGAGGGCCAGAATGAGGGCGGTGGTAATCACCATCATGGCCTGTGCTGAACGGAAGACCCACCTGGATCGGGTTTGTATTGCCGAAAAGGTATCTGACATACTCCGGGTTCGGTACAGACTTATTTATCCAAGATAAGAAATAAATCTGAGATTACAAATAAGCTCCTTTGGACCGGACAGTTTCAGCTATCAGAGTAGTCATTTCCTCAACTTCCGTAACTGCGGCATCTATGATAATGTCAGCCTGGTCATACCAATTGCTTCTCTCCCCGAGCAGGTTGCTGACCCTGTCAGACAGCTCTGCCGAGCCTGTATTCCTGAGAAGAGGCCGGTCGTTTCCGGGCCGGTTGAGCCGTGACACAAGGTCAGCGACAGGCAGCTTAAGATAAACGGTTACACCTGTTGATTTCATTACCTGAAGATTCTCCGCAGAACAGGGTGTTCCTCCTCCGCAGGCCACGACCGTCCGGGTCATGGCAGACACTTCCCTGAGTGCATCAGATTCAGCTCTTCGGAAATATTCCTCCCCCCTGCCGGAAAAAATCTCAGGGACCTTCATGCCCTCCTTCTGTTCCACCAGCCGGTCAATGTCTGCAAACTTCCACCGCAGTATAGCAGCCACCCTCTTTCCGGTGGTGCTTTTACCGCTGCCCATGAATCCTATAAGGTAGATATTCACGGCAGCCTACAGGTCAAGTTTCATCTGTGCAGGATCATCCGCAGGATGCCCGAGCACAAGAGGCTCCGTCTCATTGCCGTGATCTTCCTCAGACGGTGGCGGGGCAGCCTCACTCCTGACAACAGGTTCCAGTTCCCGTATGTCTGAAACACTGAAATTGGAGAGCCTCCTGCCCTTGGCACGGAAACTCTTGACTCCGATAAACTCAGCCACCTCTATGATTTCCTGCTTCCTTCCCTCGTTCTTCCCGCCAAACTTTATCTCCAGACGGGGATACTCCACCTCGGTCAGACTAACCAGCCGTGAACCCTCGCTGTCAGATATGAAACACTGCAGTCGATCTGACTCCTCGAAGGCAAAACGTTTGACATAGTAAAATTCCTGCTCCTTGTCCCAGTAGACGGCAGAGAAGACCTTTGTCTCCCTGTACTTCTCGAGGAGCAGCAGGTCATCCTCAAAGTGAAGCGAAAGGTCAGTGCCTGATGTACGGAACCAGCCTCCCCTTGTGACAACAAGAAGCATCTCATCAGAAGCAAACTCACCGAGGAATTTACCGCGACCGTCAGAATTTAGCCTCATCACGGCATCATCAAACCAGAGCTTACGGCCTCCGAGTGTGGAGAGACCTCTCTCCTTCAGTGTAATTTTATGTATCGCATTCTTGGTCAGTATGTTACCCAATGAGCCGCGCCCCTTGATTGCCAGCTCCCCGAAGTCAAACTCGAATGTCAGCTTCTTCAGTCTGGCTTTGGGCTTATGGTAGACCCTGATAACCTCTGCCTCACCGTTAGGGTTGGCACTGAGATAGAGGATCCTGGTGCCGGGGGTGCCTTTCCCAAGGTTGTATTCCTTGTCACGCGTCAGGCCGGTGAGGGCACAGCGCTTGACATAATAGGGACCGTCACGGCCGTCCTGGTAAGCAACGTTGTAGATGGTGCGTGAATCATTCCTGAGAAACACCTGCACATGAAGAACATCCTTGCCAACAAACTGCTTCTCTGCAACTTTCGTAATAAGGTAGGATCCGTCCTTCCGGATGACAATGACGTCATCAATATCAGAGCAGTCACAGATGTATTCATCCTTTTTCAGGCCGGTGCCGATGAAGCCCTCCTGTCGGTTAACATAGAGCTTGGCGTTCGTGGCCACCACCTTGCTTGCCTCAATGGTCTCAAAGTTCCGTATCTCTGTGCGGCGTTCCTTCCCCTTTCCGTATTTCTTCTTTATCTGGCGATAGTAGTTTATGGAATAGGCGACGATGTTTGCAAGGTGATTTGCCACCTCCTCAAGATCACTCTCCAGTTCCCTGATGTGCTCATCAGCACGCGATGAGTCATACTTCGAGATCCGCTTGATCTTTATCTCGGTAAGCTTGATTATATCATCGCTGGTGATTTCGCGCTTAAAGAGCTTTTTATACGGTTTCAGACCCTTGTCGATAGCGGCTATCACTGCCTCCCAGGTTTCGCACTCTTCGATGTCACGGTAGATTCTCTTCTCGATGAAGATCTTCTCGAGGGACGAGAAGTGCCACTCTTCCTCGAGTTCAGCCTTCCGGATCTCCAGCTCCTTGGTAAGGAGTTTCACGGTTTGGTCAACCGAGTGCCTGAGAATGTCACTGACTCCAATGAAAGCCGGTTTGTTTTCATCAGTAATGACACAAGCATTTGGCGATATGGATAGCTCACAATCGGTAAAGGCGTAAAGCGCATCTATTGTTTTGTCCGGAGAAACACCGCTCTGCAGCTGAATCACTATCTCCACGCCGCCGGCAGTGTTGTCATCTATCTTTTTAACCTTGATCTTGCCCCTGTCATTTGCTTTTACTATTGACTCAATGAGGGACGATGTGGTGCGACCGAAGGGTATCTCCGTGATAACCAAGCCCTTTCTGTCAACCTTCTCGATCCGCGCCCGTACCTTAACAACACCTCCCCTGGCACCGTCATTGTACTTCGAAACATCAATCATACCTGCGGTAGGGAAATCCGGATAGAGCTCAAAGGGTTTACCCTGCAGGTAGCTGATTGACGCGTCAACGAGATCGTTGAAGTTGTGGGGAAGTATCTTTGAGGATAGTCCCACTGCAATACCCTCCACTCCCATGGCCAGAAGCAGAGGGAATTTCACCGGGAGTGTCACAGGCTCCCTGTTGCGGCCGTCATACGAACTCATCCACCCGGTGGTCTTGCTGTTGAAGGTCACCTCGAGGGCAAACTTCGAGAGCCTGGCCTCGATATATCTTGGAGCAGCCGCCCCGTCGCCGGTCAGTATGTTCCCCCAGTTTCCCTGTGACTCCACCAGCAGTTCCTTCTGACCCAGCTGAACCAGTGCATCGCCGATGGAGGCATCGCCGTGAGGGTGAAACTGCATTGTATGCCCGATGATGTTCGCCACCTTGTTGAAGCGTCCGTCATCCATCCGTTTCATGGAGTAGAGTATCCTTCGCTGTACCGGTTTAAGCCCGTCAGAGATGTGGGGCACGGCACGCTCCAGGATCACATATGACGCATAATCCAGGAACCAGTCCTGGTACATTCCTGACAGCGCCGTGATAGTATGCAGGGCCTCAGGGACATGACTGGCTTTGGTATCTTCTTTTTCCCCGCCTTCTTCTCCGGGGATAAGTTCAAACGGATCGCTCTCTTTCATCTTCTGATCTGACCTTCACTCAAGCTTGTGCCGCTTCGGGGATATCCTCCTCGAAACGCAGGTTGTCAATAATAAAATCCTGACGTTCAGGCGTATTCTTACCCATATAAAACTCGAGGAACTGGGTGTACGGGTCGGACTTTTTCATGATCACCGGTTCCAGACGCATATCCTTCCCGATGAAATGAATAAACTCGTCAGGGGATATCTCTCCCAGACCCTTGAAGCGGGTAATCTCAGGGTCTGGTCCGAGATCTCTTATCGCCTTCTGCCTCTCCTCATCGCTGTAGCAGTAACGGGTCTGCTTCTTGTTGCGTACCCGGAAGAGGGGTGTCTGAAGGATATATACATGTCCCTTTCGGACGAGGTCAGGAAAGAACTGCAGGAAAAAAGTCAGCAGGAGCAGCCTGATGTGCATTCCGTCAACATCGGCATCAGTGGCTATGACCACATAATTATAACGGAGGTCATCAAGTGACTCCTCTATGTTGAGGGCAGCCTGCAGAAGGTTGAACTCCTCGTTCTCGTAGACAATTTTCTTTGTCAGCCCGTAGCTGTTCAGAGGCTTTCCTCTGAGGCTGAAGACGGCCTGGGTCTCCACATTGCGGGATTTTGTGATGGAGCCGCTGGCAGAATCACCCTCGGTGATGAAGAGGGTTGATTCGAGCTTGCGCTCATCATTGGAGTTGTAGTGTATCCGGCAATCACGCAGCTTGCGGTTGTGAAGGCTCACCTTCTTCGCCCGTTCACGGGCCAGTTTCTGAATGGAACTTATCGCTTTGCGCTCCTTCTCCGACTCCTGAATTTTTTTCAGCAGGATCCGGGCAGTTTCCCCGTTTTTGTGAAGGTAATCATCAAGATGCTTGCGAATAAAGTCCACCACGTAATTGCGGACGGAGGGACCATTCGGGCCCATATCCTTTGATCCAAGCTTGGTCTTGGTCTGTGATTCGAAGATCGGTTCCTCTATCTTGACGGAGATGGCGGCTATTATCGAGGACCTTATATCCGCCGGATCAAAGTCTTTTTTGAAGAACTCCTTCACCGTACGGGTTATGGCTTCGCGGAATGCGATCAGATGAGTACCGCCCTGTGATGTATGCTGACCGTTGACGAAGCTGTAGTAATCCTCGCCGTATTGCATACCGTGGGTAAGGGCAATCTCGATATCATCACCCTTAAGGTGGATTATCGGGTAGAGCCCTTCACGGTTCATATTGTCATTCAGCAGGTCAACGAGGCCATTGCGTGAGACTATCTTGTTGCCGTTGAGATTGATTATCATACCTGCATTGAGGTATGAGTAGTTTTTCATCATGCTCTCAACGTACTCCAGGATGTAATGGTAGTTTCCGAACATGGCCTCATCAGGGATAAAGACCACCTCGGTGCCGTTCTCAGCTGCTGTCTTCCTGAGGGGTTCATCCCTTACAATCTCACCGGCCCTGAACTCGATCTCCTTGATCTGACCTTCACGGAACGATCTGATAATGAACAATGACGAAAGGGCATTCACTGCCTTTATCCCCACGCCGTTGAGTCCCACTGATTTCTTGAAGGCCTTTGAGTCATACTTGGCGCCTGTGTTCATCCTGGAAGTGACGTCCATCACCTTCCCGAGCGGTATCCCCCGCCCAAAGTCGCGCACCTTCACCTCCAATCCCACAACACTGACATCTATCCTGCGGCCGAAGCCCATCATGTATTCGTCCACCGCGTTATCCATCACCTCCTTGAGCAGGACATAAATCCCGTCATCGAGAGAGGAGCCGTCACCCAGCTTGCCGATATACATACCGGGACGCAGCCTGATATGCTCCTTCCACTCCAGGGTTTTGATATTCTCCTCAGAATAATTGCCGTCCATTAAGCCAAATTTTGGGCAAATATAAAGAATTAGGCGAGGCGAATTTCCCCGATTTATCAACAACCCCGGTGAATTATTACCCTGTTAATAAGATTGAGGCATTAGGCAATAGTGTAGGAGTCAATGCCTATTTATGACTATAGGCCATCAAGAATGGTCAATCTGTAAAATGCTCGAGCATTAAGAATTGTAGCCCGGGCGGGCCAATCTCTCAATCTACTGCCCGCTGCGCAGCTGATCCATTGCCTTGACCATCAGGGCCTGCACGCTGTCGGCCAGTTGCTCCGGATCACCTGTCCCGAACTGCCCCGGGAAAATGGGATCAAGCACACGTATTCTTACCACCCTTCGGTTCCGGAAGATGATGCCCCCCTTCTTGGGCATGATTTCACCCGTGCCGTCAATAAGGACAGGCAGCAACGGTTTGTCAGTCTTCACTGCAATCTGAAATGCCCCGCTTTTGAACTTGCCAATTGCCCCGGTAAGTGACCTGGTCCCTTCAGGGAATATCACAATGGAGATCCCTTCATGCAATGACTCAACACACTTTTCCATCATTTTCATGACGCTGGTTTTGTTGCCCCTGATCAACTCTATGTATTTTACCATCCGCATCTCCCAGCCAACAAGCGGCACGCGGAAGATCTCCTTCTTGGAAACCCATCTCAGGCGGTGGCGGAGCATGTTGAAAAAGACAATGTCGAGAAGCGACTGGTGATTGGGGATAATGATATATGCCTGTTTATGATCTATCTTCTCCCGTCCATCCACAATGACTTTCCAGAATGGGCTCATCTTTGTCAGCACGATGCCCTGGATGACCATCCACCGGTTGTTCATCAGCCTGCGGCTGTCAAAGGCAAGTGCCAGCAACCAGAGTATCAGTGCAACCGGGAAGGCGAGCAGGATGAAGGTGATGCTCGAAAACCATACCCACAGTGACTTGATTATATTCATTGCTTTATGCTTTTAACGATTTTTATTGCCAGCCATGCCAGACCGGTACCGGCTGCGATGCCAAGCAGTGCTCCGCCGGCCACATCCCCCGGGTAATGTACTCCCAGGTATATCCTTGAATAGGATACGAGAACACCCCAGATAATTGCCAGCCAGGTGTACCATTTTCTACGTATAAGCGGCGCTGTGAAAGCGGCAATACCGAAGAAGTTAGATGCATGAGCGGAAACAAAACCATACATGCCACAGCAGTGACCTCTTACAGTATGAACCATCCCGGCGAGGGAGGGTTCATGACAGGGACGGGGCCGCTCAATCAGGTTTTTAAGCAGATTGCAGCCCTGGTCAGTGAACAGGATAAGCACCGGAACGAGCACCAGGGGGATCCAGACACGTTTGCCGTATCTGGCAGCAAGAATCCAGATGATAAAAAGATACCATGGAACCCAGACCAGCCTCATGCTCAAAACCCGCATCACCTCATCCATGAATGGAGTGTGCATTGAATTAAGAAAGAGGAATATGCTCCTGTCCAGTTCAATCATGGTCAGCCGTTTATTGCCCGCCAGAGTATGTCCTTGAGAGTCTGTATGCCAGCGCCTGTAACAGAGGAGATGAATATCGCGGGGATGTCATCAGGCAGCAGCGGGCGCATCTCATCAATAAGCTCCTGATCCAGCAAGTCGGATTTGGATATAGCCATAACACGTTGCTTATCAAGTAGCTCCGGATTGTATTTCCTGAGTTCCTCAACCAGGATGCTGTACTCCTTCCTAATGTCACCGGTGTCGGCAGGAACCATGAAAAGCAACACGGAGTTGCGCTCAATGTGCCTCAGAAACCTGTGTCCCAGTCCTTTTCCCTCGGCTGCACCTTCGATGATTCCCGGGATGTCAGCCATCACAAACGACTTGTCGTCGCGGTAACTGACAATTCCCAGATTGGGGGTCAGGGTGGTGAACGGGTAGTTGTCAATCCTGGGTTTTGCGGCGCTTACCACTGACAGCAGTGTTGACTTGCCCGCATTGGGAAATCCAACCAGTCCCACATCAGCCAGAACTTTCAGTTCGAGGATGAACCATCCCTCTATAGAAGGTTCACCAGGCTGCGCGAAACGGGGTGTCTGGAAAGTGGCCGACTTGAAGTGGGTGTTGCCCAGCCCTCCGCGACCGCCTTTTACAAGAATCTTCTCTTCGCCTTCGTGTGTGATCTCAAGGATGAATTTCTCTGTCTCTGCCTCTCTTACCACTGTGCCAAGCGGGACATCGATATATATATCCTCCCCGTCAGCGCCTGTCTTTTGATTTGATGATCCTGATCCGCCGTGACCGGCGAAGAGGTGTTTAGTGAACTTCAGATGGAGCAGGGTCCATAGCTGAGGATTGCCCCGCAGGATTACGTTGCCTCCCCTGCCGCCGTCGCCGCCGTCAGGGCCGCCTCTGGGATTGGATTTTTCATGCCGCAGATGTGCTGAACCCGGGCCTCCCTTGCCGGAGCGGCAAAAGATCTTTACGTAATCTACGAAGTTAGTATCAGCCATCAGCTAAATCACTGTTTCTATCTCTTTGCAGAGCCTGCCGAAGATATCATCAATGGATCCGACGCCGTCGACGCTTCTGGATACGCCGGCCTTTCTTCCGAATTCAATGACAGGTTCTGTTTTTGCCCGGTAAACGGCAATGCGGTTGTTGATGATTGCCTCATCAGCATCGTCAGCTCTGCCCGAGACAAGTGCACGCTTCTTCATGCGATCCATCAGCTCGGCATCATTCACCTCCAGGACGAGCATCAGGTCAATTGCCATTCCTCTTTCCTGAAGCATTGACTGAAGGGCTTCAGCCTGTTCCACAGTTCGCGGGAATCCGTCAAAGATGAAGCCTGCTTTACCGGTGGTAGAGTCAATCTTCTGTGCAATCATTGCAATCACCACATCATCAGGAACCAGCTCTCCTGCTGCCATTATTGCTTCCATTTTCTTACCCAGCGGAGTGCCTGCGGCCAGCTCTGCCCTGAGCATGTCACCTGTTGAGAGATGAAGGAAGTTATATTTCCCGGCCAGGGTTACCGATTGTGTTCCCTTCCCTGAACCGGGAGGGCCGAACATAAGAATATTTACCATTTAGAGAATGTTATTTTGTTAGTTTGTAAATCGCCTTCAGGTTGCGGCCATAGCCGTCATAGTCAAGGCCGTATCCCACCACGAAGTTATTCGGGATTTCAAAGCCGATGTAGTCTATCGGAATATCTCTCGTATAGGCTTCCGGCTTGAAAAGCAGGGTGCAGATCTTTATATCAGCTGCCTTTCTCAGCTTCAGTTCGCCGATGACCCGCTCCAGTGTGGCGCCGGTATCAACAATATCCTCGAGGACCACAACCGTCTTGCCGGTTATATCCTCATTCCATCCGATAAGCTCCTTGATCTTGCCGGTGCTGGAAGTCCCGTCATATGATGCCAGTTTTATGAAAGAGACCTGGCAATCGAGGGTTATCTGCCGGAATATGTCGGCAGCGAAGAGGAATACTCCGTTCAGGACGCCGAAGAAGAGAACGTCCTGACCTTTGAGGTCCTGGCTGATCTTTTCCGCAAGGGCCGTTACACGGCTCTGTATCTCATCTTCGGTGATGTACACCGAGAACTCTCTGTCCAGTACTTTGATCTCGTTCATGGTTGAGGTGGTTGATGCCGCTAAATTATAAATTTAAAGCTTATTTTTGCTCCGGCAATGAGGTATCATTAAAAAAGAGCATATGAATCCGGCAGTCAGCATCATTATGGGCAGTGTCTCAGACCTGAAGGTCATGGAGAAGGCGGCAGAGTTTCTTGACAGTGTAGGTATCCCCTTTGAGATTAATGCGCTCTCTGCACACCGTACCCCCGAGGCGGTTGAAAAGTTTGCCAGAGATGCGGCAGGCCGGGGAGTTAAGGTCATTATTGCCGGTGCAGGCATGGCAGCACATCTTCCGGGAGTTATTGCAGCGATGACTCCGGTGCCGGTAATCGGAGTGCCGGTAAAAGCCTCCCTCGACGGCATGGATGCCTTGCTGGCCATAGTTCAGATGCCTCCCGGAATACCGGTGGCCACAGTTGCAATCGACGGAGCCCTGAACGCAGGCATCCTGGCTGCCCAGATGATCGCCACCGGTGACCCGGCCGTCATGGAGAAGCTCATCGCCTACAAGGAGAGCCTGAAGGAGAAGATCGTAAAGGCAAACGAAGAGCTGGGAGCCGTGCGGTTTAAGCACAGGACAAACTGATTTTCAGGCAATAGGCATGTTGCTACCTATTGCCCGCTGCCTGAAGCAAGATCCTGACCTGCGCCCGCACCTCCTGCCTCAAACCGCCGGGGGTATCAGTATAGGCATACTTTAACCTGGCCTCGAAATTACCTGTGGGTTTCCAGGCGACCATGATGAAAGAGCGGGTCATCTCACCGTAGAGGGCAGGCACACTGAACGAAGAGAGCAGGTCATTCTCCCATGCATAGAGTCGACTCTCCCACCCCCCGGTTGAACAGAGGGCATACCTGAACCAGATTCTAAGCGGAATCTTACCAAATGATTGAGACAAATCCTGACAGAGCATATATCCCCTCTCCTGTGACGGGGAGATCATTGATCCGGATATCCTTGTTGTGAGACGAAAGCCCGGTGCCGGTGCACAGTCTAAAACCAAACCCGCCTGATACCTTGTTTGCATCACGGAAGATGCCATGCCTGTCACGGAAGGGATGTCATATTCACGTGATGAGGAAGTATATAAAAGCCTGAGAGAAATGTCATCACGTGGCTGATACTCACACTTTATCTCAATCCTGCCGCCATGAGAAGGAGCTGCAGAGCGGTATCGGGGCGCGGGTATCATGTAATGATCGGCTCCGGCAGTGATAAAAAGATGCCGTGCCGCCTCAAGGTGCAATGATGCAGCGAGGCCGGTCTCGTTACCTGCGCCCGAACCGGCCTTATAGGCACCATAATGAAAGGCATGGTACTCTGGAGAGAAACAGCGTGCCAGCAGATTGAAGGTGACCCTACCGGATGGTTTGGCCCTGATACCGGCGATGGTTGCCCATGAACCCGGAATACTCAGACCTGCCTCTGCAAAAAAAAGCAACGGGCCCGTTCCCGCCCTGAAGTCAGCACTATAATTCAGCAGCCTGTCTCCTTCAAAATCATGGAGGTTCTCCGGCCTGGTCTTGTCAGAAAGGAAAGGCAATGAGAAAAATGTTGCTGCAGCGGTCAGCCCGCCCCGGAACCGCTCCGACCCTGCGGCAAGGTGCAGGCCGGCCACAGTCTCAGTGAGGCTGTTTCGCGCATTAATCTGATATTCTGTGGTATGCAGGCCGCCCCCTATGAGATTGCCAACACCCGTTGCCAGACTGTCTTCATTGAAAACAAGTCGTGCATCGATCTTATTTAAGGATGAAAAGATTAAGGCACCCCAATTCCCGCTGCCCAGCACAAGGCTTATTCCGCGAAGGAAGTTGTTCTCTTCAGTGGATGTGTAGGCCGATGCAGAGGATCTGCCAGATATGAATGACGGCGCACTGAGCCATGAACCCATCCACTGGCTGCTGTTAAAAGCCAGACCCTCTCCCAGCCTCAGTTTGTAATCGCCGATTATCACACTTTTTATCATACCTCTTCCGCCCAGCTCCAGGTAGCCGGAGATGAAGTCACAGCCGGGAGTCTTTTCAAATGTGAACTTTTCCCCGGGGTCATTTTCTGCAGTAAGGCCAAAGCTGATATGACCGTGTTCATGTTTCAGCTTCAGCAATGACCGGATGCCGTCACTGCTGTCACAGGCAGCACCGAACCGGGTCGATTCAGTTATGGTTATCTGTGTGCGGCCGTAGCTTCTCCCTTTTGTGGCACCTGCAGGCTTAAGTGAAATATACGGAGCCATCAGCATGACTGTGCTTCGGTCAAACGCAGGAAGAAGTGCAATCTCATAGATTGTCTGAACACTCCCATTCTTCCTGACGTGATCAGCCAATACCATAACCTGGAATTCTGTCAGAAAGAATAACCGTGATATCTCCTTTTCATCTCCGCTGTTAACCTCCACAGGCAACTCCTTCAGGCCGGCCAGGTCTTCAAGCAGTGACGAAAGATCCGCCTCATCAGAGAGGGCAAGTATCTCTTCCGCAGCTTCCATGATTGCCTCATTCTGTTCCTGGCATCCTGCCGGAAGCGGATGCAGCAACCCGACAATGACGGTAAAGGCAGTTATATGGATCAGACGATTGCCCATGATACAGCCCCTTCTTTTCTGCATAAATAAAGCCGGGGATGCCCGCCGGCGGATACACCTCCCGAACCCTTGAGAAATAATCGGTTCAACGAGGTCATTTGATTGTCCATGTCAGTGTTATTGAGGATGTCACGCCTGTCACGCCGTTGAGAAGAAATCCGGCATCACTCTTCAGATGGCCTGACCTGAATCCCATACCGAAGGCAAAGGCTGAGGGTGAGCTCATGTAGCCGGACCGTAAAACGAGCCTGTCCATCACGTTCCAGCTCAGGCCGCACTGAACCGAGAGAGGTTCATTGCCTGCCTTTGAACTTCCGAACGCCAGCATGAGGTCATCTGACTGTTGCCAATGAAGCCCTGCCTCTATTGATGACGGTATTGTGTTGAGCAGCGAAACGGGATTGAAAATATGCAGCCCGAGGGTCAGCGATTTGGAGATCAGGCATGTCATGCCCGCTTCAAATGTAACATGTGACAAGTCACGGTATTCACTGATGCTGCGTTCTGAAATATAGTCAATCTGAACGCCCAGCGAGACTGTTTTGGCAATTCGAACAGCACTGCCCAGCCCGGTGAATATCCGGCAGTAATCAGCATTGCCGTAATGCGATGCAACAAGTCCGAAAGGGGTTGGTTTCATGACAATGACAGCACTGACAGCCTTTGATGACAATGCCGGAATCATGAAACGGTTCACCAGGGAGGCAGATACGCCCGAGGATGTAACATCTGTCATCAGGGCCTGGTTATGGAAACAGTTCCAATGTCCGGGTGAGGCGGTAACGGCAAAAGCTGTTCCAATAGCGTCAGCCCCGTGTGGCACATATAAAGGTTCACCTCCCCGAAGCCAGGAGACAAAAACAAAAACTGACACTAATACCGCATTCCACCGCAGCATCATGTTGAGACATAATTACAGTCTCAAATTTATGACAGGGAGTGGAGAAAATCAAGGGAAACGGGAAAAAAGCAACAGAGGACCGAGCGTGAAAAAATGACCCGGTGGGTCATTTTAGCGAAGGGGCCAGATTGCAGGGAAGCCAGCAGGCAGTAGTGCTGGCAATAATCTGTTAATAATCTGACTATTGCCTACTGCCTATCGCTTCTATCCCTTGATATCCTTTATATTGAGCTGCACTGACGTCTTGCCGCGGAACTCATTCAGATCAACCGAGTAGGCGATATCAACAATACCTCCGGAGTCGCGGAAGGTCTCTATCATATCAGCCTGTCCGAATGCTATGGCGCCTATAGGCTCGCCGTTCTGACGTGCGAATGTGAGTTTGAGATGCATGCCATTGGATCCTACCGGCTGGCATGCAAGAGTCTTGACCCTTCTCGATGCAAACACCGGAGCTGTGTTTTCCGGACCGAAAGGCTGGAAACGACTGAGATTTTTGTACAGATCCATTGTCACATCTTCCAGGGGTATCTCCCCGTCAATATTCACCGATGGCACCAGGTGCTCTTCCCGTATTGTCTCACTCACGAACTTTTCAAAACGCTCACGGAACCGGGGCAGGTTTTCCTGTTTCAGTGTCAGCCCGGCAGCAAACATATGTCCCCCGAAGCTCTCCAACAGATCTGAACATGATTCAATAGCCTGGTAGAGATCATAGCCGGGGACACTGCGTGCCGAGCCGGTGGCAAAGCCTTCCTTTGACTCGGTGAGGATCACCGTAGGTCTGTAATAAGTCTCTATCAGACGTGAGGCTACAATACCTATCACCCCCTTGTGCCACCCCTGCTGGAAGAGCACTGTTGTGCGGGCGTTGCTCATCCGGTTGTCCTCACTGACCATGCGGCGTGCTTCGGATGTAATCTCACTGTCCTTTTTCCTGCGGTCATCATTGTTGAGGTCAATGGCATCGCATATGGTCAGCGCCTCCTGAGGATTCTGCGAGACCAGCAGTTCCACCGCCCTGCTTCCCGACTCCATCCTTCCGGCTGCATTTATACGCGGGCCGATGCGAAAGACGACATCTTCAATGGCCAGAGGCATCTTTATCTTAGCCTTTTCAATAATCTTCTGAAATCCCAGGCGGGGTGTCCCGTTAAGCTGCTGCAGTCCGAAATAGGCCAGCACCCTGTTTTCGCCCGTCATAGGCACAATATCCGATCCGATGCTCACTGCCACCAGGTCAAGATAGGGAATGATCTTCTCAAAGGGAATATTCTGAACCTTGCACAGAGCCTGCATCAGCTTGAATCCCACGCCACATCCTGACAGCTCCTTGTAGGGATAGTTGCAATCAGGTTGCTTCGGGTCAAGCACAGCCGTGGCGTCAGGTATCTCATCACCCGGAAGATGATGATCACAGATTATGATGTCAATCCCCTTTGACCTTGCATACCTTACCTTATCTGCAGCCTTGATCCCGCAATCGAGCGCGATAATCAGCCTGCAGTTGCCATTGGCGGCATAATCAATGCCTTTCTGCGAGAGACCATACCCCTCATGGTACCTGTCGGGAATATAGTAATCGAGACTGGAATGCCGCTCCCGCAGGAATCCATAGATCATTGCAACAGAAGTGGTACCGTCAACATCGTAATCGCCGTAAACAAGTATCTTTTCGTTCCTCGCGATGGCCGTGCTGACCCTGTCCACCGCCCGGTTCATGTCCTTCATCAGAAAAGGATCATGCAGTGAAGTCAGTGAGGGATTAAAAAATTCTTCAGCCTGGCGTTTTGTTGTGATGCCCCGCTGCGCCATCAGGTTGGCGACAGCGGCAGGCACCGCCATCTCTGTCGCCAGGGTCGTGACGACATGTTCGTCGCCCCTCTCTTTCAAGAGCCACCTTTTTTCCATTATATTTATTTTTAGTAATATTCATATCCGAAGACCTCCCTCATTGTGCTGTACATCAACTTCTTCACATCCTCCAGGTCGGTTTTTACTCCCGTCTCTTTTTCAATGCTGGTGACACCTTTGTCGGTGAAACCGCACGGATTGATATGGTTAAAATAGGAGAGGTCAGTGCTGACATTCAGGGCGAAGCCATGCATTGTCACGAATCTCGAGGCCCTGACGCCTATGGCACAAATTTTTCTTGCACGGGCACCTTTATCTGGGTCAATCCAAACCCCTGGGGCACCGTCAAGGCGCTCCCCCTTTAGGCCGAAACGGGAGACACACCTTATAATTGCTTCTTCAAGCAAATGTATGTAGTCGCGTAGCCCGAGCCTCATTACCTCAAGGTCGAAAATAGGATACCCGACAAGCTGACCGGGACCGTGATAAGTGATGTCACCGCCCCTGTCAATTTTGTAAAACGAAGCATCCCTGGCCTGCAACTGGATATAGTCAAGCAGCAGGTTCTGCTCCGAACCACTTTTCCCAAGGGTATAAACGTGATTGTGCTCCACGAAGATCAGCCTGTCAGGAGTTTGTTCCGCTTCAGGAACAGATTTCCCCTTCTCGGCCACCTTGGCACCGAAGAAAAGCTCCTGGTACTCCCAGGTCTCCTTGTAGTCCCTGCGACCCAGATCATCGTATATTACCCTTGTGCTCAAACTTATCTGTCAAATGTAATTGTCACTTTTGCCCGGGACACTGATAGTGACACTCCGGGTCACGAATTGTTTTCATTGTTAACAGTCTTCCCGTAACTCCCGGTTCACATTTCAGCCACCCACATGCTTCTCGGCATGGTAGGAGCTTCTGACCAGGGGACTGCTCTCAACAAACTCAAAACCGATAGTCAATCCCTTCTGCCGGTATTCATCAAACTTTTCTGGCGTAACATACTCTTTAACTGGCATATGTGAAAGACTTGGCGCCAGGTACTGCCCGATTGTAACGATTTTGCAACCGGTTGCATAAAGATCATTAAGTGCTTCAATGACCTCTTCCTCGCTCTCGCCAAGTCCCAGCATCAGCCCTGACTTGGCACGCTTACCCCGGGATGAGATATGCCTAAGCACGGAAAGGCTTACTTCATATTTTGCCACGGATCTTATCAGAGGTGTCAGGCGGCGGACTGTTTCAATATTGTGGGATATCACATCGGGACCGGCATCAATCACCCGGTCAATATCAACGGTGTTGCCACGGAAATCAGGTATAAGCGTTTCGATTGTCACACCGGGATTTACCTCCAATATTCTTCTTATTGTGGCGGACCAGTGTCCGGAGCCTCCGTCAGGCAGGTCATCACGGTCAACTGAGGTAATAACGCAGTGTTTGAGGTGCATGGTCCTGACAGCCTGCGCCACTCTGTCCGGTTCACCCGGATCAGGCGGAAGCGGCTTACCGCTTTTCGTTCCGCAAAACTTACACGACCGCGTACATATGTCACCCAGAATCATCAGGGTTGCAGTACCGGCGTTCCAGCACTCTCCTATGTTTGGACAGTTGCCCGAGGTACAGATGGTGTGAAGATGATGGTTTTCAACCAGGTTTTTCACCATGGTATAACTCTCCCCGCTTGCCCTTTCCATTCTCAGCCATGATGGCAGCCTTCTCTTGCCTGTCATAAGTATCTATCCCGAAAATCAGTGAATACGCAAAGGTACATATTTAAACACAACCCCTAGCCTCATTTTTGAGTGTCCTAATGAATGAAAGTGTATCTTTGAAGACCAAACCTTATATCCCATTCTGTACAAATAACCCTACACTTAAGGTAGCGTTACATGACCGGTAAGGTATAATTTCATTAATATGGAAACAGTATTTCTGAACGGCAGGTTTCTGCCTGAGGATCAGGCCATGATCAGTCCCAACGACCGTGGGTTTCTCTTCGGCGACAGTGTTTACGAGGTAACCAGGTGGTACGGCGGTTACTTTTTTGATCTTCCCGGTCATGCCGAGAGGTTCAGGCGAAGTCTGAATGAGACGCGCATAAGCTGGAAAGAGGAGTCAAGGATAGAGGAGATCTCGCTGGAGCTGATTGAACGTAATGGCCTCGGTACGGAATGTGCAATAGTCTATCTCCAGGCCACCAGGGGTGTTGCACCGCGTAACCACGCCTTTCCTGATCCTCCTGTTGAACCCACTGTCTACGGATTTGCCCGCCGGCAGAGTATCAACACCCTGGCCTGTGAGCGGGGCGTGGGGATATGGCTCACCCCTGATCCCCGCTGGAACCGATGTGATATAAAGACTACTGCCCTGATAGCCAATATACTCCCATACCAGGAAGCACATGACAGGGGATATATGGAGGTATGTTTCGTTCGCAACGGGTTGGTGACCGAAGGAGCACATTCAAATATCTTTTTTGTGAGAGAAGAGGCGCTCCACACCCACCCTTCCAGCAATGAGATCCTCTCCGGCATAACGAGGAAGAACATTATAACCCTTGCGAAGAAAAACGGCCTCACCGTGATTGAAGAAGCCGTGGCAGCCGACATGATACCTTATATGAATGAAGCATTCATAACCAACACCACCGGTGAAGTCATGCCAGTAATCAGGGTCTCTGACCAGGTGATCGGAGACGGGACGGCAGGGCCTGTCACCCGAAGATTACAGAATCTCCTGCGTGAACATATCCAATCATTGGATCCGCGGCGGTAAGTTGCAGTAACCGTTTCAATGCCTGATCGCCTTCCGCAAAAATCGCAAATCGCAAACCGCAATTCCAAAATTCTCAATGGCTTACACCAAGCCACACCATATCACTATTGCCTATTGCCTTACTAATTATACCTTTGCACAAAATTTTAAAAGATGACCACAACCCAACTGAGCGAGCAGGAACAGGTTCGCAGGCAATCACTTGAAGAGATACGCAAACTTGGCCTTGATCCATATCCTGCAGCAATGTACCCGGTCAACACCTCGGCTGCAGAGATACTGTCAGGTTTCAGTGACACGGAGGACAGGTTTCCCGAAGTGTGCCTCGCCGGCCGTATCATGAGCCGCCGCATCATGGGCAACGCCTCATTTGCCGAGCTGATGGATTCATCAGGACGCATACAGATCTATGTGCGCCGTGACGACCTCTGCCCGGGCGAAGACAAGACTCTCTACAACACCCTGTTCAAAAAGCTTCTCGATATAGGCGACATCATCGGTGTGAAGGGCTTCGCCTTCCGTACCCAGATGGGTGAGATAACAGTTCATGTAAAGGAGCTGACACTGCTCAGCAAATCGCTCCGTCCCCTTCCCGTCGTCAAGGAGAAGGACGGCGTGCTTTACGATGCAGTCACTGATCCTGAGATGCGCTACCGCCAGCGGTACGTTGACCTGATCATAAATCCGGATGTTCGCGAGACATTCCGCAAACGCACACAGATAATCAGGTCTATGCGCGAACTCTTCGACTCATACGGATACCTCGAGGTTGAGACTCCGGTGCTCCAGCCAATTCCCGGTGGCGCTGCGGCAAGGCCGTTCAAAACCCATCACAACGCGCTTGATATACCTCTTTATCTTCGCATTGCGGACGAACTGTACCTTAAAAGACTGATAGTGGGCGGATATGACGGCGTCTATGAGTTTGCAAAGGACTTCCGTAACGAGGGGATGGACCGCACACACAACCCGGAGTTCACAGTCATGGAGATCTATGTGGCATACAAGGACTACAACTGGATGATGGAGTTCACCGAAAAGATTCTTGAGAAGGTGTCGATGGATCTCCATGGCACCACTAAAGTACCCCTTGGTGATCTGATCATCGATTATAAGGCCCCGTACAGGCGTATATCAATGACCGATGCCATAAAGGAGTATGCAGGGATTGACATCACGGACATGAGTGAGGATGAGCTTCGCCGCGAATGCGACAGGATGGAAATAGGACACTCGCCCTCGATGGGCAAGGGGAAGCTGATTGACCAGATCTTCGGAGAGAAGTGCGAACATCACTTCATCCAGCCCACATTCATTATTGACTACCCGCAGGAGACCTCTCCGCTGACGAAGAAACACCGCAGCAAACACGGTATGACCGAGCGCTTCGAGCTGATGGTCAACGGGAAGGAACTGGCCAATGCCTATTCCGAGCTGAATGACCCTGTTGACCAGCTCGAGCGGTTCCAGGAACAGCTTCGGCTCTCTGAAAAGGGGGATGATGAGGCGATGTTCATTGACATGGACTTTGTCAGGGCACTCGAATACGGCATGCCTCCCACCTCGGGGATGGGAATGGGTATCGACAGGCTCACCATGTTCATGACCAACCAGCCGTCAATACAGGATGTGCTCTTATTCCCGCAGATGAAGCCGGAGGTATAGAAGTGCGAGTTGCGAGTTGCGAGTTGCGAATTTAGCCATAAACATACAGCATTGCAGAACTCATAATGGCTGAATATAATAAATGCATGGAGTTGAGTGAGTTGATGAAGCTGCTGGATTCCCCTGTCAGGATCCAGGAGTTCCTTGATTCCATTCCGTACAATACCACCAAACGAACACTTTCGCCTCTTCTTGTATTGAAAGAAAGGATGGCGCACTGTATGGATGGAGGGATGCTTGCTGCTGCAGCTCTCCGAAGGCTGGGATACCCTCCCCTCATTGTTGACCTGACGGCCGAAAATGATGATGACCATATAATTGCAGTCTTTCGTGAAGGCAACTGCTGGGGTGCAATAGCAAAATCAAACACAACAGTCCTCCGCTTCCGCGAACCGGTTTACAGGACCCTGCGCGAACTGGCAATGTCCTACTTCGATATGTATTATAATCTTAATGGACAAAAGTCTCTGAGGAGCTATTCACGTACGATTGATTTGTCACTCTTCGACGACCGGGAATGGGAAACGACTGACGATGACCTGGAATTCATCGGGGATTATACTTACACAGTCAGGCACTATCCGCTCATAACCCCCGCGCAGGCAAAGAGGCTGAGTGATGTCCCGAAATATCTCTATGATGCCGGTTTTGCCGGCTCTGATATTGACGGGCTGTATAAGCCTGTCTGAGTACTACCCCTTCGCCTGTAACTCCTTTTCCAGCCGTTCACGTTCTGCTTCAAAACCGGGTTTGCCCAGCAGGGCGAACATATTCTTCTTGTATGACTCTACTCCCGGCTGATCAAACGGATTAACACCCAGAACATAGCCGCTGATGGCGCATGACAGCTCAAAGAAATACATCAGCTGACCGAGGTTGTATTCATCTATCCTCTCCATGCTGATAACAATAACCGGCACTCCTCCTTCAGTATGTGCTATGCGGGTTCCGGCTTCGGCCTTGTGATTTACCTCGGTCATCCTTCTGCCGGCGATGAATCCGATACCGTCTGAATTATCTGATGCCCCCGGCACAACCAGCTTCTTATGCGATTCCTTTATGTGTATCACTGTTTCGAACAGCTTTCGTTCGCCCTGCTGGATATACTGCCCCATTGAATGAAGGTCGGTTGTAAAGGTCACCGATGCCGGGAAAATGCCCTTGCTCTCTTTCCCCTCACTCTCACCGTATAGCTGCTTCCACCATTCCGCCAGGAAAACCAGCGATGGTTCATAGCTGATGAGGATCTCTGTCGAGTAGCCCATTTCATACAGGGTGTTACGGGCAGCCGCATAGGTTACTGCTATATTCGCAGGCGTGTCATTACCTTCCCTGACTGAGAGGGCCATGTCAAGCATTCCCTGCGCGAATGCACCGATATCATACCCGGCCAGCGCCAGTGGGAGCAGGCCCACAGGTGTCAGAACAGAATAACGGCCGCCTACATCATCAGGGATCACGAATGTCTCATAACCCTCATTTACCGCCAGGTCATGCAGTGCACCGCGCCTGGCATCAGTTATGGCTACTATATGTGACTTCATAGCAGGGGCTCCCACCTTGCTCCTGAGGTGATCACGCAGGATGCGGAAAGCGATTGCCGGTTCAGTGGTGGTGCCGCTCTTGGAGATGACTACAATATTATATAAAGTGCTGTCGAGATATTTCAGCAGAGCGGCATGGTAGTCCTCACTCAGGGTGTGGCCTGCAAAAAGCAGCCGGTGTTCCTGTGCGGCGAAGGGGTCATTGAGCGCTTCTGTCAATGCCCTGGCACCCAGGTATGACCCGCCGATGCCGACAACAACTGTCACCGGCGCCTGGGCACGAAGCCTCCTGGCACAGCCCAGAACAGGAGCTGTCTCTGAAATGGTTTTGTCAGGAAGCCTCAGCCAGCCGGTATATTCACTCCCCCGGCCACTGCCTTCCCGGAGAGCCACAAGATGCTCGATTGCACTGACACTTAATCTGCTAAATTCTTCCTTGCCAATAAAAGAACCAATGCCGTTAACGTTTACAGAAAGGTCACTTTTCATATTCCTATCTTAGATTTTTTGAAAGTATTCTTATCTCCGTCGCCGGGGCAGAGTTCAGGTACAGAATCCTGTAAACGGCATCCGCGATGGGAGTGTCTGATCCGGTCTTCTTCTTTACCTCATTAATGCAGCCTGATGCATAATATCCCTCAGCCACCTGCGTCATCTCTAGCAAAGCGTTTCTGACAGAATACCCTTTGCCTATCATGTGTCCAAGGTTCCTGTTCCGGCTGAACTGTGAATAACCTGTTACCAGCAGGTCTCCGAGATACGGAGAATCAGTTATATCCCTTTTCCCGGGAGAGAGTGCCTCAACGAACCGTCGCATCTCCCCGGCAGCGTTTGCAAGCAGGACGGCTATAAAATTGTCACCGTAACCCAGTCCATGGGCTATTCCTACAGCAATTGCATATATGTTTTTCATTACGGCGGCATACTCGGTGCCGAATATATCAGAGGAAATTACGGTCATTATCCATCTGCATGAGAAAAGATCCGCAACCCTCCCGGCGTGAGATGTATCAGGTGAGGCGAAGGTGAGATAAGTGAGCTTCTCCATCGCCACCTCCTCAGCATGGCTGGGGCCTGTAATAATTACTATGTCCTCATACTGCACACCGTAACGTGAGTGAATGTACTCTCCCACAACAGTATTGTTGCCGGGCACTATGCCTTTTATTCCTGAGCAGACAATCCTTCCCCGGAACATATCATCATCCAATCCTTCAAGCTCCGCCTTAAGAAATGCCGCCGGGGTTACCAGGATCACTATTTCTGAAGCGGAAACAGCTTCAGTAATATTATCAACCGGCATTACCAGTTGAGGATCCAGTTTCACCGAGGTGAGATAATAAGGGTTCTGATGATATCGTCTTAAATGCCGGTAAATCTCGGGTCTGTCAATGTACCAGGAAACGTATCTTCCGTTGGAAGCAAGCACCATGGCCATGGCCGTAGCCCAGCTCCCTGAGCCTACAAGGGTTACATCAGCAGCTTTAAGATCAGGCATAACTCAGTTTTTGCCGCAAAGATATACAATTTCAGCCGGCCGTCTGCAGTCAGCAATCGGCAGTCAATTTATAATAAAAAAGTCCCCGGTCAGACCTGCCGGTTTCCGGGCAGCTGACTGGGGACTGTAGACTGCTGACTGCACTATTGCCCTTCCCTGCAGGTTGTCTCCTCTCCGCCGGCTGGCGGATCGGCCCTCTCTTGCCTAAAGTTTGTGCTTCTTCACAAAATCATCAATCACCTCCTCAAGGTTCGGGCGGCCGATCTCCTGTAGATCATACCATACCCTGGTTGAGGGTCTCTTGATGTTGATGATGCGGTTCAGGTCAATGGGTGTGCCTATAACCACGGCATCGCAGTCAGTATTGTTGATGGTGGTCTCCAGATCTTTAAGCTGTTGATCACCGTAACCCATAGCTGGAAGAAGGGTACCGATGTTCGGATACTTCTCAAAGGTCTCGGTTATCTTTCCAACGGTGAACGGTCTGGGATCAACCAGTTCAGCAGCACCAAACTTGCGGGCTGCAACCACACCTGCACCTATCTTCATCTCACCGTGGGTAAGTGTCGGGCCATCCTCGACCACCAGAACACGCTTACCCTTGATAATTGAGGGATCATCAACACTGATGGGTGATGCCCCGTCAACCACGATAGCTTTGGGGGATACCTTTTCAATGCTTTCTCGAACAGTCTGTATGTCACCCGGAGCAGAGCTGTCCATCTTGTTAATGACTACCACATCGGCCAGACGGAGGGTCACTTCGCCCGGATAATATGCCAGCTCATGGCCGGCACGGTGCGGGTCCGTAACAGTAATCATCAGGTCAGGATTGTAGAAGGGGAAGTCATTGTTCCCTCCGTCCCACAACACCACATCACAACCGTCGGGATCATTCTCTGCTGCACGGAGGATTGCTTCATAATCTACTCCGGCATAAATTACGTTACCGCGTACGACATGAGGTTCGTACTCCTCCATCTCCTCAACGGTACACTTGTGCTTCTCCAGGTCTTCAACCACTGCAAAGCGCTGCACTTTCTGCTCAACGAGGTTCCCGTAAGGCATCGGGTGACGCACTGCCACTACCTTCAGACCCTTCTTCATAAGCAGTTCAATGACCCTGCGGGATGTCTGGCTTTTGCCGCAACCGGTACGGACAGCGCATACGGCGATAACGGGTTTCGTACTCTTCACCATCGTCTCCCTCCATCCCAGTAGCGAGAAATTGGCTCCGGCAGCGTTTACTATGGCACTCATCGACATGACCTTCTGATAAGTCACATCACTGTATGCGAACACACAGTCATCGACCTTCAGTTCACTGATCAGGCGAGGCAGATCACTCTCGGAATAGATGGGAATGCCGTCTGGATAAAGCTTGCCAGCCAGTTCGGCCGGGTACTTTCTGCCGTCAATATCCGGAATCTGGGCAGCAGTGAACGCAACGACATTGTAAAGTTCATTATCGCGGAAGTAGGTATTGAAATTGTGAAAATCCCTGCCCGCGGCTCCAATGATGATAACATTCCTTTTTAACATATAACCTCCTCGTTATTTATTTATATTTTTTAAATATTATCTGTTCCAGCCAGTTCACATATCCGGCAAATTTATAATTTGTAACTGAAAACGGAAGTGATATTAGTCAGTTTCATTTAATCTTTCTGAGGTTCATAATATTTTGATAACATGCAAGTTAATAATTAAGAAGGGTTTGTTGATTAAATCACTGCTTAATATTTTAAACCTCAGCAGATTGGCAGGAACTTTGCACTAACTTGCAGCGGATGAATGTCCTGGCACACATATATCTCTCAGGCGATTCTGATAACATAATCATCGGCAACTACATAGGTGATTATGTGAAGGGCCGTGATTACCTGAAATATCCTGAGGGGATTCGCAAGGGAATCATCATTCACCGTCACATTGACGCCTTTACCGACAGGCATCCGGTGGTCCACCGCAGCAAGCTCCACTTCGTGGGTAAGTACAGGAAATACGCGGGTGTAATAATTGATATTCTCTATGATCATTACCTTACCAGGGAGTGGGATCTCTTTTCCAGGAGGCCGCTTGAGAGCGTGACCTACAACTTTTACCGGGCCATGGTGAACAACTTCGAGATCCTTCCCGAGAATGTGCGTGAGAAGATGCCCTTTTTCATAATTGACAACTGGCTGGAGACTTATCAGACCCGGAGAGGGATTAGAAGGGTGCTTAAGACGCTGAGCGGCAGAACCTCACTGCCGAAGGAAACACGCTGGGCCATGAGGGTGTGGAAGAAGCAGTACTACTCCATAGAGGAGGACTTCATGGAGTTTTTCCCGCAACTGATAAACTATGTGGAGTCGGAGTTCGGGATTGAACTCTCCCCGGGAATCCGTGTTCCCTTCTGATCATTAAGGGCATTCAACCGGACTGTTCTGATTTTACGCCTTGTCCCTTAACCGAAGAGGTACTTCTTTCCGTTAACCCAGATACTCCGTTCTTCCCGCATCCAGGCGCAGGAAGATGAAGAGCAGTATCGTGAATCCCCACAGTGAACTGCCGCCATAACTGAAGAAGGGCAATGGTATGCCTATAACCGGCATCACCCCGATTGTCATCCCTATATTGACAAAAAAGTGTACCAGGAACAGTCCGAAGACGCCGTAGCCGTATGCCCGTACAAAGGTAGTACGCTGTCGCTCCGCCATCATCAGCAACCTGAGCAGGAGCCAGACAAAAAATCCAATTACAACAGTCGAACCGATGAATCCCCACTCCTCACCCACAGTGCAGAAAATGAAGTCGGTACTCTGTTCGGGTACGAACTTGAATTTGGTCTGGGTCCCGTTAAGGTATCCTTTCCCGGCGAATCCGCCCGAGCCGATTGAGATGAGTGACTGATTAAGGTTATATCCCTCCCCGTACGGATCAGCCTCCACTCCGAGCATGATATTTATTCTTGTCTGCTGATGTGGTTTGAGAACATTGTGAAAGGCATAATCTACAGTGAAGAGATATAACAGTCCGAAAAGCAGAAAAACATAAATAGCAGCCTGGTTTTTCATCTTCTGACGATAGATATACCAGGCATACACGATTCCTGCCAGGAGCACTGCAATTACAATTATCAGTACCAGTTCGAGATCAAGCAGATAGTGTCCTACCGCGTAAGCCACGCCCCCTGCCACCGCCATGACACCTGCAGCCCTGAGTGAGACCTTATAGCCTGAAGTCACGATCAGGGCTATTGCTGCGACAACCAGAAGGCCTACTGCCACCGGCAGGTTACCAAGTATGAGTGTCAGCAGAAACAGCACCATGGCAAGTATGGCCGTGATGAAAACCCATATGCTCATACCCTCGCGGTATAGAACAATAAAGAAGGCGAAATAGGTTATTACCGATCCCATGTCAGGCTGTAACGCTATCAGCAATGCAGGTGAAAGGATAATGGCAGTGGCTGATACCATCGTCCGGGTGTTATACAAATGTCTTTGTGAGTTCAGGTAGGAGGCCAGAGCGAGCCCGGTGGCAAACTTTGCGAACTCGGAAGGCTGGAGGCCGAAGGCCCCGAAATCAAACCACGCCCTGGCACCATTGACTTCTTTTCCAAGAACCAGAACCAGGATAAGCAGCAAGATGAAAAAGCCGTAAATGAACCAGGCAAAGAAGAACCACAGTTTGTTGTCAGTCACCATGACAAAAACTGCAAGCACCAGGGCGGCAATAATAAACATCAGCTGCTTGCCGTAACGCTGTGAGAGATCGAAGATGCTTGTATGGTTTTCATTGTATACGGCTGCATAAATATTCAGCCAGCCCATGGCCATCATCACCAGCCACAGTATAACCGTTATCCAGTCGAGCCTCGCCAGTATGTTACTATTCTTGTCCACCAGGTTTAATCACCATTTTTAAAACATGATCCTCCAGGTACGTTCTCTTTACCTCACCGGTAAGGTATTTCTCTATCAGCAGACTGGCAATCGGGGCGGCGAATGTTGAGCCGAACCCGGCATTCTCCACGTATACAGCAATGGCAATCTGCGGGTTGTCCTTCGGTGCGAAGGCCACGAAGATCGAGTGATCCTTCCCGTGAGGGTTCTGTGCCGTTCCGGTCTTGCCGCAGATAATGATACTGTCAAGACGGGCACCGCGGGCCGTAGAGCCAGGGCCACCGTTAACAGCTCCCTCCATCCCCTCGATAACCGGTTCGAAATTTTCCGGTGAGATTCCGGTAATGTATTTCTGTGTGTAAAGCGGCGAAGGAGCTCCGTTATCTCCTATCTTCTTGACCACATGAGGAATATAAAATGATCCCCTGTTTGCTATCACCGCAGCCATATTGGCCATCTGAAGCGGTGTCGCGCCTATCTCTCCCTGACCTATTGCCAGTGATATTACCGTAAGGGCCTTCCACCGGTCCTTCCCGTAATAACGGTCATAGTAGGAACTCGCCGGGATGAACCCGGAGAGCTCGTTGGGCAGGTCTATCCCCAGTTTGTTCCCGAATCCAAACGCTACAAGATATTCCCTCCACTTGTCATAAGCATCATGAACAGAGCTGTAGTCCGGGTTTTCAAGTATGTTCCTGAAAGCGTTGCAGAACCATGCGTTGCATGACTGTGCGACCGCTTCAGGGAGGTCGAGGGGTGAGCGGTGAGAGTGGCATCCCACAGTCAGGGATCCGACATGATAGCCGTTACTGCAGCTGAAGAGTGAGGTGGGTCTGATGACACCCTCCTGAAGCCCGATGAGGCCGTTCATAATCTTGAAAGTCGAACCCGGAGGGTAAGAGGCCATCAATGCCCTGTCAAATAGCGGCTTGACAGTGTCAGCCTGAAGCATTGAAAAATTCTCCGATCTGATCCTGCCGACAAGCAATGACGGATCATAGGTGGGAGAAGAGACCAGAGTCAGTATCTCTCCTGTAGCCGGTTCAATGGCAACAATAGACCCGGTTTTGTTCTGCATCAGCCTCTCACCGTACTCCTGCAGTGAGAGGTCAAGGGTTGACCACAGACTGGTACCCGGTATGGCTACCGTATCAAACCTCCCTTCGGCATATGACCCCTTGATATTGTTATGCACATCAACAAGGAAAATGTTAACTCCCTTGCGCCCCCGGAGATGCTCCTCGTATGATTTCTCAATCCCGCTTACACCGATATAGTCACCGGAGCGATAGTACTTATCCTTGGAAATCAGCTTATTATCAACTTCCCCGACATATCCGAGCAGGTGAGCCGCCACCGGTCTGGTGTATTTCCTGAGAGTTCGTGCCTGCACGTAGAATCCCGGAAAGCGGTAGAGCTCCTCCTGCAGCAGGGCATAGGTTTCAGAAGAGATCATCTTCATGAAGACTGACGGGGCACGTCGTGAATAGCTTATGGCAGACTTCATCCTGGCCCGGAAATCATCCATGGTTATTCCGAGGATATTATTGAACCTGGCCGTGTCAAAAGCACTGGTATGTACCGGGATCACCAGAAGGTCATAGGCTGCCTGGTTGTAAACAATCAGTTCACCGTTGCGGTCATAGATGAGACCACGTGCAGGATACTGCGTCACCGGCCTTAGCGCATTGTTGGCAGCGGAAACACGGTAAGTCTTGTCAACTATCTGAATGTAGAAAAGACGTACTATCAGAATAAGCGCCAGCAGAAGAACCACCGCCATTAAAAAATATTTCCTGTTTGCATATCTGTCCTTCATGACTGGCTCCTCATCTGTGTGGCCTTATGAAGTCAAAGAGAATAATGAAAAAGGTCGTCACTGCCGTGCTCAGAAGAACCCTGAGAAGCGTCTGGAAGAAATACCTGAGGCTGAATATCTCCACGAGGAAGAGAGCAAGGTGGTGAACCAGTACCACCGTAACGGTGTAGATCAGGAACCACCGGAAACCACTCCTGTATGAGGAGGGTGACATCTCTGCTTCAGCGCCGTCGGCTGTCACGTTGAGTGACAGCACCCAGGGACGGACAAAACCGGCAAGAACCGTGGCAAATGCATGCACGCCAAGGGTTCCGCAGAAAAGGTCAATTATGAATCCGGTAAGAAAGCTCAGCACCAACAGGATCCATGACGGTATTGCCACCGGCAGGATCAGGATGAACATCACGTATACAAAGGGATTGACGTATCCGCTGAATTCAATATTGTTGAAGATGAGCAGCTGAAGGGTAATCAGCAGAACAAATGCGCCGGCATATCTGATGATGCTGTTCATTGTGCAACCTCCTTCTCCAGGTTTTCGCGTTCTTCTCTTGTCAGGTTGCCAATAACGTATACATCCGTCAGCTTCTTGAAGTCAGCAGAGAGAAGCACCTTCAGCGAAACGAAGTCGCCCCCCCGCCTCTGTTCTCCGGTAAGAGTTCCTGCCATTAGCCCGGCAGGGAAGATGGCAGAAAAGCCGCTCGTCACAATGGTATCACCCTCACTTACAGCTACATGATGAGGTATTTCCGAGAGTCTGGCATATCTGTAGTTTGTTCCGTCCCAGGTAAGTGATCCGAAATAGTCATTTCGCGCTATGCTTGCACTCAACCTGAAATCAGTATTAAGCAACGACATTACTACGGAATAGTTACGCGAGACACCCACTACCACGCCAACCACTCCTGACGGAGAGGCCACTCCCATTCCTTCTTTCACGCCGTGACGTGATCCCCTGTCCAGCGTGATGAAATTCTTCTGTTTATTTACGGAGTTGGTGATGACCCTGGCATTCAGGTAGGTGTAATTTGCACCGCTGACGCTGTCGCGAACAGGAATGAATCCCTCCTGTACGCGGGAGGAGAGTTCTGCGATTTGTTTTTTCAACAGGGTGTTTTCCTCCAGGAGTTCCTGGTTGACCTGCCGCAGGCGGAAATAATATGTTCCCCTTTCAATCCGTTCTGCAACGAATCCCGTAATATTTCGCGAGATGCCGTACAGAACGGTCTGATGATAGTTATGGGATGTTGAGATCATGACGAGAGCAACCGCTTCCAGCACAAGAAACAAAATCAGGGTCTTAAACCTGAGCAGGAAGTTCAGAAGGCTTCTCATTCATGCATTTAATTTATCTCATCAGGAAGGGATACTTCTCCACGTTCTTCAGAGCCACGCCCGTGCCCCTGACAACTGCGTGAAGCGGGTCTTCCGACACCCTGAAGGGAATGTTTATCTTGTCAGTGAGACGCTTGTCAAGTCCTCTCAGCAGAGCTCCGCCGCCAGCCAGGAATACGCCTCTGTTTACAATATCAGCGTAGAGCTCCGGAGGTGTCTGTTCAAGTACCTGCAAAACTGAAGCTTCAATCTTGGTGAGTGATTTGTCGAGGCAATAGGCTATCTCCTGGTATGAGACCGGAATCTCTATCGGGAGTGAGGTCATCAGGTTGGGGCCACGGACCACGAAGTCAGCTGGGGGATTCTCTATGTCAGGAAGAGCAGCGCCAACGGCAATCTTTATATCTTCCGCCGTCTTTTCTCCTATCTTGATATTGTGCTGATGCCTCATATATGCCTGTATGTCAGCGGTGAACCCGTCGCCGGCAACACGTATTGACCTGTTGCAGACGATTCCTCCGAGAGCAATAACGGCGATTTCGGTGGTTCCTCCGCCTATATCAACCACCATGCATCCCTCCGGCGCTTCCACGTCCAGTCCTATGCCAATAGCAGCAGCCATGGGTTCATAGATCAGGTATACGTCCCTGCCTCCGGCATGCTCCGATGAGTCGCGCACGGCCCTGATTTCCACCTCGGTGCTTCCGCAGGGGATTCCCACAACCATCTTGAGAGAAGGTGAGAAGAACTTCGGCCCGGTATTGATCATCTTGATCATACCCCTGATCATCAGCTCGGCTGCATTGAAGTCTGCTATGACACCGTCACGCAGCGGCCTGATGACCCTGATGTTTTCATGGGTCCTGCCATGCATCTGCCTGGCTTTTTCGCCAATTGCGATAAGCTTTCCGGTATTTCTGTCAATGGCCACTATCGAGGGCTCATCCACAACCAGCTTGTCATTGGCAATAATATTCGTATTGGCTGTACCCAGGTCAATTGCAACCTCCTGTGAAAGAAAAGAAAATAATCCCATAGGTCCTTTATGCTGTTTCTTGATTGATTATATTAATGTTTAAAATGCCGTATACCTGTAAAAACCATTGTGACACCTGTTTTATTGCAGTAGTCGATTGATTCCTGATCGCGGACAGAACCGCCGGGCTGAACCACAGCCGTAATTCCTGCCTCATGTGCGGTGGTGACTGAGTCCGGGAAGGGGAAGAAAGCATCAGAAGCCATCACGGCTCCGTCAAGCGAAAAGCCGAAGGCTCGGGCCTTGTCAATGGCCTGCCGCAAGGCATCTATCCTTGATGTCTGCCCTATGCCGCTGGCACAGAGCTGCAGCCCCTTTGCAAGCACGATGGCATTGGAGCGGCTGTGCTTTACTATCTTGTTGGCAAAGACCAGATCACTGTACTCCTCCTCCGTGGGGAACCTCGATGTCACAGACTTCATTTCTGTAACACTCTCAGTCGCCCTGTCGCGCTCCTGCCACAGCACACCGCCCAGTATCGATCTGAAGGAATCTGCAGTATCTCCCTTGGCCTTACGCTGAAGGATGATCCTGTTCTTTTTTGAGCTCAGTATCTCCAAAGCCCTTTGGGTAATTGAAGGAGCCATAACAATCTCGAGGAAGATCTTGTCCATCTCTGCTGCCAGGTTCTCATCAATCTCACCGTTCAAAATGGCAACCCCGCCGTAAGCTGATACCGGATCACAGGCCAGCGCAGCCTCCCATGCATCCTTCAGACTGTCACGTGAAGCCACTCCACAGGCATTATTGTGCTTAATTACAGCACATGTCGGCTCGTTAAACTCATCGATAAGACTGACGGCTGACTCAATATCAAGCAGATTGTTGTATGAGATCTCCTTGCCGTGCAACCGGCTGAATACTTTATCGAGGTCTCCGAAAAATACTCCCTTCTGATGGGGGTTCTCACCGTACCTGAGTGAATGCGACTCTGTTATGCTTTGCCTGAACACGCTGACATCACCTCTTCTGTTGAACCAGTTGAAGATGGCAGTATCATAATGTGAGGTCATATTGAATGCCTCAAGGGCGAAGAGGTAACGGTCATCGCCATTCACCACGCCGTTACCGCTCTCCAGTATCTGCATCAGCGTACCGTATTGCCTTCGGGATGAGACGATAAGAACATCTGCCCAGTTCTTTGCCCCAGCCCTGATAAGTGATATACCTCCTATGTCTATCTTCTCGATGATATCCTGGTCCGGGGCTCCCGATGCCACTGTCTCTTCAAACGGATAGAGATCAACTATCACCAGGTCAAAGAGGGGAATGTTATACTCTGCCACTTGCTTCATGTCAGTTTCATTGTCCCTCCTCGCCAGGATGCCGCCAAAAACAGCAGGATGCAGCGTCTTAACCCTCCCCCCGAGGATGGAAGGGTAGGTTGTCAGATCCTCAACCTTACCTGCAGGTATGCCTGCAGCAGTAATGAAGTCCCAGGAGCCTCCTGTGGAAATGAGTGTGACGCCAAGCTCATTCAGCTTTTTGGCTATGGCCTCAAGGCCATCCTTATAATAAACCGAAATAAAGGCACTCTTTATTCTTACATCCCTCATTACCTACGAGTTATATTAACGGCACTACGACAGAAGCAATCGCATAAAAATAGATATTTTTTTTGATCGGCAATGTTTGTCAATTAATTGAATTGATGATTTATTGCGGACGTATTGATGTTTCAGATTTGACTATCTTTGATCGGAATTTAAAACGGGGACCATGTGGTTAAAAATGTTCAGGGAGAGCTTTCTGTTCGCCTTCGGTTCCGTTACGGTGAACAAGCTCAGAACCTTTCTTTCTCTCTTCGGTATCACCATTGGCATTGTCTCGATCATCTCGGTCTTTACAGTGTTTGACTGGATGGAGAACAGCATCAGGGAGAGTATTGCAAGCCTTGGTGACAACACAATTTATGTGGAGAAATGGCCCTGGGCGCCCGATGCCAACATCAAGTGGTGGGACATGATCAAGTGGCCGCCACCCTCAGTTGATGATTATGAGGCGCTGGTGAAAAGATCAGCCTCAACACAGGCCCTGTGCTATACAGTAGGATCATCAGAGCCGGTCAAATACCGCGGAAACCTGATCAATGAGACATGGATCATGGCCGCCACGCACGACTTTGAAAATGTCAGGTCGTTTGAGATCGAAAAAGGTCGTTACTTCACACAGTCGGAATCTGCCGGAGGAAAACCCGTTGCAATCATCGGCGCAGAAGTGGCCAAAAAGCTCTTTGACAGAATTGACCCGGTAGGCAAGGAGATATCTATAGACAGGTACAAAGCACAGGTTATCGGCGTATTCAAGAAGGAGGGCAAGGGTGGCATGAGTGATAACGGCATGGATGAGGGTGTGCTTGTACCGCTTGATTTCAGCCGTCAGTTTGTCAACTTCCGTAACCCGTTTCTCAACTCTGACATCATGATCAGGGGAAAGGATGGCGTCTCCGTCCAGCAGCTCTCTGACGAAGTGATAATGATACTGCGAGCCGCAAGGCGAATAGGTCCCGGGGAAGAAAACAACTTTTCCATTAACCAGGCCAGCCAGATAACCAGCACTCTTGAACCTGTCTTCAAGGGCATCAATATAGCCGGATGGATCATCGGAGGCTTTTCGATCCTTGTCGGAGGCTTCGGAATTGCCAATATCATGTTTGTGTCAGTGCGGGAGCGGACCAGCATCATAGGCATCCAGATGGCACTCGGGGCAAAACGCAGATGGATTCTTCAGCAGTTCCTCACTGAATCGGTGCTGTTATCAGTTACCGGAGGGATCCTCGGCCTGATAATAGTCTTTATAGGAACCCTCTTTGTAAATTACTTCTACACCCTCGGAATGTATCTTACTGCAGGGAATATTATACTGGCTGTCTTAATCTCTGCCACTATTGGCATCATTGCCGGCTTCGCCCCGGCATCTGCGGCATCGAGGATGAATCCCGTGGAGGCAATAGGCTACTCGTTCTGATTGCCGGTCGGCCGGCCCGGCCGCTGATTCCCCAAAATGGCTTCTTCGCAGGTCACGCAGCTGCTCCCTGTGATTTCCGGTTAATCATCCCGGTGGTTGTACTGATGTCCTTCCGGCCGGTCCCTTCTGTGCCCCGTTGGCTCCCCTACGGCCTGCACCCCCGGTTGTCTCAGTCTCGCTGACACCCAGTTTGTCAACTCAACAAACTGTCCCACTGACAATTGCTCTGCCCTCATAGACAGAAGCGGCATGTCTCCTGATTCCGGGTTGACAAGGTCTTTCAGGGGGTTGCGTAACATCTTGCGCCTTTGATTGAAGCAACGCTTCACCACGGTCACAAAGAGCTTCTCATCGCAATCAAGCTTCTGAACGTGGTTTCGGGTCAGCCTGATCACAGCCGATTTTACTTTCGGCGGCGGTGAGAAAACATGCTCGCTGACCGTAAAAAGATATTCAATATCAAACCATGCCCCGAGGAGTACGCTCAGAATACCGTAGACCCTGCTGGCGGGACCGGAGCAGATTCTTTCCGCCACCTCCTTCTGAACCATTCCCACCACTTCTGTGACACGGTCACGGTTATCAAGTATTTTAAAAAATATCTGACTGGAAATATTATACGGGAAATTGCCGATCACAGCCATCCTCTCACCCAGGGACCCGAGATCAAGCCCGAGAAAATCGGCTTCAATTATCTCAGTGCTGCCCCCAAGATTTTTTTGCAGGTAATCAACTGATTCCCGGTCAATTTCCACTACCCTGAATGATGGAAGATTCCTCTCAGCCAGGAGGTGTGTCAGCACCCCCATACCCGGACCCACTTCAACTACAGTGTCACACTCCTCAGCGCTAAGTGAGCCGACAATGGCCTCTGCAATCCTTTTATCCTTAAGGAAATGCTGCCCGAGGTGCTTCTTCGGCCTTACTTTATAAGTTCCCACGGCGGTACTATTCTGTCAGATCCGAAACCTGGTATCCTGATCCTCTCCAACAGGCTCAGCAGGAGCTTCAGCAAATTGTAATAGAGCGTCACGAAGAGCAGAACATTCATAATCCATATTACCATCAGGTTGAACCAGAGTGTACCGATCTTCAGGTTGCCGATCATCTTGAAAGGAGCATAAAAATGAGCCCTGCCTGACCGGGAGCCGGGGAGCATCAGCACGGGATCTGACTTCTGTATTATACGTTTATCAGTCTCGTAGAGTTTTTTCCGGACAGTCCGGTTGAGGACCATATCGGCCAGATCATTGTTGTGGTTTTCTGTCCGAAGTTTTACCAGAGCCTCCTGTCCGATATCCGCAACAATGCTCCTCGTGATACTGTCCTTTACTGCAGTCTGCCTGAGATAGAACCCCCTGACCACCTTCTGAAGAGAATCAAGATAATCATTGACAATAAAGGATGCATCACTGGTGAACGGCACTCTCCTGATTACCCTGATAGCCTGGGCAGGATCAAGTCCGGCTTCGGCACTCAGCTCCGTGATGTGGAGCTCAAGCTTGTCGAGGTTGTTACGGTAAACATCTTCATATTCCGGTTTGCCGGCAGCCCATGCACATTCGTTGCTCTTGCGTTTCAGCTCGGGTATCAGGAAGGCCGACTGCCAGTCGTACCGGCTGATCAGCATCTCAGTCAGGAAGAAGGGCTTCATGTATTTGTTTGACCGGAACTGTTCCACCGCCATGGCCTCATAGGCCCATCGGGTAGTCATTACATCCCCTATGACCGGGACATACACCTTGCGGGTGAGGGAATGGTGCAGGTCGTCAAACCTGACCATGGCTCCGCCAAGTAAAAGCTGGGGCACCAGCACCAGGGGGATCAGAATGTAAATGCTTATCACTGTCTTCATGCCTGCAGAGATGTTCAGACCTACCATATTGCCAAAACACGATGTGGCGAACAATATCAGCCATTGACGCCACATCATTCCCTCAACCTCTAGAATATGCTGCGCAATGACCACATACATCAGAGTCTGTACCGCCGACAGGCCAAAAAGGAAATTTATCTTCGAGAAGAGGTAGCTGGACCGGCTGATGTTCAAATATTTCTCACGCTCAAGTATCCTTCTGTCGCGAAATATCTCCTCTGCGCTGACGGTCAGCCCGAGGAACAGGGCAACCACGACGCACATGAACATGAACACCGGGTAGCTCTTGTTGTCAGAGAAGAGATAAACACCGTCAGAGATATACTTTGAGACAAAAGCAAGTATTACGGCAAGTAACGGGGGCTCAAGAAGGTTGATAATCATATACTGCTTGTCAGCATACTTCCTTACGAGGTTTCTCTTGACGAAAGTGCGTACCTGCTTCACCCGGTCCGGAATCTTGAAGTTGCTCGGAGGCAAAGGCTTCATCTCAGGCTTCCCGGACAGGGCTGGTTCCATCTTCTGCCTGTATCGGTGGTACCACTCAACAGGTGACACCTGTCTCTCCTTCCCGCGGCGACCATCAGGGTCAACCACCTTCGCTTCAACTATTTGCAGTATCTCATCCGTTTGCACGTTGCCACAGGTGGGGCATTCACTCTCGGCAGCATTGGCCTGTGAGGTCTCGGTCTTGAAGTAAACTATGGCATCAACGGGATCACCGTCATAAATCATGTAACCGCCCCTGTCGAGCACCCAGAGCCTGTCAAACATCTTCAGAATGTCTGACGAGGGCTGGTGAATGATGACAAAAACCAGTTTGCCGTTTATAGTCTGGTCTTTAAGCAGTTGCATTACATTCTCTGAATCGTGTGATGCCAGTCCCGAGATAGGTTCATCAGCAAAGAGTACAGCCGGCTCCCGCATCAGCTCCAGGCCTATGTTGAGTCTCTTGCGCTGTCCGCCGCTTATTTTCTTGTTCAGCGGGTCACCAACAAGCAGGTCACGATAGTCATAGAGATCCAGTTCCCTGAGAACATCCTCAACAACCTTGTTCAGTTTCTCCTCGTCATAACCTCCAAAGGTGAGCCTTGCATTGTAATACAGGTTCTGGTAAACGGTAAGTTCCTCTATCAGGAGATCGTCCTGAGGTACGTATCCGATCAGACCGTTGAGTTCTTCGGATTCGTTGTGCAGATCATAGCCGTTGATGTAGACTGAACCCTTTTCGGGCTTGAGCTTCCCGTTAAGGATGTTCAGCAGGGTGCTCTTGCCAACTCCGCTGCCTCCCATTATGCCGACGAGGTTACCTGACTTGATGCTGAAGCTCATCGGCTTGATGCCGTTATCCGAACCTTTGAAGGTATATTCGATATTATGGCCTTCAAAGAGGATATCTTCAACGAAGCCAGCCCTGATGAATTTTCTGAAGATGGCTGTATAATAGAGAGGAGCTATTCCCTGGCCCCGGATGTTGACGCCGGGGTCCAGCAGGAATGGACGCAGCGGTACCACGTTGCGGCCCTTGAAGTGGAGCTGCATCTTCCCCTCGTACATGAACAGGATGTGACCGGTACTCTTCACAAAGAGCACGTAGATGGTGCCCCGAAGCCCTCTTGAGACCATATGGTGCCATTCGTGATAATTGGCATACCTGGAGGAAGCTTCACCTATATTGCCCTCCCCCTCGATGGCAAGAAATGACTCCGGTCTGATATGATCGAACCGCATTCCGAGCATAAAGGCATGCGCATCGGTCTTTTCATCCTGCGAGATATTGAAGGTACGCGCTACTATGTCAATGATTGACGATTCCTGCTCGGAGATGGTTCCGTCCTCAAAAACAAACTCAAGCAGTTGCAGAAAGACAATCATCCTCTCTTCGATGAAGAGGCCTTTCTTTATCTGCCTGCAAATGTTGGTGATCTGAAAAGTGATGAGCGAGTCCTCGTCTGACAGTTCCCCCTCCTCAACAGCCTTAAGCTCGCGTTCGTAGAAATGAAGATTGTTTTCGTAAAGCTTGAAGTACTCCTCTTCAAGCTCCTGGTTAAGATACCGCCGTAAGTAGCTGCGAAGGATCTTCTTGCCTCTGACCGTAACCCCGGCTGGGTTTACGGTGGAGATAATGGCAAAAATATGTATCAGCGCATGTAATACTGATTCCCTCATAACCTTAAAAAAAGACCGCAAGTTTTGTTTGCGGTCTTTCGGCATCTGTTGATTCTCACTTAATCAGTTCAGCCCTGACCCCATTCACGGCCTTTTTCAGGGCCTCGATATTTTCCATGGTAAGGCTTGTGCCAAGGCTCGCATAGATATCAATTACGGGTTGCATTGTTGTAAGTATCCTGGCAACAAGCGGATCAGTGTTATGAGGCGATGCAAGCTCCATAAAGAGCTCGAAGGACTTCTTCTGGTCCAGAATGGTCGACTCAAAACCTGAGAGATGGCCGCCTGATTCCGATACAGAGAGAGTGAGATACATCCCCTCAACCCATGCTCCTCCTACCATAAGCAGAGCCAGGTTTGCCTGACCCGCATCAACCATATATGAATAGGTACGGTCAAATGCGTCCGTGAGAACGTTAACCAGTGTATCCCTGTTGTCAAAATTGGCTTTGATTCTGTCATAGAGCGACTCGTCATAAATCTTGGACAGGTTCTGCTCCAGGGCCAGAGTGCGAATGGCAGCCAGATAATCAATCACATCCTGCTGCATATTATAAAGGGTGGCATAGCTGAGATCGGCACCGAAAACACCAAGGTTGACGGAACGGTTGTAACTCTCGACATAGTTACGGGCATTCTCAGCAGGATTGGTGGCTCCAAGAATGTATCCCAGGTCCAGGTCGGTGAGTTTCTTGATAACCTCTGCAGACGTGGGCAGAGGGTATACGTTTTCTTCGATCTTCTGTTCCAGTGCCTCGAGCTCAACCGCTGAGATCTCTTTCTGTTTTCTTGTTTCGCCCCTGTTCTTGCAGGAAGACAGACCGGCAACTGTCAGAATCAATACAGCTGCCAGTATCGTCGTGTAAGTCTTTTTCATATAACTGTTGTTTGGTACTTGTGTTTTGGCTATGTAAAAATAAGATTTTTTACATATTCTGCCGGAATATTATTTCAAGAATAATTAAACCATGCTCTCAGTCCGGCAGACATAGTGTCTAAACACCGCCGACCGGCCGGTTGTTCATTGCCATTTTCTGTTAACTTTGCATCCCGTAGCAACAACAAACCCATGACTTACAACTTCGACGAGGCGCCTGTCCGGGAGAACAGCAACTGTCTCAAATGGGACAAGCGTGAGGAGGTCTTCGGCAGGGCCGACGTGATACCGATGTGGATCGCGGATATGGATTTCAGCACCCCTCCCTTTATTATCGAGGCGCTGCGCGAAAGACTTAACCACGAAATACTCGGATATTCATACAGGCCGGACGCATATTTCAATTCGTTCATCAGGTGGGCTTCGGAGATGTATGAATGGGAAATACGGCGCGAATGGATCGAGTTCAGCCCGGGAGTTGTGCCAGCGCTCAATATGTGTACTCTGGCCTATACCTCACCGGGTGATGAGATCATCATCCAGCCGCCTGTATACCCGCCATTCTACGGAGCAGTGAATGATCACGGGCGGAAGCTGGTCTTCAACCCGCTGCCGGAGACGGATAAAGGCTGGATAATGGACTTTGAGGGTTTGCGCAGGGCGATAACATCTCGTTCACGAATGCTCATCCTCTCAAACCCTCACAACCCTGTGGGAAGAGCATGGACCCGCGAGGAGCTTAACCAACTCGCGGAGATATGCCACGAAAAAGGAATCATTATCCTTTCCGACGAAATTCACTCTGATCTGACACTTCCGGGAGTGAAGCATGTGCCGCTGGCATCCATCTCTGAGAAGGCGGCTTCCATAACGGTCACATGCATGGCGCCAAGCAAGACCTTCAACCTGGCAGGGCTGTCAACCTCGTCCGTGATCATATCCGATCCGGAACTGATGGAAAAATACAGGCATACGCTGGTGGGGCTTCACATGCATCTGGGAAATATTTTTGGCAATATTGCCTCCGAGGCAGCGTACACTCATGGTCGCGCCTGGCTTGCAGAACTGATGCACTATGTTGAGGGTAATGTTGATCTGGTCATGAATTTCTGCCATGACCGGTTGCCGCAGATCAGGCCGGTGAGGCCCGAGGCTACCTATATGATATGGCTCGATTGCCGGGCGATGGGCCTGAACAGTACGGAACTGAACCGTTTCTTCGTTGAGCAGGCCGGAGTAGGGATGAATGAAGGCATCCGTTTCGGTCCGGGTGGTGAAGGTTTCATGCGGATGAACCTGGCGTGCCCGCGCGCCACGGTGAGAAAGGCACTTGAACAGATAGAAACCGCAATAAAAACAGCAGGGTGAGAAACAATAACAGAACCAGTGTACGACTGACCCTTGAGGACGGTACTGTCTACCGGGGATGGTCGTTCGGAGCGCCGGTGGCGGCAGCCGGCGAGGTGGTGTTCAACACCGCCATGACAGGATACCCCGAGAGCCTGACAGACCCCTCATACAGGGGACAGATACTCTGCCTCACCTATCCGCTGGTGGGCAACTACGGTGCTCCAGGTAAAAGCGAACAGGACGACCTGTTCATGTTTTACGAATCGTCAGGCGTCCATATCTCTGCACTGATTGTATCGGATTATTCCTTTGAATACAGCCACTGGAACGCAATAGAAAGCCTCGACGAATGGCTGCGGCGCAGCAATGTGCCCGGTATTTTTGGCATTGATACCCGTGCGCTCACAAAAAGGATTCGGGAGAAGGGATCCATGCTTGGCAAGGTGGAGCCTGAAGGGATGACAGCGGAGTTCTATGACCCCAATAAGGTTAACCTGGTAGCTGAAGTGAGCACCTCTGCACGCAAGGTGTATGGCAACGGCCGGTACCGGATACTGCTGGTCGATTGCGGGGTAAAGTTCAATATCATACGTAACCTTCTGAAGCGTGACACCACTATCATCAGGGTGCCGTGGGATTATGACTATTCCGCTGAAGAATATGACGGCCTGTTCCTGACCAACGGTCCGGGTGATCCTAAGATGTGCCGGACTGCCATAGACAATATCAGGAAGTCACTTGACGATGACAGACCGATATTCGGAATATGCCTGGGCAATCAGCTCATGGCGCTGGCGGCCGGGGCTGATACCTATAAGTTACGTTACGGCCACCGCAGTCACAACCAGCCGGTGCTGATGGTGGGCACTGACAGGGCTTATATCACTTCCCAGAACCATGGTTTTGCAGTGAACAACAATACTCTCCCTGCCGGCTGGGTGCCGCTGTTTGTCAATGTGAATGACAATACCAACGAGGGGATGAAGCATATCTCGAAACCCTTCTTCTCCACCCAGTTCCACCCCGAGGCCTCCGGTGGCCCCACCGATACGGATTTTCTATTTGATCTTTTCATTGAGAATATTGCCAGGGTATCAGGCAATATGCAATAGGCAGTTGGCAGCAGGTTGGTCGAAGACCAACAAAAATTGGAGGGTGCAGGTGACACCACCCAACCGCCCGCCCGCCCCGCCTGTTTTGGGGGTCTGCATGACTATACAATTCCTGACCCTCTGCGAGGGTCATTTTCT
>AMWB02031599.1_pt1 | contig 63303 bp, 82 predicted proteins | sample 200311 | NCBI WGS metagenome assembly AMWB02 (sample SAMN02737377, study PRJNA173069) | bioreactor metagenome | biome: anode biofilm in microbial fuel cells | place: USA: California | collected 2010-12-16 | reverse complement strand
CGGCGTCGGCGGCGGCGGCGGCACACAACCGCGCAAAGCTCCCCACCACTTTTAAAAAAAACTTCTCATTTCTGTACCACTCCGGTAAATCCAGCCGGCGCGTAGTAGTCAGCTCGAAGCACCCAACCTTTCCCCAGTCGGACACCACCACCGCGCCTTCGGCTTCCCACAGTTGAAGAGAGCACAGTTGAAGAGAGCCACGCGGCAGATTTGCGTGGATAGGATTCAGCAGCAGCCCAAGCGTTGCGTTGGTGTAAGCGTGTAGCACGCCTCGGGAGCACAACTCCGCCCCCCGGTCCTCCTCCGCTACCGAATGCTTCACGCCCTCACCCCACTGGGTGTTGTTTTTTGTACAGCCCCGCTCATCAGTCAGTTTAAAGAGCTTCATGGTTTTCCCCCGAATTGTGGTTGTTGGTTTAATCCTGTTATCCGGTCCCGACACGAAGCTGTCAAGAAGAAAATACACGCTCTCCCCCATTGGACGTGTTTTACATTATTAGTCGGGGTGGGTACAGTACCGTACATCTACCTGCGGTGTCTGTGGACACCAACCTACCATTTTGAGAGGAGACCCCCGTTGAAGAGAGACAAAAAACAGATCGTCGTCTGGGTGACAGACGAGGAACGCCAAGCTGTAAAGGACCGCGCCGCGCAGAACTTCTTTTCCGATGGCCGCGCGATGTCTGTTTCTGCCTACATCCGCATGCTGGTAAGACGCGACACCGAACAAAACCAATAAAGGAGGCAGCGCAAATGCCCACCAATTACGAAGCTGCGCTGTCGTTTTTGCAGCGGTGCCCACAGGCACACCTCTTTCCTGCCTACTGGCATAAGGAAAACAAACACCACACAGGACTTGTGCTGTGGAGCACGGACTCAAGCAACAGCGTTGAGCAGATCAACGCCTGGGTGGCCCAATGGCCCACATGCTATTTTTGTGTGGATCTGCGCCCGAGCGGCGGTAGCAATCTTTGCGTCGTCGATATCGACCGCAAGCACGGGAAAAACGGCGACGACGCGCTGCTCGACCATGAACTGTCCGGCCGGGTGCTGCCACCCACCTTTGAGGTCGCAACACCGTCCAATGGGTCGCATCTATATTATATAGGGGCGGTGAAAAACGGCGTCGGCGTGAAGGACAAAAAGCTGGGCGCCGGGATCGACACACCAGTGATGGTGCCGGTTCCAGGCACAACCGTTGAGGGGAAGGGTGAGTACCGCATAGTCGCAGACCAGCCGGTGGTGGCCCGCCCACAGTGGGTAGCAGACTTTGCAGGTAAAGTTGTGGAAAAAGATCCTGAATGGGATCAGCCTCTGTGCGAGCTGGACCAACCCGGAGACGTTGAGCGCGTTATACGCTACCTCGAAGACGAAGCGCCCGAGTCCGTCCAAGGTGACGGCGGCGATCACACGCTTTTCAAAATCGCGGCAAAGTTGAAAAACCTTGGCATCAGCCGTGAAAAGATGGTCGAACTTTTGCTCGACCATTGGAACAGTGAAAAAGCCTATCCCCCGTGGACGCCAGAAGAAATTGAAACCAAAGCCAGCAACGCCTACAAATACAGCTCAAGGCCAGCGGGCTGTGAATCCGTGTCCACTCTTTTCCCGCCCGAACCACCGCCGCCCCCGCCCCCTCCGGTGCTGTCACTCACCGTCGAAGGTGAGCCAGTGTTCGGCCGCAATGCGCAGGTGTGCCATGTTAAACCGGACGAATGGGTGCTCGGCCGCACTTATCTGCGTGGCGACTTAACCCTCACCGTGGCAACCGGCGGTGTGGGAAAATCGGTGCTCACCATCAACGAAGCACTGGCGGTGGCATCTGGCGAACAGCTCACATGGGATAAGGTGGAGCGCCCCGGCAACGTGTGGCTGCACAGCACTGAAGACTCTTACAATACCATCGAAAAGCGCGTGCTCGCCGCCAAGATCCACCACGGCGTCGGTGACGATGGCGTTATCTGGTCAAGTGGTGATCGGCTCAAAATGACTTTTGCTGTCCCTGATGCCAACGGCAACAACAGCGTGTGCAAAGAAACGGTGGAATTTACCAAACGCACCATCCTGGAGAACAACATCACTTTGTTTGTGCTCGACCCGCTGCTCGAAACCCATGAGCTGAAAGAAAACGGCAACGAGAGCATGAACTTTGTCTGCAAGATCCTGCGGGGCATCGCTCGTGAAACCAAGTGCGCGATTTCGGTTGTCCACCATATAGCCAAGGGGGGCAAACCTGAATACGGGAATCTGAGCAAGGCCCGCGGCGCGTCTTCCACCGGCGACGCCGTTCGATCCGCACGCACCGTTTACCCCATGGACCGCAAAGAGGCCGGCGGGTATGGGATGACTCCCAATCAGTCAGTGCGGTACATCCGGATTGACGCAGCAAAATGCAATTACGCCCTGCTCGATGCGACGACGCGGTGGTACGAAAAAGTGTCGGTCCAAGTCATCCCCGGCTGTGACGAGACTTCGCCTGCACTGCGGAGAGCAGATTTGCAGATAGTGGCGGCGGTGGACCCCGACGAGCTGATTAGGGACATGGTTGTGGACGCGTTGACGCCGGGGGAAGCGCGGAGCATTTATGACATCGCCGTCACAATCGAGAAAAATGGGCTCACAAAACTGAAGCGAAAAAGTCTCAGCGACCGTTTAGAGAAGTTGTTTGCCGAGCCGGTCTACGCTGGGGAAGTGGTTTTAAGACCAACTCAACTTCCCGGGCGTAAAGGTAGAGATGTTTTGGCGATAATCTGCGAAGAGTTGCCGCGAGTAGAAGTGAGTTAAGCCTTTAAGTGGGCTAAACTTGCGGGGCGTTAAAGGGCTTAGACCTTAAGTGGGCTAAACTTGCGGGGCGTTAAAGGGCTCAGACACGAGTTAAGCACTTTACGGCGGAATACGCTACATGACCGAAAACAGCCTCATTTGTAATGATTTCGCGGCGATAGGTCGATACGGCGGTGAGAGCGTATCGCGGCGACCGCCGTATCGAATAGAATATGTAATAAAACCAAGGATATGGATACGCTACAGGCGATACGGCGGTAACGGCTCCCTACGGGAGAGGGAGAGACGAGCGTAAACGCTCTCTCCCTCCCGCGTAGGTCGTATGGGCCGACGAAACTTAAACTCAACTGAACTTAAACTTTAAGGAGGTTAAAGCGTGAGCCCAACTGAGCGTACATTAAGAGAGCTGAAAAAGATGGGGCGCATCTGCGCCATCGTTGAAAAGTGGAATCACATCACGAAAACGCGCCACGATCTTTTTGGGATCATCGACATCATCGCGCTTGACCCAGTGCGCGGAGTCGTCGGTGTCCAATCGACCGGGCAGGACTTTGCGGGGCACCACAAGAAGCTGACGGTCGAGCGCGCCCAAGAGTGCGTCAACTGGTTAGAAACCCCCGGCGCGGTGTTGGAGCTGTGGGGGTGGAGGAAGGTCAAGGTCAAGCGCGGCGGTAAGGCTGAAATCTGGCAGCCCCGCGTTCGTGAGTACACGCTCGCCGACTTTTCGGTGGAGACAGAAGCATCCTCGCCGCCTACGGCGGACGAGGTCGATCCGTTCGAGGGCTTGTGATCGCCTGTGGGTGGATAGGCGGGTATGGGTTGTCGTAGGTTCGTCGCTCCTTGAGGCTCTCCGTGCGTTCTGGAGCCCCCGGCGAAAAGCTGCCAGGGTCTAAAGATGAGCCCGACGCAGAGGGGGATCTGTCGTCGGGCTCGGGGCGCCTCGGGAGAGGCCATGCAGAGAAGAGACGTGAAAGGCTTCAAGTTGAGTCTACAAGCCAGCCCCGGCGCTGTCAAGCAGTTTTCCAATCGCCATCGTGAGCGGCGCGCCCCCATTCGAAGGCCGGCGGATGAGCGTCGCCTGCTGGAGCTTGTGCCCAAGTTGCTTGATCTTGTCCTGGGCGGCGCGCAGGGCCTGCTCCTTGAGGTCAAGCTGGCGGTGGTGCTCAGCTTGAAGGAGCTGCTTTTCCTTGGCAAGGGCGGTGACGCGGGAGTTCAGGCCGACGATGGTGCGTTCGAGCTGCGCCACGAGGTTGATCATGGCATGGCCTATTTGGACATCGGTGAGAGCCCCCGGCGACGGGCTGCCGGGGTCTGTCGTAGGCTCTGGCTCGGCTTCGGTGAGATGGCGCATGCGCTTTGATATTGGATCGGGTTCAGGTTTTTCCTGCTGCCACCTTTCTCGGATGTTCAAGGGCTTTTTTGTCGTAGGTTCTGGCTTGGCTTTCGGTGACAGCAGCGGAGCCACGATTTTTGCTTTTCGGTAAACCTTGTGCAAGCCCTCCCGGCCCACGCACACAATCTCCCCGCGCTGGGCCAGTTCGTAGAGCAGGGTCGAGGCGTTTGCGCGGTGCCGTTTGGCTTGCTCCTCGTTGGACGCGGCCAGCAGGCCAGCCAGTGAGTGAGCGGTGAAGGTTTCGAGGCGGTTCATTTCAATGGCGGTTCTCAAGTCTTTTCGAATCATGATCGGAAACTCCTTTCTGGTGAGTTTTCGGCAATGGTTAAGGCGCGTTTGCATAGGACAAACAACTCTTTTTCGGCGGCGGCCAGGCGCTCGCGCTTGGCGGCGGCGCAGGCCGGGCAGCTCCCGCAGGCGATAAGGCGCGTCAAGGCAGCCTCCGATGGCGCGGGAGCAGCCGTCCGCAGGCGGCGGCTATGCGGCCAGGTGAGGATCAGGTCAGCGGTTCGCTCCGCTACAGTCTGATTCGCGTCGCAGGAACTTTGGTGTAGAAAGGTTGCGTTGAGCGGCAGACAGTGAACCATTTTGATTTCCCCCTATGATTGCGTCAATAAGTGTGTCGTAGGTTCTGGCCCCGCATTCGCGGCAAAGTGGTGCGTTGATTTCCAGAGGGGGATCGCGTAGTTGGTGGCGGTGAGTCGCCGGCGCGCCACAAAGCAGGCAGCGCATGTTAAGATGTTCGATGTTGGTTTTCATTTGGTTGGGGCTCCTTTGTTGGTTTAGTCTTCACTCACCCATACCCAAGCGGATACCCAGTAGCCGCTGCCGTCTTTGGGGTCTGAGGCCAAAGCGTCTTCATCGATTTCGATGTTGTCGCTCCCATACAACGCGCGGGCGTTTTGTTTTTGTACTTTTGTTGCGGGCTCCATTTTCTCCAGAACGGCGCGCATGCGGTTCACAGCTCCGGCTAAATTTCCTTTTTCCCAGGAGTTGATAACCTGCTGCGCGGCTTTCATGAGTTTGGTTTTCATCGTAGTTTCCCCCTCGTTTGTTCGGTGAAAGTTATTCAGCGTCTTCGATTTCGCGGCCGGTGAGCCTTATAAGTTCGGCAATTCGGTCCATGTCGTTGGTGGTCCAGGAGCGGCCGGACATGATTTTTTGGATTTCGTCAAGCACAACGCTGTTGGTTGAGTCTCGGTCGTACTCTTCGCCTGTTAAAGCGATTAGGCGCACGGTGCGTTGGTAAGACTTCGGCAAGGGTGCGTCGGCTTCTGCCAGGTAAAAGATCCCATTTGTTTTTTGTAGGTCCGCGTGCGGCGTACTGCCGAGCGGCGGCTTAACCATGTTGACAAAAAACTCAGTTGCCATCGTAGTTTCCCCCTTGTTTTGTTCGGTGAAAGTTAAAGGCTCCTGTAAACCAGCGCGTAGCCGCCCGACTGGTGCCAGTGCGGGCCGTAGTTTCTATCCCCGTTGTTGTGGTCATTGCTTCGGCAGCGGTCTTTTCCGGCGCACTCGTAGCCTTTGGGATAGAGCGAGTGGGACAGCTCGTAGACGGCTGCAAAACACATATCCATGCCGCAGCCGCCCATTTGAATTCCCCAATGTTTTTGGTTCCAGGTATGATCGGCCGCGATGGCCGCTTGGTGCGTGATTTCATCAATACCGTTTTCGGACTTAATGTAAAGTCTTATTACCCTCATCATCCCCGATCGGCTTACGTGTTCCACTTTGGCGTAGACGGCCGATCCAGGGGGCAGGATGGCGCGCAGGTTTTCCTGGGCTTGGGCTCGTTTTTGTTCGGCTTGCTGTTTTTTGGTCATTGTCGTGGGTTCCTTTCTTAAAGCATGCGCGAAAGTTCGGCCATGCGTTCGACGTTTTCTTGCCCGATGAGGCGGATAACATTAAAGTATTGTTCGCGGCATTGGTTGTAGATTTTTTCGGCTTTACGGCTATCAGCATCATAGCCGAAGTTGCCGGCCCAGTCCTCGAAAGCGCTTTCTTGGGCCTCCAATCCATCGGCGCAATAGGCCGCCAGCACTTCAGCGGGCTTTGGTCCTTGCTTGGTTTGGCGCGCAACTTCGGCAATCGTTTCGGCCCAGAGCTTTTTGTTTTTCCATTGGCCGCGCGGGTTTTGCTGGATGTTGTAGAGCATGTTCTGCTGGTCCTCATTCATCCAGAAAGGCGTGCGCGCTGGCAGCTTGAAAAGACCTACGCCCATGGAGTAAGGCATGCTGAACTTTTGGCCGCCTTTTTCATAGGTCAAGGTAAATTCAACGTGGGGCCAATCGTCTTTGTGCGTGCCGATGTTCATGGTTTTTCCGGCCGGTGGCGACACGTTGCAGGTCAGGCCGAAAGAGTCATAGAGCTTTTGGATTTCTTCGGCAGCTTGCTCAAAGTCCATGTTTTCGTCGTATTGTGTCATCGTAGTTTCCCCTCGTTTTAAATGTTTACGCCTTCAGAGCGTGCCCAGCGGTAAAGCCCCTCATCGTTCAATACCCACAAGCGGCGTTCGGTGTCGCTTAATCGGCAGTTATCGCATACGCGGCGTATGGCCGCGTCCAGTTCTTCTTTATTCTCTTTGATGAATTGTCTTAGGCTTTTGCTTTTCATCTTTGGTTACTCCTCGTTTTATAGGTTAAAAGCGTAGCCTGCGAAAAGCAGGGCAGCAAAGCATGCGAAGATAGCGAGCAAAGCGAGTGCTTCTTTTAGGGTTTCCATCTTCGGTTCCTCCTTGTCTTATTGTTTTGTTTAACATCCTATACGGAGCGCCGGAGAAAAGCCCGGCGCGCCTTGTTAAGATGTTAAACGTGCTCGGTCAATCGCACTTCGCTCAAGCTCAAATTGAAATTGCGGCCGCCCTCGTTCTGGGTCGAAAGATACCCGGTTTCATAAAGGCCATACTTCATGGGCACCTTAACGCGCTCCGGTTCACGTTTCCAAGTCTTAACAGCTCCAGAAACGCGAAAGCGCATGGGATCGCCGCATGAATTCTTGAGCGTTACGTGGTAGACCGTTTGACCGTACTTCAATGCTTTGGCTTGTTCGATTGTAATCATGGTCTTATCTCCTTTCGATCAAATGATGTGAAAAACCATTTTACCCGGTGCGAATTGTTCAAGGTCAAGTCGGCGCGCATATCGGTGCCCATGCTTATCCTCGATCATGGTTTGGTCAGAATCACAGAGCTTGCCATTTGGAACAAGCAAGGTCTGATTTGACTGGCGATAAGCCACGACTTTCTTGTTTTCTCGATAGGCATAAACCAAGGTTTTTTTCATGGTCTTAATTCCTTTCCATTTCCGTTAAAATGTCTTCCAGTTGGTCAAGGCCGAAACGGCCTGACGTTTGACAGTCTTTATTTAGTACCTCTACGTATTCGTACACTTCGGGCAAGCTTACAAGTGCGTCGTAAAGCGCTTGCGTAGCACCTTCAACGGCCGTGTCCGTTGGTTCGCATAGTTCGGCCGCCAGTCGAACGTATGCTATCCCCTTGTCCGCGTCCTTTTTAATGATGAGGTAATCCGGTTCGGTCACGTAAACTACGGCAGGGGGGCTTGTGCTTACTTTTAGGTTGTGCGGCGGATCGGCCGCGCGCACTGGGCTTGCGAGCATGAGGATAATGGTTGGGGCGATAAGCAGGCGTTTCATTTGGTGCTGGTTCCTTTCTCTATTCGTGAACTAAAAGAAGCACGACAATGTTTGCCGGCGGTAGCCTTGGTCGTGTGTTTCATACCACTTTTCTTGTAATGCTTGCAGCTCGTTTTGTTCGGCGGGCGTTAGTCCGCTTTTATCCTTTTTATTAACGAGCTGCCATATTCTTTTTTCATTTTCGTTCATTGTCTGGTGTCCTTTCCTTATTCGTGAACATAAGTGGGCATACTCGCGTTATGCTTGCAATACGGGCGGCCGCGTTCGGCTGCCAGCTTTGCTTCCGTAAAGTAGTATCGGCGAAGTATCCAAACGTGGTTTTTTGCTCGATTGATCGGCATCTTGAACAATCGGCTTGCCATTGGGTATTGATTATTTGCTTTGCTGCGTTTCATTTGGCTTAGTCTCCTATGAAAAGTAGGTGCCAATTTGGTATGCTTCGCCGTCATTGGACAAGCGAATAACTACCCCAGAGAAAAAAGAGTCCGATGCGTAGCCATGCCAGGTTGAAAAATCGTCGTCTTTATGGCGCTCAATTCGCATAAAGTCGCTTGTGTGATACCATCGCTTGAGGTAAAGGATAAAACCATCAAGGTTATCATTGCCCAAATGGTAAAATTGCTTGACCATAACCTTTTTCGGCACTTCGTAGCAATACCTTAATTGCTTCCACTTATTGTCTGTTTTAATTTCCATTGCTCGGTATCCTTTCATCTTGTTCTGGGGTTTAACTACTCGCCGGGGGCGCCAAAGGTTAGGTTGGCGCGCCGGACTTGTGGTTAAAGCATGTTGAAAAATCGGTGATGGGTGAGCATTAACCCGTCAATGCCTACACGTTTTTCAGCCATGGCGAAGAGCTTGCCTATAATGTAATAGGTATTGTTTGAATGATCGCTACCACTTGATAGGGACAAGTTGTAAAAGTAAAAGGCAGTTGTCATCTTCTCTATTCCTTTCCAGATTAAGGTTTACGGGCGATGGCGCGCCGGGTTTTGGTGCGGGCTTATTCGCTGCCGTCAATCTCTTCGTTATAATGCGCTTCGGCAATGCGGTTTAGATCGGCGAAGTTGAAGCCGAACATGGCGCATAGATGGCGCATATCCGTCAGGGCGTCAATCATACTGCCATGGGTAGAGTACTCATCGTACACGGTGTTTATTGCTTCGCGGATTCTGTGTGCGCGCAGCTTGTTTTGTGCTAATCTCACTTCATTTCCACTTTGTTTTGTTGCCATGATTCGATTTCCTTTCGAAGTGGGTTGCGTTTGAAAATGTATTAGAGCAAGTCGCATGCCAACAATATCCCCAATGATTTCAAGCGGTGTGACCTAAAAACAACATGGCGTTTTGCATACTGCATTTGCAGATTGCAAAGCGTGGTTAAGTGTAGCTTAATCGATCGGGCTTGTGTGTAAGTCCGGCTTAAGTTGTCTTAACAACTTTCGACGTGGCTTCGCCGCTCCAAGCTCAATTAGATGAGAATAGATCCTAACGGATAATCATTATCATTTAGACCAGGCCCAAGTCGTCTATTCTAATAGACGAAACCAGGCCGAAAACCGGGCAATCCGGCAGCGCCCAGCGCGCCGATTCGCAGCATATCTAATGATGTCAAGCACTTGCAAGCGTAAGCACTTGCCAACTTACCAGAGAAGTTGTCGAGTTCTATAGAAAGGAAGGGCGATAAGGGGTCGGGGTCTGGAAGTCGAATCCCCTAATAGCGTGGGCTCGCGTATACGATGGCACCATCCAGATAATTTGTTAATTTTATTACATTTTCAATGTTAATCGGCTTAAACCCGTATAAACCCGCCTGTAAGTTTTCGTCACTTTTGGCCCGAAACGGGTCAAAACAGCCACTTTTTGTCCACTTTCTCGCCGCACAGCCGAAAAGCGGGTTTCACCGCCTTTTATGAGGTGCTGAGAGAAGCCTGTGGGCGCCGGGCGGAGTACCCGATTATGGGCCATTACAACCGATAGGACGCAAAAAAGGCCCCTGAAAGGGCCTTTATCGCTTGTTTTCACCGAATCGCTCTACACTGCCCACGCCCAGGCAAATCCCGCCCAATCCTGATGGGCGAACAGCAGCCCCCAGCAGCGATAATACTCAAGTGGCGCGAAGCGCTCGTCTATTGTGGCCATTGGTCTACTCCCACATGTGGCGGAAGAAATCCACGTCGGAAAATCCCCATTGCGGAGTTCCAGTGATAGCAAGGTGTAGCGTGTGGAGTGCGACGAGCTCGTCGCCCAGGCTCCATTCGTATTTATGATATCCAACTGTGTAGGGTGTTCTCATCCGTTCACCCTCCCTATTTCGTTCATAAAAGCATCCCGAATCGCTTTTTGCTGGATGCCAAGGTAAGTAAGTGTCGTTTCATGGTCCCGATGGCCCAGCGCCGCCGAGACAATGTAAAATGGGACGCCGAACTCAATGGCCCAAAACGCCCATGTTTTGCGCAGGCTATGCGAAGCGTAATTGCCCGAGCGCAGGCCGGCGGCCTGGCACCACTCTTTTACGAGCCGGCTCAAAGAGGGGACGGTGAGAGCACAGTTGCGCTGGGAAAGAAACAGCGGTGCCTCGGCGTTCCCCCGGTCCGGATGCTCAGCCAGCCAGGCGCGCAGCTTTTCCGTGACGAGCTTGTTCACTGCCCGCACCACATAGCGGCTGACCTTCTGGTCGCGGTTGACCAGCGGGTCGCCGGCTCTGAGGTGCTCAACGTCTTTGATGCGCAGGGCGACCAGATCGGACGCGCGCAGGTTGGTGTTGATGCCGGTGACAAAGATCGCCGTGTTGCGGGCCGACGGCGCCAGCAGGGCGAGGATCTTTTCGATGTCCTCCTGCTTCTTTATGGGACTTACCCACGTCTTGTTGCCTTTGGGGTTCATGAGTAAAACCCCGCGACGGTGAGGGATGGGACAGCCACGTCGCCAACGCCGTCAACGCGCATGATCTTGCCGGAGATGCCTTCGGCGTAGGTGGAGATAGCATTCTGGATGGTGTCTTGCGGGGTGCTATGGACTTGGCGCGCGCCTTCGCGGACGAACTTGAACCCGGCGGTGAACTTACCCGACGCAGTTTCAGTCACTGTCATGGTGATGTTGTGCTGATCAGCAAACTCTTCGATGGTCATTTTGGGCATGCGGATGATTTCTACTTTCATGGTCTTCTCCTTTCAAAACTTCATGTTAAGTCCAAGGCCAAGATTGCTCACCGCCGCGCCGCCCGATACGCCGATAGTGACGTATTGCCATATCGGCCGCGCTCGCGGCGGCAGGTAGTTGGTGACGAGCGGGTGGATGAGCACCCAGGCCGCCATATAAAGGTGAACTTCGTCGGTGCTGGGGTGTTTGCCCAGGACGAAGTTGGTTTCGTAAAAGCCTTCGTCGTAGCGCCGGGACAGGTCGGCGGTGGTGCCCCAGTCGGCCAGATGGCACACCACCCAGGCTGCCTCGAGTGCGCGGTCCTGGTGGCTCCATGGGTCGGCTGCGCGGGCTTTCCAGGGAGAGACGAGTAGCAGGAGCATTACAAACAGGAAAGCGATGGCCCCAAGCCAGAAGGCGCCAGAGGCTTCTGCCCGTGCGTGGCGCACCTCCTGTCTGGTTTTTTCCAGCTCGATTTGAAGTTCGGTGATGCGGTTGTCAAAGTGGTCTCCGAATCCAGCCATTAGTCAGTCTCCTCAAGTTTGTGTCAATTTGTTATCCACAATCTACCTTCCCGCCAAGTTTCTGTCAACAGCTATTTTACATTAATGTGCCGATTTGGTAACATATGCCAAAATGGAGTAGTTGGTAGTCCATATTGGCGCAGGAGACTTGCGGTTGGCTGAAGTTGAAGTTGGATACTACGACCGGGCGACGAACAGTTATTCGGCTATTCCGGTGCCCCCCACTGGCGACGTCCGCGGCCATCGTGGGCGCGGTCGTATTATAGACGATGAAGACCTGGATAAGATGCTGCGCCGCGGTAAAACGCAAGCCGACATCGCCCGGCACTTCGGCGTTTCGCGTGCCGCTGTGTCACAGCGTGTTTCCGACTTGAAGCATCGGTTGGTAAAAGAAGCAGCCGGCATCGCCCCCCAAATCATCGCCCGTGAAATCCGCACGGCTGATCAACTCTGCAAGATAAACCAAACAGCAAACGCTCTGCTCGACTCCCTCTATACAATGGAGGATGCGGTTGATCCCATTTCGGGAAAGTCTGAGCAACGCATGGCGCTTAAAGATCCGAATCTGGCCCTTCGAACGATGGGCGAGATCCGCGCGCAGCTAAAGTTCCAACTGGAGATCTTCCAGGCTTTGACGGACGTGAAGGCAGTCAAAGAGTTCCAGGACACAGTTTTGGAGACGATCAACAGCGTGGCTCCGGAAGTGCGTGACGCGGTAGTCAAAGCGCTGCAAAGAAAGAACGCTCTACGCTCGGCATTGGAATTTCACTAAATGGAAGAGATGCTCGAAGCTCTGTGCGCGGCAAAGCAGTTTATTGAAGTGGCGGTTGACTCTGTACTCGATCCGGACGCGACCAACGATCTGTATGATGCTTATCGACGGTATCTGGGCGCGATGGAAGAACTCCCGAACAGGATTCTGAAACGACTTGGGTAGCAATCCCGGCATAAGTCTTGGTTTTACACCCTCTTCCGGTGCGCGGACGGTGCGTGATCACCTGTTTGCCGAGCTGCTGGGTAAACTCGAACCAGCGGAGAACCCCCAATCCGAAGCACTGGTGCAGTACCAGAAAGACCCAGTGGCGTTTGGTAAAGACATCCTCGGTCATGAGTACCCCGACATGATAAAGGAGCTGTTTAAAGCTGTAGTAGAAAACGAAGTAGTAATCGCGCAAAGTGCTAATTCCATTGGCAAAAGCTACGGCGCCGCGGATGTCGCTTTGTTTTTTGCCCGCTGTTTTCCGAAGGCGGAAGTATATATGACCGCCGCGCCGCCGGAGAAAAATCTAAAGCGCATCTTGTGGGACAAAGTGTCCAATGGTCTTCGGTCCAATCCAGGCGCTTTTGGTGTCAGTCGCACCGCGGGCATGACCGTTTACATGGAGAATGGGTCCACGATTGACGGTCTAACGATCCCCGGCCACGGCGACGAGCATGACCGAGAAGCAAGGTTCTCTGGAAAGCATAGCCCCTACCTTCTGTTTATTGTGGACGAGGGCGACGCAGTGCCCGATGCGGTTTATGCAGGCATCGATTCGTGCATGTCCGGCGGCATGGCGCGACTGCTGGTGATGTTTAACCCCCGGCACAAGCATGGCCGTGTCTACAAAATGATCAAGGACCACGAAGCAGTGGTCGTTCAGCTTTCCGCCTTTGAGCATCCCAATGTGGTGACAGGCGAAGACCTTTATCCGGGCGCTGTAACCCGCGAAAAGGTGGCCTGGCGTATCAACGCCTGGACCCGCCGGCTGCCGCCCGACGATGACTACACAGGCCCCGATGTTTTTACTCTGCCTGAGTTCATGGAAGGTTACGTTGCCCGCAAAAAAGACGGCACGTTCTATCCCCCGCTGCGCTCCGGCCGGTACAGAATTGAGAATCCGCAGTTTGCCTACAAGGTCTTGGGTGAATACCCGGTTAAAGATGAAAACGTGTTGATCGAAGAAACTTGGATCGACAACGCCGTTGCCCGCTGGAAAGCCTACGTGGACGACTACGGCGATACGCCCCCCGAGGGCGCTGAGTGTATCTCCGGCGTTGACCCCGGCGAGCTTGGCGCCGACAAGACTTCGGTATGCCATCGCTACGGGGCGTTCGTAAAAGAGTTCAATGGCTGGGGCGGCGTCGATATGTCGGTGACAAACGACCGCGCTGAGGAAGAGTGCCGCAGTGCCGGAGCAAAAAAAGTCTTTGTCGATGCAAACGGTGTTGGGGCCGGCGTTGCCCCGGCGCTTCGCCGTGTCGGCCTGAATGCTGTTGGGGTTAAAACCCAGGTGCGCGCAAACGAAGTCTGCGAAGATGGCGAGTTTGACCGTATGCGCGACCAGCTCTTGTGGCAGATCCGGCTGTTTCTCAAAAACAACACGGCGGCTATGCTGCCCGACGATGACGAGCTGCGCGAAGAACTGACCGTGCTGCGCTTTTGGGATAAAAACGGGCGTATCAAGATCACCGACAAGGACTCGCTGCGCGACATATTGAAGCGCTCGCCCAATAAAACAGACGCCCTGGCGCTGACCTTTGCGCCGCACAAGGGCTACACCGGTGACACGATGAACGACGCCCGGCACAAAGCGTTGAAAGAAAAATACTGCGCGCCGATGTGAAGGATGATTGATGGCTGATCTCGATAAAGAAAAAGAGTTTGACGAGGCGTACAACGCTTATTCGGCCGATTGGAGCACGCTTCACTCGGAGATGAAGCGCGATCTCGAGATCATGCTGGGAGATCAGTGGGACAGTCGCATGAAGTCCTACCTCAAAGGCCAGCGGCGCGAAGCACTGGTCTTTAATAAGGTGCGGCGCATCGTAAAGGCCATCACGGGCTACCAGCGAAAGAACCGCCTGTCCATGCGCCTGGACCCCGTGGAAGGGTCGGACGAAGCAACGGGTGAGATTTTGTCTTCGGCGCTGATGTGGAACGCCCAATACTGCAATGGGTACAACATCATCTCCGACGCCTTCGAGCACGGGTCGCTGATCACGGGGCTGAACATGCTCGAGGTCGCTGTGGACTACACCGACGATCTGGTGCATGGCGACATTAAATGGCTGCGCCATGATTACAACTCAGTGTTGTTTGATCTGACGTGTCGCAACCGTGACATGCGCGACTGTGAGGCGGTGCTCAATCGCACTCTTGTTGGCGCTGATCGGTTGCAGCAGTTGCTCCCGAACCTGAAAGTCTCTGATTTGGGGGCGCCCAATAACACGACTACCAAGTTTCCCTACATGACCGGCACGCATCGGATGCGCAACAATCAGTCGCCCTACTCCTACGATCGCATGTGGGTGAGGACAGCAAAGCAGCACACGGTGCTGATCGATAAATCCAATGGGCAGGTGGCCAAGTGGACCGGCGATGACGACCGGCTGCGCGAGTACTTCAACATGCTCGGCGTGACCGATGAACATGTGGCCGTGGTAAAGCGCGCCAAGGTGACGGTTGAGCTGCGGGTTTATGCCAATGGAAAGCACGTCTGGACCGGCCCTGACCCGGTGGGGCTGGACGATTTTCCGTGGGTGCCGTTCATCGGTTTCTGGACTCCCGAAGCAGAAAAGCCGGAACTGCGCATCCAGGGTTTGATCCGCTGCGACCGCGACCCGCAGGACGAGGTGAACAAGCGCCGGTCAAAGATGCTCGACATCATCGACAGCCAGATCAACTCGGGCTGGATCACCAAAAACAGCGCGGTGAAAAACAAAGAGCAGCTTTACCAGTCCGGCCAGGGCCAGGTGATTTACACCGAAGACAGCGCGGACCCGATCGATGCCCAGATCAAGAGGATCGCGCCCTCTGATATCCCGCAGGGGCTGTTCACCCTGACCGCGTTGATGGATCAGGATGTGGTTGAGATCCCTGGCATGGCCAAAGAAATGCTGGCGATGCCCGACACCCAGGACGTGGAGGTTTCCGCGATTCTGGCCAAGCTCCGGCAGCAGGCCGGCCTGACTGTTTTGGCCGACCTTTTCGACAACCTGGAGTTGTCCCAAAAGATCCTGGGTGGCAAGACTCTGCGGGCGATGCAGAAGAACTACGGCGCGTCCAAGTTCCAGCGTATCACCGGCAAGCCCCCGACAAAGAATCTGCTCGATCAGTCGTTTGGAAAGTACGACGTAGTTTGCGTGGAAGGACTACTCACTGATACGCAGAAACAGCATTTCTACGCACAGCTCATGGCCATGCGCAAGATGGGCATGACCGAGATCCCAACTTCCGCGATCATCGCGGCCTGGCCGCTTGAGGGAAAAAGCGAGCTGATCAAACAGATCCAGGCGCAAGAGCAGGCAAAAGCGAAAATGGACGAGGAGAACCAGAAGCTCAACCAGCAGCAGACGATGATGAACCAGTCCATGATGCAGGCCAATATCGCAAAGGCGCAAGAGCGCATGACCCAGGCGCAGGAGAACCGCACTTCGGCCACGTATGACCGCATCAAAACGCTCAAAGACTTGCAGTCGATTGATCTTTCCAACCTTGAAACACTGGTGCGCGTGCTGGCCGCTTTAAAGACCCAAACCGAGCCGGGCCAGGGCGCCCCAGCCAACCCGATGATGGGGGCGATGCAGTGAATCCAAACATCATGATCAAGCAGATGTACGATGTCTTCGGCCGGCGCAAGCAGTCGCACGTTCTATACATGGGTGACGTGTGCCAGGACTTTACCATGAGCCTGCTGCGCAGTATGGAAGCAATGCTCGATAAGCACTCGGCCAAAAAGTCCTACTACATGTACATCCACGCCCGTTTCGACGCTGTGGGCAAGCACACGGTGCGCTCGATCATCACGATTCTGCCCGGCGACACCAAGATTGAGCAGTTCAAAACGCTTGGGACGATGTGCTTTTTTGTGGACAACCGCATCGGTGAATTTAAGAAGCTCTGGGTGCTGCCCTACGACCGCCTCGTTCTGGGCGGCGTTCTGGATGGCAAACCCAACGAGAGTATAGCCGAGGACTCGATCGGCATGCCGATCAAAGGTTTGACAATGTAACCGCTGCCGAAAGCAGCCAAGCACGCCGCCGCCGGGCATTAACCTGGGGCCACGACCAACGGGCGTAAAACTCTCCGGCCGAAAGCTGGGGATAAGTCTGCCGCCGGAGACGGTCAAAGCAACAGCACGGGCGAGAAAGGTCAGTTGAAAATGGACGAGATCAGTAGCACTACCCCAGCAGCCCCCGCCGCACCCGCGGCTCCGGCTGTGCAAGCTCCCGATTCAGCAGCCCCCGCCGCACCCGCGGCGCCGGCCGATGCGGCCGCGCCTGCGCCTGCGCCTGAAACGCGCACGGTGCCGCTGCCGGTAATCGAAAAGATGCGAAGCGAGCTGCAAAGCACCAAGGCCGAACGCGAGCAGATGAGCCAGCAGTTACAGCTCATGCGCGAGCAAATGGCGCTCTACCGGGCCAACGCGCCCCAGGCTCCGGCCCCCCAGCCGCAGGCGCCCGCGCCCGCTGCTGCCGCCATCGCGGATCTTCTCGAAGGCGTGCCGGATTCAAACCTGCTCGAAGCAGGCCACGTTCGAAAGGCTTTAAAGCTGCAACAGCAGCAAATGATGGGGATGATCCAAGACGCTGTGAAAAGCCTCCAACCCCAACTGGCCGAGATCAAGTTGACGCAGCACGTTCCTAACTACCAACAATTACTCAAAGATCAGCTACCTGCGATCATGCAAGAGAATCCGATGTTTGTGGAGATCATCCAGTCGCTGCCAAAGGAGAAACAGCTTCCCGCCGCCGTGCATTTTGCAAAGATGCGCGCCGACCGGATGGCTGCTCCCCCGGCAGTTCCCCAACCGGCGCCTGCCGCTACAGGGAACATCATGGATGAGATCAACCGCATCATCGAGAATCAGGCCAAACCCGGCAACCCTGGCACCGGCCAGTCTGTCCCAGGGGCAGCCGTCTCTCTTGCCGCCCGTTATGCTTCGATGTCTCCGGAAGAGTTCCGAGCCGAAGTTGAGCGGGTTAAACGCGGCGGGGCTGTCTAAAAAGGAGATAGTTCAAAATGCCCGATAACGTAACCACTACCGCCGATGTCGCTCCCGCGGTAGAAATTTTCTACAATCGCGTCCTGCTGGAAGCTGCCAAAGAGAACATGGTTTATCGGCAGCACGCCCAGCATGCCTCCATGCCCTCCAAGTCCGGCAACACCTACAAGTGGCATCGGTATCCCATGCCCGCGGCTGCTACGACCCCGCTGCCCGAAGGCGCAGATCCTTCTGGCCACAAGGTCACGCAAGAGTCGTTGACCGCGAAGATTTCTTGGTACGGTAAACTGGCTTATTGCTAAACTGCCGTAGTAAAACTTCGCTATATGCTGGGAACCCTTAAAACCATGATCGACTACCAAGGTGAAACTGACATGGATGAAACAATAGGCAATCAGCAGGTAACTGAATGTGAACTCGCATGGCTCGCCGGAATTTATGACGGTGAGGGTTGGTTTTCACTGAGAACGAAGAAGGCGGGAATGGATTTTCCAAAGGACGGAGTGAACTTAGCTATCGGCGTGGTCAATACCGACACGTCCATTATTGATAAAGTAGACTCCATTCTTACACGGCTGGGCGTGTCTCATTATTTAATGGAGAGAGCCCATGACAGGTGGAAGACCCGGTATGATATCTCAATCCGGAAGTTTTCTGCCGCGAAGCTGCTGTTGGAAAAAGTCATCCCCTATTTGGTGGCGAAAGACGGTCAAGCTCGTATCCTGTTGCGGTTTGTCAACAGACGGCTGAGCCTTCCAAAGTACGCCCGATACGACGCCGACGACGCTCAAATTGTCAGTGAGTACGCAGCTATGTATGCGAGACACCAGGAACCTCAACGACTACACGCGAAGGCGCCCGCTGGGGCGTAAGATATAGTCTGAACATCGTCTGAGAGGGCGAGAGGGAGACTCGAAGCAGTTTCCCCGCCTGCCAGTAATGGCTGGTCAGTAGGAGGTACGGTGACCTCTGAAAGTAACAGTGTGGGTTATGAACACATCACCGAGGAAGTCGATATGACCAACCAGGACCCGGTGCTCACGCAGTCTGCCGAGCGTAACGGTTACCAGGCCGATATCACCTTCGAGTCTTTGATGCGTGACATCCTGGCGGCCTCTGCTTCCAGCACCAACGCGGCCGGCGGAACCAATGGTGGCACCCCTACCGAGATCACCCGCGGTGATGTGGACAACACCGTGCTGGAGCTGCTTTCCGGTAACGCCAAGTTCATCACCAAGCTGGTCAACGCCGGCACCGGCGTGGGGTCCAGCCCGCTGCGCCCCGCCTTCCGCGGCATCATCCACCAGGAGCTGCTGATGGATCTGGAAGGCTGTACAGGCTTCCTGTCCGTCGCCGCTTACGCCTCTCAGGCCGGCACGACCGCTTGGGAGTGGGGTGCCCTGGGCAATACTCGGTGGGAATGGACGACCAACGCCCACAAGTCCACGGATGCGACCCCGGTGTACTACCTGCCGATCTTCGGCGCCGATGCGTTTGGCGACGTGTCGCTGGAAGGTATCAAGACCATCATGAAGGGCTTTGACACCGCGGGCTCCGTGCTGAATCGCTACGCCACCTCCGGCTGGAAAGCCGTGTGGGCTGGCCGCATTCTGAACGATGCGTGGATTCACAATCTGCGTGTGACCAAAGACACCTAACGGGACGGGGGGTTTAACCCCCACTCCCCATTTTCGATTTGAACTCATCTTTTATTAAGGAGTAGAAAGTGAACCAGAATCCCAAAATCTTGATCGGGAAGTTCACGTCCGATGGGAATGCGTACAATCTGAACCTCGGCGTCACCCCCGATTACATCAAAGTCATGAACATGAACGCGGCTGTTACCGAAGTTGCCGTGCTCGAGTGGTTCTACGGCATGGGCGATGCGCAGGAAATTCAGTATGACCGTTTCCTGGCCGGCACCAGCGCGGGCGATTTCTTCCTGAAGATGTCCGCGAACGGCTACATCAGCGCCTGGAACCCCGGTGTTGTGGTGGGCGATCGTAAGAGCGTCACCTTTGACGACACTGGCGGCGCCTCTGAAGATCTGATCACCTGCACCGCCGCGGCCGGCCATGGTTTGAAAAACGGCGAAAAGGTGATGTTCATCGCCTCCGGTGGCTTGCCCACCAACGTGAGCGCCCTGGTGCAGTACTATGTCATCGACGCCACGGCCACCACGTTCCGCATTTCTTTGACCAAGGGCGGGACTGCGGTGGATTTCGGCAGCGATGGCACGGCGCCGAACTACGTGTTCTCGACCGACAACATGAACCTGGGTAGTGACGATGCCGGCAAGGGCGTCACCATTTCCACCACGTTCATGGACGATGGCGACGTGATTTATTACATCGCTTTCGTGGCCGACAAGTACACCGACCACGGCGACGTGGCTTAGTCTTTTTTACCTCAAACGTCCGGAGGCGGGTGTGAAAACCCCCTCCGGGCATAACCTGATAGAAGGAGTTTTTCAAGATGAGCATGCAAGCCGTTGATAAGGAGAACGCCGCTGTTCAATTGGCGGTTGAGGAAGAGCGTCGGCGCGTGAAAGAAGCGCGGGCCAAGGCGAAGAAACGGTTGGAAAAAGGGCCGAAGATGCGGTGTGAGTTCAACAACAACGAAGACCCGCCTGAAGCCGGTCAGCCGACGCCGGTGGTTCGTTTCTTCTACGAGGGCGTCGAGTTCAAGGTCCGGCATGGCGAGATCGTGGAGTGGCCCGAAGAAGTCGTCACGCATGTCAACAACTTGAAGACTCCTGTGTATCGGGATGAAGCAGACCCTATCACCGGGGCGATCAAAAGTGTGCCGGCGGGGCATGTGCGCCGGTTCACCTGTTTGCCCCTTGCGGAGCCCCGCGGCGGCATCGGCCGCACGGCGCCCCCGAAGAAGGAGGAATTGAATGTCTAAGAAGATCAACCACGAGGCGGTGTCGAGCGCGGAGGAGCTGGTGAAGCTGCTCAAAGCCTTTGATACTGAGATCGACGCCGTCCGTACACTGGTCAATGAACTGCGCACGGACCACGGTACCATGATCTCCGCGTTGGCGGCGATGTCGGGTGACTATCTGGTGAACTCTGCGGGGCTTGCCATCGGCTCGACTGTTCAGAACGTGGCCAATTTGCAGTTCTCGTTCATCATCAACGGCAAGCTCTACACCAAAGCGGCGGTTGCAGCCGGTACGGCCCCGGGCAACGACGTGGTGCCGCAGAATAAGTATGGCTGTGTTGCGTTTGACATCGGGACGAACTTGACGATCGACGCTGTGGAAGCGACTGGCAATGCTACGGGTTTTGACTCTGCTTTACTGGCGGCGGCTGCTCTGCCTGCGGTAGAAGCGGACCATGTTCGCATTGGCTACGTTACGGCGATGAAGTCCGATGGCGCCTTTACTTTTGGCGCCACGGCGCTTAACGCTGCGAACACCACCGTCGCTTACGCCAACACGGCTGGTCTGTTCTACACGATCGGCGGGTCGATCCCGGCTGCTTTGACCGCTGCGGCTGTGACGGAGCAGATTATTTCTCCGAAGTAACGTAGAGGGCTTATGGCTTACACATTTTTGGATTGGCAGACTGATTTTCGGAGGATCACCGGCAAGCGCACGACATCCCAGATGTCTCTTGTTGACGTGAAGAAAAAGCTCAACACGTTCTACCGATTGATGCTGCCTCGCCTGATAAGCCCGCCCGAGTTCAAGGGCTGGTACACGTTCAACACGGTTGCGAGTACGGGAGAGTACACCTTGCCCGCAACCGTGATTGCCGTGTCCGGCCCTGTTTATCTTGATGACGAGCGCATCGATTTTTACACGGACAGGGAGTTGTTCTTTGACGAATACCCGATGGATGAGACGGACGAGGACTCGCCTCTCGGAGTGCTGCTTTTTGATCGCACGCTCTACGTGCGGAAGATCCCCGACGACGTTTACGCCGTGAAGATGCGGATGGTGTCGAGCACGCCGACCGAGTTGGTCAATGACAGCGACACCCCGGAAAATGAGTTGTGGGGCCGCCTGGTGGTCTACGGCGCGGCGATTGAAACGCTGAGTGATGACCAGGACATGGACGCGGTGGAGAATTTGACGCCGCTTTTTATGCACTATAAATCGATGATCAATGTCGATATCGCCGACCAGTTTCCGATCGGAATGCGCAGCGTGCCGCTGTTCTAAGATGGAGGTTTTATGAAGCGTTTTTCCATTGCTCTTTTTGCCGCGTTTCTGCTGTTCGGCTGCGCGCATCAGGGGCTCGAGCAGACCGGAGCGTGGACCCCCGCCAGCCCGGCGGCCGGTATTCAGGCCCGTTATCTTGACGATGCGGTACGAACCAATAACGCAGCGATCGATGCGGTGTTTGGGGATCTGCTTGACGCCGGCGCCGCGGTCACCTCCACCGCGGCCGAATTGAATTTGCTGGACGGGGCAACGCTGGCAGTTGCCAGTGTCACCGCCAGCGCCGCTGAACTGAATCTGCTGGATGGGGCAACGCTTGCGGTTGCCAGTGTTACTGCTTCTGCTGCTGAACTGAATATCCTCGATGGGGTGACAGCTTCTGCTGCTGAGTTGAATATTCTTGATGGGGTGACAGCTTCTGCGGCCGAGTTGAATATCACGGATGGTGTTACTGCAACTGCGACTGAGATAAATAAGTCTTCAGATGGGGTTGGTGTTACGATACCGCGTCAGAAAATCGTCGAGATAGGCGATTGGGACATGGATGCGGATAGTACTAAATACGTAGACGGGTCAACACACGGAATTACTTATTCAAAGGTTGTTGGTATCCGTGGGATGGTTCGAAATGACGCAGGAACCATACATTACTGCATAACTCCAATGTGGCATGCTACCTCGTCCGACTATCCAAATGTCCGGGTGCAGTTCATATCAAGTACTCTTGACAGGATTACTCTTATCCGTCAAACAGGTGGTTCTGCTGACTCTATGGATTTTAACGCAACGTCTTATAACCGCGGCTGGCTCGTTATCGACTATATAGATTAAGGGCAAAGCATGGCCTCTGGCTACACACCATTTCTGGTCGGCAATATGCGCTACGGCGTCGAGATGGGCGTCGAGAGCTGGCTGCTTCCGAGCGAAGCCTATACGCAGATGAAAAATGCGTATCTGCGTCGTGGCGTTTTGTCCAAGCGGCGCGGGCGCACGCTGTTCGGCCGTGTGCCGCACGCGGTTGCCGATGAAGCGGTGGGAGTACTCGGTACGGACAATTATACCGGAACCCTTGCGCACTACCCCATCCAGGCAGGCACGGTGGCGTTCACCGACACGGCGCTTACGATCAATGACGACGGGGATGGTACGCTTTCCGGCGACGGTACGGGCACGATCAACTATACGACAGGTGTTTACGACATTACGTTTTCCGGTAACACCACAGACGCGGTTACGGCAGATTATTCCTACTACCCCGGGCACGCCGGGGTCGGCATAGAGTCGCATCAAGATATCACGGCCGGCACCTCCAAACTGCTTGCGTTCGATCTTAAGCGCGCTGCGTACTATGATGAGACAGACGCCGAGTTCAAAGCGATAGGCGACACCGACATTTGGACCGGCACGACGGCGAACATCATGTGGGGCGCCAATTACCAGGACCGGCTGTTTGTTACCAACAACCAAGACCAGGTGCAGAGTTATAACGGGTCGGCGTTCAGCGCGCTCGTAATGGACCTGGATGGAGATACGGTAAACGATGTTGACACCTGCCTTCTGATCTTCCAGTACAAAGAGCGCCTTGTGATTTTGCGCACCACCGAGGGCGGGTTCTTCTATCCGCAGCGGGCGCGCTGGTGCGCAATCGGCGATCCTGATGACTGGACAAACGACGGCTACGTTGACTGCCCGACGACTGAATGGATTGTCGCCGCCGATTTTATCAAAGACGACCTCGTCGTCTTCTTTCAAGCATCAACCTGGCGCCTGCGCTACACTGGCGATGCCGATCTGCCGTTCCGGTGGGAACGCATTTCTGGAGTTGATGGTGCCTACGGCCCCTACACTGGATTCAATTTTTCCGATAAAATGGGCGCGGTCGGCGAGACGAGCATCAATGAGACGGACGGGCTCCAGGTCTATTCTATTGACGAAAAAGTGCCTGATGCGGCCAGCAGTTTCGACCACGAAAATTTCGGGCTCGCTTACGCGATACCCGATACGGCGCTCAAGCAGGTAGTCATTTCATACCCGCAAATCGGCTCGACAGTCAACGACTACTCCCTGGTCTATAACTATGAAGATAAGGCGTGGAGTGAATACGACTTTGGGTATAGCGCCTATGGGTATTTCAAAGTTGGGCAGTCTGGAGTCATCCTCGACGATGTAACCGATGTGCTCGATGATCTCACAACGTCGTTTGATGACGTTACGGTGCAGGCCGGGTACCCTACGGTGATTGGCATTGACTCGTCGGGGTACGTGTGGACTATCAACAGCGGCAGCACGGACAACGGGTCGGCGATTGAGTTCGAAGTGCTTTCGGGCCGGTGGAATCCTTATTTGAAAGAGGGCCTGCGCGCTCGACTCGGGTGGGTGGATCTTCTGCTGTCTCATGATCCCACTGCTCAAATACAGGTTGACTTTTACGCCGATCATGACATCGAGGCATACGCCACTGCCACCGAGTATTGCGGCGAAGGCGTGCCAGTGTCGGCCGACTCCAAAGCGTGGGTTCGGTTCTACGCCGGCGGCAAGGGAGATTTTCACCGCATCCGCATGTACAATAACGCCGCCGGGCAGACGGTGAAAGTGCATGCAGTTGTTCCGTACTTCAAACCCGCGGGACCGATAAGAGGATAGTATGCCGGTATCGCTTCCCCCGAGCACCAATGTTCCGTATAAGCCGGATGCCGTGACGCAGGCGCTGCAAAACGTTCGCGGGGCTGACGCTGGCGCGTTGGTTGAGTATGTAAAGCTTTTGGTGCAGCACCTGGATCAGTCGTATAGCGAAGTTGCCGGCGCGGTGAATCGGCTGAACACCGAATTGCAGGCGCTTAAAACCCGCTACGACGCGCATGTTGCTCATCCACCTCCAGCATAGGGTTGTTTTATGCCAAAGAAAGTCAAAGGGTCGGGATTACGCTACACGCCAATTACTGATTTCGCGCTTATCCCACGTCCACTGGTGGAGCAGATAAAACCTAAGCTGCCTGATGTGGACCGGTTCTACAACGTACTGCGCGCATTCGGAGCCAGCCAAAGTTTTTGGGCGGTGAACTATCTCGGCGTGTTTGCGGATCACGAGCACATCATCAAAGGGTTCATGTGGTTGACGCTCAACCCGATTACGATGGAGCTGCACGCCAACATGCTTTCGGTCGATCCAATGTATCAGAACAAGGGCATTCTGGGGGAAGCGAAAAACATCGCTCAAAAACTAATGAAAGAAGTTCACGCGGAGAAACTTACAATCAGCACCCGGGCGCCCAAAGTGTTCGAGCGCAACGGCTGGAAGCGTGACACAGTTACAACTATGGAAGTAGGAGACTTATAAATGGGCGGGATAAAAGACTTTTTTTTCGGTGGCTCCGAAGACGCAAAGCAGACTGGCACCGCCGATCTTCTGACTAAAAATCAGAAACGCCTCTTGAATGAGTTGTCAGGGATGTTCATAGGTGAGGACGGGCTGCTCGGCAAAGGCGTGGACGCCTATGGGGGCCAAACCGCCGCGGGGGCGTCGCCGCTGCAAAGCAGCGTGTATGGTAAGATCCAACAGATGCTTGGCCAGAATCCGCAGCAAAATGCTACAGCTCTCAGCGCTATCGAGAAAGTAATGCAGGGCAGCTCCGAAACGCCGATGCAAAATGTCGAGGGCTACGATGTGGGAGAATACGATCCTTCGGCCCTCCAGGCGTGGTATAAAAACGCGCTGGTTGATCCGGCGATGAAGAACTGGGAAGAGTCGATCGTTCCGTCCTTGCAGGAAAAATTTGTTTCCCAAAATGCGGGGTCCTCCGGAGCAGCCAACCGCGCGATCGCGGGATCTGCTTCCGATCTTATGACCAATCTGAACTCGCAGCTTGCCACAGCGCTGTACGGTGAAAAGGGCGCTTATGATGAACGCAAGTTTCAAGCCGGCATGGATACGTCTAATAAAGAGTTTCAAGCCGGATCGGATTATCTGAGCCGGCTGTTTGAAGGCGGCCAGGCGGATCTTACCCGCGCAACTCAGGTGCCAGGTCTTGCCAACGCCACGGCGCAGCAGCCGTTCGAGCAGTTGATGGCGATGCTCACGCAGGGCCAAACCGCCGGTGGCGCGCAGCAGGCGACACAGCAGGGCCAGCTCACGGCCGATTACAACAAGTGGTTATCGCAGCAAGGCTACAGCAATCCTTACCTCAATTTGCTGCCATCGGCTCTCGGCACATCGGCGCTTAGTCCTATCGTACAAGGACCGACCCAGAGTCAAGGGTTGCTGCAATCGCTGCTTGGCGCAGCGGGTGGTACGGATTTCAGTAAATTCTTTAGTGGCGGCGGTGGCGGTAGTTAAAGGAGGCTGGCATGGAATACGATTGGCAGAAATTACTTGACGATATGCTGCGCGCGCAGAATGTCCAGCGCCCTGTTTATCGATTTGAGCAGCAGCAAATGCCTGGGCAGGAGAAAGAAGACCAGGGCATGGGCATGAACCCAAAGATGCTTGAGAAGCTGATGGAGAAGTTCAAGCCACAACAGCCCGGGCAGCCTCCTCCCTCTACGCCTTCAACACCGGCGTCTACGCCAGCGTCTACGCCAGCGTCTACGCCTCCACCGGCTCCACAGGCGGCTCCCCCCGCGACGACAACGCCGGCGGGAACTCCCGCTACCCCGGCGGGGGGCGGCGGAATGGCCGCCTTGGCGCCTATTGCCTACATCGCAGCCGCCATTGGCGCGCAGCTCGCCGCGTCCAATAACACTGACACGGTAGTGGATGGGCAAAAGACCGGCAATGTGTTCACTGGCATCGGCGACGGCGGCTGGAAACCTTCGTTTGCAACAGAGCCTTGGCTCGCCTGGGGGCATGATAAACTGGGATGGGGGCCAACAGAGGGGGAGAAGTTCGACGCCGCGGTAAACAACAGTGATTGGGGCACGGCGCTTCAGCGCCTGCCGGCTGCTGCCGACTATTGGGCGGATCCGATACGCAATTGGGTCGGAGAGGGAGTTGGCGGTTTTGCTGAAGACATTACCGGCAGCAAAGACGTGGGGAAAGTTCTCGGGTTTATCTTGGACCCGATCAGCGGAATTTTAAATCAAATAGAGGATTGGTTCTGATGCCAGTAATTCAATTCCCCGGCTATACCAAAGACCCGTTCGGCGGCCCTGCTGGTGGCACACAGCAGATGTTTGCAGCGCTGCTGTCCTCCTATATGAAGACCCAGGAGGAGCAAAAAAAGCGTGAACAGGAAAAACTCCTGGCTGAACTGCTCGCCGGCGGTGGCCGGCCGCAGCAGCTCCCTGGCATGGACGACCCCACAGGTCCTGTGACGAATCCGCCCACGCCGGCGGGGGGTTACGATACTCAGCCGGAGGACTACCCCGCCTTGGCGCAGAGCATCTTGTCCAATCCCAGCTTGGACATTCGGCAGAAGATCCAGGGCGTCGGGATGGTTACCGCCATGAAGGAGCTGGAGCCTGTTGCGGCTAAGGTGCGGCAAACAAAAATTGAGTGGTGGGATAAAGAGGGTAAGCCCCATATTCACTATGCTGCTGAAGGTACTGAAAATGCGGTCATCGCTGATCTCGAAGCGCGGGGTATGAGCGTTGGCAAGATTGAACAGCCGAAAGTCCCGTCAGACGACATAGTGGAGATAGAAGCGTATCAGCAGCAGTTTGAAAAGGGCTCGCCACAATGGAACAGCCTTGAGAAAAGGAAAGCTGAGATCCGAGCGCGTGAGGCGCGAGTTGGCCGCGGCGAAGGCAGCGGCAAGACGCCGGAGGACTTGAGGAAAGAGGGGCGCGTTCAAGTAGGCGAATCGTGGTATTCGCCTGCGGAGCTACGCGGATTTTGGAAAGCTGAATATCAGATCCTCGACCAAGATGACCCGGCTTATTGGCAGCTTACGGAAAGTCAGCAGCGGGCCATGGATGAGCGTGTTCAGCAGGCGCCCAAGCTGTCGGATTTTGTCAATCAGGCTCGTCGTCAAGGGTATATTCCCGGCACAGGCCCCATCACTTCTTCTCCTGGCCAGATCAACAAAGAAGCGGCACAAACGCCTGTCGATGATGAAACCGCGAAGCGTGAGCGCATGGGTGGTGAAGAGGCCACAGTTCCGACTCCGAAGAACGTGAAAAATCCAGAACAGTTTAAGCAGCTCATGGCTACTCCGGAGGGCAAGGCTCTGAGGCAGGTGGGGTGGCCCGGGAATCGACAGCCTACAGCGGCTGAAGTTGCAAAAGCACGAGCGTTGATTCAATCCAAACAGGTGAGGTAGCGGTTTGGCGGACATATTCAGTGAAATAGCTGCGCAATTTCAGCCTGATGAAGAAGAGTTCCAGAAGTGGTATGCGGGGCATGCGTCCAAACTTGGTCTTGCTCCAAATCCAGATGACCCGGAGCACTTCTACGACTACCGCGCTGCTTTTGCCGCCGGCGCTACGCCGGACGAAACTGGGCACTGGCCTTCTCAGTATAAGTTGGAAGGCCACCCCCGGATGGTTATTGACGGGGTGAATACCAAGACCGGTCAGCCTGTAGCTGACGTGTTTTCGCAGATCATGGATCAGTTTCCAGGGGAGCCAGCGGAAGATCTCGACGCCTCCGCGCTGGAAAATTACGCAACCGTTGCGCCAACCGCCGATCCAGAGGAGCCGGGCATAGACGCTGTGTTCGACAAGATCTCGGCGCAGTTTGATCCGGAGTTCTCTATGGGCCGGCTCGGCTCCCAGGCGGCGCGCGGTGTGGCACAAGGCGCTGGCCGGGCGGCCGCCGGTTTGGCAGCGCAAAAAGGCGGGCAGGTAGAATCCGCCGAGCGTATCGCCGCAGCGCCTGCTCCTCTCGACACGCAGCGCCAAACAATGTCGCGCTACTTTGCCCGGCTGACTGAATCCGACAAAGCCGACTGGGGTGAGAAAGCGGCAGCGCTCGACGCCGCTGGCGCCGCTGAGCCCGAAAAGCAGCAGGCGATGTACTCGTTTATCAAGGACAAATTGTCCTCTTCCCAGAAAGGGCTCGAAGAGTTTGCGGCTGACATGCCCGACTATCTGCCTGGCACTCCGTCCGGCGTGGGCGGTTTTGTCGAAGAGTCGGTAAAAGCGATCACCCCGACTGCCGTGCCGCTGCTGATGAACTTTATCCCCGGCGCGGCGCCGGCCGCCACCGCTCTGACGTTTGAGACGATGTACGGCGGCTCCTACGAAAAGTACACAAAGCAGGGAAAAGATCCGCAGGTGGCCCGGGACGCCGCGCTGCTCGCCGCCCTTCCGCAGACCATCTTGGAACAAGGTGGCAACGCTTTCCAGGTGGGTGTGATGAAGGGGCTGATCAAGCCGACCTACGGCGGCACGTTGTCGGATAAGATCGTGAAGTTCATGACCACGATTCCTGAGATGGTGTTGTCCGAATCCATGCTCGAAGAAGTGCCGCAGACTTTTGTTGAAGCGGCGGCTGATGTCTACGCCGACAACCCGGGCGGCTCGGCCGACGAGTGGGTTGCTGAATACAAGAAGCGTTTGCCTGAGACAACCGAGAACGCGCGGCAGGCCGCAAAGGTCGCCGGCGGCGGGGCGCTGCTGATGCTCGGCGGCGCCAGCGCAGCGAAAGGCGCTGTCACCGGATACCAAAAACTGGCCGATCGCCAGGATGCCAAAGTCGCCGCCGCTACCGAAGCGGTCGGTGATCTGGACGCGGTTTTTGATAACATCTCCGCACAGTTTCCTGATCAAGAAAACGCCGCTGTTCAGGAAAAGCGAACAGCGCCGGAAACTGAACAGGGCAAACCCGCTTTTCTCGGTGGCGCCGAAACTGCGCCGCGCACAACCGCGCCGCCGGCTGGCCCCGACACTCCTGAGTTTTTTGGTGGCGTGCAGGAATCGGGTGAAACCAGCGGAACGTCGGATGATCGCGGCTCCATGGACGACCGTGTCGGCGACACCCCTGAAGAGATCAACTCAACTACAGCAGCGGCCCCTCAAGGTGCCTACGCGCCCCGGCGGAAATCCCCCTATGGGTTGCTCCTGCCGGACATCGTTGAGATCGCCAAGGAGTTAAACGAAGGCAAGGCCCCGAAGGTGGTGCAAGAACTCCACGCCCGCGGGCAGTTCACCTATGACAAGGACTCAGCCGACATCGCGTTGCGGCCGGATATCGCCATTGGTGAGCGCATCGACATCGCTGTGGTGCGCCCAAGAGCATCAAAGGCCGCAACCAAAGAGCAGCGCTCGGCTGAGATGGGCGCCGACCTTGATGAGAAATTCAAGCAGTACCAGGAGCGCATTAAAAAGCGTACCGGGCTGACCGAAAAAGATCTTGCCTTCCGCAAAGAGTTTCACCGGCCAACCGGCGAGACGCACTTTATTGCGTATCGCAAAGACCCGACGATCGCCGGCAAGGTTGTTTCTCATGAGCTGGGCCATCTCGATGACTGGTATCCGGACAAGACCATGGCCCGGGGCAACATCCTCGGCAGCATCTCCAAGATCAAAAAGCACATGGGCGACTATCTGAAAGAATCGCCCGAAGCATCCGATGACACGCTGCTGACCCCGGCTGACTTTGCCCGGCTGCGCACCGAGGCGGGACGGCAGAAGCTGGATGAACGGTCGGACAAAGTGATCATTGAGGAGATCACAACCGAGACGCCGATTTTTGAAACCGCCGGCGTCGATCCGGAACTGGTGCTCGACATCATGCGCGGGCGGGCCGGCGGCGACATCGCGCCTGAAGTTTACCGCTTCATGCAAATGGCTGACAGCAATACGAAAAAGGAAGTTGTCAAGCAAGCGCTCAGGGGTATGCTCGACCCACGCGTTCCTGGCACCACGAAAAAGCAAGTGGGTGTTGAAACCAAAACCGAGACGCGCACCCGCGTTGAGCCCGGCCGCATGCCGACGCAAAAAGAGATCAACGAGCGCTTTGCTGAGCTGCTCAAAGAAGAGGTTGCAAAGCGCAAGCTGTTCGAAAAAAGTGTCATCAAAAAAGAGCTGCAAGAACTCTCGGCCGCATGGAAACCCTACGACCCGCAGCGCAACCCGAAGTACACTGCCTACCGCAACCAGGCGCGCGAGCTGTACGGCGATGCTGTGTCAGTCATGTTGACTGACCCCATGCTGCTGCGCGAGAAAGCCCCGACGTTTGCCAAGGCGATGGACAACTACGCCGAGGTGCGCCCCGAATTTTCACAGGCGCTCACCGATGTGGTCAATCGCATGGCCGAAGGCCCTGAAGCAATGGGCGACCGCATCCTCGAGAACCAGATGACCGCCATGCGCAAAGGAAATACCGAACTCGCGCTGGCCCAGAAGCGAGCCATCCAGAAAGTTGAGTCGGTAAAAGACTCTGTGTCTTCCTGGCAGTGGGATAAATTCCAGCCGATCTTAAAGCATGTCCGCCAGGCCGAAAAGTCATCTGACCCGCAGGTGGTAAAAGAAGCGCGCAAGGTGCGCTACGACATCGAAGAGACGCAGTACATTGCTTCTGAAGTTGGCGATTACATTCAATCAACCGCCAAGGATGTGGTCGAGCCGTTGATCAAAGAAGGCGTTACGATCGAAGATCTGGGCGCGTTTCTTTTGAATAACCACATCATCGCCAACCGCGAAGGCATGCTCAACCCCGGCGGCGTGAGTTCTGAAGAACGCACCGCCCAGATGGCGCTTGATGCGCTGATGCGAAAGCACGGAAAGAAAACGTACTATCGTATCGCGGAGCTTGCCAAGCGCTATCGGCAGATCCGCGAAGAGAGCATCATCCCGCGCATCGAGGCGTCGAAGATCGCAACGCCGGGGATGCTTGAGATCATCAAAGGCCGGAACGCCTACGCCAAGATCAGCATTATTGATCATCTCCAGAACTCTTTTGGGGGCGGTGTGGCGGGGCGTTTCTACCACCAAGTCGGCTCGCTCAAAGATGCGGGCAACCCGTTTGTGTTCACCATCTTGCAGGACATGAGCCTGCTGCGGGCGGCCAAGATGAACGAGGCGAAAACCAGCACCATCGACTTTCTGATGGATCTGGATATGGTCGCCCCCGCCGAAGAAGAGTTTGACTCAGCCGTCAAAACGATGGTGCCGGCCAAGCCCGAAGACAAGGGCAAGGCGCTCATGACGATCATGCGCAACGGTAAGCCCCACACCTACGTGGTCGCAAAGACGATTGCCGACACGTTTGAGTACAGCCCGTTCGAGGCGTCCCAGGTGTCCAAGATCATCGGTTACATCAACACCCCGCTGCGCGCGCTGCTGGTGTCCAAGAACCCGGTGTGGATGATCAGAAACGTGTTTCGTGATCTGCGCACAACCGTAAAGAATTTACCCGAGGCGCGGGTAAAGAATTTGCCCAAGCTCGCCAAAGCGTACAAAGAAGGTTACGGCGAAGCGTGGCGCTTTATTTGGGACGGTGATCGCAGCCAGGACGTAAAGGACATGCAGAAAAACCGCATGCTGATCCCGGGGCGCGTCTACGGCACCAAAGAGCAGAACTACGACGACGAGATCGAGCGCTTGAAAGATGAGTGGCAGATCGTCTTTGATCCTGAAGCGAACAAGCAGGCCGAAGGCGTCTACGCCAAATTGAAACAGTTTGGCGCCAAGATCAACCAGGCAGCAGAAAATCTGGGGCGCGTCTCTGAAATGGGCGGCAAGGTGGCGGGTTATAAGTTCCTGAATCGCATGGGCACTCGTAACGCTGAAGAAATCGGCCATGTGGTCCGCACCCGCATCGGCACCCCTGACTACAAGCGCCAGGGTGTGCGCCTTGCCCACACGCTGACCAACAACTTTTTCATGTTCTCCAATGTGAACAAGGAAGGTCTGCGCAGCGCCTACGAATCATTCCGCGAGGATAAGTCCGCATACTTTTGGAAGACGGTCATGTACAACGTGCTGCCCAGACTCGCGCTGCTGGCGGCGGCCAGAGAAGTTCCGTGGATAGAGCGCGCCATGAAAAATCTAACACGCTATCAGAAGACTCACTACACGACTATCCCGATGGGCATCACCGACGATGGCAGCACATTTGCCTTCATGATCCCTGAAGACTACGAAGGCCAGCTCTGGGGCAGCGTCCTTTACAATATGCTCGAAGGGCCGATCAGCGGCGAGGGCGGGCCGCGGGTGCTCGGCAAAGGCGGCGTTGTGGCGACCGTTGCGGATCAGATTCCGTATCGCTCGCACCCGCTCTGGAACGTGGGTTCCGACCTGTGGCAATACTACGTCAACGGCACCAACCCGGTGGACGAGTTCCGCGGGACGAACGTGCTGCCGCAGAATGTGTTTGAAGTTGGTGGTGCGGAGGCAGGCGGTGAGCTGTTCAAGTATGCCTGGAATAACCTTGGCCCCGGTTCGTATTACCGGCTGCCCCAAGGTGAGCTGGACAAAGAAGCGGCGGATACTGTCAAGCGAGTTGTGGGCACGCCTCCGCTTAACTCTCTCTTCGTCCTGACCAACGCCGGCCGTGCCGAGCGCTACCGCGAAGCGGCCGACCTGCTGGACAAAGCGGATAAGTCTCGGGCGCTTAAAGCACGCCGGGGCATTGAAGAGTTCATCAACGAAAACGGTTTTGACGTAGCGCCGCAGGCACAAGGCGAGCTGTACAAACGGCTGCGCAAGGACGCGCTGCTGCCGACTGACTACACTTTCGCCAAGTTCCGCGACTGGTATTCAGCGATCCAGGGCCACGGCCGGGACGAGCCGCGCATCACCGCCCTGTCCTACGCCAATTCGAATAAGAAAAAAGGCGCGTACCTGAACCTATTCTCCACCGAGATGGAGCCGACCGAGTTCAATGATTTTATTCGGCGGATGCGATATAATGGACTCATCTCGGCAGACGCTCTTGTAGAGATGAAAAAATTGCAACAAAAGAAGGAGTAACCCATGGCAGGATCAGTAGTCCAGACCAGAACAACCAATCCCGATAAAATCAAGACCGAGAGGATCATCACCCTGGCCTGCACTTCCGACGCCTCGGATGGTACGATCCCCGACACCACGCTCGCCGGGCTTACCAGCTACGCCTTGACCGAAGTGCTTACCACGCCGGCCGGCGGCGCCACAGCGCCCGAGACGGCCTATCGTGTCCAAGTGGTGGATGCCAATGGCGCCCAGATCTTTTTATCTGGATCGGCGCGCAGCCTGTCCGCCGCAGAGCGTGAGAGCGGCCATAACACGCTTGGGTATTTTCCATCGGTGGATAACACCCTGACCGCAAAGATCGTCGCCACCGGCAGCCTGGCAGCCGCCAACATCGGAAACTCGAACGTCATCACCGTCACCCTGCGCTTCGTGAAGAGGTAAGAAAATGGACGACATTATCAAATTTGTGGCTACTCACTGGGAAACGATTCTCGGAGTGCTGCTTCTGCTGCTCGCTACTGACGGCATCGCCGGCTACCTGCCCGACAAATGGGTGCCCTACATTGGCGCCGTGAAACGCGTTGCGCAGATTCTGCTCACCCGCTTTGGAAAAGGTGTGCCGATAATCTTGGCGTTGGTGATGCTCAGCGGGTGCGTTGGGCTCAAGTACAACATGGAAGAGACGGCAGCGCCTCCTGCGATCCCGCCGCCTCCGAAAATCACCGCAGCGCAAGTAGCTTCGCCGTCCGGTGATACCACCTCTGTGACGGTCAGCCCGGATGCCATCTATGACATCGCTGTTGCCGTGGCAGGCGAGGGTTCTGTTGAGGTTGAGTCTGCTGCCTACGGTTCTGGGTGGAACGGAGACGATACCCACGCTCCAAGCCAAAACGCCGTTTATGATTACCTCCATAACTTCGATGCAGACGATGACGGCAGCTTTGCCGATGAAACGTGGCTCACTTCATACCTGATTAAAACGCTGTACGATGCCAACACTATAGTCTACGCGACCACTGACGACACGCCTGTTGCCTTGACGGTCGGAGAGCAAACCGTTGTCGGCAGGGTTACGAGTGGGAATATCGCGGCCCTTACCCTCGGTGTCGCTGCCGGAAATGTAATGCAAGCCCCCGCCGATCCAGCGGCACATACCTTGTTCGGGTTCGACAATACGACCAACACTTACAAGAACATCACCATCGGGGCAGGGCTTGAGTACACCCAAGCAACATCTACCCTTGCTTCTACCGCGAGTGGTTCTGGTGACGTTGAAAGTGTCGGCAACTGTACGGGCGGGGCGTGTCTTGACGGTACGAGCGATGGAGGTTCGACCATAGCCCTCTACGATGGGAACTCTCACAAAACGACCATTGCGGCGGGCGACTCTTCTGGAGACTTGACCTTCACCTTACCGACTGCCGCCCCTGGTGCCAATGACGCTATAGTGGTTATGGCTACCACGGGCGCCATGAGTACAGTGGCCGCCACGACTTACCAGGCATCTGACGCGCAGCTTGCAGACATCGCGGCTATCTCCCCGGCGCAGGGCGATATCCTGTATGTCAACGGTGATGGCGACATTGTGAACCTTGGCGCTGGTACTGACGGATACTTTCTGAAAACCCAAGGCGCTGCTGCAAATCCTGTATGGGCGGCCCCCCCAGGCGGTGGTGATATTACCGCTGTTGGGAATTGTGCAAACGGTGACTGCTTTGTTGACGGTGGGGTTGGTACCTCTCTGACCTTTGAAGTAACCGACAACGCTTACGAGACTGTCTTGACTGCTGCTGAACCAGCGGCAGACGCTACAGTTACTATCCCTAATACAACCGGAACTATCATGCTCGGGCCTTCCGGCCTTGGAACGGACAATGTTCTGGTTAGAACTGATGGTACTGGCAATCTTGTACAGGCTACGGGCATTACGGTAGCCGATACCACTAATGATGTTTCTGGTGTTGGCTCATTGGCTGTAGGAACCGACCCGGCTGACGCTGGAGCAATCAGACTTGAGAACGCTGCTTCGATTTTGTTTGAGGCGGCTCCTGCCGGTACCGATGTTTCGGCCTTAACCGTGACTTCTGGTGAGGTTGTTCAGATCGGTGCTTCTGGCGCTTCTGGTGTGACCGTTACACCCGCTGCAACCTTCTCTGCCGGTATCGCAAACGCCGGTACGGTGTCTGCTGGAACGTGGCAAGGCACGGCTGTTGCGGACGCTTATGTTGCTGACAACATTACCCTTACCAACATCACCCAAATCACGAACAGAAGTATCGATGATGTAGCAGACGGTACGAACTACCAAAGAGTGGCCGCCGCTGACGTTGATGCTTCCGGCCATGTGAATAGATTCTATGACTCCGACGCTACGGGGTACATCACGGTAACTGGTCTTTCTACTGCGAGGGCGATTACTCTTGTGGACGCCGCGCAGACTCTTGCCAACCTTGGGTCAGACCAGACATTCACTGGTTCTCTTACTTTCGGGAACGCCGACACAGACACATTTACCGTTCAGTCAGTTGTGCGTGGCGGCAACTCCCACGCGGTATGGATTGACGATGACACGACCGTTGCACCGACCTACGCGACTGCCACCAACGAACTATTTGTTGAAGGCGATGTAGAGAGTGGCGGAACGATTTACGCTGCGTCATTCCAGGCAACCGGGACAGGCGATTCATACTTGTCTCTTGCCAATAACGCTGGTGGTCTTACACCCGGAGTTGGCGCATACAATGTATGGTTTGAAACAGACTCTTCTGACCAGATGAAGTACTCTGTAAACGGGTCTGAAAAATCCGTTGTAAACCGTGAAGACGCTCAGACTATCAGCGGAGCCAAAACGCTTTCTTCGACTCTTACTATAAACAGAGGCGCTACAGGAGCAGGACAGCTTATCATCGCAGAAGACAGCGACGATGGCAGTAATACCGTAACCGTCACGGCCCAGGCCATGGCCGGAAGCTACACGCTGACCCTTCCTACAACGGACGGAGATGCGAACCAATACCTTCAGACTAATGGTTCAGGAAGTCTTTCTTGGGCCTCTCCCACGGCTGCTGCCGCTGGTTCTGATACACAGGTGCAATTTAACGATGGTGGGTCTGCTCTCGGTGGCGATGCTGGGTTTGTGTTCAATAAGACGACAGACACCTTGACGCTTGGGGAGTCTGGGGTAGACGGCGCCATAGTTCTTTATAACGAACTTGGAGCCACGGACTATAACGTAACAATCAACAGCAACAGCAGTCAAGCTGCGGCGGCGACAATTACTCTCCCCGCCGCGACAGGTACCCTTGCGGTCCTCGGGGCCAACACCTTCACAGGCAATCAGACTGCCCCGGCTTTTGTTGGCAACTCTGCGGCTAATGCAAACGGCGAGTTCGGCTACACGGCAAACGCTTTCTCCTGGTTCGCCAACAGCGAAGACCTTACCCTCACGGCAACTTCTAACCTGTGGACTTTCGCAAGCGGAACGAGCGCTACCGTCGCTTTTACACCGGCAGTCGCTTTTACAGCTTCGGCTACCGTTGGCACAAGCCTACTTCCCGATGCTGCTGACGGTGCGGTTATTGGTTCTACTTCGGCTGAATGGTCTGACTTGTACCTTGCAGACGGAGCGGTTATCTACGGTCAGGCTGACCAGAGCGCAACGCTTACGAGTTCTGCATCTCTTTGGACAGCAAATAATTTTGGGGTGACTACTCAGTTCAAACTTCCCTCAAGCGACGCTGACCCGACCGCGACGGCTGGCTATCTCCGCCACGACTCAACAGTTACCGGACTCACCACTGGCGCATTGGCCTGGTACGACGGCGACGAGGTTCGCTATGTTGTAGACCTGGACGTACTGCCAACCGATGATGCGTATGTAGTAGCTTACAACGCCACTGACGATAAATTTTACATGAAGGCAGACGCCACCGGAGCGGGCGGTTCTGGTTCAGTAACGACCGTTAAGGAATCAGATTCTCAAGTAGGCGGTGCAGATATAGTTGTGCTTGACTTCGGTTTGGGTTTCGACGTTGCGGAGTCTCCTGATACCGAAGTGCAGATCAGCCTCGACATGACAGAGTACACCGGAAACTACGTTGTGGCAGATAGCGGAACGCTGACCTTTGATGAAAGCGCGGCTGACCCGAACGACGCCGACGTAGTATTGAGCGCAACTGATGGTGTTTTCAAGATTGCTGCTGCGAATGGGGCGAATAATGAAACACTGACCGTTGATCTTGATGGGACTGCCAATACTGCGACAATTGGAACCGATAGCGGAGTAACAACCGTTAGCCTCGGAGCCCTAAATATGGCTACCACCGGGACCATCCTCGGAGCCATCGGTATCGTAACAACCACAGGCGGCGCACTATCTCCGACCGCTGCTCAGATGTACGGCACGATGTTCATCGCTGACCACGCGACGGCTACGAGCGATACGGACTACACCCTCCCCGGCGCGGCTGCTGGTATGAGCGCTTGCTTCTATGACAACGGTGGCGGGACTGGTGGAATAATCATTGATGCCGCAAGTGGAGATGAAATCCTTCTTTACGGTACGAGCGTAGGTGCGGCAGACGCTATCGATTCTCCCGGTGTGGCTGGCGACGGTGCTAACGGGGATTTCATCTGCCTCGTAGCTTTGGACGCAACCTATTGGGTAACGATGGGTGGAAGCGGAACCTGGGTCGATGGAGGTGCCGATTGAAAAAGCGCATAGTAGGTTTATTCGCAGCATTGCTTATCGCGGCGTGTTTGTTTGGTATATCGTCACACGCTTGGATGGGGCCGGGGGTTGGGGTTATGACTTCCTCTTCCTCCAGCTCATCCAGTTCAAGCGGCGGCGCATGGTACTACGGAACAGGGGCCACGGATGGCTATTTGTCCCATGCTGGGGGGTATGGTGTCAATACCGCCGCTGGAGATCAATGGACGCCGGGGGTCACAAAATCGATCACAAAAATCGGCACTAAGCTATACGCCATATCAAGCGGTAATGTGGTCGTTTCGCTGTGGGAGAACGTCAGCGGCACATGGACACGCCGTGGTTGTTGCACGATAACTGGCGGGGCTACCGGGTGGAACGACTGCGCCATTGCTCCGTTTTCCCTGACGAGCTCAATGGAGATTATTGTGAGGGCGAACTCAACGGTCGGCGCGGAGTGGTCAATCGTCAATTCTGGAACAACCGGCGGGCATTTCCAATTAATCTCATACGCAAATGAATGTACCTCGAACACGTTGACGGTGACAGACGATTGGCAGCACGGCTCAAGATTTTGGGGTGAATGATGCGCTTCGTTTACGCAATCTTAATACTTATTTTCTCCAGTCCTCTCTATGCCGCAACTTACTATATGTGTGGCACCGGAACTACTTGTGGCGCGGGATGGAGCAACGGCAGCGATGCTAACAACGGTACGAGCAAGTCAGCTCCGAAGCTGACTCTGACCGGCGCATTTGATGTTGTGAACCAAAGCGACACGCTCATCATCGGCAATGGCACTTACACCGGGGCCAGCAACATGATCGGCAGCTACGAAACGGCTGTTGAGCCTGCTGTCGGCACGGCTTCGGCATATACCATCATCAAAGCCGAAAACGACGGTGGCGTTGTCTTTGACGGCCAAAATGCCAGGTGGATGTTTTATATCATAAATGCCGGTGCTCGGTATTGGCAGTTCGAGGGTATTATTTGGCAGAACATGACGGAAGATACTGTCTCCATAACTGATGCCAGCTATATAAAGTTTTTACGGTGTGGCGCTGGAGACACAGCCGCTGGAAACTACGTTAATTTTGGTACCAATACTGATGCTTCATACATATTATTCGAGAATTGCTACTCATGGGGCAGAGGCCGTTATAAGTTTTCAACCTTTCATTCAAATCACATAGTTTTTAGACAGTGCGTGGCGCGGCCTGATATCTACTCAAATGGCGGCGAACCAGGAGCATGTTTTACGGCTTATTCTTCTGCTTATGTTAAATTTCAAAATTGCATAGCAGTGGATGCAGACCAAACATCAGCATGGGCAAACATTGGGGAGTATGGTGGAGCTTTCTATGTGCCATGCACAAGTGGAATCTCCGAATATGTAGATTTCGATCAATGTATCGGTCTTAACTTGCGTATTGGTGGCGGGATACACCCGCGAGTGAACGGCGGGCCTGCCCGGTACTGCAATTTCAGAAATCTTGTTATATGGGATTCCTATCCGACAGGATCAGGAGTAGAAGGCGGGACGTTTTCTTACCTAAGAGGAAACAACCATCTCGTGAACCAATGCACGATAGGCGTTGGAGATACTTATGGGTCGTCTGAGTTTATGCTATCCGATGCAACCGCGTTCACTTTAAAAAATACGATCTTTTACAGCAACCAACCAACCGGTGCGCTCTTGTCGATCCCAGGTGCAACCCAGGACTACAACTCATATTACGGCAACTCAAACACTACCGGGCGTAGCGGGGCGCATGATCTTACCGCGGTCAACCCCATATCTGGCTCCCTGGAATATCTGCCAAGGATCGAGACAGGATCAGCCCTCAAGGGAGCTGGTGAAAGCGGGGCCGACATCGGCGCGAATGTCATGACGCTCATCGGCACGGCTGGCACCGTTTGGGGGGATACCGGATATGCTACCGATACCGGCGTTTCGATGTGGCCGTTTCCAAACGAAGCACTGATCAAAACCAAAATGGCAGCGTACAGCAGCGGTGGTGTGAGTGGGGCAAGAGGATTTGCGGCAAGCACATCAAATCCCAGGACACCTACCGGACAGATTACACTGACAAGTTATATTTGGGAGTACCTTGGAAATACCGGCGCTACTGCGGGACTTTACGGGTTAGGGCAAATCCGCAGTGGGGCCTACGGAGCATCAAGGGTAGCGAATGGCGCCATTAGATGAATATGCTCATAACATCAACGCAAATCAGAGAACAGCTAAAGCAATTCGATTCTCGTATGCCGTGGGGAAAGAAGATTTCTCAAACTGATAATCTGCTTGACGCAGCATTTCAGCACATTACTAAAGATGAGTTTGCCGAAACAGTAGTGTGGGCCAACCATCGCCTTGCTATGGAGTTCGGCGTCCACCCGGTGGCAGTGCCAAGCCTCTACAAAACGCATCGCCACGACTGCGAGAACTTTGCTGGTGCGCTGGTGACTTTCGCCAACATTCGTTTCGCCAAGTTTGACTGGCCAACTTCAGAGCCAGCCATCTTCAGAATAGTAGTTCGTCTTCCAGATACACAGATTCACGCCTACAACATATGCTTTTCACAACAAGGATTGTGGTACGCCGACCTTCTTAGAGGAACTGAAATATGGCAAGAAAAACCGGATATTGTTGGATTTGGTTAATAGTTCTGCTGTTGGCTGTTGGCTGCGCAAAGCCGGTGATGCTCGAGCAGACCGGGGTAGAGTTCGACGCCAACGGCGATAACTACTTTGACGACACGTTCAAGTTTGACGTGGACAACTTGGGCGACGGTGGGTCGGTGCTTTCCGCACCGGCGCTTGCCATATTAAAATCAGCAAGCTATGCGGCGATGCGGGCGCTTCTGGATCTTGAGGCAGGTACGGATTTTTACTCCGTGTCCGCAACAGACACTTTGCTCGACGCAAAGCAAAACGCTTCTACCGCCGCAACGGACGCCGAGCTTGCTTTAAAGCAGGATGCCGCTACGGCTGCTACCGACGCTGAACTTGCACTCAAACAGGACGCTGCCACCGCCGCGACGGACGTGGAACTGAACGCTCACGCAGCCGAATCGGATCTTCACAACGGAACGTGCGATCCCGCCACCGGCGATTGTGGAGCCGAAGTCACCTGCAACACCTTGTCGGTTATCTCATGGCCTGCGCCAACCTCAACGAGTGAAATACGCTGTCTTGAAAGTGGCGGGGCAAACACGTATTACTACTGGACTGGCTCCGCTTGGGCGGAGTTTGGGACAGGCGGGTCTTCTACCACAGCATTTTCTTTTGACACGTACCCCTCCCAGGAGAACTCGCCCCACTCATCCGGCATCGCGGTCAACGCGACAACGCTTGCGATCTACAGCGCAACCGCGGGCAAGTGGCTCACTGTCGGGTTGACCGACACGCTCGATGCGGGCTTTGCCTCGTGGGATAACTTCGACCGCGCGGATGGTAACATCCTTGGCGCGCTCGACGACGGCACTTACACTTGGTCGGAAACTGTGGGCGATCTTGACATTGAAACGAACCGGGTGGGACTCGGCACCGCCGGCACCGCGGTTGCGGTCATCGGCGCCAACCGCGCCACAGGTTACGTTCAATCGACGGTCAACGCGGAAGGCTCCGCCTCCTCGCAGCCAGGTCTTGTCTTCTGGTACACCGATACGAACAATTATTGGTACGCCTGCCTCGATCCTGACGATGGGTCCGGCAATGACATCGAAGTACATCAAGTCTCTTCGGGCACCGACACCGAACTTGCCCACGCGGCTTTCACCGCCGTGGTCACGACGACCTATACGCTCAAGGTTACGTTCAGCGCAACCGACGTGGTGGTGGCCGTCAATGGCACGGACTACGTTACGCACAGTGGATCTTTTGGCGCCAACACTGGTGACCTCGGAGTGTTCCAATATCGCGGCGGCGGCACGACCGGCTGGAACGATGCTTTTGAAGCAGGAGAATAACCTCATGCGCAGATACGCTCTTATCCTGATCGCCTTGGTCTTTTCCGCTGCTTCAGCGTGGGCGGCACCGGCGATCACCAGCATCACAGGAACCCCGGATGACGGCAGCTCCATCACCATAAATGGAACGGGGTTCACCACCAAGTCAACCGCCGCCCCGCTGGTGTGGGATGACTTCGAGGCGCACACTACGGGCGCATTGGTAAGCGCCACCGGCACCTGGAGCATCGACTCCGACGAAGCGTCGACGTATCAGCCGCGCATCTCCACCAGCAACCAACGCACCGGAAGCACGAAAAGCGTTCTGGTCACGCTCAACCAAGGTGACATCTCAGGCGTGACTTACCAGCATGACTTGTTCTACAAAGACAATCTTGCCTTCAGCAACAAGATCTACGTCGATATGTGGATACGAATGAACGATGGTGAGGCGGTCGGCAACGGCGGCGATGGATCGAACAACTACCAGATTAAACTTTGGCGCCTGGCGTGCGCCTTGGCCGTGCCAAACGAGTACCCGACAATCAGCCTATTTCACTGGCAAGAAGCCGGCAGCACCGGGCGCTACGGCTACTATCAGTTCACCCGTGAAGGATCGGTCGGTGTGTGGACCGACTACTTCACCGCGTTGACCCAGGACACCTACATCCATTTTCAGGCAATCGTCGAGCCCGGCACGTTGGGAAACGCGGACGGCAATGTGCGCATTTACCACAATGGCGTGCTCGCCGCAGAAAAGCTGAACACGCAACTGCTCTACTCCACCGGTCGCAATTTTGATATGATCCGGCTGGGCGAATATGTCGGTAACTACTCCTCAATATCGGTTGCGCCGGTTACCAACTTTGACGACATCTACATCGATAACTCCGAAGCGCGCGTCGAGATTGGCAACGCTTCTACCTACACCGCGTCCACCCACCGAGAAATCCAGATACCAACCGCCTGGAGCACCACCGCGGCGACCGTGACGGTCAATGCGGGGTCTTTTCCCAATGGGCAGCCCGCTTACCTTTTCGTCATTGACTCGGACGGCGTGGCCTCCCCGGGCTACCCCATCACCCTCGGAGTAGCTGCAACACCCACACCGACGCCTACGCCGACCCCAACGCCTACGCCCGATCCTTCGGCCCCGCGTGAACTACGTTTAAACGGATGGTGGTTCAACAGATAAAGGAGGTTCTAAATGAAAAGATTACTCGCTGTCCTGGTACTGCTGGCCCTGTGCGCCCCGGCATTCGCCGCTGAAGTTGAACTTGCATGGGATGCCGCGCCCAATCCTTTGTGGGGCACACGCATCTACATCGGCACCGCAGCAGGATCATATACAGCCAGCTACGATGCAGGCGCCGGGTCCGTGATCGCCACGGTGAAAAATCTGGAGCCCGGCAAAACTTATTACTTTGCTGCCCGGCACTATTTTTCGGGGGCGCAGAGTGGGTTGTCCAATGAAGTATCCGCGGCCATACCTCTGCCCGACGAGTACGATATCTTCCCCGAGCTGCCGCCTGTAGCAGATGAAGTCGAGCGTGACGCTGTTCGCACCTACCAGATCACCATCAGACGGGTTGGAGAATAGCTTATGTCCGGGCTGACTGAAGAGATCAACACCCGCGAAGAAGCCGAAGATTTCGTCCGCGGCAATCCACAGGAGAAAGTCCTTGGGCTGATCCTGTGGAACATGATGCTCATGCAGCGCCAATACGACGCAAAGCTCAAGGCGTTTCGCACCAAGAACGCTCTGCTCCAGACCATTGGTGGAGCGATCGGCGGCGCCACCGCGGCGTGGGGCATCTGGATCGCGGGCAAAGCGTACTTTCTGTCATGCGTCAAAGACCAGGTGATCGAGTACGTCAAACACTATCTGGAAAAATAAATGTCCACAATCACCGACAGCCAGTCAGCGTTTGAAGCTGCCTACGGAACAGCGGGAGCAACAATATCCTTTGCGACCCTGCTGGGCACCCAGCGCCGTGTGGATGCGTTGAAAAATCAGCAACTGCTCCACCCCACGCTGCCGGCCCTGCCGATGATCCGAAGCATCACCGGCACGCAGATCATCGACGTTTATTCCCACGCATTCAATTCCGACTGGCAGTTCGGCAGCACCAACAGCACGCTCGTGTCGCGCCGGCCGATACTGCGCTGGAACTACGATTTGTCGGTTGAAAAGCTGCCGGGGTACACCTACCTGTGGATCGTCGCGCCAACCGGCGCGCCGTTCTCGCTGCTTACCACCAACGGGTTTTATGGAGTCATCCCCGATTCTGCCGCCGAGACAGTATTCTTTTTCTCAACAGCGTTTGGCATATACAGCCTGAGCCATGACTACGACGGTGGCGGCGGCTCGCTACCTGGAGAAGGCGACCTGTGGCAAGATGAAGCCACGACGTGGCAGGGAGAAGACGTGACGTGGTGATGAAAGGAGATCATGATGGGGCTGCGATCCTTCCTTCGGAGACTGCGAACTAAGAAGTGCCGCTTCTGCGGAAAGCCTATGCCCTGCAAAGCGTGCAATGACGTTTTCCTTTTTGCGCGCAGAAACCCGCATGTGATGGAAAAAATCATGCGTGAAGCAAGGGGTTGACTGTTTATCCTTCTGGCAAGTATAATGGGGGTGTTGCATGACCCACATCTATTTCTTTGCAGAACTTGGATTCGGGTGGGTGGTCGATAACTTCACGCCGAACTCTGACGACATCACGCGCGAATCGCTCTCTGATCTGCTCACGGAACTAAATCCTGAACCGGACGAGGCGCCTGTAAGATGACCGAAAGAATTGAACTCCGCCCCGGGCACATCCTGCTCACCTCCGGCGTCGGCGGCCCGGCCGCAAAATGGCGCGACAAACTCCTCTCCAGCACCATCATCTCCCACCAACGCGCGCAGCAAATTGGTTTTGTGCCGACACGCTCGCACGCTGAGCTGATCACCACCCACCTGGGCGAAACCTTTTCTGCTCGCTGGAGAACGCGCCGCAGGCCCAACGGCCTTGCCGACTACATCGGCTCAGAGATCACTATCGGCCGCCCGGCAAAAAGCGTGGGCATGACCTCCCCGCGATTTTGGCTGGCCTGGGATAAGGCGAAGATGAGCCGCTTTGATGGTGATATTTACCCGGTGCATAAGTTGCTGCTCCAAGGGATAAGCACTTGGATATTTCCGTGGCTGCGCAAAATCGGCACCGGCCAGGCCATCTGTTCCGAGGTCGTCGCGGCGTTTTATCACGGCTATGGATTGTTTCCGAGCTGGCGTGGCTGGACGCCGGCGGACCTGGAGCGCGAGATCCTGCGCGGTGATTGGTTTGAAGTGGAGTTCACCGGCCTGCTGACTGAGGAGATCATGAAGGAAAGCGGTCTGCCGCTCTACGCCGAGGAGGCGATATCGATAGGAGAGTGAATGAGCTGTGTCCGCCCCAACTGCGAATATCGTGTCGATCGCAATGGCGACCGCCGGGAGCACGGCACGTTTTGCTCGCATCCAGCGGACACAGTGAATCAATTTGATGGCCAGCCCCAATGCCCGTACCATCCAAACGCCATATCATTGAGGGATTATGAACGCCCCCCGCCCCGGCTCTACGAAGAAGAGGAAATCGAACGAGAAGACTTCCCGTACACATGAGGAACAGGTGCTCTTTGCACCCGAATGCCTGAAATGCGGAAAGCCCACCGCCATGTGCGCGATTTGCGAATACCGAATGGAGAAGAAAGATGCTTGAAAAGATAGTGTTCAAAGTAGGTGAAAAAGAGATCAGCCTCACCGCCGAAGAGGCGCGCAGCCTGTACGCGGATCTCAAGAAACTGTTCGGTGAAACTAAGTACGACCCTTTTGAAAAGCTCCGTGAGTTCCGAAACCCTTGGCAACCACCAGTGTATGGGCCGATCACTTGTGAGCCAGGAACTGCGAACCTTGGACCAAGGAAACCCGGCGAAGTCATCTGGGTGAAAGGAGACACTGAATAATGAAAAAGACACTCAGCGCCCTATTTGTAATTGTTTTTCTAACCGGCTGCCTGCAATTTACGATGCGGCCCGACACCACGCAGCAAATTGCTACAAGCCTGGCTGCCAAGGCGTTCGGCCAGAAAATGCGCGGCCACTTTGACTGGAGCCCACAGATCGATTCGTTCCTGCTGATGGTAGAAAGCGACGGCGTAACGCTCAAATCCGGACAGATGATCGCCAATTACGTAAACACCGAAGTGCCGGAACTGTACCAGAAAGAAGCGCGCCTGCTACTCGGTGGTGTCGGTTTTGAGTTCAACGGAAATGAATTGATCAGCGCCGCAAAGATCGACAAAGCGCTTTTTCTTTTGGCTGCCACCTCTTTTAAAGAGGGGCTGTTCTCTAAATAGGGGAGGCTGTTTTGCCATTCAAGCGAACGGTTTTTCTATCTGACCTACACTGCGGACACAGAGTCGGACTCACCCCTCCCAAGTATCAATCAGCCCTCCTTGGCGATGATTTTCACCGCATCCAAGTAGAACTCTGGAACTACTACCGCACCGTCATACAGCTCCTAAAACCCATTGACAACGTGGTGATCAATGGGGATGCTGTTGACGGTGCCGGCTCCAAATCCGGCGGCACTGAGCTTATCACCACCGACCCCAACATCCAAATTCAGATGGCTTTCGATTCTGCTGAGATCACCGAAGCTAAGAAATTTCTCATGACCTATGGGACTCCCTACCACGTCGGTCAGACCATGGACCATGAAAAGATCCTGGCCGACAAGCTCAGCGCCGAGATCCGCAGTCACCTGTGGCTCGACATAAACGGCACTGTGTTTGACGTAAAGCATAAGATCGGAAACTCCTCTGTGCCCCACGGCAAAGGCACGCCGATTGCCAAAGACTGGCTGTGGAATACGCTCTGGTCGCTGCACGATGAGCAGCCGAAAGCCGACGTGTTTATCCGCGGCCACGTCCACAACTTCTTTTTCTGCGGTGGCGCTGACTGGATAGGCATGACGCTTCCGGCGCTGCAAGGCCAAGGTTCAAAGTTTGGCGCCAGGCAGTGCAGCCAGGAAGTTCATTTTGGTATCGTGTGGTTTGATTGCTACGACAATGGAGAATGCAAATGGAACAGAAAGATCTTGAGGGCGCAATCTCAAAAACAGAAAGCTTTAATCTTATAATCGAGGAGCTGTCGCGTGTATCTACAGAAGACGGCGGGTTCACGATCGTCGAGATGGCTGAAGCTGTTGGCCGCTGTACCACTTGGTGCAGAGTAAAAATGGGCGCGCTCATCCGAAACGGAAAGGCCGAGCACGCCGGTCATCGAAGCATCATCGACATCAGCGGTCGCAGATCGCGGACGCCGATTTATCGGATGGTTGTTTAAAACGGTGCCTCCCTTTCCACGCGGACCCCAAGCTCCGCATATAGATTCAGCATCACCTGTTCCAGCTCCGCCCGCAGGCGCTCATCTTGATGCCGCTCGCCGTCGTCAACGCAAAACGGATTGCCGGCGATGCCCATAAAGATGATGCTCTTGTAAATGCCCATGTGCAGCCGGGCCAGCTTTACCATCCCGTAGGTCAGCTCTCTCATCCCCGCGACCGCGGAATAGGCTATGCAATCGACTATTGTGCGGTCGCTCACAACTACTTCGTGGCTGGCAGATTCCTGGATCTCAAGCCGCATCTGCTCACCGAAGATCCAGCGCTGCGCCTCTTCGGTTGGCGCCTCACCTTTGCGATAGATGGGCAGCGGGCAGCGCCGGGCAGTTTCGCGTATCAGGCCGACATCGCCTTTGACGCGCTTCTTTAGTTCGTGGGCCAGGCGGTACACCTCGGTGGTCTTGCCTGTGCCGTGCGGGCCGGTGAGGGCGTAGATGTTGGGGGTCAATCTTCGTCCTCCTGGTCCGCCAGATACCACTCCGCAAGAGCTTTAAATTTAATCTGGCTCATAACAAGCGTGCACGGGCCATGCTCTATAACCACCGTACATGGACGAACCGATATCGCTGTATCGTTTATCGCCAAACCCTGTTCCGGCAGATTCGCCGCATCTACCATATCTTTACAGTCACAAGGCTTCACCGTCACACCTCCTCATGCTTAAACGCCACGCACAGATGCGCCGCGTCGGGTTTTAAAGGACTGTTGCATCTGCTCCGATTCACACAATGACAGCATTGCGCGCGAGAGCAGGCACGATAAATGGCAGCGTCTCGGATCTCTTCGGGGTAGAGCAGATGCTCAGTCATGGGGTTACTCCTCTGTGTATTTAACTTGTGGGTTCCTCCCTGACAGCACGGCGTTACCACATGTAACCATGCCGAGGTCTTCTTCATAGCTTGGAACAAAAACTATGACATCAAATCCTACGTGCTTTAGCTGGCACTCCACGTCTTGGTACGGGGTGTAACTGTCGTACCCGCTGGAGGTGGCTATGCTGTTTTCGCTGCACGCCTGAGTAGCGTGGATAGGTGTTATTTTCACCATAAACTTTTTAGGATCAAATAGCCGTAAAAGTTTATGCGCGTCTACCTCGTACTCGTCTGCTAAAGCAAAATTAAGCGCATACTTTCGGCCAACCGGGTCAATTAAGGCTCTGCCTATTTCTGATACGTCGCCCAGAGAAAGAGAATTACCATTGAACATCTCGTCCCTCTGGCCGTCATTTGTTGAGTTAATTGAAAACTGCAAACCCGCGTCGCCCCGAAAGTGGTAATTTTTGATGTCAACTGTCCACTCATTTAGAAACCGCATCAAGTCTTTGTTCTTCCGGGGCAGCATTGTGGAAACTACGGGGTGGACAAGTGACCGCCCCACGTATGGCCGAATCGCCCGCCGGAGTTCGTAAGAAGCATCTAAGACGTTGGGGTTAAATGTGGGCTCGCCCATTCTCACATAATGGACGTTCAACCGCTTCGTCGCTTCGACTTCAGGGTGTAACTCCAGCGCGGATGTAACCTGACCGATCATATCCGCCATAGTGGCGTTTACACCTGGGCCGACTTTTGGCACGTCGCAGAACTTGCACCCCATTGAGCAGCCATACTGTGTGGAAATAGTGACAACCCACTTCTCTTGAAGAGGCATGACCGCGCCATTAGGTACACCAGCTATGTCTCTCGTCAGACCAAGAAAGTCTGCTTTTACATTTCTCTCTTTACCATAATCCCCGATTGACAGAAATTCGAGAGGCCCTTTCTCCCCCTCGACAACACAGATGTTACCCGTGGGGATGACCAGATTCCGTATTCGCTTCATTTCCTCTTCTCCCTCCGCCGCGCACACGCACGGCAGTTTCCGTTTGCTCTGTAGCGCAGCGTCCCGCCACACACGCCGCAGGGGTTGCCGTGAAAAGTGATGTTCTTTAGCACCCTGGACTTTTGGCACACAACGCACGCGCCGCCTTTTTTGTAGCGCTCAACCCCGCCGCATATCCGGCACGGCGTGGTAGACTGGTAGGTGCGGCTTTTCTTAACCGACCCTGAGCCAAGCTGTGCCTCCTGATGCCGCCGGCAAAGCGGGGGGTCTGACTTGTTTGAAAAAGAAAGCCTGTGCCCGCACAGAGAACAGTAGCGGAAAATTCCATGTTCGTCAGCAGCGGGTGCCTCATCGGGTAGGAAGAACTCATGTGTAAGAAACTCCGGATCAGCAGCATATTCAGAATAGAACGATAGTTCGGGCACAGGCGCGGATCTCCCTATTTGTTCATCAGTCCAGCATCTTTGGCAATCGACACCGGCACGTACAACACATTCGCCGCCCCAGCCACAAGGTCATACATATAGTCGATGAACCCTTCGGGCAACCACACGCCGTCCGGTAAATCGGGCGTTGTGATCGGCCGCACCAGCACCGACAGCACGCCGTTCACGTTGCCGATGTTGACGACATCCACGTGCAATTCGACTTCATCTTCCGTATCCATGCGGTGAATCTGCTGATGAGCCATTTGGTTTATGCCTCCTTCACGTAGCAGGGTTCAACTTTTATGCCGATAACATCTCGCGCGGTCAAACCACACTTTAGAAACGCGATGCCAGTTTCACCGTGCTGAATAAAATTCGAACACCAGTTCTGCTCAAATTCAGTCTCGGCTTCGACGAGTAAAGATTTTTCACAGAGAGTCACTTTCATTTGCTTTTCTCCTTTTCTTTTACTTATCCAGCCCCGGGCGGTGCGTGTCAAGAAGTATTTTACTTCCTGTACCGTCGGCCGGCCCAGCCTTTAACTTTTATAGGTAGCCCCGCGGCCCACGGCGGTAACTGCTCTTGGATTTCAACGAACTCTTCCAACGACCCCACTCCGTCTGGCAACTGAGCCCCCGGCTCATCGTGGACGTGGAGAACGATAGGGTAGCCTGCTGCCTCAAGCCGCAGCATGGACTCGGCCAGTAAGTCGCGGCTCACCGCCTGAACCAAATTTTCGAGCAACTTTCCAGAATATGTCGCAAGCCGGGTCCACACCCGCGTCGTCGCGCCGTCCACAACGCGCATGCCCATGTAGGTTACGGCGGGATCGCCCTCATAATCCGGATCGTCCCATGACTTGCGCGACGGGCTGATGCGCGGGTCATAATAGTAGAGCATCCGGCCCGAGGGCATGAGCATTTTAAGAAACCCCCCATGCACTACGAAACGGGTGCCACGAATTGAAAACACCTGGCCGGGGTTTTCGACTGCACGCCAGGCGGCGGTGCCAAGCCCTTTGCCAAACTGCACAATAGCCGGGTGTGCTGCGCGCCAGCGGCGCTTGATAACATCACAAGCAATCGCCGCTTCCAAGCTCATGCTGTCGGGGTTGCGGGAGATGTAGCTTTTTGCAAGAGCCCGGGCGCCCCACTGGCCATTGACTTCCTCATCTGTTGCAGATGGTAGAATTATTGGCGGCAGGATCTCAAGATCGATACTGTAGTTGCGCGCCATGCTGGCGTAGGCGCCAATGCCGCCGAGAAAGCCCATACTCAAGTCACCGCACTTTCCCACCTGGCGCTCTTTGCTTTCATCACCCAGCAGCACGATCTCCTCGTAGGTTTTACCAAAGATTGGCGCCGCGGCGGCTTTGTAGGGATCTTTCCCGCCGCGAAAAATATCGAGCTTGGACTCTTCCCCAGCGAGCCAGGCGTTCACCCGAGCCTCGATGGCGTTAAAGTCCGCGCAGATGAACCGCGAGCCAGGCGGAGTACATAGCGATCCGCGCACACATTTGGATGCAGCATAGAAAGGATCATCGTAGAAAAAAGAAAGTGACTCGATGTCGCCCTCTTGAAACATTTGAGCAACTGATTCCCACGTCTTTGGTTTGTACGAATCGCGGGGAAGGTTTTGAAGCTGAACGCCAACGCTTGCCCACCGGCCGGTGGATGCACCGTGGTATCTGAACATACCTTTAATAAGCCCATCCGCGCTCACCCGATTGAGCATGGAGCGAAACTTTGCGACCGATGATTTGGAGAGTTCTGATTTGATTTGCAGTGCTTCGTGTACATGAGGCGGCAGCTTGCCGCCGGCGAGCAGTTCAGCCGTAGCGTTCTTGTCCACGGATTCGAGGGACAGGCCGGTCTGGGCGTTGACCCACTCCTTGACTTTCACATACGACCGCGGACCGGAGACTTCAGCGCCGACCAGTTCCTGAAAACGAGCGAGCAGCTTTTCCTCGCGCTCGGCCACAACACGCACGATGGCCTTTACATTTTCTACGTCCACCGGCACGCCGCGCATGTTGATGCGCTGATCCATGAGCCAGATTTCACGCTCTTTAGGGGGGAGCTTGGGCAGGGTGTGATAGACAAGCCTTTCGGATTCTACGTCGATGCAACAGTAATTGAACAGCGTTACCAACAGCTTGGGGTCTTCGTTCCAGTAGAGCGTTTTGGCCCAATTTGGATTGGCTGCTTTTTCTGCTTTGTTGGGGCGCCGGGGTTTGCAAAGACGCATCATCGCCTTATGGCCGGCGTCGTCCTTCTGGATGGACAAGCCGAGGGCTTGGCCCGCCTGCCCCAGCGAAGCTGGGAGGGCACACATGCAAAGCTGCGCCTTGGTGTCATGCAATTTTTCAAGGGGCAGCGGCGGCCAGCCGAGGCGGGGAACGGCGAGATGATTCCATCCGGTGTACTCAAATTCAACTGACTGCGCGACAATCTCATCGGCGGACAGAATCATCTCGACAATTCTTTTTTCGGTCACGATCTCGTAGCGCACCTGGGATACGTCGATGAGCCGTTCGAACTTTCTCGGTATCCAGATCACCGGCGGCGCGGCGTTGAGCGCGGCGGAGAGGCACACGAACTCCGTATCGGGATGGGCGAAGTAGGGGTAGACACCGCAATCCTTTAGGTTTACGGGGGACCGGCTTTCAAAATCTATAGTAATTACAGACATTTACGCAGCCTTTGGGGAGTAAGTACGGGGGATGTCAGTCCAACGCTTCCGCCATCTGCACACAATCCAGCTCACCATAGAAAAGGTTGTTCCGAACTCTTCAGCCAACTGCTGCTGCGTGTACCCACCGCCACAATAAAGCAATGCGATAGCATACATGGCTACAGGACACAGCTTCCTCTTGCGGCTCCACCCAGTTTGAAAAGTGCCGTGCTTCTTCGCGTCGAGTACATTCTCTTCGGGAGATCCATAACGTAAGTTACCCGCGCGGTTGTCAGTCCGATCGCCATTGGCGTGTAGAACCAAAGCCCCTTCTGGCCGCGGCCCAATAAATGACTCAGCTACCAAATGATGGACGAGCCGAGCGCAGAAGCGCGCCATTTTATACCCGCTGTTCTGTGTCTCAAGAACCAAAACTTGGCCCTTTTTCTTTCGGGTCGTCATCCGGCCCCACCGGCTACGCATTGGGTACTCACAATCCACTGATCGCACTCGCCCGATGCTACTGACTTCGTAGCGCCCTTCCCATCCGACAACCGGTTTCCAAACCTCCTCAGTCAATGTCTGCCTCCTCGTCTTCCAGCGAATCCATTGCCTCTTGATAGCCGCTCCAGCCGTCAACCCCGAACGCCTCCAAGGCGCTGAGCTTTTCCTTGGCGGCGAGCAGATCGATGTATTCATCAAAGGGAATTTCTATTTTCTCGGGGGTGGTCATTCGTGACACTCCAACGGAAGGTTAAAGAAAAAGCCGCGCCCGCCCTCGGAGCAGACGCGGCTCAAGTCACTTCACTGCGTTCAGCGCCTACATCTTCAAGAAAGGATCTTCTTCCACAGGCGTCGGAGCACCGGCGAAGGGGTCGCCGCCTGCTGTACCAGCAGCAGGGGGCGCTGCGTCGAACATGCTCTCCAGCGACGGCCGGCCGCCGCCGAAGCGTTCACCTTCGGACCACTTCTGCACACCGTTGATACCGCAGGTGATGCCTTTGTTCAGCTCCATCTCGTAGGTGTAGACGTTGCAGTTGACCTTGCACATGCACCCGCCGTACACCTCGTCGGCGGTAAGGATTTCCTGGCGGTTGCGGTCCACGACGAAGGGCTTGACCTTCGAAGACAGGCGCAGGATGTAATGGCCAGCGTATTCAGGGTTCTTCTCCTTGAGCGGTACTCCCTGTTTATCGGTGGTCTTGTCTCCATCCTTAAACAGTGAGTTGGTTTCACCGATCAAAGGGATGCGCGGACGCTTGGCCGGATCAGGCCACTTTTCAGCCAGGGCTTCTTCGGCGTCCTTGTAGAGTTGCTTTAACCACGCCATCTGCTCGGGCACGTTCTTGTCGATCATGGCGGTCATGGAGTACGCCGGTTTCTGGCCCTGCTGGAAGGTCTTGGGTGTGAACAGCGACTGCGTGTAGGACACGCGCAGCGGGGGCGAAGTTCTGGCCGGTTTGGATACGTTTTCATTTCCCATGGTAATCAGTTTCTCCTATTCGATTTTCTGTTTGGTGTGCCGGGCGGCAGGGGTCGAACCTGCACGCTGGTGTGAACTTTTCGTTGGATTCCGAACATCGGCGCTTACTTTGCCGAATACTTCCTCCGCCTCAGCAGGGTCTATCATGTCCAACTGGTCTTATGTTACCAGCACCCTTGCGTCTTCCCGATTTCACAGTAGCGGAACCTGGTGTCAATCTTTTCGCCACGCCCGGCATAAAAACTATTCGGGGAACATCACTTCAGCGCTCGGCGGCAGGGCCGGGCGCGAGTCGTCGATTTTAGCCAGCGTCGGCGCGCCTTCTTTGCGCTCGGCCAGCAGCGGATCGACGACAAGGCGGATCTCCGCAGGTTTCAACCCTCCTTTCTTTAGAGCCGCTTCGACTTTTGCCGGGCTCCGGAATTTTTTCTCGTACAGTTCATCGGCGGACAGGTAGAGCTCCAGATCGCCGCCATCGACGATGCCTTCTTTCCAGTCTCGGTTGCCCTGGCGGCCCTGCACCAGCTTGAATTTGGTGGGAGCGTCGGCGGCGCCAAGGCGCAGGCGCCGGAACGCTTCTTTCCTGACTGCATCGATGTAGGCTTCGAAGATGTCCACAAACTCCAAGATGCGGTCCAACTTTTCACCCGGCAGCAGTGTCGGATCGGGGACCGAGACAACCGGGCCTTCGATCTCGGCGGGGAACATTTGCTCGACGCGCCCTGCGGCTTGCTTACGGATCTCGGGGCAAAGCGTTCGGCCATCTGGCAGGATGTGCGTTGCCCCCGGGCACCAATGACACCACTCGCCGGCGCACAGCGGCGCGTCTTTCTGACTGGCAGCGATAGCGGCCGGAATCGCCACTTGATCAGCCCAGGCGTACAGGTCGTCTGCCTCGTAGGTGATGGACTTGATGGCGCCGCCGGCGTAGCGTGTGCGCGGCTGCACGATCGTTGCGGTGATTTGCTTTATGTGGTTGGGGTTGCCTTCGCCCAGCGCGCCGAGAGCATAGATGGAGAGCTGGGGGTTGTCGCCGGCCTTGACGCCAATGTCCACAGGGACGCCAGCGCCGTGTTTGTAGTCGTCAATCCAGGCAAAGCGCAGCGCTCGGTCCACAGCTCCATGATCAACCGTACCGAACATGCCTGGGGCGATCCAGCTCAGATCGAATTTGCGCTCAACGTAGGATTCAGAATTTGGACCGAGCGCTGCGCGAATTGCCTTGATGCGATCGACATAGACTTCAACCGCGTCGATCATGTCTTCATTGATCGGGAACCGAAAGTGAACACCGGTGCACTTGCGCGAGCATTCGTTGGGTGGATCAATCCACGACTGCCCTTTGTTGTACCAACCGGTGTGCCCAAGAAAAGAGCGGGGAAGCAGCTTTTCCTTGATGCACCGCTCGCCCAGGTGATGCGCCACAGAGCCCTCGGCTGCCCACTTGCTGGACTCTTCGCGTGGCACGTCTTTACAGAGCTGGCCCCAGCCGGGGCAATGAATGGTGCGCTTAAAGCCGGACGGCTGGAGATGTCTTGTCGCATGCTCGGCCATTACTCCAGCTCCTTTTGTGCGGCGGCGTAGACGGCGGCGAGTTTGTCTTTGGGGATGTCCTTGATCAGCGTGGCTCCGCCGTATTCGATGACAACGCGCTTGCACGCCTCCAAGCCCTTGGCCGCTTTGAGCCGGGTGACGATCTCGATCACATCCTCGAGCGTGATCTCTTTGGGCGCCGCGGGCAGGGGATCTTGAAATGGGTCGGGCTCATCTGCCGCAGGCAGTGAGGGCGCAACAGGTGCGGGATCGGTGTGCACCACGGGCGCTGCCACAACCGGTTGAGTGATCGTTGTCAAAGGAACGACAGCGACGCCCTTGGCCAGATCGTCTTGCTGCAACCACTTCACCAAAGTCGTAGACTTTGTGCGCGGCGGCACGGCGATTTTGCGGTCCTGGCACAGCCGGCGAAGCGTGTCATAATCAGTGACGCCCTTGTAGTTGGGCACTTCAGGCGCGACAGCAGGGGCCGGCGGAGCCGCTGTCATCTGTTCAACCACTACGCCGCCGTCGGGCATCACCGAACCAACGACAGGGCCAGCGCATTTGCAAGCGTGCTGCTCGCCACTCAGCGCGGCGGCGATCTTTTCAATAGCAACAATGAATCGTTCGAGCACTTTTCTTTCCTCCTATTTGGATTGTTGGAGCCGCTTGAGATAAGCCTGCTCATTGATCAACTTCAAGTACGCCGCCCACTCCGGCGTGGCCTCTACCTTTTTGCCTTCAGCCTCAGCGGCTTTGCGCTTTTCTTCGTACACCGCGTAGCTGGGCAGGGCTTTGACCTTCTCGAGCGCTGCCTTTACTTGAGGCTCCAGCTCAGCCAGGCGCGCCTGCACTTTGTCGGCGCTGGGTGCTGGGGCCGCGGGGGCAGCCGGCTGCTGCACGGCGGCGCAGGAGATGAGCAGAAGCGTGGCGATGATTGCAAAGACGATCTTTTTCATTCGTTGTCCTCCTTCGTTTCGGTTACATCAGTGGTCACCACCCACTGACCGCCTACCGTAGTCCCAGTGATAGTACCAAAAGTAGCACTATCCTTCGGCAGCTTCTCCAGATTGATCTCGGTCTTGCACGACTTTGCCGCGAGCCCGTCCAAAACCTTTTGCACTTCGGCAAGCTCGGTGACGCTCAGCGAATTGAAGCGGATCGTCACGTTCACCTCGTAGCGCAGCTCATATTTTTTCTCAACGATGTACTTTTTCATTGTGGGCCTCCTGTAAACTTCTCTAAAAATTTCTCGACAGCCTCGTTTGGATCTTTCACGCGCTCAAGCACGAAATCATCCTTGAGCTTTTCAGCGGCGCGCTCAGCGGATTTCTGGTTCCGCTGAGCTTGCCGAGCCGCGTCCAGCTTCTTGGCGTTCAGCTCGTCTTCGCCTATGAACTCGAAGAACTTAAACATCTGGTCGGCGTATGACGGGCAACTGCCCCCGCCGAAACGCTCTGACTTGAACCGCGCCTCCCCGCGCAAGAGCTGGCCAATGCGTTCTTCGTTGCTCAGCTCAAACTGGTCATCATCAACTGAGTGGCGCTTAACCTGGCGCAGCGCTGCGTCCACCTTGTCGCAGAAGTAACTGATCTGTGTCTTGTTCACATTTCCTCCTTTCAAAATGTATTTTGCTTTTCTATTATTACTACTGCCCCGCAGACTCTGCGTCAAGCAGTTTCTTTAACATTTTCTCCAGATCTTCGCGGTAGAGATATTTAGGCGCGTCCTCTTCAAACGCCCAGCACGTAACGCGCTCGTAAACAAAGCAGGGAAAGCCAATTGATGAGTCCGTGGGCAAGCCTGTGCGCAGTTTACGATAGGCGCGAAACTCTTTAAGGTTGCTGAGCAGTCTCATTCGATTTCAAAGTCCCTGAAACTGACGAGGCTGGGCGAGCCGCCTACTCTTTTAGCGTACTCAGGTGTTCCGCCCAGCTCAGCCTCTTCACTACTGAGCCAGGTGTGAAACTCCTTCAGTCTTGACCGCGGGATAACGTACCAATGACCGTCATCATCCTCAGCCAACACCCATCTATCGCCCTTTATTAACATTCCGCTGTCGATCATCCTACACCTCCTTGTAAGGCATCCTCGGATCAAAGTATCCATAGGCCCAGTAGCCCACCATTTTGCCGCCGCGACCGTAGTAGGCAATCTCACAGGCAGTGCCATTTATGTCTGCCTTCACTTCACTGGACACTTCACCGAATCGGATAAAGTTTATGATTCTACGCAGCAGTCTCACACCTTCACCGCCTTTAATGCTTTGCGCACCAACCGCCAGGCGCCGGCACTGCGCAGATGATCCTTTACGCAGCCTGTGCTGCATTGGAACTCATTTTCATACACGATGCTGACCTGGTAGTTGCCGTACTCCGGACGCTTGGGGTGGTCGCCGTCGTTTACTATGCGCAGCTCACCTATTTGCCGCGCCATTTTTTCCTGGCCGAAAGGTACGAGTTCAAGTTTTACTCTGAGCATGTCTCATCTCCCATCCAAAATTTTACCCACATCGCCCGCCTTGTGCGCGGCCGACCCCAATATCTTCGCATCCAGCGAGCCTTCTACGACCAGAATGTGCGCCAGCACCGAGCCTATTTGGCCTATACGATGGAGCCGGTCGATGGCTTGATCATTTTCGCCGGGCACCCAGCTTGACTCCACCAGCACAACATCCTGTGCCGCGGTGAGCGTCACGCCGACACCGGCGGCGAGAATGTTGCCGATGAACACGCGGCGCGTTGGATTGGTCTGAAACTGATCGCACGCCGCCTGTCGCGCCGTCGCGCTGGTGGCGCCGGTAATCACCACAACCCCAAAATCTTCGAGCGCTTCGCGCAGCAGACCGATGACTTCAACATGATGCGCAAAGACGACGACCTTTTCCACACCGCCGTCGAGCATGTCTTTGATGTACTCAACAGCCTGCGGGACTTTGGCGATGCCCATCTCACGGCGATACTCCGGCAATGCGCTCCCAACGGGAGCCCCGTGCTTGATTATCTCATCCGCCGAAAACGCCGACTCCTTGTGCAGGATCTTTTTTGTCTCACTGTCGGCCGGGAACACCACCATCTTGTATTGCTTGGGCGGAAGATCCTTGAGCACGTCCTCTTTGAGCCGGCGGATCATAAATCCCGAGCCGCGCAGCCGGGCGTAGAGTTCGGCCTGGCGCTTGGCGCCGCGGATCAGCACCCCGCCCTGGCCGTCGTCTTGCACCAGACAGAAGCGATCTACAAAGGTCCAGTACTTTGCGTAGTCAATGATCTCAGGCGCACAGCGGTAGATGATTGGCCACATTTCAGAGGGCCGCCCGTTTGGCACAGGGGTGCCGGTAAGGAAGATGGAGGGGGTTTTGTCCACTAACCCGCGCCACTCTTTACCTGAGCCCAGGATCAACTTGGTGCGCTGGGTGTCGGCGTTCTTGATATTATGACAGTTATGTACCAACACGCCATCGGCTAAAAAAGAGTTGGCTCCTTCGACCTCAAGACAGAAAACCAATCCGTCGTAAGAATCTCTTTGTTTGTAAACCGATACACTGTCCACCCGAGAAAATTCAAAACCAATTCTTTCCTCGCGTCCTGCTCGCGCCGTACCATCGCCTGATGAGACATCCCGTCCACCTCTATTGCCACTTTCGCATTTGGCAGCGCGGCGTCTATTTTGTAATGATTGGGAACGCGCGCGTCTGGAAAGAACATGCGGTAATCCTTTGTTGACACAATAAACTCCGGAACTGCCTTCAGCTTGTCTATGACTACCGTCTGCGCTACCGGCATCCGCTGGCCATTCCCACCACGCTCTTTTGGTTTGTGGCCGATACGACGTAAGGTAGCTTTCATCTTCTCCAGCGCCTCTGGGGCTGCCATCGGGTTCTCGGCTTTCATACGAGCCGACATGCGCGCCGCGCGCTCCGGGTGCTCGCTGAAATGTATTCTGTTCGACTGGGACGTTTTGGCCCACACTTGTGGGCAGTGGACTTTCGCCTTTATCTCGGGCACAGTCATCCTCCAAGCGGCTGAGCATGACCGGCAACAAAATCTCGGTTTTTTCGCGCTCGCCTTCCGCGCCCACAAAGGCACCACAAAGCTCCTCTTGCACCACTCGCAAACAATCTCCACGCTGTAATCTTCCTGCATCTACCCATCCTCTCGTTTCAACCCACACCGGATGATTCTCAGTACAAAAAAGAACTCCACAGGCGTGTGTGATTTTAACTAAATCGCAACTTGGTTTTTTACAAACACGATCCACTATGCGCCGAAACACAACTTGGCCATCATCTACAGTGCGTATAAACTGATCATCGCCAAAAACAACACTGGCGATATCCTTCTCACCACCTTCAGTCACCACTTTGACAAACGGTGGAAAACACTCATCGACAATCATGAAGTCAAAGGGTTGCGCCCTAACCATCTCAGCCAGGTTATAGGAGATGATAACCGACGCCTCGGAGTACAGCTTCGCCTTGCCGTCGAGAATTGCTTGCGCTGGCTCCCCATGCCACATGGCGATCTCTCTCAACCAGTTGATCCGGAGGGACGCCGGGCAGATCACCAGCAGCCGCTTGAAACCCAGCTCTTTTGCGATGGTGAGGGACTGCGCCGATTTTCCTAGGCCCATCGCGTCCGCGAGCAGCAGCGCCTGCCGACCGCGCCTGTATTGCTCCACTGCATGCTCAACCCCTGCTGCCTGGAACGAGTACAAACCGGGCGCCCCGGGCAGGAAGGGTTCGGTGGCCTGGCTGGACGCCACAGCGGAGTCAAGCAACGTCATCTGTTTCGCTGCTTCATCCGCGACGCCGCCGCGGCGTGCCAGCCAAGCAATGTAAGGACTTCGCGTGAACCAGCGCTTTGCCGTGTCGCTCCACTCAAATCCGGCGCCAACAGGCAACGGATCGTCCGGTGCGCCGGTCCACACAAAGACCTTGAAGGTGGGGGTGTAGGAGATCAACGCTTGAAATACTCCGCACGAATCCGCGTCGCCTCTTCCATCATGCAGTCGGCAAATTCGGAATCACCGCAATCGATCCTACCGAGCGCTTCCCTCTGAGTTGCCAGAACACCGCAGTAAACACCGCTCTGAAACACGTGGGATTGGTTGGAAAGGTGCCCGGCTGCAAAGCCGGCCAGCATCACCGCCAACACACAGACCAGAAAAAATATGAAATCCGTTTTACTCTTCATGATCTTACACCCCCTGAAATCACGATCGTTCTTTTCCAACCTCGTCTTTTTCAAACGTCTTTTTAAACGCCACGTTGCCTTGCGTGTGGTAAATGATAATGCCTTCGGGGCGCATGAACCCTGGCGCCGCAGCACTGCCATATTCTGCGAGTTCTCCAAGAACAGCTTCGACATCCAACCAACCAAAATCCCCCCGCCACAGCTCTGGAACAACGTGGCAGCAAGACGGTCGCACCGAAACATCGCCCCAGCGCTCCACGTTGAACAAGGAAAAGCGCTTCTCTTTGAGCCCGTAGGCGCGCTGGATGCCTTGGCCCCACCACTCACCGAAGTGCCGCCCTGGTCCGAGAGCCCGCAGCTCCGCTTCATGCTCTCGGACCCACCGGGCAAACCCGAAATTGTCGTTCTCTGGCGTGATCCAGCGGGTGCGACTGCCGGCCAAGACTTGGAGATCTTCGATGATAAAAATCTGAGCGTTCGTACCGTCGATCTTTTCAGTCACGATTACCGGCCGGCTGTAACGGGCGATCTTTGGAAAACCCTGAAAGATTTGCTCATCCACAGGCTACACCTCCACGCCGTTCGGCACGAGCACGCGGCAATGCCTCCAGCCCGTGTCGTCAGAATCTCGTACCACCCACGTACGGGCGCCGGTCCAACAACCGAAGCGCCGCAGCTCGGGTGTTTCGCCCTCATCGTCCCACACCTCAATCGGCGTGCCGGGCTCGATGTGCGGGCGCTTGGGGATGGGGCGGCGGCAGTGCGTATGACCATCAGCGATACTGTCACGATCGCGCCGCGCCACGTGTTTGAAGTGGGACTCTTCGTCCATGCACAAGAACACCGCCGGCTCCCAGTCTTCGTCTTCGTCGTCGCGCACTTCGACGCGCTCGCCTTTTTTGAAGTCGTCTTCGGGCACTTCTTCCTCCTCTTCGTAATCCACAGCGTCGTGGATGCGCTCCCAGTAGCTGTGGCCCTGCGGCGCGCTGCTCCAGACCATCATGTCGTCCAGGTTGCGCCGACCGGCGTCAAAGACCGCCTTCGAGTGATCCCCAAACTCCAGCCATTCGGCGGCAGCTGGGTCAATGCGACGCACGCGCTCGATCAGATCCGGCGCGTTGGGGAAAACTGTGCGCTCGTGGGGCGTGGGGTCGAAGCGGCGGTTCCAAGAGGTGCTGTCGCTCCCGCTGGTGCTGACCCAACAGGAGTAGACTGGATAATCGCCCCCGCCGCCGGTGTTTGCTTCGGAGCACTTATAATACTTTCCCGCCTCAACGCCGGAGCCAGATTCAACGCACTTGTACCATTTGCCTTCGATCATGCTCTCCCCCTTTTCTGGCGCAAAGCGCCCGTCTGCTTTTCTGATATACGGGGTTGGGTCGAAGCGGGTCTTTTTGAGATACCACCACTCACCGTCCACCGACGTAAACTTTGGCAGAGCTGAACCGTCGTCCTTGCTCAACAGCCAGAACTCACCTACCAGAAGCCTGCACACATCATCAAACTTGGTTGGCGGATTCGAAGCATCGATCACTTTGTACCATTTGCCTTCTTTCATCACTCCTCCTCCCGCCGCGCCCCGAGAAAGCCGCGCAGCAGTCCACCAATTTTGTTGTTGGTTTCTTCACGCAGCCGCGCCGCTGCGTCTGCTTTGCGCTTCTTTGCGGCGGCGAGAAGCTGTGCGTGTTGCTTTTTGCCGTAGAGGTCGGGCAGCACTGTTTCCTGAAGGGCTGTGAAGGTCAGCGGCGCGGGGTCGGCTTTGGGGCGGCGTGTGGTCCGCACAAATGGGGCGGGCGCTATCCTCCTCAGACCACGGCGCAACTCATCGCTGGTCGGATGCTGCGCCTGTATCTGCGCGACCGTCATGCCCCGCTTACCCTCCTCGACCTCAACTATTCGGCGCTGCGTAGCATAGTGAAAAGCGTCAGGCATATGCCGCGCAACCTGCTGCTCTTGGGCGCTCTCCATCTGCGCCCGAATCGCCGTCGCGTCTCTTTCCCGCGCTGCGTCGTAGGCCAGCTTAACCTCGGTTGCTGTTCGCGCGGTCGTCCGCGGGTCCGGCTGCGGCGGGTCGGTGTTGGTACAGGCGCCAGTGATCCGCGCCGTCTGAGCGGGCGCGTAGCACGCGTCCATGAAAGCGCGATCCCAAGATTCACCCATCATTTTTTTCAAGTCTTCTGAACTCATCTTCTCACCTCCGGCGCACAGGATGTGCACCCACAAATGTGTTCAACCAAATGCAGCATAACTGCTGTGCCGCCGCGTCTGCGCTGCTGCTGGCGCAGCAGTTGCCGCGCGTCCGCCATGTCGCGGCGGGCGAGCTTGCGGCCCAGCGCTGCGTTGCGCTTTATCACCGCCATGCGTTTGCACTTTTTGGGCAGGACGTGGCCCATGTGCCAGGCGCCACAAACCGAGCAGATGTAGGGCTTACCGTGCTCGGCCGGGGCGCTGGTGATCGCTTCGCGCCGGCTCGTGTAGGGCACCTTAGTACAGATGGCGTTCACGCATCACCTCCGCTACGGCGCGCTCGGCAATCCCCACTAAGTCTAAACCAATGGCGGCGTCGGCGGCGGCGTAGCGAGCGGCGGCGTCGGCGGCGGCGTCG
>AMWB02046217.1_pt1 | contig 63403 bp, 57 predicted proteins | sample 200311 | NCBI WGS metagenome assembly AMWB02 (sample SAMN02737377, study PRJNA173069) | bioreactor metagenome | biome: anode biofilm in microbial fuel cells | place: USA: California | collected 2010-12-16 | reverse complement strand
GGGGGTGGTGACGGGCGAGCGGCTGGCGAAGATGATTCAGGCGCCGCCGCGCAAGGGGGAAGAGGATCGGGCCTGGCTGGGGATCACGCTGCAGGCGCTGACGAAAGATATCGCCGAGTTCCTGAACGTGTCGGCACCGGGCGGGATTATTGTCAATGACGTGATGAAGGGTTCGCCGGCGGAAAAAGCCGGCCTCCTGATCGGCGACATCATTTCTCAATTCAACGGGCAGCCGATCGATATCGACAGTGAAGAGAAGCTGCCGATGTTCCAGCGGCATATCGCCGAGATGGCGCCCGGAACATCGGTGGAGTTCACGGTATTTCGACCGCACGATTACGGGGTCGACACGCTGTTGATCCTGACGCTTCTGGAGCCGGCGCCGCTGACGGCGACCGACGCACCGGTGTACGAGAGCAAGTCGCTGGAGTTCTCGGTGCGGAATCTGGTGTTCGCCGACTACCTGGCGTTCAATGTGGATGTGGGGAGTTTGAGCGGGGTGGTGGTGTCGGGGCTGAAGCCTGGCGGGCTGGCTGCGATCGGCGGACTGCAGATCGGCGACGTGATTCAGAAGATCGACACGGCCGCGGTGGGGTCGATCGATGACGTGAAGAGCGTGATGCAGCGTCTGGCGGCGGCGAAGCCGCGCGAAGTGATCTGTTTTGTCTGGCGCGAGAATAAGACGATGTTCGTCAATATCAAGACGGACTGGGAGCAGTAGGTCAGCCCGGATCGAGCGGCGAATCGCATTCCCTGCCGCCCCGGCTCAGCCGGGGCGGTTTCTGTTTGGTGCAGCCGCTTGTCCATAGGCAGCGGTTTGCGTATATTCCAGCAACGCCATTTTCTGTAAGGATGCATCGTCGGAAAGCGGGGAGGAGCGAAGCGGTCGGGTAACATATTGGCAGACTGTCAGTTTCGTGCCGGCGAGCGATGCCGGCACGGCCGGGTGAGGCGAACGGAAGCTCTGCTGAAGGCGGCACACCGTTTGCGCAAGCAGTATACGGCATTCTGAAGAATCAGGAAGCCGGTGCGCAAAAGATGAACAAGTGTGACGTATTGATAGAGGAAAGGAAGGTTGGCATGAAATCGTTAAAAGGATTGCTGACGCTGATGGCGGTGCTGCTGAGCGGCGTTTGGCTGGCGGCGGAGCCGGTGGGAGCGGCGACGATTTCGGTCGATACGGTTCAGGCCCAGCCGGGGAATTCCCTGGTGGTGGCGGTACGCCTGAGCGGTAATAGTATCGGGATTGCCGGGCTGTCCATTCCGCTGCGGTACGCGTCGACGCATCTGACGCTGGATTCGGTATCGTTCGTGGGGTCGTTGTTGCCGTCGGACTTCACCGGCAGCGGGCTGGTGGATCAGTCGGCCGGGACGGTGCATATCCTGTATATCCCGCCGTTTGCCGATCCGATCCCGACCATAACTGCGTCAAGCGGCGTGGTCTGTCGCCTCTATTTCCGACTCGGGGCAGGGGCGCAGGCGGGGTTGATACCGATCGATTCGATCAACTTTGACTCGACAGTATATATCATTGACACCAATGGTCAGCACGAGATACATCTTCAGGATAAGGTGGTTCTCAGTGACGGCCTCGGGGTAGCGCTTCTGCCCTCGTTTGCGGCTGGGTTTGTTCGGGTGATCGTGCCGACAGCGGTGGGGGATGAAGATGGTCCGCTTCCGACCACGTTTGAATTGAGTCAGAATTACCCGAATCCGTTTAATCCGACTACGGTTATCTCGTATTCCCTGCCACGGGCCAGCCACGTGACGCTGGAGGTGTTCAATGTGCTTGGTCAGCGGGTGAGTCTGCTTGTGGACCAACAGGTTGCCGCCGGAGTTCACGAGGCGGTATTCGATGCCTCATAGCAGACCAGCGGCATCTACTTCTATCGCCTGAGTCATGACGGTGGCCAGTCGACCCGGAAGATGATTTTGGTGAAATAAACAAATCAGCCCAACTTGCCGATCTATCAAGGGATAGCTGCTCGGGCGGCTATCCCTTTTGACGTATGGGAAGCAAAGACGACGATGACGCAAGCAGTTAAGGACGATCGGGTTGTTAAAATCGGCGATTATGTGCTGACCGGGAAAATCGGTCAGGGCGGAATCGCGGAGATCTACAAAGGGCGACAGGAGTCGCTCAATCGGGACGTGGCGATCAAGGTCCTTTCGGGGAGATTGATCAACGATCCGGATATCGTTCGGCGGTTCGAGCGGGAGTCGCTGGTGATCGCCAAACTGAGTCATCCCAACATCGTGCATATCATCGATCGCGGCAAGGCAGGGGGGCGCTACTACTTCGTAATGGAGTATGTCGACGGGGCCTCGTTCCGGGAGGTGATCGATTCGTCGAAAATCGCGCTGCCGGTCAAGCTGGACGTTGTGGTGCAGGTGTGCAAGGCGCTGGACTACGCGCACAAGAACGGCGTGATTCATCGGGATATCAAGCCCACAAACATCCTGATCGACCGCCAGGGGAACGCCCGCGTGGCAGATTTCGGTATTGCGCAAATCATGGGGGTGCAGGACACGGAAGTGACCTCGGGGGATGTCATCATGGGGACGATGGCGTACATGTCGCCCGAGCAGAAGGTGAGTTCCACGAATGTCGATCAGACGACGGACATCTACTCGCTGGGGATCATTATCTACGAGATTTTGACGGGGCGGAAGCCGCAGGGGCGATTCAAGCTGCCGACCGAGATCAATCCCGGGTTGCCGAGCGCGTTCGACACGATCATCCAGAAATGCCTGGCGCAGGAGCCCAAAGACCGGTACCAGACGGCGGTGGAGCTCAAGGATGCGCTGCTGGAGCTGTCCGGAGGGGGAAAGGCGGGGTTGCCGTCGGACGACTCAACGGTCTCGGGGGCGGAGTCATTCATCGGGAATTGCCGGTATCTGGACACGATCAAGGAGAACAAGTTCGGCTCGACGATCCTGGTGGAGAACAAGGCGAACAAGCGCCTGTATATTCTCAAGAAGCACAGTCGCGGCGAGCAGGGGCGCAAGGAAGCGAAGCTGTTGAAGAGCCTGAAGCATGTCAATATCAACCCGGTGTTTGGCGCCGGAGGAGACGCCAAATCGACGGTGATCATTTGTGAGTACGCTCCCGGGGGATCGCTGGCGGACCGGATGGTGCGGGCGTATCCGTGGCGGAAGGCGATGGAGATCGTGGTGCAGATCGCCCGCGGCCTGGATTTCGCGCACAAGAACAACATCGTTCACGGCAACCTGCGGCCGTCGAACGTCCTGTTCGATGCGGCGGATATGGTCAAGCTGACCGATTTCGGGATGGCATCGCACTACGACGCGGCGGGCAAAAAGAACTGGTACACGGCGCCGGAGCGAAAGAGCTCGCGGCAGGGGGACATTTACGCGCTGGGGGTGATCCTGCACCAGATGCTGCTGGGGCGATCACCGGAGTTTGATGCGCGCGACGCGCTCTCGCTGGGGGACGCAAACCGGACGTTGCCCGAAGGTATTATCACGATCCTGGAGCGGATGCTGGCGATCCGGGTGGGGAATCGGTACCAGAGTTGCGAGCAACTGCTGGCCGAGTGGGATGAATTCGTGCGCTCGGTGACCGAGCGGGAGTCCCATCAGGCAACCGACGCCGAGGAACCGTCGCCAAGCGGACGGTTCCCGGTCGGTGTCATGGTGGCGATCGGCGCCGGCGTGATCGTGACGATCGTGGTGATTCTGTACTTCGCCGGCGTATTCGGCCGCTAGTTTTCCGGGCGTCTGCCCGACATTTTCTACGCCAACTTGAACGAGAAGCCGATGCCGAGCGTCTCTTTGAGCCGTCCCTTGTAGCTCACCTGCTTGTCGTAGAGCAACTGAGTGTAGAAGATGACGGTGACGATCTTGGTGACGCTGGCCGAGATGGTGTTTTCGAAGTTGACGTCGACAGCTTTCCAGTCATCCTCAAACGGCGTTCCCTTGACCTTATCACTTTCCGAGAAGAAGAGCGCCTTGTACAGCGACAGCTTGCCGATGTAGCGCAGGTTCTTGTTCAGGGTCAGCGAGGCATCGGTGACCGATTCCATGCCGCCATCGGTAAAGGTGGTGTCGACGGTGGCGAAGGTGATGGTGTCGGCGAGGTCCTTCTTGAGAATCTGGCGGAAGGCGAACCCGAAGCGGCTGGTGATCTGATCATCCTTTTTGGCCTGATAGAAGCGGCGGGCCAGACCGGCCGATTCGGTCAGTCTCATCGGAGAGAAGTACGCTTTCTTCTGCGGGTGGAGCGGGGTGTAGAACTGGCTCTCCAGTCGGAAGGCGGCGTAGGGGTCGACGAACCTGTTCATGGTGAAGCGGCCGACGTTTTCCCAGTCGATGAGGTCGGTCGATTTCTTCGGTTTGGACCAGTTCTTGGTTTCCTCGTCCTGGGTCGTGGTCTGGCCGAAGGAGAGTTTAAGGGTCGTGCGATAGTTGAAGTGGGGCGTGACCTGTCGTTCACCGGCGCCATTGAGATTGGCGACCCAGTTGAAGGAGCCGGCTTCGCCACCGACCCAGGAGTCCGAGTAGGCAGCCTGCGTGGTGGTGGCGTCGACGATCAGCGACTTGCGCCATCCGACGAGGGTGGTGTCGGCCGCAAACGCGGAGACAGCGAGGATGACGAGGGTAAACCCGAGGATGGTGGTTTTCATGGCAGGGGATCTCCTTATTGCAGGTGTCGCGTCGCTAGTGCGACGCGACACGAAGTAATTACCTGAAGGCGTTCCCGCCCAGGGCAGGGCCGGTCAGGAAGCAGCGCGCACGTCGGACGTGCAATGCCCGCACTTGGTGGCCTTGATCGGGATGGCCGACAGGCAGAAGGGGCATTCTTTCGTCGTCGGGGCAGCGGCCGGGGCTTCCTCCTTGCGTTTGAGGCGATTCATGGAGCGGATGATCATGAACACGGCGAAGGCCACGATGATGAAGCTGATGATGTGGTTGACGAAGACGCCGTAGTTGACGGTGACGGCGCCGGCGCCCTTGGCCGCGCTCAGCGAAGCATAGGGACCCGGAGCGGTGCCGTCGCGCAGGACGAAGAAGAGATTCGAGAAGTCGACATTGCCAAGAAGCAAACCGATCGGAGGCATGAGGACATCGCTGACGAGTGAACTGACGATGCTGCCGAAGGCGGCACCGATAATGATACCGACGGCCATGTCCATGACATTGCCGCGCATGGCGAATTCACGGAATTCTTTCAGCATACACAGACCTCCTGTCCGAGACGAGGGTTATCGTTGCGGGCTTGATGTTCCATCGTTTCCCTGATCCGGGAGGTGTTCGCCACTCAGCCCGGTCACACAAAGAGTATAGATTGCGGGTCACAATGTCAACGGAAAAGGGGACCGGTCGAGTCGGCGACTCAGTAGGATTCGTCGCTGGAGGGGTATTCCCCGGACTGGACATCGGCGATGTACTTGCGGACGGCGTCGCTGATGATGGGGGGAAGATCGGCGTAGGCGCGGAGGAATTTCGGTTTGAAATCCGGTTCGCGCAGGCCGAGCATGTCGTTGGTGACGAGGACCTGACCATCGCAATTGGGGCCGGCACCGATGCCGATGGTGGCGGCGGTCTGCAGCGACGAGGTGATTTCGGTGGCGATGGCGGTTTCGATTAATTCGAGGACCATGGCGAAGCAGCCGGCCTCTTCCAGAGCCAGGGCCGACTCAATGAGGTACGCGCGGGAGCGTTCCTCGCGACCCTGGACTTTGGGACCGCCGAAGCGGTGGATCGACTGCGGGGTGAGGCCGATGTGGCCCATGACCGGGATGCCGCACTCGATAACACGGCGGACGGTGGCAGCCATTTCGATGCCCCCCTCGATCTTGACCGCCTCGGCGCCGGCTTCCTTGAGGAACCGTCCGGCGTTAAGGATGGCGGTTTCGACGGAGGGCTGGAACGAGAGGAACGGCATGTCGGCGATGACGAGGGCGCGTTCGACGCCGCGACTGACGGCGGCCGTATGAGCGATCATGACATCCATGGTGATCGGGAGGGTCGAGTCGTAGCCGTGGATAACGTTGGCGGCGGAGTCGCCGACCAGGACGGCATCGACGCCGGCCTGATCGAGCAGGCGGGCGATGAAGTAGTCGTAGGCGGTGAGGACGGCGATCTTCTCGCCGTGCGCTTTTTTCGTCACGAAGCTGTTGACGGTGGTTTTGCGGCGGGGGCGATTAACCGACATAGTCCTGCGGTGTCCTGGCTTTGAGGTCGCCGGCGGGGGAGTAGTATTTCTTGCCGGTGATCGGTTTTCTGATCTGGTCGATGAGGTCATCGAAATGCTCGGGGGTGTGGACGAAGTCGATGTCGTCGGTCTTGACCACGAGCAACGGGGTTTCGGTGTAATGAAAGAAATAGTAGTCGTAGGCCTTGTTGAGCATCTCCAGATACTCCTGGTCGATGGTTTTCTCGAAGGCGAAGTTGCGGCGGCGAATGCGATCAAGCAGGACCGAGGTGCGGGCCTGCAGATAGATCACGAGGTCCGGGCGCGGGATGTCGCGGGTGAGGACCGGAGCTATCTTGTTGTAGAGGGCCAGTTCCCGTTCGGTGAGGGTGACGGAGGCGAAGATCGCGTCCTTGGCGAACAGGTAATCGGCGACGATGCGCTGGGCGAACAAGTCGCGCACGACCAGTTGCTGCTGTTGCTGAAAGCGGGAGATCAGGAAATAGAGCTGGCAGGGGAAGGCGTACCGTTTGCGATTCTTGTAGAAATCGACGAGGAAGGGGTTTTCGAACACCTCTTCGTTGAGGGGCTCGGCGCCGATCCGTTCGGCGAGCATGCGGGCGAAGGTGGTTTTGCCGACGCCGATGACGCCCTCGACGGCGATATACTTGGGATCAGCGATTTCCTGCGACATAGTCCTTGTACAGCATGACGGTCTGTCGGTCGCCGGCATCCAGATAGCCGGCAATCGGCTTGCGGGTGCCGGGGTGCACGAGTTCCGGTTCGATTTCCAGAAGGGGCACGAGGGCAAAGGGGCGTTCCAGCAGGCGCGGATGCGGCAGGGTGAGCCGGTCGGTGGCGGCGACCAGGTCGCCGAACAGGAGGATGTCGCAGTCGAGCGTGCGGGAGAGTTTCTTTCCCTTGTCGGTGCGGCCGAGACCGGTCTCCACTTTTTCCAGACCCCGGAGCAGTTCCATGGGGGTGTACTGATATTCGGCTTTCACGACCTGGTTGAGGAAGGAGGGGTTTTCGCCGGCCATGTCGACGGCTTCGGAGAGATAGATGCCGGAGCAGGCGATGATCTCGAGTCCCTCGATGGCTTCGAGGCGGGCAACGGCGGCCGACAGGTTGTGTTCGCGATCGCCGATGTTGGAGCCGAGGAGAAGGTAAATAGTTTCAGCCATGGTCGTGCCTTGTGTCTGATCACGAGTTCGGGCTCGTGAATTTGGTTGTGTCACCCTGATGCCGGGTGACTTCCACTTCAATGTGTCGTACGTGCCCGACGATGGGCGGATGCAGCTTCCGGACTTTCAAAGTTACCCGATAGACGGGAAATTTGTCAAGCAGTATCGCGGTGAGGTGGTGGGCGAGTCCCTCGAGGAGGGCGAAGGCGGTTCCCTCGACCGCTTCTTTGATGCAGGCGTGCACCTGCGAGTAGTCGATGGTATCGGCGAGGCGGTCGGAGTGGCCGGCCTCGGCGAGATCGAGCTCCAGTTCGCAGTCGACCTCGAATACGCGGCCGGTCTCTTTTTCCGCGGCCGTGACGCCGTGGAAGCCATAGAAGGACATGCCGACGAGCCGGATGACGTCTTTCACTTCTCTCCCTTTCGTCCGTAGAGGAGGGAGAGGCGCTGTTTGATGCGGGCGGTGGCGGCGGCGTATTGGGTGGAATCGGCGGTGAGGGACAAGCGCACGAATCCCTGGCCGGTGTCGCCGAAGGAAGTGCCGGGGGCGACCAGAATGCGATAACGCCGATAGAGCAACCGGGCCAGGGTGGTGGCGTGGGCGCGCCGTTGGATGCGGGCCCAGAGGAACGGCACGGCCGGGCCGCCGAGATTTTCCAGGGACAGGAGTTCCAGCAGCTGGGCCGCCTCTGCGGCCGATCGGGCGAACGCCTGGCGCGTCTTGTTCAGTTCTCCCGAGGGGTACTGGCGAATGGCGTGCAGGGCCAGATCGACGAAATACCGCGGGAGTCTGGTGGGCGTGAGATGCGAAACGGCCTCGAGTCCGGCGATGATATCGCGGTTACCGGCGGCAAACCCGAAGGGGAGCGACGGCAGGCCGAACTGGTAGGAAAACGAGTAGAGTTCAATGGAGACGCGCCGACCACCCTCAAGCGAGAGCAGCGAGACGGGGGCACGGCCGGCGACCGCCTGATAGGCGGCATCGTTGACAACGAGGAGGTTTTCCCTGGCGGCGTGGCGAATCAGTTCGGCGAGATCATTGGCGGTCAGATCGACGCCGGTTGGGTTGTGCGGGTTATTCAGAAAGAGCATGCGGGCGACTCGTCCGACGCGGCTGCCGATGCGCTGGAAGTCGGGGACCCATCCGTTCCGCGAGGAGATGGTGTAGGTGACCGGTTCAGCGCCGGCGGCGATGACGGCTCGTCGATACGACGGGATCCCGAGTTCCGGAACGAAGGCGAGGTCACCGTTGTCGAGGTAGCCGAGGGCGAGCAGAAAGAGCGAGTGCGTGATGTTGCCGCCGACACAGATTTCCCTGGTGCTGCTGAGGCGGGCCTGGGCGTGGGTATTGAGCCAGGCGAGCAGCTCTTCCTTGAGCAGGTTGATCTGCTCGTGGGAGGCCGGGCGCAGGGAATCGGCCCGGACGACCAGCTCGGGATCGAAGTCGATCGGCCAGTGGAAGCGGCCGAGGTCGATCAGGTCGGGGCGGGGGATGAGGCGCGGTTTCGGCTCGTGGCTGACGAACGAGAAAATGTCGGGCGGCATCTTGAAGAGCCGATTGGCGCGGTCGATGACGACTTTTTTTACCAGCATGCGGTGACTCCTAGGCCCTGGGCGCTTTCCGCCGGAGTTTCAGGCGCAGCTCGTGCAGGCGGGCGTAATCGTCATCGGGAATCCGGTCGACGTTACCGAGTTGCCGCGCCAGGTGGAGGATGCGGGCGAAGTGTTCGACGGTCTCGTGGCGCAAGAAGGCCTCTTCGAGATCGGCGCCAAGAGACAGAAGCCCATGGCCGCGAAGGAGGAAAGCGTCATGATCCGGCAGAAACGGGGCCAGAGCCGCCGGAACGGCCGGAGTGCCGGGGGGAGCGTATTCCGTGAGCGGCACCGGGCCGACTGTCACGACCACCTCGGGGAGAATGTCAGCGGGGAGTTCCATCCCGGCGACGGCGAAGGAGGTGGCATACGGGGGGTGGGCGTGGACGCAGGCGCCGATATCGGGGCGGGACTGGTATGCCGCCAGGTGCATGGCGCTCTCACTGGAAGCGGAACGGGCCCCCTCAAGTTTGTGGCCGAGGCGGTCAATAATGACCAGGTCCTCGGGGCGCAGGCGGCCTTTGGCGAGCCCGGATGGCGTAATCAAAATACGGCCATCAGGGAGGCGGGCCGAGAGGTTGCCGTCGGCCCCGGCGACCATCTGCCGTTCGGCAAGGCGTCGGCCAATCTCGACGATTTGGTGGCGGTACTCGAGCTCGGTCAGCATAGTCATAAAACCTACGGGCTTTCTGTAGGGAAGTCAATAACTTGCGCGTTTGGCGGGGGCAGGGGAAGGGCTGCCGGTACAGAATGGCAAAAAAAGCTTGAATCATTATCTGGGGCAAGACGTTATAAGGAGAGATCGGGGGGCATTTTGGGGCACTTTTGGACTTGACAAAAGATGTCAAGGATAGTAAACTATAAGGCTAAACCTTTTGGAGGCGTTTCTTGAACGATCAGATGTTTCCTCCCACCAAATCGACCCCCCGGCGTACCCGCAGGGTTACCCTTGTGGCCGTTGCGGTCGTGGGTATCGTCATCGGATTGGTGGTGGCCTCCCGCATGAATCTCCCCGAGCGCACGCTGGCGCAGGCGCCGACGAATATCGGGCAGACGGGGATGTATCCCGTGGTGGAACGCAATGGCGAGCAGGAATCGCCATTCGTCGAGGTAGTTGACCGGGTCAAGGATGCCGTGGTGAACGTCTCGGCGGTGACGGAGGAGGAGCAGTTGCCGTGGTGGTATCACGGCGGCGGGTACGGGACCTCCTCGGGGTCGGGCTTCTTCTTTCGGGACGACGGATATATTCTGACCAACAGCCACGTCGTGCGCGGGGCTCGTCAGGTGACGGTGCGGACCTCGACCGGTTACGATTATGCGGCCAAGGTGGTAGGGGCGGATTCGGCCACCGACCTGGCGGTGTTGAAGGTGGAGCCGCAGGAGAAAGTCACCACGATTCCGTTCGGGGATTCCGAGGGGATCAAGGTGGGGGACTGGGCAATTGCGATCGGGAATCCGTTCCCGCAGCAGGGGCTGGACCGGACGGTGACGGTGGGCGTGATTTCGGCGAAGGGGCGCTCGAACCTTAGGTTCGGCGACGAGACGCCGCTGTTTCAAAATTACATTCAGACGGACGCTTCGATCAATCCGGGCAATTCCGGCGGGCCGCTGTTGAACCTTCGCGGGGAGTGTGTGGGGGTGAATTCGGCGATTTCGAGTCCGACCGGGTCCTCGGTGGGGATCGGGTTTGCCATCCCGATCAATCTGGCGCGGGCGGTGGTTCCGGACCTGATCGCCAGCGGTAAGGTGAGTCGGGGCTGGCTGGGGGTATGGCTGTCGAACGTGAATGAACGACAGGCCAAGAGGCTGGGGTTGAAGTCCGTACAAGGAGTGGTGATCGATTCGGTGTTTGTGGGATCGCCGGCGGAGCGGGCCGGGCTGCATCGCGGTGATGTGGTGATGGCGTTTAACCGCGAGGCGGTCCAGAACGCCAACCAGTTCGCGGTGCTGGTGGCGACGGTCAAGAACGGCATGAGTGTGCCGGTGGATATCCTTCGCGAAGGGGCGGAGATGACGTTGTACGCCACGGTTGCGGATCGGGATGCCTCGCTGGCATCGGCCTCGGTGACGCCGGGGGGGCGGGAGCAGATGGCACTCGACTGGATGGGGATGGAGCTGGTGACCTTTACGCCGGCGATGGCGCGGCAAATCGGCATCGGCCATGTCGACGGGCTGTATGTAAACCGCGTATATAGTGGGTCAGTGGCTGATCGGGCCTCGATCTCGGAGGGGACGATCGTGACCCGGGTGAATGACACCGACGTGTCATCGGTAACGGAAGTGAAGCAGATCGGAGATCGGGTGGCCAATAACACCCGGATTCCGTTAATCGTATTGGAGCCAGACGGTTCGATCGCGCGAAAAGTCCTGCGACCCTGAACCGGTTATGGATAACGCGCCTGGCAGCCGGTTGCCGCAGAGGGGGCCGGGTGTCTGGTGATTGCTTTTTTTTGAAAAGGAGAGAGTGGTAGAACGTGGCTAAACAATCCCTTAAATATCGCGACGAAGATCGTTCGCTCGACCTGTATCTTCGCGAGATCGGGGAAACGCCTCTCATTACGGCCGACGAGGAAGTGCGGCTGGCGCGACGTATCAAGCAGGGCGACAAGAAGGCCCTGGAGAAGTTGACCAAAGCCAATCTGCGCTTCGTCGTATCGGTAGCCAAGCAGTATCAGAATCAGGGTCTGTCCCTGGCCGATCTCATTAACGAAGGCAATATAGGCCTGATTAAAGCGGCCAAACGGTTTGACGAGACCCGGGGATTCAAGTTCATCAGTTACGCGGTGTGGTGGATTCGCCAGGCGATCCTGCAGGCATTGGCCGAGCAGAGTCGTATCGTGCGACTGCCCTTAAACCGGGTCGGGACGCTGCACAAGATCGGCAAGATCTCGAGCCGTCTGGAGCAGGGTTTGGGCCGGGAGCCCTCGCCGGAGGAGATCGCCAAGGAATTGGAGCTTTCCGAAGGAGAAGTGTCGGACACGCTGAAGATTTCCAATTCGCACCTGTCGCTGGATGCGCCGTTTTCGGTCTCGGAAGACAACTCGCTGATCGATATTCTCGAGGACGAGTTTCAGCCGTCGCCGGACGAGGCGCTTCTCACGCAGTCGCTGCGGGTGGAGATCGAGAAGGCGCTGGACACGCTGACGCCGCGCGAGGCCGAGGTGATCAACCTGTATTTCGGGTTGAATCACGAGAAGGCGCTCACGCTGGAGGAGATCGGCGCGCGGTTTTCGCTGACGCGGGAGCGGGTGCGGCAGATCAAGGAAAAAGCGATCCGTCGTCTTCGTCACGCCTCGCGGAGCCGTTCGCTGCGCGCGTACCTGAATTGAAACCGACATTTGAGTTTGCATGAGGCCGTCTCGAAAGAGGCGGTCTTTTTTTGCATGCGTCCGACGGAGAGATCGGCACAAGACTGTTTCAGTCAGAAGCGTGCACGGGTTCCAGCCGCCGGGTCAGGATCTGAACAGCAATGACCAGCGTGTAGGCAACCAGAGGGCTCCAGGCCATTTCGGCCGGATAGTGCAGACGTGATCCCTGGGAGAAACTGAATCCGGCGATGAACGTGAAGTAGGTATAGGCGGAGCCGAGAAGGAGGGCGGCAAAGTACTGCCGACGAAAGATCAGCAGCCCGAGCCCGACAAGGCTGGTGCCGACGATGAGATACCCCAGCCATTTTTCCATGGCGCGATAGACTGGTACGCTGAACCAGCGCATCGAAGGCAGTTGGTAGTGCAGGAAGATGTTGCTGTTGCGGATATTATCATGCAGCGCGAGAAGGTAGGCACGGAGTACCCAGCTGGGATGGTCGCGCAAGATACCGGCGACACGCTGTCGGGCGCGGGCGTAGGATTCGTTCGGCGGGAGGGTGTTGTCGCCATCTTCGATTGACCAGGCAAGCCCGAGCTGTCGAAGCTCGCAGTTGGGGGTGTGGGTAGAGACGGCCAGCGGCATGAGGTAGCAGCGCATGGACATGACGCCGTTGGTACCAAACGTGTAGATACCGAAGACCGACTGGTTGCGCAAGGACCAGGCGCAGACCGCCAGGAACATGAGCAGCACGGTCAGGCCGGCCGTTTTCAAGAGATGAAGTCGGGAGCGAAACGCCGGCGGGCGCGGCATCAAGAGAATGATGGCCACAAAGAGATAGATCCAGGGTTCGCCGACCGATTTCACGCAGGCGCCCCACGCGCCAAGAGTTCCGGCCGCGAGAAACCAGTGGATGCGCGACGATTTGATCCCTTTGACAAAGGCGAGGAGCGCACCAGCATGAATAGTGAAGAAGGGCTGATCGGAGAGAATCTGGCTGCTCAAGGCGATTGACGTAAGTGACAAGGTGCCGATCGTTCCAGCGATCAGGGCGATGGCACGGTTTTCGAACAACTCGCGGGCGAGGAGATAGACCAGTACCGGGGCCAGACTTCCCAACAACAGGTTCAAGATGACCGGTGCGACCAGGTCCGACCCAGTAAGAGTCTCAACCGCGGCCAGGAGGAGCCCGTATCCGGGTCCCACCTTGAGCAAACCGAGTGACGAGTGCCAATCCCCGGAGAGAATATTGTCGGCTATCGACTGGTAGAGATACGCATCGGGGGAATATCGTGCCGTCTTAATGAGGCCGACTTCCCGCACGGCGAGCAAGAAATAGGCCAGGCGGAGCAGGAAGGCAATTCCGCACAAGAACCAAAGGTCAAACGGATGTTGCGGCTTCGAGGTATCCGAACTCATGGTCCTACGTTTCTTCGAGTCTCCCAGCGCAGGCAAGCTAAGGCGTCTCTCGCATGTTGACAAGAGGGGAATGGCTGCCTACTATTAACGCGTTGGAAATTCATGCCGCAATATCAGCGAGCAGACTGAACGTCGCACGAAGATCAAATGACGGACTCTACTAAGCAGATGGACAGCGTGCAAGTGCTCTGTATCCTTCCGGCATACAACGAAGAGGGGAAGATCGGCCGGGTGGTGCATAAGGTGACCGCTACGGGATGTGTGGATCGGATCGTGGTGGTGGATGACTGCTCGACGGATCGGACTTCGGAAGAGGGGCGGGCGGCCGGGGCGACGGTGATTCGTCATGTGAAGAATCAAGGGGTCGGTGCCGGCATTCGGACCGGGTTGCGGTACGGGCGAGAGAACGGGTTCGATATCGCGGTGATCATGTCGGGGGATGACCAGCATGAGCCGAAGGAACTCCCGCCGGTGCTGGCGAAGCTGAACGAGAGCCGGGCGCTGTTCGTGCAGGGTTCGCGACGGCTCAAAGGGGGGCAGACGGTGAATGCGCCGCTGTTTCGGGAGATCACGACGCGTCTGTATTCTCTCATGTTCACGATCCTGACGGGGAAGCGGATTACCGACGGAACGAACGGATTTCGGGCGTTCTACCTGTCGCTGCTCGATGATCCGCGGATCAATCTGGATCAGGAGTGGCTGAACACGTACGAGTTGGAGCCATATCTGCTGTACAAGGCGGTGACCTCGAAGCAGGTTCGGGTTGTGGAGATGCCGATCACGGTCTACTACCACGGATCGGCCAGGCAATACACGAAGATGAAACCATTCCGCGACTGGTGGCGGCTGGCCCGTCCGCTGGTGTTTTTGCGGCTCGGAATACGGAGATGACGCCATGACGGAATTGCAGCTTGAAGGGAAACGGGTTCTGATCACGGGTGGGGCCGGGTTTGTCGGCTCGAATGTCACCGAGCGGGTGGCGCGCGCCGGGGGAAAGGTGACGGTGCTCGATGATCTGTTCACCGGGCGGCTGGAGAATATCGATCCGGGGATACCGTACCGGTTCGTGCAGGGGTCGGTGACCGATGCCGAGTTGGTGACGAAGCTGGTGAAGGAGTCGGATTATATCGCGCACATGGCGGCGCGGAATATCATCATCTCGACCAAGAACCCGCGGGAGGACTACGCGACCAATATCGGCGGGACGCTGAACGTGCTGATGGCGGCGAAGGAGCATGGAATCGAGCGCATCGTCTACACCTCAAGCGCCTCGGTGTACGGCAACCCGCGGATTATCCCGATCAACGAGGATGAGCGGACGATCACGTTTTCACCGTACTCGGTGTCGAAACTGGCCGGGGAGAATTACTGCTTCGCGTTTTACGAGTCCTATGGTGTGCCGGTGACGGCGGTGCGGTATTCCAACGTGTATGGACCGAAGCAGGATCCGGCTAATCCGTACTGCGGCGTGATCGCCAAGTTCATGGATACGATCGCCCAGGGGAAGCGCCCGCAGATTCACGGGGACGGCCAGCAGACGCGGGATTTCACGTATGTCGACGATGCGGTGGATGCGACGCTGGTGGCGATGATGTCACTCAAGTCCGAGGGGATGGTGTTCAATCTGGGAACCGGCACGGAGACACGAATCGCCGAGCTGGTGGCGATGCTGACGCGTCTGATGGGAAGCAGTGTGGTGGCCGAGCATATCGACCGAAGGGATATCGATAACATTCGTCGCCGGGTACTGAGTATCGAACTGATCCGGACGCGCCTTCGCTGGCAGCCGCAGGTGGGGCTGGAGGAAGGGCTGCGGCGGACGATCGAGTGGTTTCGGGCTCGTCAGCGGTAAGCTGATACCGCTCGTTTATTTGCCGGTCAGGTGGGGGAGCAGGGAGGGATACTTCTCGGATACCAGACTATCAGTTTCTGCCGTGCGAGGCGGTGCCGCCAATTCATACATGCCGCGCTCATGTCGCTTGACAAAAGCGGTCGGCGCGGCGCCGATATCGGCGGCGAATTTGATGGAATCCGGTCGAGCCGACTGGTTGAAGTCGGTTTCGTAAAGGACGAGAAGCGATTTGCCGGCGACGAGGGGGAGATACACGTAATCAACTGAGTTATAACGATTGTATTTCAGCGCGTACGCCAGAAGATCCGGTTCGGTGACGCGGGCCAGCTGCTTCAGGAATGCCTTGCGCTGGGCGAATCGGCCCCCGGTGTGGGCCGTCATGTTGTTATGGGGGATGAACTGGTAGAACGGGCGGTAGCAGGCGGAAATGTAGTCGTTGGTCAAAAAGACCGTGCCGCGGGTAGTGACGGCATCGAAAACGGCAAGGTCGCCGGACGGCACACGTTGGGTGACGGCGTTTCGATACTTCTCGTTGTCGGCCAATTCCGTGTGTTCGTTGGCGGTGATGACGGCGGCGAGCAAACCGAGGCCGACGAGACCGCGCCGGAGGTTGGGGGAGGAAGTGGTCTTGTCCCATAGCTCCATGACACCCAAGGCGAGGGGTGCGGCGGCGAAAACATGCACCATCTCGAGTACCTTGCGGCTTTGGACAGATTTCGAGAAGAAGTTGTAGACGCGGTCGGCCTGGATGGTGAGCAGTCCGCCCAAATAGAAGAAGGGGAGCCGTCCGCGGCCGAGCTGCGGTCCCAGATAAAACGCGAAGAAGATTCCGGCGAAGATCCACAGGGATTCGAACGAGACGGTCGTCCAGTCACGGGTGAGGTCGGCGTGGCGGATTCCCCACCAGAGGTGTTGGGCGGATTGGGCGCCGTACCGGAGCAGGCTGAGTAGCAGAGGCAGCCAGAAGACCGAAGTGAGCACCAGGACGCCGGTCATGAGCGTGAGTTTGTGGCGTATATCGAGCCAAAGAGCGGACCACGAGCGAGCGGCGAGATAGCGGAAGATAAGTGTGGCGGGGATGGCCATGAACGCCATGATGAACCAGTAGTAGTAGATGAGCGCCAGGGCGGCGCCGATGAGGGCACCACAGAGGTACTGCGGCCAGCGGAAGGAAACCGGTTCCGTATAGGCGCCGTGACCTCCCTCGAAATGGTAGAGCCACCAGGGGAGGAAGAGCCCGGCGGTGATCAACTCGTAATAGATCCAGTCCATGTAACGGAAAGCAAGAAAGAGGGTGGCGATGACCACAGCCGCGGCCGAGGCCGGCTTGACCAGCTTGCGCCACGAGAAATACAGCAGCCACGGATAGACGAGAAAGATCAGCAGGTAGCCGTACTTGATAGTCTGATATGCCTCAAGGTCGAGCAGCTTGGCGTAGAGCGCCATCAGCCAGAACCACCCCGGAGGATAGAAGCTGGGGAGGTCTTTCAGATACCAATCCTGGAATGGGCTGTTGTAGGCCATCATCTTGCAGATTTCGGCGAGGCGGTTGCCGTTGTCTCCCCAGTGGCCATTCATGCCGTACTGCGTTCCTTTGAAGAGGAGGCCGTAGAGGATGACAAAGTAGGCGCTGACGAAGAAGATTGACCAGGTGGGGGCATCGGGGGAATGACGGCGGAAGTACAGTACGAGTGCGGCGATGAGAATCCAGCCGATGGACCAGAATTTGGCGCGCATGAGATCGATGACGTGCGAACTGCTCAGGAAGGGGTAGTGAGAGGCGTAGCGGTACAGGATCATCCCGACGATGGCGAGCAGAATGCTCAGGGCCGGGAAGAGAACCTGCGGGCGTGTCAGTTGTTCCGAGAGTCTGGTCTGCTTCATAGGCTCGGTCATGGTTCGTAAACGAATCCGATGCGGCAAGCTACTGCGTCGGGGGGTTGTTGACAACAAGGATATCGGTCAGAAAGCGTGGTTGAGGTCCTGTTCGAATTTTTCGGCCATTTCCGAGAAGTAGATATCACCGGTGATCGAGTAGAGGGAGCGGAGTTGAGAACAATGGAAGCGGTGGTAGCCCTCGGTGGCGACGATGCGATGGCCAAGGCAGTAGTAACTGAAGTGACCGGGTCGGCGGAAGTCGGGGAGGTAGGCTTTCAAGGTGGTCAGGCTCATTTCGTACACGGCGAGAGCGGTGGAGTCAGCCGTGACACGGTAGTAATCATAGACGCCGAAAAGGGCGGCGATGAAGCCGTTCAGGGTCATGTCCATGCCCTCAGGGAGTGGGTATTCCTCGATCCAGAAATAGCGATCGCAGTCGAGTTCGACAACCCAAGGGGAGTCGGGATTTCGTAAACCCAGCAGCGAGTTGAAGACGGAGTCAGCGGCATGGAGCCAGGCGGAATCGCCGGTGACTTCATACAGGCGGGTGAGGACTTCGAGAAATTCCCCCTGGGCCATTCCGGAGTACCACGGCGCGGGCAGTGAGTAACCGGGATTGGCATGAACGCAGTAGGAAAACCAATAGGGAGCAAACAGGGCGGAGTCGGTTCGGACGGATTCCTGGAGCAGCCGACGGGCGGACTTTTGGGCGCGCCTCAGAAACGTCGAATCATGCGTCGAAGAGAAGGCGGCAATGAAGCCCAGCATGCGGTGACAGAGATTGACCGGATGGTAGTAGGTGGCGCCGTCGTAGAGGTACATTTCGACACTGTCGGCATCGAAGGGAGGAAGGTACTGCCGCGAAGCGGCCAGATTGAAGTTCATATTGGGGAGAAGATGGAACGGGAGTTCGACGAACCCCTGGGGCTCTCGCGCGGCCACAGACAAATCCTGGGTACCGGGGAGGACGACATGGATGGGGGTGACGGATTGGTCGGATTCGCAGCCAAAAAGGAGAAGGGCGAGAAGGATAACGGCTATACGGTACACGTGCCTTGCAGCGAACATCGGCCAGTCTCCCAGGGTTGGGGCCTGACGGTCAGGCAGGACCGGACCAGACCTCTGGCTTTCAGGATACGGGTGAATGGCGGGGTGGTCAAGTCGGGAAGTAAGGGACTGATGAGAGGTACGAAATTGGGCTTGATTTTGGTTGGGCCGGGCATATATTCCGCCTGCCAGTCGGGTCTCGGGTGAGTCGAGGCCGGCCGGCGGACATACTGCCGAAGTGGTGAAATTGGTAGACGCGCTGCGTTCAGGGCGCAGTTCCTGCAAGGGAGTGGGGGTTCGAGTCCCCCCTTCGGCAATTCATTTATGGTTCGTATCCGCTTGTTCCGCAATAAGTTACATTGTCGAATAACGTGGATGATGCGATGCTATGTTGCCGAGTTTTCACTTGTGACGGGTCCTGACTGAATAGACAAGAAACTATGCACACCGTCGGGGGTTCGATTCCCTCCACCTCCAATTCCTTGTCTCCCTTTAAGTTACCGTGGCACAAGGGGTAGGGTGAATCACCTATTCCCCCGTCCCCTTATGTCCCACAACGAATTATCAACGACTTACGAGTGCGATGGTCACGATTTGGTCACACGCGATTCGTAATTGTCGAGTCCACAGTATACGTTTAGCATCTCCGGTCTAAGTGGCCAATCGAAGATGATGCTATATGACAAATAGACCGAGTTCGAGTCTCGCCCGGCCCGCCATTATACTGTTGTCTATCAATAAGTTACGAACGAACAAATCCAATATCACTCTCACCAAACTCTAAGTCATTTCGGCCTAGAGAATCCACCGGCGCTTGATGTTCCAGAGACTTACTGCAAACAGCCCTATGCAGAATGCTGTGAGCAGTGACAAATCAAGGGATAACGGCATGGTATGCCCGCCATGCACGGCCCCGTGTAACACATCAGCACCATAAGTCAGGGGCAAGGCATAAGACAGCGGCTTAAGGAAGACCGGAAGCTTTTCGATTGGAAAGAAAAGCCCGCACAGAAAGATCATGGGGAAGCGGAAAAAATTTGAAAAGGTTTGAGCTTCGAACACCTCACTGACAGACACGGCGATGAAGAGACCCAGAAAGGTCGAGGCAATAGAAATCAAGACCACGGCAGGGATAAACTCCACCCACACCAGTGGAGACAAGTCCATAAGGAATGCAGCCATGATGATCGGCACGAAGGCGTTGGCTACTCCGAAGAGAACAGCTCCACTTGTTTTGGCCAGCATGAGCAGCTCAAAAGGAATCGGGGCAAGAAGTAATCGTTCAAAGGAGCGGTTCTTCTTCTCAAATGTGACCGTTACCGAGAGCATCGAGGTTGTGCCAAACAGGATGGAGATGGCCACGACGCCGGGAAGCAGGGTGGCAATGCTGCCAAGTTCAGCACCGGATTTGACGAAGAACATTCCTGTCCAGGCCAATGGAAAGATCAGCCCCCAGCTGATATTGGGCGGCTTCAAGTAGTATGTCCGCATGTCCTTGAGCAGGATATTCCAGAACGCAATCGCGTACCGAGAGGTGGTCACTTTGCCTCCGGAAGAAAAAGCACGGCGTCCGAGCCCAGTGACAACGAATCCACATGACCGGAGTGTCTCTTGTCATCGCTAACCAGGTGGATATGTGTCCATTGATCATGGTGCGTGAAGACACCTGCATGGTGCTTTGAAAAGACGCCCAGAAGCGTAAGCGGCTGAGACTCCAGTGTGAAGAATCGCATGAGCTCATGGTGAGGACCAGATATCAGATAGCCCGGTTCCTGGTTGCTGATGACATGAAAGTCGATCTCGGACTGTGACGAAACCACCTTGAAGGGGAACACATTCGGTGCGCCCGACATGCCTATACTATCGGCAATCACCGCGAGCCATTGCTCTAATTGGAGGATTGTCCGGATTGAATCAGGTATGCTCTTTTCCTGCCAGCGGTCTACAATTCCGTACACAAGAAAAGGAGCTTCAATATCAGTTTCGTGGCTGATGACAACTGTATCGCTGATTACTCGGGCGACGAAAGGTTTACCATCGATAACGGTTATCTCACCCCGTAATCCGGCCAATGGGCCGATTGCCCAGAAGCCAATAGAATCAATGATGTCTGAGAGGTTGACTGTTGGTGAAGCATCGCCCTGACGATGCACAATTGACAGACGGCCCTGATGTTGGACCCATTCACCAACCGTGGAACTCTGCTGACTCGTATCAGTAACGGGCGTGTCCTGCGCTCCCGCGTGCTGTGTCAGGGCCAAAATGAATATTGCAGAATATGCTATTATCAGCAGTTTCATTACTTCTTGTCCTCCATTCGAGTGGCTTCAAGCCCGGTGACACTGACAAATACTTCCTCAAGAGATGGCCGTATTCGGCGGGCCTCCAACACTTCAGTTCCGTTATCTTCAAGAAAGCGGATGAGTGGACCGACTCCGATTGTTTGGACTGATTCCACACGGATCATTCCGTTTCTGCTGAGAGTGAAGTGGAGTTCCGGAAACGACGATGAGAGCTTGCTTTGAATATCATGTATTGAGTTCGTACACGCTAACTGGACAACATATCTGGATCTGATCGGCTGGACAAGATTCTCAACCGTATCGATCCGGATAATCCGCCCCGAAACGATGAAAGCAATGCGATCACAGAGCCGCTCTGCTTCTTCGATGTAATGCGTAGTCAGGAAAATGGTCGTCCCACCCCGGTGAAGATCGTCGACCAACTGTCGCAGTTGTCGGGCACTGGCTACATCGATACCGGTAGTCGGTTCATCTAAGAAGAGAATTGGCGGTTTGTGTATGATACCGGCAGCGATCGTCAGCTTGCGCTTCATGCCTTTTGAGTAGCCGCCAAATTTGCGATTCGATGCCTCAGTCAGGCCGAACATATCCAGAAGTTCATGAGCACGAGGCTCTCGTTCTTTCTTTTTGATTCCATAAAGCGAGGCACAGAAGCAGAGGTTGTCGAAGCCGGTGAGTTCGGGATACAGGTTGCTTTCGTCAGGTACGACGCCTATAAGATGCTGGGCGGCCCGGGGATTCTGGGTGCAGTCGATACCGCTGATCCCGATCGACCCGGAATCCGGCCGAGCCAAGCCGGTGAGCATGTTGATGGTTGTCGTCTTACCTGCACCATTTGGCCCGAGAAAGCCGAAAAGCTCGCCGCGATATATACTAAAGGCAATCGAATTGACCGCCGTGACGTCGTCGAAGTGTTTAGTCAGGTTAGCGACTTCGATGATGAAAGTCGGATGTATCATCTTTCCACCCACCCAGCACCGCTCGCTGATATGGTGGACATTCTCTCAAGAAGAAGTCCCAGGAATCCAGCTTCCGGAATGATACCCGCTGTCGCATCGGGCTGCGCTGGGGGCTTCTGATCTGGTCGCCAGAATAACGCACTCGCGGCCCGAGTAAGCTCGAAACCGGATGTTTTGACTAGTCTCAGTATCTCATCAGTAGTGCGAAAATGAGCCAGGGAGTAGATTGAATGTCCATCACGGGCTTTGCCGATGTACTCTCTGCCCCACGAACTGTCGGCGGGGATGATGCCAAGTACCAGCTTTCCAGATAAATGAAGAATTCTTCGGCATTCCTTCAATGCTCTTTCGGCATCAACTACGAAGCAGAGCGTGAACGCCATCAGAATGCCATCAAAGGTGTTGTCAGGAAACGGGAGGCTCTCGGCAGATCCCGGTGTGACTTGGATACCACGCCCTTTCGCGACCAAAAGCATCGGCGTGGACCGGTCAAGCCCTTCCTGAATGCCGAGCGCGGAGGCGAAACGTCCGGTTCCAACGCCTACCTCAATCCATCGCCCCTCAAATTGGGGGCATACTGACCGGAGACACCTGAGCTCGGTTTCGAAGATGGCTCTGCCTTCCGGTGAGTCAAACCACTGATCATATTCCTCGGCGATGGAATCGAATGAGGACATCAAGCCAGGCTCCCCGCCACGAACGTCCCTGGGTTTGGCGAGTGACTCATCAGAACGTTAATATCTTGTCCGCTTCGACTGTCCATTTCGCCAACTGTTCCATATTACTGATCTCCACTCCATCAATGAGCGGTAGCTTGTTGACTCCTCGCGCTTCCGAGCAGCCTCCGCAGGCTTTCACCTGGCCACCGCTTTTGATGACTGCTTTGAGCATCCGCTCAATATTGTAGTAGCCGTTCGGTGTTGTCTGTCCGGGCAAGGCGCAGGCTATAGAATCAGCCATAAGAAATACATAGACCTCGTTGTGGCCGGGTTGCTTCTGGATAGCCATTGCCATGCGAAGGGCGTTATACGCTTTCTCCGTCCCGTACGGCGCGTCGTTAATAATGAAGAGAACCTTCATGGACTTCCTCCGTTTGAGTCAGAACTCTATTTCTTTGATTCCAGGAGGGCACTTGCCACCTTGGACCAACTGGCCAGCGTTTTCTCGTTAATGCGATAGTGAACGTAATAGCCTCGCTTGTCCGCGATAACGACATCCGCATCGCGCAAGACTCGCAGGTGTTGGGACACCCCTGCAGGAGTTATTTTCAAAGCGTTGGCGAGTGCATTGACGCAGAGGGCTCGGCTCTTCAACAAATCAAGCATCCGGACGCGTGTTTCAACGGACAACACCTTGAAGATTCGGGCCTGGATCTCCGGGTCAGTCACCGCAACTCCTTTGATTAAGTATCATCGCAGATACTTTACGCCTATTTTTACCAGAGGTCAATGGGAATTAGTCGGTTTCGGGTCCGCGGCCGGCTGCTAAACCGTCAGGCACACCCAGAAATGATACACTAAGCTATTACTTTCCAACGCTTTCCATCAATCTGAGCGTAGTGTAACCGGACTGGAAACTGGAACGTCACAGAAGTTTGGGGAGAGTGAGGTTGGGGCCGCCATTGTAAGTGATTGCTTGACAGTTAATTATTTCGTCACCCTAGCGATGACCGCAGTCTCCACGGAAATTATCCAAGCCTGCAAAACAGGCAATTGCGGCAATCTGATGTAGCAGTCGGTCTGCATCAATGTTTGAAGGCTCCGTCCATTTTGCCTTGACGAACCATTTCCCGACAATAAGCGTAGAGAGCGTCATAGACGAGCCATTCGGCGGAATTGATTTCATGATCGTCCTTGAATCCGAGGTGCCGGAATCCCTCGGCGATAGCGTTGAGACCGGGCCCTTCAGGCTGCTCCCAGAGAGTGTTGTCGGTGTCGGCGCCGTTGACGATTTTCCCAAGTAGCACCAACGCTGGGTTATTCCCCAGTTCAAATTTCTTCAGTATCGCCTCGAATGAACACTCCTTGCCATGGTGTCCGAGCTCTACGCCAGGCACATCATATGGAGTGGCATCCCGTTTTTTTGCTTCAGCCATTACTTGGTCTGCGGGCACAAAGATGAAATCCGCATCTTTGTCAACGAATTTCCTTAGTAGCCATGGGCAGGCGACGCGGTCGACTTTCACTTTAGAACGGGTTATCCACTTCATATACACCATCTCCTTGCTTGAAATCGATGTGTAATATAGCATAATTCGTGAGACATTTTCTCGGTTATTTCAATATGCTTCTGAGTGCTTCGTAGTCGAATTCCTTAACCAGAAAATGGTCCAGTCCACGGGGTGAAGTCAAGGCTGACTTATATTTCGCTGCGGATGGTACGTTCAGTGGATCAATTGCACTGACATACTCTGTCTCCACGGAATGCGGATTAATTAGGACGCCCCCGCTCACCGGTACAGTCCACGGCGATCTGGGGAATATAACCGGAAACTGGACCAAGATGAGTGATTCGGTTCGCATGTCACTGACTCTGTATTGTCCCGTACCTTGTAGTGAACCATGTAATTCGTCTCACATCAGTTCGAATGGAGTGGGACCCTTTCGGTTCGGTCTTACCGACAGCACCGGTTCAATGTGGGCACCATTGGCTGGCTCGTATGCTCGTGTTTGCTTTGGCATAGTACCCTACATTACCGGGTGCCGATTCTATCGGGATGGGACGTTTGCACCTATTGGATACAAGCATGAGTCGGAAATTGACACTCACGAATAGCGATAAAGTTAATTCACTTAGAATTCCTTCCCTTCACCGCTCTTCTCGATGGTCTTACCATCACGAATGTAGTAGATGCGCTTGAAAGTCGGGATGATCTTTTCGTCGTGGGTGACAACAATTATCGCAGTCTCATACTGACGTGCCATTTGATTGAGAATACCAATCACAGCCAGCGCTCTCTCGCTGTCGAGTGGCGCAGTGGGCTCGTCGGCGAGGATCACCGGTGGACGGTTGACCAACGCCCGTGCGATCGACACACGCTGCTGCTCACCGCCAGAAAGCTGCGACGGCATTGCTTTGGCGCGATGAACGACATCTAGCGCTTCCAGTAATTCGAGCGCTAGCTGGCGAGATTCGCCGTTTGGTCGCCCAGCCAGCATGGGCAGTAACGCGACGTTATCGGTGACGTCGAGAAACGGGATTAGGTACGGAGCCTGGAACACGAAACCAATCTTGTCGCGGCGCAGGATGCGCAGATCGGGGATCTTCCAACCGTCTTGATAGATCACCTGATCGCCCAAAGTCATTCGCCCGGCGGTTGGCTCGATCACAGCGCCAAGACATTTGAGCAATGTGCTCTTGCCGGAGCCCGATGGGCCGATCAGCCCTACGACCTCGCCTGGGGCGACCTGCATGTCTACCCCCTTGAGCGCATCGACGGCGGTGTCGCCTTCGCCGTAGCGCTTGCGTAATCCTTCGATCTGTATTCCGGTTTTGTGCATGTCAACCACCGATCGCCTCCGCCGGGTCAACCCTGAGTGCGGCGCGGATTGCCAGTAGGCTTGCCAGCACGCACATCACGACCACGCCGAAGAATCCGAATGCCGCATCTTTTGGTTCGAGCAGAACATACTTCGGAAAGATTGGTGCCCAGATTGTGGCGGCGATTTTTCCCACCACGAATCCAATCAATCCAAGACCGACCGCTTGCTGCATAATCATGCCTGCGATAGTGCGGTTCTTGGTGCCGATCAGTTTGAGTACCGCGATCTCGCGGATTTTCCCCAGAGTGAGCGTGTAGATAATAAACGCTACGATCGCTGCGCTGACGATGGCAAGAATCACAAGAAACATGCCAATCTGTTTCGCAGAGGTGGCGATCAACTTTTGTAGGAGGATAATCTCCATTTGTGCGCGGGTGTAGACCTGCAACTGTTTCCAGCGGCGGATTGGTGCGGCGACCTCTTCGGGTGTGAATCCGGGTTTGATTTGTACCAGCACGGCATTGACGTAGGGATTAGTGCTTTGCGACGCAATCACTGCATCGAGCAGACCCGGCACTCCGGGGCGGTTGATCGCCGCACTGGCGGAAGTACGGCGGCGTTGCTGAACAATGGCGTCGTTGTCCTTCAGAAACTGTGCTTCCTGCGCGTCTTTCAGCGGGATGAAGACCATCGGGTCGCCACTGGAGGACACCATTCGCCTCGTCAGTCCGACCACGGTATAGTAGTTGCGGCGAATCTGTATCCTTTCACCAAGCTTGAATCCGGTTGCCAAATCGGCGACGGCTTCATAGTGTGTTCGTGTAATCTGACGCCCGGCGACAAGATAGCTGCACTGTCCCGGTTCCCCCGGCCCGCTGGAGACGACCCCGACCACCATCGCCCGAACATCCTGCTCCCCCCGACGCACCTGTGTCGTCAAATAGGTAACGTTGGCGGCGCGGGAGACACCAGGCATAGCGAGGATGCCCCGATAAAGATCGTCATACAGACTGGACGACTCGGCATAAGGTCCAAGAGTGTGCTTTTGCACCACCCACAAATCCGCGCGGCTGTTGTCGAGGAGAGCCTTGGCGTCGTCTACCATACCTCGGTAAACTCCGGCCATGGTCAAGGTCACGCCGATCAACAGTCCCAGTCCCACACCGGTGAAGACAAACTTGCCCCACGAGTGGAGTATGTCGCGTCCCGCCAGGCTGATCATTGTGACACACCCGGCAGGTGCCCAACGATCTTGATGCGGCTCTGGGCTCTAAGCTCTCGCTGGCTATAGACCACTACCAGCTCACCCGCCTTAAGTCCTTCGAGAATCTGCACCTGACCGTCGAGATCGCTCGCACCCATTTTGACTTCTGCAAATCGCAGATCACCATCATCGATCAGCCAGACTCCCAGTCGCCCATCTACTCTCTGCAAACTGGCGTTCGGCACCGTTGGCGAGGTCGGAAGCGCGGTCAGTGCCACAGTCACTTCCGCCAACTCGCCGAGGGGCGGCAAGGGTTCCGGCGCCAAATCGAACACAACTTTGGAGAGAATTTCCTCGGTCACGGCATCGGCCAGCGGTTCCACACGCAGCACCCGCCCGTTGATGTCGCGCTTGGATTGTGAACGCAGCACGATGCGCGCTCGCTGCCCTGAGTGCAGCCCGGCGGAACCAAGTTGATCGAAGCGCACGTTGATCCAAAGACTGTTCGGGTCGATTATCTCTACTACCGCCTGACCGGCAATTACCGTAGTGCCTGGATCAGCGTTGCGTGATGCTACCAGACCATCCACAGGAGCAACCAACTTCAGGTTGGCTCGTTGCCGGAGGAGACCGTCGCGATCCGATCTGTTCCTTTCCACGTCCTGACGTGCCGCATCCAGATTGGCGCGCGCGAGGGCATGGTTTGCTTCGGCGACCTGGTACTCCAGCCGCCTGCCCTCGATTTCCTCTTCACTTAGGCCGCCCGATTGAAACAACTGCTCATATCGATTCGACAGCGTCGCGGCATTTTCCCTTCGTGCTGACACCTCCATGACCTGCGCCTCGAACGCCAAGACTGCCGCTTCTGCTCGTCGAAGCGCAGCTTCCTGTGAGACGACGCGGTCGTCGAGATCCACCGGCTCCATTTCACCTAATACCTGGCCTACCTGTACTCTGTCGCCCACTTGAACGTCCACACGTTTGACGCGTCCGGCGATTGTGGGACCGATCTTGTAAGTATACTGCGCCTCGACTGTACCGATTCCAAAAAGCGCGGGCGTGATAGAACTATCTTTGACGACAGCCACAGTCACTAGCACCGGAGCCAATGGCCCCGAGCGCAAAACCACATATATAAAAAGCGCGAGCAAGGGCACTAATACCCCGACGAGCGCCAAAGTGCGACCCTTAATTGGCAGACGTTTCAATTTGCTCTCCTTAGGGCGCGGCGACAGAAAGCGAATGCTTCCGGTGCGCCCCTGCGAATTCGCTTCACATCTCCAGCCAGTAACGATTGGATGATCAGACCTTGAATTGCTCCAATTGACATTCTGTCCGCAGCCGTTGTATTGACTTTCAAGTCGATTTCTCCTTGCGATCTTCCTTCTTCGATTATTGCGCGTAGACGTTCATTATAACGATTGATTAGAGTCTGCACCAGTTGCTTGGCGCCGTGTCGCCACTGCGTTGGAGTTCGCAACGGAGAATTCGCGGAATTCCTGGGTGTTTGGCGATGAAATTGAAGTAGGTTAAAAATATCGCCTCCATCGCCACAGTAGAGTAGCTCCGGCCATAACTTCCCGCCTGCGATCGATCATGAGTTTAAATTACCGGCATGCCTCAGCAGGTCAATCGACCTATGGATTGAAATGGGAGTTAATCCTCAGGCTACCGTGAAGTTGTAGGTTTTAGAAGGCATGGCCAGCTGATTTTCTGACGATTCCCGTCATTAGGATGAGGGTGAGGGCTCAATTCGGAAGTGAAGAATAAAAGGAACTCCACGATACGGTCGCAATGGCCTGTAAGTCTTACTGCCACAACGAGCATTGTGGGCACACCCATCTCCAACATGTAAATAATGATTAATCAACGGTTTACAGATGGGACGGGGGCATCGTACCCCCAGTTCCACTTTGTTAGCTCACCGTAACCAAACGACTTGTGAGACAAGCAAGAGACTATATCGGTCGCAGTACTTTTCACGCCAACAGCTGTAATTCGATTTCCGTCAGCAGCCTTTGATTTGTTTTTTCACATCCTCCATGCTCAGTTAGTATGGTTCGTTGCCCGCAATTCCGTCGCCAGTTCTTTGATTTCCGCCAGGTCGCGCACCATTTCGCTCCATCCATACCAGAGCGAATAATCGGGATTGGCGTGGAACGCTCCTTGGAACGTGCGCATGCGATGTGTCAGGTGCATTTCAAAGAGCCGCTGTTCGATAACAGTTGGCGCATCGTGGAACGTCAGCAGATCAGGAAATGGAGCCGCATAGCTTGCCGGCTTCGCGAGGATGCCGTCGGCATATAGTCCAGCAATGATTCTGATCCCTTCCGCCAGCAGATGGTCCGCCGCCTTGATCATGTCATCACCCTTGGCAATTTCTGCCTTCGCAAAGTTATCCGAGTGACACTGGCCGCAGACGCTCAGCAGTTTGTTTCGCTCGCGATCAAAACTCTCTTGATCAAGTCGGGCCACGTCGGCAGCTTTGACCACATCAAGGCGTCCAGTCGGCTGACCGTTGAGATCTAGAACGCCCAGCGCCTGAAGGATCGTGATCTGATCAGCTTTCCACTCCGGGTCGTCAGGAAGCGGCAATCTTACCGCCAGAAATCCCCACGGCGCGCGGACTTCATGATTACCCTCGGGCATGTGGCACGTCTGGCACGTTGGGGCAGGGGTGCTTTCTGGCAGAACGCCCGCTTGCTTCAGCAAATGGCGCACACCGTGTTTTGATGACGAGTACATTTCCCATTGCGGGTGATCAAAACCCATGTGGCACGTCTGGCAGGCTTGCGGCTGCCTGGCTTCCTTGACTGAAAAAGTGTGCCGGGTATGACACGCGTCGCAGGAAGCATGACCAAACGTAGAACCCTCGGCTTTCAATTTCTGCACGTCGGCGTCATTCTTGAGTCCAAGCTTGTGACAACCACCGCAGCCCTTCATACCCTGGGTCAAGGCCATCGGCAGTGCATGTGTGGTCGGCATAGCGTTCATAGACGCCCAGGCAAGGGAGTGTTTACCCTTGCTAAACTGAGTCACCTGTGTCTCGTGGCATTGGTTACAGGTTTGCGCGGTCGGAGTGAGCGCCTTGCCAAAGTCCTCAGAAGTTTGGTGTGCGGCGCCATGGCAGGCGTCACAACCAATGTCGTTCTGCTTGTGCAGGCTGAGTTCCCAGTCTGTCACAATCAACGGTGTTGTCTTGGCATGACAATCCACGCATGGATCGGCATACAGCTGGGTGCCGGCCAGCAGCAGAGCGATAGTTACAGTCACAAACAATCTCATCTGATTCCTCCTGCGGTTTCCCGAAGCCGGGAGCATCGATTTTCTCATTGCAATCAGTCCCTCCGGCAGCACGCCCGGGTAAGACTGTCAAGCAAGGGTGTAGAATTGTGATAATTTTCACATAGTGCCTCAATAGGGTACGCTGCACACTCGCGACCGTCAACTACAATCCTGAGCGAATTTTTCCTTTCTCTCTATGTCACTTCGTGCGGAGCGATAAACAGGGTCTAAGTAAGCATTTTGGGCGCATTGGCGCTTGACCTAGGTCAAGCCGCGCGATAGAAATTTGTTGTATCTTCTCGGCAAGTGCATTGTCGGACCATTGGAAGCCCTTAGGTTCCGGCACTGGAATGATGACTGTAGAAAGGCAGACGATGAGCGAACTAATAGACAACGCCAAGGCCCGTAGGGCAGTACTTAAGCACCTAATCCTGCAGTTACACAACGGGACTGCGCCACACGATGTAAAGCCGCAACTGCTGAGCCTTCTCGGCCGGGTGCCGTATCATGAGGTTGTGGAGGTGGAACAGGAATTAATCGCGGACGGCATGCCGACCGAGGACATTTTGCGGATGTGCGATCTACACTCTGCGGCCCTGCGCGGTGCGGTCGAGCCGGGCACGAGCGCAGATATCCCACAGGGACATCCGGTCCACACCTTCAAAAGGGAAAATGAAGCTCTCGCGGGCGAACTAGCACTGACAGAAAAGCTGTTTGCTGAAATTGACGCCATGCCCGACGAGGCGAACGCAACCGAACCGCTTGGCCAGTTACGGCTTCGTTTTAGCCGCCTCGCCGATGTGGGCAAACATTACAGCCGCAAAGAAAATCTGATCTTCCCATACCTGGAGAAGAAAGGGATCACTGGTCCACCAACCGTCATGTGGGGCAAAGACGACGAGGCCCGGGCGGCGATCAAAGCGGCTATCGAGGCGCTTAACTACACCGGTCAGGTGTCGGCTGGGGATGCCAAGGGTGTAGTCGATCTGCTGTTGCGACCGGCGACTGATGCCATCAAAGAGATGATCTTCAAAGAAGAAGAGATATTCCTTCCGATGTGTCTTGAAAAACTGTCCGAGGAAGAGTGGTTTGTGGTTTACCAGCAGAGTCCAGGAATTGGCTTCTGTATTTATGATCCGGTGGACGTGTGGCGGCCCGCTTTCGTGCCGGAAGCGGTAAAACCGGAATCCAGTGACGAACGCGTTCAATTTGCCAGCGGAAGCTTAAGTCAGACTGAGATGGAGGTCATTCTCAATACCATCCCCTTCGACTTGACCTTTGTCGGCGCCGACGACACGGTCAAGTATTTCACTCAGGGCAGTGAGCGGATATTCGAGCGCAACCGGGCGATCATCGGTCGCCAGGTGCAGATGTGCCACCCGCCAAGCAGTGTGCACATGGTTCAGAAAATTCTCGACGATTTTCGGTCCGGCCGGGCGGACCGCGCGCCCTTCTGGATTCAACTTCACGGTAAGTTCATTCACATTGAATACTTCGCTGTGCGTGATGAAAACGGAACATACCTGGGGACACTTGAGGTAAGCCAGGACTTAACGTCGAAACGCAATCTCTCGGGTGAGAAGCGACTCCTGTCCTACGAGTAAATGCGATGACAGACAAGAACAAATTGCTCATAACACCTAATACCCGTGTCGGAGATCTGCTCGACGCGTATCCGGAACTTGAGACCATCCTTATCGAAATTGCGCCGCCCTTCAAGAAGTTGCGGAACCCAATCTTGCGCCGTACGGTCGCCAGAGTCACCAGCCTGAGCCAGGCGGCTCGCGTGGGAGGCGTTTCGGTGGTCGAGATGGTCAGGACGTTGCGCCGGGCGGTTGGCCAACCGGAATTTGTCGAAGATGTTGCCACGGCCAGTCAGTACCCAATCGAACCTCCGGAATGGATGCAGAAGGAGCGAGTTGTCAAGGTGCTTGATGTTCGCCCCATGATTGAGGCCGGCGAACAACCCATTGGGGCAGTGCTCCAGGAAATTGCAGCGTTGAAACCGTCGCAAGTTTTGGAAGTGATAGCCCCTTTTGAGCCAGCGCCGCTAATCGATAAAGCCATCCAACGAGGAGTTCGCGTGTGGGTGAAAACTGACTCGGGGAAGCAAGTGCACACGTACTTTGCTCCCCCGGCCTAGTCATTCCCGGACTATCGTTCGAGAACGACCGCTCTTGACGGGCTCATCCGCCTGCTGGCAGCTGCAATCTGAGCAGGTGGGCGGAATTTGATCGACTGGGACATGCTGCTTGGACAGACGGCGCAGTTGTCGCTCCCATTTGATCTTGGCTGGATCGTCGCTTCCGGCACGCAGGCGAACCCGATTCATCCGTCGGAGTGATCGTTCGGCCTGTGGGAAAAAGATGTGATCTTCATCGCAAATATGAATGGTCAATAGGGTATGATAGGCGGTAGCGCTACTCACAAAGCGTTTTCGCCATCCGCGACGGCCCGACGCAGCTGCTTCGACGGCCCTGGTCATTTCGTCGAGGAATATCCGGCCCATCGTGTGGTGCGTCAGCAGCTTCTGGCTCATCGACCTGAGGGTGCGACTGCGCTGCACGGCGGGGAAGAGGACGTCCTCTTCGGTGCCGTGATGAATGGTGTCGGCATACGCCCGAAAGAACGCGATCAAGGTGCGCAAATCGCGGGTTTGCACAAGGCTCCTGCCGGCGAGTCGCCGCGTCAGGTGGTGCAAAACGACCAAGGCCTCATTAATCGCCACATGCTCCTCGCGCAGCACCTGGATGACATGCAGGTGCGATGTCGCAGGTTTTACCATTAGTTACCTCCCGGAAGGTTCAGGCGAGACAGGTGCATAGACAAACTCGCCTGATGACGGTATTTCGTTCTGCTTCGTTTTGCTGCGACGCGCCAGACTCCACAGGAGGGTGAAGAGGGTCAGAAGAAGTGATGCGGCCAGCACAAATGTCCCAATGCTCGAGACCGTATGCAGCAATTGGAACTGTGTCGGATAGATATAGAGCGCCCGCGGGAGTCCCTGAGCACCCAGGAGTGCCATCGGCAAGAATGCCAGACACAGTCCCGTCAACATGGCCAGGGCACTTATCCGCGCCATGCGCCCTGACAATGAAGTCTGCCACCAATCGGGCCAAAAGTGGAACAGCCCGGCAAAGATGGCTCCGCCAAGGACGCCTGCCAGTGCCAGATGCAGGTGGGCGACGGTGAAATAGGTATTATGCAGGTGAACCGCCATAGCGGGAAGAGCAAGTGCGGCACCGGCCACTCCAGCGAACAGGCCGCAGACAATGGACGAAACGACAAAGAGCATGGCGGCTGAAAGCGGTCGCTCGAGTCGGGCCAGCAGACGCACCAGCTCCAATAAGAGATAGCTGGCTGGAAGTATCATCAGCAACCCAAACAGGCTGCCAAGAAGTTGCGAAAATTCTCCGTCCACTGTAGCCGACAGGTGCTGCGACCAGGATGCCATTGCCAAAATCAGTATTGCGATACCAGAAGCTACTACCGCCGTTCGCCTTTGTACATTCACTCGAGTGCAGGCGATGACCACTTCGAAGAGGAGCCCGATTGCCGGAAGAATGAGCCCAAGTGTCGCTGGACCGGCAAATAGCCAGAACGATTTCTGATAGAGGGCAATACCCTCGGGTGTCAACAGCGATAGCGACGACCATCCCCATAAATGGCCCCCCAGGACCGCAGTCAATGTGTACAGCCGAACGGGGGCGACGACAATCTGGACAAGGGCACCCAGCAAGAGAAACCACGCGAATAGTGGCAGTTGCGACAGGGCAATCGTACGTGACCGTCGAGAGAATACCATGCGTATAGCTGCAATCGACGGCAAGAGGGTAGCCAGTTCAGCCAGCAAGAGTCCGACCACCAGTAACACGAATGGCATGGAGAATCCCGCGACCGGCATCATCATGACCCAGCCTGCATCATAAGCATTCAGCAGCAGCGACGACACGATCAGCGCTCCGGCGCCAACATGAGACACCCAACCAAAATAGCCGAGTCTGCTCGAAGGCGAACCGAGTGCACCTACAGCCGACGGAAGCACCAGATGGCCGAATACGCCGGGAAAGATCGGCAACAGCACAAGGAATACCATGATCATGCCATGGCCAGTCAGAAGCTTGCCAAACCAGAGGGTACCGGTCAGTTGAGCGGTCGGCGAAAGCATGTCCAGTTGCATCAATACAGCGGCCGCTAGTCCGAGCACGGCATAGAGCGCGCATGAGATAAAATAACAAACTCCAATGCGGCCGGTAGCAGTGCTAACCACGACACTGAAACACCGACAAATAAATGACATTGTGCGTTTCATGTTCACCTGTAGAAATAGACAATGAATTCAGATCATGTGTATTCGGACCGCTATAGATCCTTGAATCGGAACCGGCGCATCCCCGCGAGTAAGGGCACAAGAGCCCAAACGAGCAGGGACGTTACGGCCACGGAGATACCGAGGCCCGTTCCAAAGAACCTATTAAACACCGCGCCGGTATAGCCCATAAGCGCCGCCCAGTCTGTCTTCACCAGCAGGGTCACCCGAGCCAGATCGATGGGATTGGCTAACGATGCAATCAAGAGCGGCGTTTCAAGGGGATAGTCGCTGAAGGCCATGGCCGCCAGTAACACCAGCCCATCATAGACAAGTGCGCTGAAAAGCCAGACACCCAGGACGGCCGCCAGTCCCTTACCCCGGTCGTCGAAGAACAATGCGATCAAAAACGAGATGCCCAGAAAGATGAGGGTGAGAAATCCGCCCATCGTTAGCAAAACAGCCATCGAAGTCATTTGGTCGACGGTCCATTCGCCCAGGATCAGCATAGGTATACCGACGCCAAGAGCAAAGCCGCTGACCAGCGCGACCGCAAGGCCTAAGTACAGGCCGAGAAACACCGTCCGGCGCGACACCGGCTGAGTCAGGACGAGTTCCACATACTCTCGAGAATTGTAGGAATAGATGGTGCCAAATAGCGACGTGATCAGGGGGATCAAGAACAGACAGATACTGGTCAGACTGACCGCCACTTTAGCTGACTGCGTCTGAAGATAGAACAACCCGGCGGTGACTACGGCAAAAAAGACAGTATACAGGAGTCCCCAGCGATTGCGGGTGACATCGCGGACGGCATACCACGCGAGGTGCAGTACGAGTTTCACGCGGCGCCTCGCTCGAGTAGTCGCGCGACAGCCGCTTCCAGCCGCGGTTCCTCCGTTGTCAGTTTGAGATCACGAACAGCACCGGAGAAGCGGACGCGACCTTCAAGCAAAACCACGACATTATCCGCGATTTCATCAAGATCGCTCATGATGTGGGTTGTGATCAGAATAGTGCGCTGGCGATGGCGCAGAGAAAGCAGGTAATCTTTCAAGCGCGTATTGGTTACGGGGTCAAGTCCGGCGGTTGGTTCATCGCAGATCAGTAACTGGGGATCAAACATGCAGGCCAGGACGACACTGAGCTTCTGGCGGGTGCCTCCGGACATGGCGCGGGTGCGTTTTGGCAATTCGTTCTCCAGGTCGAACAAGGCGATCAGTTCGTTCTCCAGCGGAGCGGGATCCGATCGGAGTCCCTTCACGATATCGATCACTTCGCGCCCGGTAAGATCTTGTGGGAAGCGCGCTATCTGCGAAACATATCCCAGTGTCCGGCGGTACTCACATGAACCATCGAGGAGATATCCATTGATCGTGATCGACCCTAAGCTTGGCGTGACCAAACCAAGCAGCGTTTTCATCAAGGTCGATTTTCCGGAGCCGTTCGGACCGATGATGCCGGTGACTTTGCCTCGTTCAAGCGAGAGGCTCACCTCGTGCAGGGCGACAAAGCGCCCGTAGCGCTTGTGGAGGCGGGAGATCTCTATCATAGTGCTGGCCTCATGCGGGGGGACGCATCGACTAAGGATTCAGGAGTTAGAGTAGGCACAATGCGCTCCGCCAAATTTAAGACATCAACCAGTAAGCTGCGCACCAGAATAAGCGACGACGGTTCTGATTCGACCAACAGACTGTACAGGCTGACCGGGCGGAACGATTCGTCGCCGAAGCCATCGCGATCAAGATCGACGCCGCGGTAGGTACTCCAGTAGTTGCCGGAGAACGTAGAGAAGGACTGGCGGCTATTAGTCGCAACTTGAAACGAATTGTCGATGAAATCATTGGATCGGATTGTATTGTCCACGCAGTTGGCCATGATTTTGATCGCCCAGCCGTTGGCCTCAAAGTGATTTTGGGCGATGTCCACCCGGTCTGAGCCTTCCATATGGATGCCAACCGAGTTGTTGGTGAACTCGTTTCTGGTCACCGAACTGTTTTTAATGTCTTTGAGCAGCAGGCCGTAGGCCGCGCCGCCCCAGCTGTCAGCAAAGCTGTTTTGAATCATTTCAACATTACTGGTATACATGACGGCGACACCGGAGCCATTGGCCAGAAACCGGTTCTTCTCATACCGGCAGCTATCGGAGAACATGAAGTGCAGCCCGTAGCGAAGGTTGCGGTCGCTGTGGTTTCCGGTGATCGTGCTGTGCTTGACAAATTCAAGATAGATACCGTCGCGGTGGCCGATGATCGTGTTGTCGGTGATGACGATATCGCGGCACTGCCACAGGTGGATGCCGTTGCCGGAGCTGGTCACCTCGCTTGAGCCGCCGTGCATTCGGTTCCGCACAATACGACAGTGATCGGTTCTGGCCAAATAGACGGCGAAGAAGTTTCCTTCAAACAGATTGTCAGCGATCTCGCAGGCACTCGTCGAAAAGACACGAATGGCGGCATGCTCTTTCGTGAAACTAACCGGAACATTGCGAAGGATGAATCCGGATATCGAAACGTTGGCCGCTGTAACTTCGATGATGGATCCTAGGCCGTTTGCATCGAGAATCGGTTGGTCCAGGCCGCGCAGTACGAGCGGCTTATCGATAGTCAGGTCATATTCAAAGTAGGTGGCATGAGCGACTTCGATCGTATCGCCGGGCTGCGCAGCGATTAGTGCTGTCCGAAGACTCTCAATCTGACCACCGGGGATTACCCGCAGGGTGGCGGCGGAAATTGTGCCGGCGAAGAGCGCCGTCACACCAACGGCCGCGAGATATTGCCACGACCAACTCATTTGGTGCCTGCCAGTTTCCATGTCTCGGCGACCAGACGTTTGGTTTCGTCCCAACTGACTATGCGGCCACCTTTGTCGGCCATGAGCCGGTTGGCCTGCTGTTGGTCAGACACGGCGACAAGACCGATGCCCATCGGGCTTTTCTGTCTATCTGTGGCAACTATGATGGCATCGTAGAGGTTGAGCAGGCTGTCGGGATTGACGAAGTCGGTCACCCAGCGGGAGTGGAGCTGTGACGTGTCTATCTTGCCTTCTACCTCGACAGCGGCCAGACATTCGATCGAGTCATATTTCGAGACTTTACCCTTGCGAGTCACCAGTTCGGTACCGAAGGCACGGTCGGCAATGGTCATATCGCAGTAATCGCACAAGTCGGTGCCGTAGATGATGGGCTTCGGTTCTGGTTGACCGCATCCTGCCATAATGAGAATTAGGCAAAGCGCACCTATGCTAGTTGCGGCGCTACCGATCTTTGAAGCCTGCGCTCGGGATCTTCTGAATTCGCACAGCCAGACGACTGCCGCCAGGAGGAATGCCCCAATAGCCACCCATCCGCCAAAGCCGGGATAGGATGCTGCCTCGAAGTTGAGCAGTTTTTTGGTGCCGATGACTGGTGGCTGATAGCTCATTCCGGGTACTTTGATAATGGCGTGCTCCGTATCCAAATTGTGACCGTAGTCATATCCCCACATGTAGAAGTCGACAAATCCTGCCGTGGCGACGGCGATGAAGATTAAGAGCCAAATGACAAGGAGCCGTCGACGACCAAACGCAGCTACGAGTAAGCCCGCAAACATCACGCCCCGCATGATCCATGGCATAATGCTCAACTCCTTGATCGATTCCGGGCGAATCTGTTTCATGCCGATGTAGTGATTGAGGTTGTTGATCTTGTTTAGATCGCCCGGGTGCTGACCTTGCATCTGGTTGATCCAGATCTCCAGCCCCAGTCCTTCGGGATACTGGGGAGCATCCAAAGAAATCTCCCACAAGGGAAAGAAATAGGTAGTCGACAACAGCAGGGCGGCGAGGGCGATTACAACACGGGAGAGAACGGTAAGCTTCCCATCCCGAGGCGGTCTTTTCGTCTCAACCGGACCACCGGATGGTCCGGCCATGGTTGCCGAACCATCTTGGGCGGTTTTTCTATGCGGAAAGGACATAGAGCCTCAGATTGACACCCGTATCCAGCCCTGCATCTCCTGATGCAACGCGGAACAAAAGTCGGTACAGTAGAACGGTATCACGCCGGGCTGTTTTGGTTCCCACAAGATGGTCCGGGTTTGCCCAGGCAAGATAAGTAACTCCGAATTGGTTGAACCCATCACGCTGAAGCCGTGTGGCACATCCCAATCCTGCTCCAGATTAGTAACATGGAAGTAGACCTTGTCACCAACCTTGATTCCTTCGATATTATCCGGCGCAAAGTGGGTGCGGATGGTGCTCAAATAGACATGCACGGTCTTACCATCCCGCTCGACTCTCGCTTCACCTTCGGCGTGGATGGCAAATGGATTCTTGTTCTCCTCAATCGGATACCAGCGAAGCGACTTGTCTTTGATCAGAGTCGCCGGGCACGCTTGCGCATAATGCGGCTCACCAATGGTCGGGAAATCCAAAAGCAGTTTCATCTTGTCACCGGTGATGTCAATTAGCTGCGCTGATTGAGTAAGTTCGGGGCCGGTCGGCAGGTAGCGGTCCTTGGTGATCTTATTGAGGGCGACCACGTACTTGCCGTATGGCTGCTTGGTGTCGCCGCCGGGAATCATCAGGTGACCGATCGAATAGTAGGTCGGTATGCGGTCAACGACTTCCCAGGTTCCGAGTTTCCATTTGACGATCTCCGACGATAGGAACATCGAGGTATACCCGAATCCCTGGCCGTCAAATTCGGTGTGAAGCGGACCGAGCCCGGGTTCCTTGACTTCGCCCGCCACAACTGATTCATACTTGAGGATCGGGATGCCGCCAAATTCGCCGTCGAACTCTTTAGCTGCGACAGCGGCTTGAAACTTGGTGAAGGAATGAACCGGGATCAGCGCGGCGAGTTTTCCGCCGGCCACAATGTACTCGCCGGAAGGATCAACATCGCATCCATGCGGGGATTTTGGCGTCGGGATGTAGTATATCAGCCCCGGATTCTCCTCGGCAACCAATACGGGCACATCGGTAACGACTTCGCTCTGACCGACATCCGCATGGTCCATGTAGTTGTGGTAATGGGGCGACTTCCAAATTTGTCCCTTGCCCTGGGCAACCAGGTCTTCCGCCAATTTCCAGTTAACTGCCGCAATGAAGTCCTTGTCGTTCTGCGACGCGTTTACTTCGAGCTGGGTATTGGCCTGTTCGGAATTATACGAGCTGAAGAACGACCAGCCGTATGAGGGCCCTTTGCCGGAGCGGGACAAGTCGTAATTGATGCCGGGCACCAGGATCTGAAACGCAACCTTCATGCGCCCGGATGCTGAATCGACTTTGATGTAGGAGATGGTCCCTTTGAAATTCTCCTTGTAGGAACTTATCGGCACGTCCTTTTGGGGGATGGGAACGCTGAACCGAGTCGACGCGACAACATACTCAGTGTTGGGCGTCAGAAACGGTGAGCCATGGTTGCCGCCCGAATTGGGTATTTCAATGGTCTCAACGGTCTCAAACGTGGTGAGGTCGAGCCGCGCGATACGCGGCGTGTTGTTGCCATTAATAAACAGCCAGCGGCCATCGGTCTGGCCGTCGGTCATCGACAACTGTGGGTGGTGGGCATCATCCCACGGTATGAAGCCGTGTGTCGTATTGAGGAGAGGTTTGGTTTCCTCCGAGTAGCCATACCCCTTTTCCGGGTCTTGGCTGAAGACCGGGATGACGCGGAAGAGTCGTCCCGACGGCAGGCCGTATACCGCGACTTGGCCACTGAAGCCACCGGACATGAAGGCATAGAATTCATCATACGTGCCGGGGGCAACATACACTTTCGCGGCTGCATCGCCGAATCCTCCCACCTCCTGCTTTTTCGAACAACCAACGGCGAGAGTTAGCCAGATTAAGAGCAGTCCCCCGCATATGGCAACTTCTTTGTGCTTTCGAATCATCCTTTCCTCCACGTGAGTTACGCGTTTCTTCTAATTCTTCTCGTAGACTACTGCCCGGCGGGTGGTGGCGGTGTGCCAAATCCTGGCTGTTGCTCGATCGGCAACGCCGGCTTTCCGGCCTCAGATCGCAGAAAATTCAGAAGATCCTCTGCGTTTTCCCGAGTTATTCCCTGGATGGTCATAAACTGCGCATACTGAGCGACGAGTTTCCTGCCATCAGGATGCATTTTGCCCATCTGTTCGGGATTGAGAATTTGATTGAGCACGTACTGGGCAGAGCGACGTTTGGTCACATCGCGAAGCATTGGCCCGGTTTTCTTGTGATCGAGGTAATGGCACGTCGCACACTTCTTGATAAAGATATCCTGTCCGGAAGCAGCCCTTGACGGATCAGCTGCAGCGAGTTGCGTATCCTCAGTGATCGGTCCAATGCCGTTTTCCGTCTCGAAGCTGGTGAGGTTGCCTGCCGTCCAGCGCGCCTGGCGCTCGGCATCGGTCTCAGGTGTCGAAGAACAGCCGCCCGCAATCCAGCCTGCAACCAGGACGGAAAGGGTAACCAGGGACGCGTAAGTCATCTTTCTCATTAGCGTATCCTTATTTGATTATTGATTGTGGTGTAATGTTCAAATCCTACAGGCCTTAGGCGACATTGTGGATTACAGAGTCCGTTGTCCGAAATACTTGCGTTCATTAAACAGTCTCATCCTACTGTCTTTGACTTAGTTTCGAAGTTCGTTCAGTGCTAATTCCTTGGCCAGACCTGCAAGCGTTGTCTTTTCAAACATCTTCTGTAAATCCTGACGGCGCTTTGCCCAAGCCGCGTGCAGGGGGCAGGGTGTCTTTTCGCCACAACCCGGTAACCCCAGCGCACAGTCTGTGAAGAGCGCCATGCCGTCAACGGCCGCTATGACATCTATCAGAGTGATGTCTTTGGCCGACCTGGCTAATCCTACCCCGCCATTTGGACCTCGGAACGATTCCATGATCTTTGCTTCCGTGAGAACCTGCAGGATCTTGGTCAGGAAATGAAACGAGAGTTCCAGTTCGTCCGAGAGTTCACGGATAGGGATGAATTTCCGACCATCCTTGATCTCCTTGGTGGTCACCAGGAGCGAGGCCCGTATGGCGTAAGAACAACCTTTAGAAAAGAGCACAACACTTTCCAGTTTTAAGAGTCTTCTATCTGTATATATCCACCAAGCGACCCGAAGTCAAGCAGGATCGTGTCATGTTCTTCAGAAAAACAAATCCTGTCTGAACGACGGAGCTGCGTGATGGTGAGGTGTAGGGGTCAGCCATAAAAACGGTCACAATTTGGTCACCTATGAAAGGGCTGCGGTCAAGGGGTACTTTCCTTTCTCTGGTCGATTGACATGAGCGTTTCCGTCGGATTGTCTTCGTCACCTATTCGAGCTTTTCGGCTAAAGACCCACGCAGTTGTTCTCGGCTGGTTACCGCCAGGACGCTCCAGAAGTGCTTGATTGAAACTTGAGTCCACGATTAACGCTTGGCGTTTGGGACCAATTTGGGACCATCGGACTTCAAAACAGCTCACAAGTACTCAAAATGATTCAAAGCAGTTCAAGCTCGCAACTTACTGATATTCTGGCGCTTGCGACGTAACTGATTGCTCGTTAACGAGTTGCAAAATGGACCGTAAGCGAGTCCCCCCTTCGGCATAAGACTTAAAGCCCGGGGTCAGGCGAACCGCGGGCTTTGTACTTGGGGGAGACTACTGATCAAAACAGCGCTATTCCAGCGACTGGCACTCGAAGACCTGAGCCTGCGAACTATCATCGAACGTAATGGTCTGTTCCATGATCGCCTTAATGCTGTCGGGAGTAATCAGGTTCGGATCGTAGCTGAAGATCGCCTTGTGCTCGGTGGCATAGGTGACAATCGACTGGATGCCGGGGATGCTGTCGTACAGAGAAGTGAAGAAGGCGGCGGTCCCCTTGCACTTCAATCCGGTGACGATGGCCGTGCAGGTTGTGCCGGAAGACTCGCTCATGGCCGACTGCGTGGTGGGTTGGGTGAACGCGGTGCGGAGGCCATAGCCGCCGAAGAGCGCCAGCACAACCAGAAGCGGGAGGAGGTATGGGGAGAGTCTCATGGCATCCTCTACAGTTTGGCTCGGAGTTCAAGAGTACCCTGTTCCGGGCAGCTGACCACGCATTCCAGGCAGTTGGTGCAGTCGCGGTGGCGGACGACCGGCAGGCGTTGTACGGGGATATCGTGCGGGCAGGCGGTGGAGCACTTGCCGCAGGAGGTGCAGGTGGCCTCGTTGCGTACGAGCTTGATGAGGCCGAAGCGGCTGAACGGATCGAAGACCGCAGTCAGCGGGCAGAGGTAGCGGCAAAAGAACATGGGAATGATGAGCGCGCCGACGGCCAGGAGAATCAGCACGGCGATGGAAATGAGGCCTTCGGACCCGTGGCCGAATCCTGAGAAGATCAGGTAAAAGGGATCGTAGCCGCGGAGAACGAGTTCACCGGTCTTATAGGTGAAATACAGGGCGACGATCAGAACGACGTAGCGCAGGAGTTTGGCGATGCCATTGGCGCGGGCCGGTACTCTGGGGCGTCGTTTCCAAAAGAAACCGCTCAGGCGTGCGGAGAGTTCTCCCAGAAAGCCGATCGGGCAGGCCCAGCCGCAGAATGACTTCTTGGAAATGATCACCAGCCCAATAATAGCCAGCATAAGGGAAAGATTGAGGGGGCCGAGGGCGCAGGAGAATTCGCCGTCGGTGAAGAGGCCCCAGAGACTTTCGGCGCCCCCGAAGGGACAATAGGCCTCAAACGAGCGGGAGCCATAGCCCAGTGCCAGGCCGACGACAAGGGCAAGGATACCGGTCATGAGACCGTAGCGGACGTATCGTATGGTGCGATTCGACATGCGTGGTCCAGTTCCTTCGCTGCTGAATGTTCACAGGCATGAATATATAGTGATTCATCTCTGATCTGGCAATGACTTTGGGGCCACACAATTAGGATTTGTAGTATTCGGTGAGTAGATAAATGCACGGGATGGACTTCCGCGTCAATCATCGATACCATGAGAACGGCCCCGGGGGAAGCCGGAGCCGCTCGTCTCTTGCGCGGATATGGATTGATCAGTGGCAGGCAGGCAGAGGGCCGTCGCCGAACAGATATTCGAGCAGAATGGTGAGGTCGGAGATATCGATCCCGCCATCACCATCGAGATTGGCTTCATCGCCGCAGGTGAGGGTCACATTCCCCAACTGGAAGAGGAAGTCGGACATCACGCAGACATCGTGAATATCCACCGTGTTGGCGGCGTCGCCGTCGACGTTGCCGGCGTCATTGACACAGCAACTGGTGATATAGGCCGCGAAAGTCCGTGAAAAGCTCGACCAGGTAGCGCCATCGAAGCCGCGCACCCGCCAGTAGAAGACCGAGTCCTTGCCGAGCGGCACGGCGGGAGTGAACGCCGCGTCCTGCAGATCGGTGAGATCATAAATGGGGGTCCGGAAATCGTAGTAGCGGTCGAGCTGGAACTGGAACGGTTTCGGGATACCGAGACTGTCGGCGATCTTCTGCCACTCGAAGGTCGGAGTCTGGGATTGGGTGGGGATGCCGTTCGGCGGCTGCATGGAGGAGACCGGTTCGACCGTGTAGTAGAAGATCAGGCTGTCGGGAATGTCGGTCGGGGCTGCGGCCGATCGCTTGTTGCCGGAGGTGCCGTAGCCGAAGAACGTGGTAGCAGAAAGAGAGCCGTCGATGCCGATGCCGATATTGACCTCGGCGTCGTCGTCGCCGGCCTCAGGGTTGGGAATAGCGATGCGGTACTCGCCGTACTGGACGTTGAAGTCATAGGAGCGCTGATCCAGGGCGCCGTCGCCATCGACATCATACCGGTAGAATTCGGCGCCGGCGATGGTGGGAAGGTAGTTCGAGATCACCAGGTTGTCCGGATTGCTGACGCTGAAGGGGGTGTTGTGGAAGCCGGTGGTAGTCATCTGGTCCGCAATAATCGGTTCATCGGGCAGTTCATTGACGGCCAGAATAATTGAGTTGCCGGCAGCGCCGCCGACGATGAAGTCGGAACTGCCATCGCGATTGATATCGGTACTGGCGAGCGCCAGCAGGGGGGAACTGCCGGTGTCGAGCGGCAGGATGGCGCCGGGAGTGAAATCTCCGAGGCCATTGCCCAGGAACGATTGCAGCCAGCGGCGGGTGGAGTTGAGTACGCTGATATCGAGGAAGCCATCCTTGTTGACATCGGAGACGGTCAGGTTGAGGGCCGAGCCGGGAATGAGGAGCTGACGAGTTTGTGCGACGGTGCCGGCGGCGGCGGTCAGGGCGATGGTGAGTTCGCTGGTATCGTTGGCGGCGTCGAGATCGGCCGTAACAATAGCGAAATCAGCCCAGTTGTCACCGTTAAAATCGACATTGGCGACGATGTTGGTGACGCTGTAGGGGCGGTGGGCGATACGGAGGGCATCCGAATCGAGAAACGTGCCCGCGCCGTCATTGAGTCGAATGGTCGCCGAATCCCGCTCGACCGTGACGAGATCGTCGGAGCCGTCGCGATTGAAATCGGCACTGGACACGGCCACGAACGAGAACGGCATGGCCGAGGCCGGGGCGAAGGCGCCCGAGGCCTGGCCGAACGCGAGGTGGCTGGGACTGGCGACGACATCGGGATAGGGGTCATCGTTGAAATAAGCCGTGGCGATGGCCGGGAACTGCAGGCTGTCGGCTGGATTCTGTCGTGCTGGGCTGGCGAGCAAGGGCAGTGAGTCCAACCGGAACGCCCGGGCGCCAAGGTTTGTGAGCGAGTAGATCTGGGTCGAGCCGTGGGCGACGATGTCGATGAGGGTGTCGCGATTTACATAGGCCAGGGCGAGCGAGGCCTGGCCGACGGCAAAGAGACCATCGGGATCAGTCAGGGTGCCATCGGGATGACCGTAGGAGACGAAGAGGCTTTCCGAGGTCGTGCCGGTGAAGACGATGTCGAAGTAGTTGTCGCGGTCGAAATCCGCCTGGCGAACGATGAAAATATCGGCCGGGAGGTTAGTAGTGACGAGTTCGAAGTTGGGATCACAGGCGTCGCCGGCGCCGTCGTCATCAGAGTCGACCTGGTCGGTGTTCGAAACGCTCGGGCAGTTGTCGACGGCATCCGGGACGCCATCACCATCGAGATCCGGTTCGTCCTCGACGGACATCACAAACATGCTGGAACAGCCGCTGCCGCAGTCGGCAGGGGCGCCGCTCCCGAACGGGAAATTCGGTGAACGGGTTTCGCCGGTCACCATGGCGGTGCCCCAAAAGTCAATGGCGAGGGCGAACGGCTCATCGTAATCCGACCCGCCGACATAGCTACTGTACCTGAGGGTGCCGGTCGGGAGAAACTTGGCCACGAACAGGTCGCACGAGCCGCCGCCGAAATCCGGCTGCAGCGGGTCCAGAATCGGGAAATTGGTGGACCGGGTGAATCCGGTTACACAGCAAGTGCCATTGGGCATGACGCCGATAGCATTGGCGATATCCTCGCCGTTACCGCCGAGGAAGGTGCTGTAGTGGAGAGTCTGTCCCGTCGGGTCTAGCCGCGTCAGGAAAACGTCGCTGGGCTCGCCTGCATAGAGGGGCTGGGCGGCGCTGACGGTCGGGAAGTCGGCGGAACTGGTTTTGCCGGTGATGTAGACATTGTCCGAGGCATCGAGGCCGATCGCGAACCCTTTGTCCTGCTTGGCTCCGCCAAGATAGGTGGAGAAGATCAGCGACTGGCCGCCGGGTGCGATGCGAGTGACGAAGGCATCGGGCGAGACATCGGTGCCCATCGGGGGCTGGTCATTGAGGCCGTCATCGAGCGGATTGAGCAGCGGGAAATTGGTGGAGCGGGTGACACCGGTCAGGAAGGCGTGACCGGAAGGGTCAACTGCGATGCCATAGGCCTCATCCTGCGCCGTTCCGCCGAGATAGGTGCTGTATTCGAAGCTGGCGCCGTTGGGGGCGAGTGCGGTGACGAATAGATCGGCCTCGCCGCCCTGGTAGGACGAGAACAGAGCGGATACGACCGGGAAGTTGAGCGAACGAGTCAGGCCGGCCAGATAGGCACGTCCCTGGTTGTCGACGCCGAGGCCGTAGCAGATGTCGGTACTGTTGCCACCAAGGAAGGTCGAATAGAGGAGCGCATTGCCAGTGCTCGACAGTTTGAGGGCGAAGGCATCCTCAGCTCCGCCGATGCTGGTCTGAGCCGCGCTGGTGATCGGGAAATTGGCGGAATTGGTCTGGCCGGCGAGGTAGATGGCTCCGGAGTCATCGACGGCCATGCCGAAGGGAACTTCGGTCAGCGAGCCGCCGAGAAAGGTCGTGAAGATGGGGGCGCCGTTCGGATCCCGTTTGGTGACGAACAGGTCCCAGGAGCCGCCGTTATACGCGCTGTCGAGCGGGTTGACGAGGGGGAAATCGGTGGAGCGGGTCTGTCCGGCAAGATAGGTGTTCCCCTGGCGGTCGATGGCCACACAGCGGCCGACGTCCTGGGCGGAACCGCCGATGAAGCTGGTGTAAGCGATGACCGGGTCAATAACGAGGGGAATCAGGCGATTGTAGGAGCTGTCGATCTGGAAGCCGAACGACGACGGGGACCGCAGGGCGTATCGTCCGGGGATGGCGCGGCGCTGGCCATTGACCGTCTGGTACATGAAAGGGTGCTTCTGTGTGACGGTACCCCAGTCGGTGCCGAGCAACAGGTCTCCTTCGGCATTGACGGCGAGTGAGTTGGCGCCTTCATAGGCAATTTCGATCTGGGTCAGGTCGGCGCCGGGCTGGACGACGAAGTCGTATTCCAGGCGGCTGCTGTCGCCGTAGTACACGAGATCGACGCCGGGGTAAACGGCGTCGTACTGAATGGCGCGATAAGCGGGCACGTCGGGGCGCCAGGCCATCGGATCACTCCCGCTGAGGTAGTTGAAGCGAGTAGCGTGCGGGTCGAGGCCGTGCGGAGCGAGGGGAGTTGCGGCGCCGGTCAGGGTGGCTTTGATGAGGATAGTGGCCAGGCTGTCGGTCGTGCGCGTGAGTTTGGGGTTGTCCGAAGTCGAATCAGCAGGTAGGACGCGGGTGAACTGGTAATAGGCCGCATTCGGCGTGAACCAGAGGGCCACGCCCCGGAGGTCGACGCGATAGCGGACGCTGTCGGGCCACTGGCCTTGATTGGCGACAAAAGGGATGGCGGCCGGACCGGCGTAGGCGGTCGGTGCCTGGGGAGACGCCGGGAGCGACGCCGCCGTGAGGATGAGCAGAAACGTAAGCATAGACAAGGATATTGTTCGCACTGGATTCATGGCCGCCTCTTTTTGCTTTCGAATGGTACAATGGACTGATGGAGTCCAAGTTACAAAATTGGACCCATAAAGTCAATTAAAAACGGTTATACCCGACGTGGTTTCTTAGCGGGGAGTCAGGACCACCGCAGTGATGTCGTCGGACTGCTCCGCGGTCCCGCGGAAGGCGGCCAGTTGTTCGGTCATCGATTGCACTATCCGGGGGCCGGATTGGCCGGCGCAGGCGGCCAGGGCGGCCGCCATGCGGTCTTCGCCGAACATCTCCTGGGCCGGGTTCCAGCACTCGGTAACGCCATCGGTATAGAGAAACAGGGAATCGCCCGGGGCCAGGGGGACCTGGTGAGTTCGGAATGGCAGGTCGGGGAGGACGCCGACCACGGGGTCGGAATCGGGGAACGACTCCAGGGTGCCATCGCGACGCAGGACGAGGAGCGGCATGTGACCGGCATTGATGTAGTCGAATTGCCCTCGACTCCGGTCGTAGTAGCCGAACAAGGCGGTGAGGTACTGGCCGGGGCTGGTGAGCTGGCAGATAAGCCGATTGAGACTGCCGACCAGCACGGGGAGGTCGGGGTGTCCGCCGCCGAGCAACTGGGCGCGCACGACCGCCTGGGCATTGGACATGATGAGAGCGGCGGGAATCCCCTTGCCGGCGACATCGCCGATGGACACGAAGACGATCTCGTCATTCAGGGCCAGCATGTCGTAGAAGTCACCGCCGACCTCGCGGGCGGCGGAATTGGCGCCGAACACCTCGCACCAGGGGAGCGAGACATTATCTTTGGGAAGGAACCCCTGCTGGATTTCCTTGGCAACCTGGATCTCCTTCTGGAGGCCGCGAAGCTGCTGTTCCTTGTCGAAGAGGCGGACGTTTTCGATGATTTTGGCGGTCTGGGCGCCGACTACGTTGAGGAACTGCGCATCGGCATCGGTGAACCCGGTGTCGTCGTTTTTGTTAAAGACGGCAAGGACACCGAGGAGACCGTTGAGCGAAAGGAGCGGCGCGGCCATGAGCGAACGGATCCCGATCTTGGCGAACGGGACGCCGCGCAAACGGGGATCGGTCGAGGGCGAGTTGGTGAGCAGGAGCGCTTTATTCTTGAGCATCCAGCCGAGAAGCGTCATATTCAGGGTAAAGGGCATTTCCTGAGCCGACGGGTTCATGCTGCGGACAAAGGTCTTGAATTTGTCGGTTTTGGAGGAGTCGCTGTCGGTCAGGAAGACGGCACCTTGAGAGGTGTTGAGGCGGGCGAGGCAGAGCTCGACCGTAATCTGGGTGACCTGTTCCACCGACATGGCGACGTTGACGGCGGTCGCGATTTCGTTGAGCGCGGTAAGTTCCTCGACGGCGTGCTGGAGACGCTGCCATTCGGCATCGGAAATGTTCGGCATGAGATTCTCTTTGCCCCTGATCCCGGTTAACGTGAGTTGTTCGACCTGAGTATATGAACAAAGACACAAAAAGTCAACGATCCGGGAAGATACCGGGGCCGGCCGGCGGCCGGGGGGGAACCGCATGCTGAGCGCCGGGGAAGGGTTCGGGAACTACACGATCCGGCGGCTGCTCGGCGCCGGGGGGATGGGGCATGTCTACGAGGCAGTGGACGACCGTCTGGAACGAGTGGTGGCGCTCAAGCTGATCAACGCCGAGTTGGCCGAGTCCGATCTGTATCGCGCCCGTCTGGCGGCGGAAGCGCGGATGGCGGCCAGGATCGACTCGCCCTATGTGGTGAAGATCTGGGAACATGCCACGATCGAGCAGCAGCCCTATATCGCCATGGAGTTCGTGGCGGGGGAGGATCTGCGGGAGGCCACGGCCGCGTACAGCTTCCAGCGCAAACTGGATGTCGTGTACCAAATCGCCGAGGGGATCGGGGCGGCGCATGCGGCAGGGTTATTGCACCGCGATCTGAAGCCGGAGAATATCAAGCTGACCGCGGCCGGAAAGGTCAAGATTTTCGACTTCGGCCTGGCCAAAACCGTGCATTCGGACACGGTGGACGAGCAGGGGGATATCGAGGGAACGTTGTCGTACGTATCGCCGGAGCAGTTGGCCGGGGAGCCGCTGACGCTGGCGTCCGATCTCTTCAGCTTCGGTGTCATTCTCTACGAGTTGTTCGCCGGGGTGCGGCCGTTCGAGGCGGAGCACTCGGCCAGTATCGTGTACGCCATCCTGCATGAAGATCCCACGCCGCCGAACGACGTGAAGCCGGATCTGCCGGAGTATCTGACGCCGATGATCATGAAGCTCCTGGCCAAGATGCCGGAGGAGCGGTTTGCCGACGTTGCGGAGGTGGTCGCCTACCTGCAGCATTCGCAACTGGGGCTGGCGGATGCGGCGGCGGTGAGCTATGCGAAGCCGAAGAAGAAAGTGACGGTGATCGGGCTGGCGAACGAGTCCGGGGACCTCTCGTGGGATTACTTCTGCTCGGGGTTCACCGATGACATCGTGAAGGAGATTTCTCGGCGCACGGACCTGATCGTGTCGGCGGAGCCGGCGGGCGGCGCAACGTTGGGTCGACAGGAGGCGTTCGCTTTGTACCGCAGCGACTTTCTGGTGAGTGGATCGCTGGCGCGCCACGATGCGAATATTGAGTTGCACCTGACGGTTCATACGGCGGAGCGGCAGGAGGCGTTGCTGGACCACGTCTACCGGGGGGAAGTGGCGGGGTTGTTCGACCTGCTGGCGGAGGCGACACTGCAGGTATCGCAGATCATGGCGGCGGCGGCCGGGTCGGCGGCACGGGCGTTAAGAGAGGCGCGGGTGACGGATGTGTCGGCGTATGATTTGTACCTGCAGGGGAAGAGTCTGTACCAGACAAACCGGGCCGAGGACCTGAACGCGGCGGTGCAGGTGTACAGCCGGGCGTTGGACCTGGAACCGGGGTATGCGCTGGCGCATGCCGGACTGGCCGACGTATACACGTTCCAGTACATGGCCTATTACGATCGGACGCCGGAGCGAATCGCGGCGGCGCGGGGAGCGGCGATGAAGGCGCTGGAGTTGGCGCCGCTGACGCCGGAAGCGCATCGGTCGCTGGGGCGGTACTACATGTTCAGCGGCGAACCGCAGAAGGCGGAGCAGTGTTTTCAGAAGGCGATCAAGTGCGATCCGAAGTACGCGATCGGGTATCGGACGCTCGGCTGGCTCAAGCGGGGGAACGGGGAGTACGAGCTGGCGGCCGATTGGGCGCGCAAGGCGCTGGACCTGGCGCCGACCGATCTGGAGACGCTGCTGCTCATGAGTCTCGTGTACATGGATCAGCGGAAGTACACGCTGGCGGTGGCGACGCTGCGCCGCGCGGTGGAACTGGGGCCCGATTACGGTCGCGCGTACTACAACCTGGGTTTGGTCTACATGAAGCTCGGGGCGCAACCGCAGGCGCTGCAGAACCTGATGCTCGCGATCAAACACAAAGGGGACCCGAACTGCTATATCGACGCCGGCTATGTGGCATTAATTCGCGGGGACCGGGAAGCGGCTCGGCAGCGGTTCCTCGAATCAATCGAAAAGGGGTACCTGGCGTTCGTGTCGCACTATTACCTGGGCCTGCTGGAGCGGCAGGAGGGGAAGGCCGCGGCGGCCGAGTCGCAGTATGGCACGGCGATAGCCTTGATCGCTGCGGTGACGGATCAGGCCGCGGTCGATATCAACATGCAGGCGTATCGGGTGCTGGCGCTGGCTTCGCTGGGACGACGGGACGAAGCGGTGAAACTCCTGAACGACCTGTATCCGCGCTCGGGGGGGAACGGTGAAGTACTCTGGAATCTGGCGCGATCGCACGCGCTTCTCGGGAATCCGCAGCAGGCGCGGGCGCTCATCGCCGAGGCGATCCTGGCCCATGCGGGGCCGACCGAGCACGAGATCCGGTCCGACCCGCACTTTGCCGTGCTGGGTGGAGACTTCGGTATGCTGACCCTGATGTAGAGGCTGCAGAAGCGTGAGCGAAGTCGGCCGGCGAACCGGGGACGATCACTTCCGGAGGTTGGCGATCAATCGTTCACAGACAACATCGACCTCGGCATTGGTCATGGCCGGGTATAGCGGAAGAGTGACGAGGGAGTCGGCTATGCGGGAGGTCACGGGCACCTGGGCCACTGTTGGCTTGAGGCCGCGATAGTAGGATAATTCATAGACCGGTCGGTAATGGACGCCGCACTCGATGCCATCGCAGGCCATGCGGCGGATCAAAGTGCTTCTCATCGCACGAGAACTTCCACCATCCAGGCGAACGATGAAGAGGTGCCAGCTATGGGTGCCGTGGTCAGGGATTGAGGGGAGCTGCACCAGGTCTGAGAATCCCGAAAGGTTACGGAAGTAGCGCGCGACGAGTTTCTCGCGACGGCGCTGGTGGCGGTCGAATTCGGTCAGTTGGCCGAGGCCGACGGCGGCGTGGAGGTCCGACATATTGGCCTTGTAGCCAAGGTCGACGGCATCGTAACTCCAGTCGCCGGACTGGCGGCGGAGAAAAGCACTGGAAGTGAGGCCGTGGCGGGCGAGCATACGGACGCGATCGGCGTACGTGCGAGAGCGGGTGAGGACCATCCCTCCCTCACCGCAGGTGAGGTTCTTCGTGGCGTAAAAGGAGAGGACTGCCATATCCACCCAGGCGGGGATCGGCTCGCCGCGATAGAGTGCGCCGATGGCGTGGGCGGAGTCGGCGATCAGATGCAGATGGTGGCGACGGCAGAGCTTACGGAAGGCGACATAGTCGCAGGGGTGGCCGGCGAGATCGACGGTGAGGATAGCCGCGGTCTTCCTGGTGAGGCGGCGCTCGACGGCGTCCGGAGCGAGTGTGAGAGAGTCCGGATCGATATCAGCGAGTACCGGCGTGGCGCCGACATGAAGGATCGCTTCGATCGTGGCAATGAAGGTAAGCGGCGTGGTGATGACTTCCTGTCCGGGGCGAACGCCGGCCGCGCGCAGGGCGAGGACCAGGCCGGCGGTGGCGGAACTGACGGCGGCGGCGTGCGCAACGTGCAGGCGTTCAGCGACCGTCTGTTCGAAGGCACGAACAGCCGGGCCGGAGCTGAGCCAGCCGGAGGCAAGCGTGCGGTCAACCAGTCGCCGGGTGGCGGCGCTGATGGTGAGATCAAAGAGAGGGATGTTTCTTCGCTTCATGAATCAGTCGATCATACAGCTCGGCCATCTGGTCGAGGCATCGTTCCCAATCATAGTGCTCTTTAACGAACACATAGCCATTGGCGCCCATCTGTTGCCGCAATGAAACATCACCGGCCAGTCGGGTCAAGGCCTGAGCGAGTTCCTCGACCGAGCCGGGGGTGACCAGAAGACCGGTGTGGCCGTCCTGCACGACCTCCGGTATCCCGCCGATGCGGGTGGCGAGGACAGCCCGGCCGCAGGCGGCGGCTTCGAGGGCGGCGACGCCGAATGATTCGGAGGCCGAAATGGATGGCATGACCATGAACTGGTGCTGCCTGATGAATTCGTACACCTGGTCGTTAGGGATGAAACCGGGAAACGAGACCCGGTTAGCGACCCCGCACTGTTCGGCGAGTGATCGAAGAGCCGGGGTTAGTTCGCCCTGGCCAGCCAGAGTAAGATGGAGGTTAGGAAAAGCACTGGCGGCGAGAGCAAGTGCCCGGATGGCCAGGTCGGGACCGTACTTGGCGCGATGGGCTTTGAGAAAGCAGACGCGAATGCTGTCCTGAGCCGGAAGGGGGGCGCATGTTGGCGGGACGGTCACGCCGAAGGGAACGACCGTGAGTTTGTCCGCGACCGTCGGCTGGAGGTCGACGGCGATCTCGGCCAGGAAGCGGCTGGTGGCGGTTGTCCAGGTGGCACGGGCGAGAATTCGCCGCACGAGCGTGCGCATAAGTGGACGGGCTGTGGATTCCATGACATCGGCGCCCCAAACGGACACCAGCAGCGGGCGGAGGCGGCTGGCCAGTCCCCAGAGGCCAAAGCCCCCGGCATAATGGACGTGAATCAAGTCAGGAACAAAGGCGCGCGCTTCGCGAGCCGCCTGAAGAGCACGTCGCGGGTACTGCCACTTGCCGCCGTAGGGGTAGACGCGGCAATCGACACCCTCCAGGGGATTGCCGCCAAGGGAGATGAGCTTTATGACGAAGCCGCGCCGCTGGAGTCCGGTGACCCAGCGCTGGACGTGGACCGACTGCGCCCAGCCGAAGATGACGATGCGATGGCCGGTCATGGCGGTCAGGTACTCCTGTGCCCGAGGAACATCATCTGGCGAATATACTCACGGAAACCGGAGAGGGAAGACAACACTACGAAGAGCACGGCCAGGCAGACGGCCGAAAGGGCGACGCGACCGAAAGCGGAGAGCCAGTCGGTTCCCTGGCAGAGGTGTGCGAGAGCCGGGTTGACGAAGTAGAGAATGACGGCGCAGATGCCGGCGATCAGTATAAGCCGAGCCAGTTGCGAAAGAAAAGCCGGAATATTCTTCACCTTCGCTTTGGCGATCACGAGCCAGATGAGGGCCAAAGCCAGGGTAAGCTGTGAGACAGTTGTGGCGGCCGAAATGCCGGCGTACCCCATCGGCTCCGAGAGCAACGGGGTGGCGGCGAACTTGAGAAGGAGTGCGAAGAAGGTCAGGGCCAGGACATGCCGGACCCAACCCTGAGCATAAGAGGCGCGGATCGAGGTCGAGATGACGAACAGGGCGGCGATCGTCGGGGTATAGGGCCGCAGAACGGCGGCGGTCATGGTGCTGGAAGCAGAGTCGAAGGCGCCGCGCCGGAACAGAAGCTGCACGAGGTCGGCGGCGTTGGCGTAGAAGAAGACGGCGAGCGGCACGGCTACCAGCAAGCCGCCGATGATAGCGCGTTGGTACAGGTACGAGAAGCGGGCGGCATCCTGTTCGGCGGAATGCTCGGCGAAGAGCGGGAACAGGACGGAGGCGATGCTGAAGCCGACGATGGCATCGGGCAACTGGACCACCACCTGGCCATAGTTGAGGGCCGAGATGATGCCGGGGCCGAAGGTCGGGGCGAAGTAGCGGTCGATCAGGAAATAGGAGCGGTTGACGAGTTCCGTGACAATCAATAGCCCGGCGGTGACGAATAAGAGGCGTGTGTCGGGGGTGATGAAAGCGGCAGAGAAACGGGGGATGATATCCCCGATCCAAAGGCGGCCGGCCAGCAGGAGATTCTGCGCCAGCAGACCGCCGATCAGGCCATAGGCGATGGCGCCGGTGCCAAATTGGCGGCTGACCAACAGCATGGTCCCAATGGAAACCAGGTTGAAGAGAATGAAACCTGCGGACGGAGAGGCGACGATGCTGCGGGCGTTGAGGGCGGCACGCAAGGCAGCCTCGGTGGCCGTGAGCAGGATGATGACCGCGGTGACCCGGCTGTAGAACAGAATGCGGGCGAACTGGAGGTCATCGAAGCCGGTTGTCCAGATTCGCATGACGTATGGCGCGACCAGGACGGAAACGATAGTCAGGGCAACGCCGGCGACCAGCGTTCCGTTGAAGAGCGACCAGACACCCAGGCGGGTCGCGTGTTTATCGGGGGACGCGAGGAAGAGCCGAGTCAAATACGGTACGGCGAGATAGTACGAGGCGAAGCCGAGCACGCCGGCCAGGAGGGCGGGGAGCATGACGGCCAGCAGATAGAGATCGTAATCGGGACTGGTGCCGAACTGGCGCGCGATCACCATTTCGCGCAGGAGGCCGAGCAGCTTGGAGATGAACACGACCACGGCGACAGAGGCGACGACCTGAATGGTGCGCGATGTCATCAGGCGGCTCCGGGTTCGAGCAAACAGAAGACGGGTCTCACGTGCGCGTGCGCGGTGAGGCCCGTCGGATTAATCACAACGACGATCTCCGTCCTCAGGCGAGCAGCTTCTTGAGTATGGCGATCACTTCGGTCTGCTCGACCTCGGTCATTTCGGGATAGATCGGGATAGAGAACACTTCATCGGCCGCCCTGTTGGCGTGCGGAAACTGATCTGCCGTGTAGCCGAGCGGGGCGAAGCAGTCCTGTTTGTGGAACGGCACCGGGTAATAGATGGCGCAGCCGATCCCGGCCTTCTTCAGGCCATCCATGATGACGTTGCGGCGCGGTGAGGCGAGCGTGTACTGATTGTAGATGTGGAACGTGCTGTATGGTTTCACGACCGGTCTGACCAGGCCGGGCAGGCCGGCGAGTTCACGATCGTAGCGGCGGGCATGCTCGATACGTTTCTCCGACCACGTGCGCAAATGCGGCAGTTTCACCAGCAAGATGGCGGCCTGAATGGTGGCCAGCCGGGAGTTATAGCCGATGATGCGGTGGTAATACTGCGGTTTCTGGCCATGCTCGCGCAGAATGCGGCAGCGTTCGTAGAGCTCTTCGTTGTCGGTGACAATGATGCCGCCGTCGCCGCCCGCGCCGAGGTTTTTCGACGGGAAAAACGAGAAACAGCCGAGGTCACCGAGGGAACCGCACGGCTTTCCTTTGTATTCGGCGCCGATCGACTGGGCCCCATCCTCGATAACGGCGAGTTTATGTTTGCGGGCGATGGCCATGATCGGGTCCATGTCGGCCATCTGGCCAAATAGATGGACCGGCATGATCGCCTTCGTTCGTGGTGTGACGGCGGCCTCGAGAAGGTTGGGGTCGATGTTATAGCTGTCCGGTTCGATATCGACGAAGACCGGTTTGGCGCCGAGCCGGGAGATCACGCCGGCGCTGGCGAAAAACGAGAAGGTGGTGGTGATGACTTCATCGCCAATGCCCACGCCGGCGGCATGCAGCGCGACCATCAGGGCATCGGTGCCGGAGGCGACGCCGATGGCGTGGCGGACGTGGCAGAGGGAGGCGATCTCTTTTTCGAGTTGAGAAACCTCGGGGCCGAGGATGAACTTGCCGTGGGCGAGAACATCGAGCACGGCTTTATCCATAGCCGGTTTGAGGTAGGCGTACTGGCGGGTGAGATCCAAAAGCGGGACAGCCATATCGAACAATTACTCCTTCCAACCCTGATTGTCGAGCAGTTGGTCGGCCGGAACCTCGCGGAACTCCTTGGCGGGGATGCCGGCGACGATTTTCCTGGCGGGGGTGTCTTTGGTGACGAGCGCTCCGGCAGCCACCAGGGTGTCCTGGTTGATGGTGATGCCGGGCAGGATGACGGCGCCAACGCCGATCCGTGCGCCCTTCCTGATGGTAACGCCCTTGAAGTGCTTGAAGCGCTCCTCGGTGCGGCCAATGTAGTTGTCATTCGAGGTGGCGACGCAGGGAGCCACGAACACGCGGTCCTCGATCTCCGAGTAGGCCGTGATGTACACGTTCGTTTCCAGTTTCACGTAGCGACCGATTGTGCAGAAGTTTTCGATGGCGACGCCGCGCCCCACGATGGTGAAGTCGCCGATGGTGACGTTCTCGCGGACGGTCGAGAGGTCGGCCACGAGCACTTTGCGGCCGATCGCACAGCCACGGTAGATGACGACGTGGGTGCCGATGATGCCGTCGGGACCGATGGCGGCCGGGGGGAGGTCGGCGTCTTTGGTGACGGCCGAGTTGGCGGCGCGCATCGGGCGCTTGCCGACGACGGCACCATCATCAATGCGCACATTGGCGCCGATCGTGGTGCCATCGTGGATGATGACATGATGTCCCAATACGCAGCCGTCGCCGATCCGAACATCCTCGCCGATGACACAGAAGTCGCCGTGGCGGGTACCGGCGCCGAGTTTTGCCGTAGGTGCGATGACCGACGTGCTCATGGGGTTCGCCTCATGGTTTGAGTGTCCTGTCGGGTTCAGACGGTGCGGCGTTTGACGCCGGGAATCCATCCGAACAGCGAGTTCAATACGTAAGCGGCGCGGCGGTAATCGTCGGGCCGGTTCTCCTGCAGGCGGTCGAGATACTCGAACAGCACGGCCATCAGGACGGCGATCAGGAAGGCGGCGCCGGCCGAGCCCAGGACGATGAGACTCCGCTTGGGGCGACTGCGCAGCTCCGGTACACTCGCGCGATCCAGCACCGTGATGGTGGGGGACTGGCGTTGTTCTTCTATCTTGGCCTGCTCCAACTGCTCCAGCAGAGTATTATACAACGATTCATTGACGCGGACTCTGCTATAGAGCGTCTCGTACTGGCCCTTGAGGGCCGGGATAGACGCCACCGGCATGGAGAAATAGGAGCTGTCCGGACCACCCAGTTCCAGTTGTTCGAGTTGACGGCGGATGATGTCTCGTTTTCGTTTCAGGTCCTGGAGACCGGGGTTATCCGGGCCGAGTCGTCGCTCGCTCATTTGCAGGTCGAGTTCCACCTCAGCCAGGGAAACCTTGAGACCGCTGGCCTGCTCGACAGCGAGGCGGGTCTGCTCATCGAAGTCGACGGCGCGATTGGTGCGCTGGAACCTCTCAAGTGCCGCCCGGGCCGAATCGAGTTCCAGCCGGACCTGATTGAGGCGCTGCTCGACAAACGTGCGATTCTCGCGGGCGCGGGACGAGGTGATATCCTGACTCAGCCGGTTGATTTCTTCGGTATAGGCGTTGGCGATGGCCGCCGCGGTATCGGGGTTTCGGTCCTCGACGGTGATGCTCAGGAGCCCTTCACCGGTCACGTTGAACTGGGCGTGATCCATGAGCGCTTCATAGGTTTCCAGTTGCGTAGTCGTTTCATAGCGCCGGCCCAGATTGAACTGCGTCATGATGCGTTCGGCGATCGAGCGGCTGCGGAGCATGCGGGCGTAGACATCGGAAGCCGTGACCATGACGGGCAGGTTCAGGCCGCCGGTAACGGAGACGACTTCGGAGAGCCGGGAGAGCTGGTCGATGGCCGGGGCGATATCTTTCGGCGGCAACAGGAGCGCCTCGGCCTTGTACCACTTGGGGAGGATCATCGAAACACCGGCGGCGATCAGGGCCACGAAAAAAACGAAACCGGCGATGAAGCGACCACGCCGCACGAGGACTTCGAGCAGCATCCAGAGGTTGCCGGAAGCAGGAGCGGTCATGGTGCGACCTCCGTGGCCGTGACGATGATTTCATCGCCATCGCTGATGCGGGAGGCGGGGTCGATATCGACGGTGGTCCGGGCGACCCGGTCATACAGAGAAATCTGATTGTTTACAGTCCCGGTGGGGATGCCGCCGGCCAGTTGGAGATAGAAAGCTGCACTGCGGTCGGCCGCAAACGGGTACAGTCCCGGCATGCGGACCAAGCCAGAGACTCTGACGAATCCCTGCCTTAGCGGCACAGCCACGGAATCGCCGGGCATCAGGGCGACGGCCGGTTTGCCGGGTCCGACTTCTCCCGCACGGAGGGCGTACCGTTCGCGGGGGGCGTTGCCCCAGATATCGGCTTCGGCCCGGCGGAAGATCGCGATGCGGCTACGATTGGCATCGGCCTTGAAACCACCGGCCAGGGCCAGTAAGGTGTCGAGCGTCATCCGATCTCGGAATTGGTACGGTCCCGGCATGGCGACCTCACCCACGATGATCAGGAGCGAATCTTCGGCCCGGGGCGTTCGGCGCGGAACCACCAGGACATCGCCGCTACGAATGGACCCCGCTCGGTGCGGGTCACGATTCGGATCGCCGAGGATGTGGATAGCGGCGGAGTCGGCATCATCGCGAAGTCCCCCGGCGAGCGCCAGGAGGATATGGAGATCGTCCTGGGGCAGCAGTTCAATTTCGCGGGCGTGGTTCACGGCGCCCACCACCTGAACCACCTGATTGGAACGGTTGGGGACAGTGACGTGCGTCCCGGCATAGAGGCACGGGTTGGCGGAATTGTCACCGAGCGAAACTGCCCGGTCGAGGTCGACGGTGATGGTGCTGCCGCCTCCGCTCAGCGTGATACGGCGGGAGGAAGCGTTGGGACCCAGGTCGCCGGCGGATGTGATGAGGTCGGAGACGCGATCGGACGTATAGGCGCGATAGTAGCCGGGCGAGGCGACGGCCCCGGCCACCGATGCGGTTATCTGGTAGGGGGCGCCGATGGAGATATCCATTTCCGGAGCGCTGAACACTCTGCCGACCGGGCCGAGCAGGAGGGCGCGAAGCTGGGTAAGGGTTTTTCCTGCGACGATGAACTGGCCGATCGCCGGGTCGATGATCTTACCCTCCTGGCTGACGTGAAGCCTCAGCGGGGGGAGCTGGCTCTTGAGAAAAGTAATGGTGACTTGTTCTCCCGGGCGAATGAGGTAGAGGTCCGGCTGGACCGGCTGATCATAAGCCGAGGGAGGGAGTACCGTACTCAGGACATCACCGGCGAGAGGCTCCCGGGCGAGAGTCCAGGAGGTCAAGACCATGACACCGGCAAGGGCGGTTGCACAGACAGTTGTTTTGATCACGATAGTATTGGTTTCACCCAGTCACGTTTTGGGCCAAGGATAGACAACGGCGGGGTCAAAGTCAACCGCTATAATATGGAGGTAACTCTCACCGGAGCAACGAATTCAGCGTGTCGCGGGACAGGGGGCCGAGCCTGAGCGCCGGCTCGGCCTGAAACTCAGTTCGCGGTTCGAGAAGCATCCTCGGGCGCTCGCAGGTCAAGCGAAGGTTCATCGTGACGTGTCTCGCGGTACTGGACGGCAGCGCGGACGAAATCGCGGAACAACGGATGTGGTTTGAGCGCTTGCGACTTGAGTTCCGGATGAAATTGCACCCCGACGAACCAGGGATGATCCGGGACTTCGACGATTTCCACGAGCTTCTCATCGGGGGAGAGTCCGGCCAAAACGAGACCCCGGCTGACCAGCATATCGCGATAGGCGTTGTTCAGTTCGTAGCGATGGCGGTGACGTTCGGAAATCTGCTTGCTGCCGTACGCTTCGAATGAACGGGTGTGCTCGGCCAGCAGACAGGGGTAGGCCCCCAGCCGCATGGTGCCGCCCAGTTCGGTGACCCCCTCCTGGTCGGCCATGAGATGAATGACCGGGTGCTTGAGGTCGCGATAGAATTCGTAGCTGTGGGCGTCCTCAAGGCCGCAGACGTTGCGGGCGAATTCGATGACGGCACACTGCATGCCGAGACAGATGCCGAAGAACGGGATCTTCCGCTCCCGGACGTAGCGGATCGCTTCGATCTTCCCTTCTACGCCGCGTTCGCCGAAACCACCCGGGATCAGGAGGCCGTCGATGTCATGCAGATATTTCCCGGCGCCTCCCTGCTTGATGTCCTCGGAGCTGACCCAAATCAGGGACACCTCGGCCTCGGAAGCGACTCCCGCATGCACGAAGGACTCGATGATCGACTTATAGGCATCCTTCAGGTTCACATACTTGCCGCAAATGCCGATTTTGATGCTGCGTCGGGGGTGTTTGATCCGATAGACCATGTCTTCCCAGTCGGTCAGGTTCGGCTCGGGAACATTCCAGCCGAAATGTTCGCAGACGATCTGATCGAGCTGCTGCTCGTGCAGGCGCAGCGGCAGTTCGTAGATGGTAGGGACATCCTCGGCCGCGATCACGTTTCGGGTGGGAACGGAGCAGAAGAGACTGATCTTCTGACGCAAGGCATCGGACAGCGGTTTGGTGGAGCGGCAGAGCAGGACATTGGGCTGGATGCCGATTTCGCGGAGTTCCTTGACGGAGTGCTGGGTCGGTTTGGTCTTGAATTCGCCGGCGGTCGAGATGTGCGGCACGAGGGTGACATGCACGTAGATAACATTGTGGGGGCCTTCTTCCTGCCCCATTTGGCGAATGGCCTCGAGGAAGGGGAGCGATTCGATATCGCCGACCGTGCCGCCGATTTCGGCGATGACCACATCGGGCGGCTCGCTCGAGCGCGCCTTGTGACGCATCCGACTCTTGATCTCCTCGGTAATATGAGGAATCACCTGGACGGTGGCGCCCAGGTAGTCGCCCCGGCGTTCGCGGGTGATGACCGTATTGTAGACCTGGCCGGTGGTGACGTTATTGGCTTTTTCGAGGTGCTGGCCGAGGAACCGCTCATAGTGACCGAGATCCAGATCGGTTTCGGAGCCGTCATCCAGCACAAATACCTCGCCGTGCTGGAACGGATTCATGGTCCCGGGATCAACATTGAGGTACGGGTCGAATTTCATGCTTTGCACTTTGAGTCCGCGCCGCTGCAGAAGCAGTCCGAGCGAGGATGCGGAAATCCCCTTGCCGAGCGAGGAGACCACGCCCCCGGTCACGAAGATATACCTGGTTTTTGAACTCTCAACCATACTGCCACCTATCTATAGATCGCGTCCAACTTTGCCACATCCTGTGGGGAATCGACCGACACACTCCGCATGCGGGTCGGGAAGATCCGAATGCGCCGGCCCATCTCCAGCAGGCGCAACTGTTCGAGAGATTCGGCCGTCTCGACGGCGGTCCGGGGAGTGCGGCCGAAAGCCAGCAGCACCTCGCGCCGGAACAGGTAGATCCCGACATGCCGGAAGTAGCGATATCGTGCAGCGCGGCCGGTCTGCGGACCCTGCTGGAGATACGGGATCGGAAATCGGGAGAACCAAAGGGCCTCGTGTTTTCGCGAGACAACTACTTTCACGCAATTAGGATTGTACAGCTCGGCATCCGCGGCAATGGGTGCCGCCAGCGAGGCGGTTTCGATCGACGGATCCCGTTTCATGACGACCAGTGCCCGGTCGAGGGGGGCCGGCCGAAGACCGAGGTTGTCGGCCTGGATATTAAGAATGATATCACCGCCGATTCTGCGGGCGACCTCGGCTGTCCGATCAGAGCCGGTCTTATGTCGCGACGCGGTCCGGACGACTTCGGCGCCGAAGGCGCGGGCGGTGGCTTCGATTTCGGGGGAGTCGGTAGCGATGACGAGACGGTCAATCTGTTCGGCTCGAGCGGCGGCACGCCACACGTAATAGATGAGCGGTTTTCCGCGGTAGGGGAAGAGGATCTTGCGGGCGAACCGGGAGGAACCGAGCCGGGCCGGGATCACGGCGAGCACCAGGGGAGACGTCATGAGAGCACCTTGGGAACAACGAAGAATCCGTCCTTGGTCTGTGGCGCGTTCCGGAGCGCCTGATCCTGCAAAAGGGACGGTTCACTCTGGTCATCGCGAAGCTGATGTTCGGCGGGGATGGCCGCCCTGCGGGCCACGACGCCGGAGGTGTCGACCTGACGCAACTGGTCAATATACTTCAGGATAACAGTCAATTCGTGGGAGAACCGCTCAATCTCCTCAGGAGTGAGATTGAGTCGGGCAAGACTGGCAATCTTCGTCACCTGATCATTTGATAGCGGCATGGGCGAAGTTAGGCAATTGGATCGGGGGCGTCAAGCCAAAAACGGGCTTGGGCGTGGAAAGAGACCCCAAAGGGGAGGTGGAAGCTAAAGTTCCGGCTCAAGTCGCCGACAGTGTCAATGTGTGCCAGAATGAAACAACCATCAACCGGGCAACAAGATAGTGGCAAAGACACAGTTTCAGATTGAATCGCCGCGCGTGGCCGGACGCCACAAAGACGCTCCTCGGCGCTGGAGTTACTCCACCACCAACGAAACATCGCTTCAGCCGGGTTTGCAGGCCCTGTTGCTTGGGCTGCATCTGCGCGGTCGGCTGTGTGATCGGGAAAAGGAATTCCTCGATCGCATGGCACCGGAACGTCACCTCACGTTCTTGCTCTTGGGAGACACGTATCTTCACCCGCAGGATTTCGCGCTGTTTCCCGAGGATGTGACCTCGGGGTTGACGGCGCTGGGTGCGGATGCGATCAGCTATGCGCGGCTTCGGCCGGACGGAGGGCGCGAGTCCTCACCGCTGGGTGTGCACACCGCAAGAATCGGCAGTTGCGACGGGGAGGCGCTGGTGCTGGGGATGGCTGGTCCCGACCTTCCGCTCGAACGGGCCGGCAATGAGCAGTCTTTCGCCCACCTGGTCGCTTTGGCGCGGGAAGCCGAGAGGCGGGTGGCGCCGGTCGCCGACCGACTGCTTGGCATCGTGCAAAGCCAGGTGCCGGCGATTCTGATCCTGCGGGCATCGGGACGGGTCCTGGCCGTGAACCGTGCGCTCGAGGTACGGCTGGGAGCCGGCGAGGGGGAACTGGTGGACAGGGAATGGGGAACGGTGAAGCGGAGTCTGGCCGATTTGTTGCCGTCCTCCAATATCGACCTCGAGTCGATCGCGGATGACGATTTGAGTGTGGCGGTGATGCGCCTGCGCAGCCGCACGCCGAAGCGCGAGCCGAAGTCGGAGTTCGACAGTTTTCTGGACGCGGTTCAGCACCGGGTATCGGCCGTGGCGACGAGCGCCCGGCATCTGCGGGGGCTGAGTTGCTGTATCCCCGGCGAGATCAACAGCGAGTTGGTGCGGATCATTCAGGAGGAGGCAGAG
>AMWB02010677.1_pt2 | contig 63714 bp, 50 predicted proteins | sample 200311 | NCBI WGS metagenome assembly AMWB02 (sample SAMN02737377, study PRJNA173069) | bioreactor metagenome | biome: anode biofilm in microbial fuel cells | place: USA: California | collected 2010-12-16 | reverse complement strand
GGTATGCCGCTCCTGCCGATGTGCTGTTCGAGATCGTCAATCCTGACAATTTATTACTTGAATTGACATTGTTTGAAAAAGACGCCAACAGCATATCTGTCGGACAGTTTGTGCACTTCTCCATCAATAATGAAACGCATGAGCATACGGCTAAGATCTACCAGGCAGGTAAGTCAATCAATACGGATAAGACTTATAAGGTTTTTGCCAGCGTTCAGCAACCTTGTCCTAATGTGTTACCGGGCATGTATGTCCTGGCACATATTGAAGAAACCGACAAGCAGGTAGTATCAGTTCCTGCAGAAGCAGTGGTCGGCTTTGGAGACAAATACTACATCTTTATCTTTGAAAAAGACAAAGAGGAAAGTGGAAAGCCTTTTACGGAATATCGTTTTATTGAAGTTATCAAAGGCGAGACCAATGATGAATACACAGAAATTCAACTTCCTGAAGGATTTGACCTGGAAAATTCAAAAGTCGTCTTTAAAGGAGCATACAATCTGTTATCAGCAAAAAAGAATGCAGGTGAAATGACCTGCGGATAATCTTAAAAACATTTATTATGAAAGAAATAAAAGCATTTGTAAAGCCTTTTAAGGTAAACGACATTTTTAATGAACTGCTGCAGGCTGGATATCCGAATTTGACTGTCTCCTTAACAGAAGGTACAGGACAACTCAAAGGAGATGATCCAACCATATCAACTAATTTTTCAATCACAAACAGTGTGGTTGCAAAACTTGAAATAATATGCAGTGATGTGGAAAGTATGAAAATTATCGAGATTATCCGGAATAAAGCCAGAACAGGAAATCCTGGAGATGGGATTATTTATATCACTGATGTTGAAAAAGTTGTTCACATAAGAACCAGCGATGAATTTCAATAATCAATGATCAACTGTTGATAGAAGTTGGTTTAATTACAGGTCCTTCCGGTATTAAATCCGGAAGGACCTGTTAATCCTAAAAATATGAAAACAAATGAAATTAAAATTAAAACAGGTTATGAAAATCGAAATAGAATTATGCTAAAGCGGTTAGAAGAAATTGCAGAACAACATAATGGAAAATGTTTGACTTCTCATTACGAAAATATTCGTCAAAAGCTGGTTTGGGAGTGTCAGTTTGGCCACAGATGGTACTCTTCGGTCAATAGTGTTCTGTATTCTGGTTCCTGGTGTCCTAGATGTGCCGGAAACCAGAAATTGTCTTTAAAGGAGTTGCAACAACTTGCCGGAGAAAGAGGTGGCAAATGTCTGTCAACAGAATATTCAAATTCTAAGGATAAATTACTTTGGCAATGTAAAAACGGACACCAGTGGTATGCCACTGCTTTCAGCATAAAAACAAGGGAAAGTTGGTGCCCGGTTTGTTACAAACTTAATATTTGTTAAGCATGAAGAATTATTTTATTGTTTAAAATCTAAAAAATATAGAAGATGAGAGCCATAGTAATTAATACAATCATATTATCTGGCATTTTTCTTTTTTTTTATGGTAAATGCTATTCCCAAAACGATTATCGTACAACAAATGGTTATGTTTTAGCAACTGGTTTTTACATTGACTCAACCTTTATAGCAGAAAGCCATGAACTCGCAATCAAATATAATCCAAGTGATAAGACCATTTATGGTAATATTAACCTTCAATCCTTTACAAGCGGATTATACTTAATTGATAGCCTTCTTACAAGCAAAGCCATGTCATTGACTATGAAGGGATACATCCCGGTTGATTTTCTAACATGGAATCATAGTGAATACAATTTTGACATACCATTAGAAATAGAATTCAATCAAAGAAAGATCATTACGGTGGCAAAAATGAAATTTAGTCATATTGATAAATTATTGAATTATACCTGTGTAATGGAGGCATCGTTTAAACTCAAATTATCAGATTTTGATATTAATATTCCAGAACAGGTTGGTCAGGATATCAACGTTCAGTTCTTTCAATTAATTCTAAGGCGTGCGGGTAAATAAAGATGAAAACTATTAAGTCTTTAAAATTATACTAAATAGATGTGCTCATGAAAAAATATCTTTTAAAAAACATGGACTGTGCATCATGTGCTTCAAAAATTGAAGACCACCTGACAAAGCTGGATAAGGTAAAATTTGTAAATGTAAATTTTGCTCATTCAAGCCTTACTATTGATACTGATGATTTCGAAATGGTAAAAGCCCGAATAAAAGAGATAGAACCGGAAGTGGAAGTAGAAGAAAACAATAAAGAGAAAATATTGGTTTCAACAAACGAGCTTAAAGAAAATAAATGGACCATTATTAAAGCAGTTTCCGGGTTTCTGTTTTTACTTGCAGGTATAATATTCAGAGAAGAAATACACAATACACCCTATCATATTGCTGAATATTTAATATTTGGAACTGCTTACCTTATCGTAGGCTGGAAGGTTATTTCATCTGCCGTAAAAAATATAATCAGGGGGCAGTTGTTTAACGAACAGTTTTTAATGACCATAGCTACTCTTGGAGCATTTGCAATAGATGAAATGCCCGAAGCTGTTGCTGTAATGCTGTTTTATGTTGTCGGGGAGCTCTTCCAGGATATTGCGCTTAACCGTTCCCGAAAGTCAATTAAATCGCTGCTTGAAATAAAACCTGATTTTGCCAATTTATTGTTGGATGGAGAATTGACAAGGGTTTCACCTGAGAGTATTGAAATAGGTGATATAATTATGGTTAAGGCAGGAGAAAAAATTCCAGTCGATGGCGAAGTTATGGATGGTATTTCATTTGTCGATACTTCGGCTTTGACCGGTGAAAGTGTGCCACGAAAATTGGAAAAAAATGATATGGCTTTGTCCGGAACTATTAATCAAACCGGGGTGCTTACAATAAAGGTGACCAAATTATTCAGCGAATCGTCTGTGACAAAAATTTTGGAACTGGTTGAAAACGCCTCCTCTAAAAAAGCGGAAACCGAAAAGTTCATCACAACGTTTGCCAAATACTATACCCCGGTTGTGGTTGTTGGAGCTTTGCTGCTTGCAATATTGCCTCCCCTTTTGTTTAGCGGGCAAACTTTCAGTGATTGGATTTACCGTGCGCTGGTTGTATTGGTTATTTCCTGTCCCTGCGCATTGGTCATTAGTATTCCGCTGGGATATTTCGGCGGCATAGGCAGTGCTTCAAGAAAAGGAATCCTGGCGAAAGGCTCCAACTTTCTGGATGCTTTAACGAAGGTTAGGGCTGTGGTATTTGATAAAACAGGCACACTCACTAAGGGTGAATTTAAGGTTTCAGAGGTTGTTACCTCCAACGGTTTTTCTAAAGAAGAAATATTAGAATATGCTGCTTATGCTGAAACCAATTCAAACCACCCGGTGGCTAAGTCAATTACTGAGGCTTTCGGAAAAAATAAAGATATCACCCGAATTAATCAAGTTGAAGAAATTTCCGGGCATGGCATTAAGGCTGTAATTGATATGAAAACCGTGCTTGCCGGGAATGATAAATTCCTTCATAAGGAAAATATTACCCACCCGGTTTGTAACGTGGAAGGAACAGTGGTACATGTAGCTATTGATAGCACCTATGCCGGGTACATTATTATTTCGGACACATTGAAAGATGATGCCATTGAAGCAATAGAAAAGTTAAAAGCAAAGAATATTCAAACAATAATGCTTACCGGCGACAACAAATTTGCTGCAGCAACCTTTGCCAAAAAATTAAAGATAGACAGATACTTTTATGAACTGTTGCCCGATGATAAGGTCAAACATATAGAGGATTTAATTACAGAATTTAAGGGTGGAAAGGTGGCTTTTGTCGGAGATGGAATAAATGATGCACCGGTAATCGCTCGAGCCGATATTGGAATAGCCATGGGCGCTCTTGGATCAGATGCAGCTATTGAAACTGCTGATGTGGTGCTGATGACCGATTCACCTTCGAAAGTCGCCATAGCTATTGATGTTGCAAAAAGAACAAGAAACATTGTCTGGCAGAATATCTTTTTTGCATTGGGCGTAAAACTTGTTTTTATAATTCTTGGCGTTTTAGGAATTGCCACCATGTGGGAAGCAGTATTCGGCGATATAGGAGTAGCGTTAATCGCTGTATTTAATGCAATCAGGATACTAAGAGGTTAATTACAAAGTTATATACTTATATATATTGGAAATATTATCAAATTTTAACAACAAAATTTTACAACATGAAAACAAGAAAAATTTTAGTAATTTCTGCAATGATCATTTCAACCATGGTCGTTGTTTCCTGTAAAAAGGATAAAAATGAATCTGATCTTACAAACCAGGTTACAGGTACTTATAATGGTACGCTTACCCAGGGGGCATTAAAATCCGGTGCTGGTTCAGCAAAATGCGATGTCTCCAGATTCAATGACTATACTGTTGAAATACATTGTTATGGCATAGAGCTTGACACAACCTTCATGCTTGAACTGTATCAAAATGCAAATTATATGATGGCATGCTTTACAAGCGATGATTTTTATAATGAATATGGACATTATGAATCAGAAGATCATCATATGATGGGAAATAATGGGGATTGGACAAATTGGGATCAACACATGAGCAACGACCATGAATCAGGTGATCAACATTACGGAAGTTTCAATACTGATGATCACACCTTTGATTATACTCTGAAAATGCACAATAACCAGGGGGACTACACATTGCGGTTTATTGGAAGCAAGGAATAAGGAGTTAAAGTCGGCGTAATGCCAGGCTTGCAATCTGACGGGTAAATCCATCGGTACTGGATTTCGATCTCAGTCCGGTGGGTAAATCCGTCGGTTCATCCACAATATCTGCAATTATGGCTTTCCTGGATTGGCGGACATTTTTCACTGCCGTAAGAACAGAAAACACAACAGTCGCCGGTTTTCGGTTTTAGAATCAGTCCACAGTTTGTACATTTATAGAAGTATTGACAGGCATCGGTCGGCATTATCTCATCTTTCCTGAATCCGCACTGAGGGCAGGTTATTGTTGAGTTTAATATTATTTCCTGAATCATTTAATAATTCCTATTCTTAAGTAGAAATGCATGAAACTATAAAAGTACCTCTAAAAACCGAATTGTGATAATAAATAACAAATCATCTTATCTGTTAATATTCAGACTGTTTCAAAGTCATGGTGCCTAAATTAAAAAAATATTATCTTTTATAAAACAATTTACTGAAACATGCGTTTATTTAAATATATTGATTTAAAAAATGAAAAAGGCCGGAATGAGCATAATGGTTTTCCTCCTGTTGATCGCAACAGGTGGTTTATCTGTTACCAGGCATTATTGCGGCCGAACATTTGCATCCTTTGCTTTATTTTCAACCCCTGAACCTTGCTGTGGTCATGAATGTGAAAAATGCCACAACGTATTCAGTTTTAATAAAGTCACGGATAATTTTACGGTATCCTCGTCTGAGGAGGTTAATTCACCATTATCTGAAAATTTATTCTTCTTTAATGTATTTTTCGAATTGCCGGAAACTATTACAATAGCTTCATCCGGTGATCACATATTCCACAGAAAATTTCTTCCCCCAAAAACCGGTGATATTCCGGTTTCTTTTGGCAATTTCCGTTGCTGAAATCCTGCTTTCCGGGAACGAGTTCCGTGTGATGGCGGTGATTATATTATTCACCCATTATTGAGTTTGCTTTCTACGTGACTCGCAGCATTTAATGCAGGGTTCCCTCTATTCCCATTAATTTTTAAATAAATAGCCATCTGGTTTTTGCGGGTGGTATTTGAGTCAATCCATTCTTATTAATAATTACTTAAAAATGAAAAAAATGAAAAAGATCGCATTGTTTATGGCTATGATCATTACTTTATCAGCCATCACATTCAGTTGTTCAAAGGATGATAGTCAAGATAAACTCAAAGCCGAGTTGGACAGTACGGAAAGTTTGGTACTTAATACCTTCCGGGAAGCTAAGTCGAAAGATGATTCGCTTGCAAAATATGTTGATCCTTACGGCCAATCCTTAAATCCAACAGTTTTTATGATGGACAGCCTTTATCACATGAACGATTCTCTATGTATTGTATATTATCTGACCTATTGCGAAGAAATGCTGGATGGTGATAACATGATGGGCGGAAATATGATGGGCGGTGGAATGATGCATGGTAGCGACATGATGGAAACACATACCTTCATGGGTGATACCTCCTTGGTAAATCAATATTACCGTGAATTGAACATGATCAGGCAGGCACATCCGGCACATCACCCGGTAGAGCCATCAGAACATGAATTACATCATCGTTAAATAATCGTCTTAGCTTTTTAACTGTATAGTATTCAGTTAATTTATTAAATTTTAATTCTAATCTTATGAAAAATTCAATTATTATCATGTTGCTTGGGCTATCATTGGCCGCAACACTGCCCTCCTGCAGCAATCCGACCACAAAGAGTCCTGCTGTTGAATCAAAAGCAAAGGAACAAATAGTTTATACCTGCCCTATGCATCCTGAAATACAAAGCGATAAACCTGGCGATTGCCCAAAATGCGGCATGGAGCTTGTCAAAATGGAACCAGGCACCAACACCAGTATGCCACATGATACAGGCAAAATGCACAGGCATTAACATAATATGATTTCCTATGAATAATCCATTTAACCGGCTGGTTAAATATTTTCTCGAAAACCGGCTGATCACGTTCATATTTCTGATCTCTTTCGTGGTGCTGGGAATTGTTTATATGCCATTCAACCTGAAAACGGGTTTCTTTCCCCGTGATCCGGTACCGGTTGATGCAATCCCTGATATTGGCGAAAATCAGCAAATCGTGGCAACAGAGTGGATGGGACGGTCACCCAAAGACATCCAGGACCAGGTGACTTACCCTTTGACCACTGCATTACTGGGTATTCCCGGCGTACAGAATGTGCGTAGCACATCCATGTTCGGTATGTCGTTTATCTACATTATTTTCAAAGATAATATTGATTATTACTGGAGTCGTTCACGCATTCTTGAAAAACTCAATTCCTTGTCGCCTGGCATACTACCTGATGGAGTGCAACCAACTCTGGGCCCGGATGCGACAGCACTCGGACAAATATATTGGTACACTCTTGAAGGCCGGGACCCAAAGACCGGCCAACCCAACGGCGGATGGGATCCCGAGGAACTCAGAACCATCCAGAATTTTTATGTCAAATACGGATTAACCACTGCAGAAGGTGTTTCTGAGGTAGCTTCTGTCGGCGGCTTTATTAAGGAATACCAGATCGACTTAAATCCCGAAGCGCTTAAGGCATTTAATGTATCGGTTATGGATGTGATGAATGCTGTGCGAAAAAGCAACCTGGACATAGGTGCAGAAACCATGGAATTGAATAATGTTGAATATATTATCCGTGGTCTGGGTTATGTAAAGAATCTGGAAGATATCGAACTCTCTGTAGTTGCAGTCCGGAATAATGTTCCGGTGCGCATCAAAGATGTCGCCCGTGTTGGATTTGGCCCGGCTACCCGGCGTGGCGGCCTTGATAAGGCGGGTTCCGAAGCGGTAGGCGCTGTCGTTGTCGCGCGCTATGGGTCAAATCCTATGGAAGTCATCAACAACGTTAAAGATAAAATAAAAGAGATAGAAGCTGGATTACCGCAGAAAATCTTGCCTGACGGCTCAGTTTCCAAGGTAACGATTGTTCCTTTTTACGACCGTACCGGGCTCATAAAAGAAACAATCGGCACCCTCGAATATGCACTTTCGCATGAAATCCTGATCAGTATTATCGTGATTATCATCCTGGTAATGAACCTTAGAGCATCTCTTATCGTAGCGGGATTACTGCCCATCGGTGTATTGATGACTTTTATCCTTATGCGGTTGTTCGGCATAGATGCTAATATTGTTGCCTTGTCCGGCATAGCAATTGCCATCGGTGTGATGGTCGATATCGGAATTGTGGACGTGGAAAATATTCTCCGGCACCTGGAGATGCCGGAGAATCATGGTATTCGGGGGAGGAAACTGCTTGATGTTATTTACCAGGCAACGACCGAAGTTCGGGCAGCGGTTGTGACATCGATTGCTACTACAATCGTAAGTTTCCTGCCGGTTTTTGCCATGCAGGCTGCCGAAGGCAAATTATTTCATCCTTTGGCTTTCACCAAAACCTTTGCTCTGATCGCTGCATTTATCCTCGGAATTGTCGTTCTTCCAACTCTGGTGCATATATTTTTTAATATCCGCTTTGATACAAAGAAAATACGTAAGGTTTGGAATGGAGGCCTGATCCTTGCAGGACTGGCATTTATTATTATCTGGCAAACATGGCCTGCATTAGCTTTAATTGCTGTCGGTATAAATAATTTACTCGATTACCGTTGGCCTGAGCATCGTAAAGAATATCCCAACTATATTAATATTGCCATCACCGTGCTTATTGCAGCCTGGTTTCTTTCGGTTGAATGGTTGCCGCTCGGTGCTCATAATAGTAATTTTATCAATTTTCTCTTTGTGGCTGCAATTATAGCCGTAATTCTTGCTGCCCTGATGTCAATGGTACATTATTATGAAGAAATTATCCGTTGGGCGCTTGCGCACAAAACTAAGTTTCTGCTCATACCGGCCGTCACTTTATTTTTTGGTTTGCTGGCATGGCAGGGCTTTGATAAAATCTTCGGTTTTGTGGCATCTGGAGCTGAGGGCATTGGCTGGAAAAATTTCAGGCAAACAGTAGTCTGGCAAGGACCGGTAAAGGCATTTCCCGGAACAGGCAAGGAGTTCATGCCTTCTTTAAACGAAGGTTCTTTCCTGCTTATGCCTACCAGTATGCCACATTCCAGTATAGAAAAAAACCTGCAATATATCGAAACACTTGACAAACGGTTGTCCGCTATTCCTGAAGTCGAAATTGCCGTTGGAAAATGGGGCCGTGTTAATTCCGCTCTCGATCCTGCCCCGGTCCAGATGTTTGAAAATACAATCAACTATCGTTCTGAATATATTTTGGACGAAGATGGACATCGGATGCAGTTTAAAGTTGACCGTGATGGTAACTATGTTTTAAGAAACGGATCAACATATAATCCTGATAAGGACGAATTCAAAGTTATTCCTGCCGACAGTCTTGTTTCTGATAAAAAAGGAGAATATTTCCGCCAGTGGCGTCCTCAGATAAAAAAACCGCTTGATATCTGGAACGAAATTGTCAAAGTTACGGATATACCCGGGCTGACTTCTGCTCCAAAGTTACAACCCATTGAAACAAGGCTGGTGATGCTTTCCACGGGTATGCGTGCACCGATGGGCCTTAAAGTCTTCGGCCCCGATCTTAGTTCTATCGAACAAGCCGGGCTTGCTCTTGAGATGGCTCTGAAAGAGGTGCCTTCAATCAAAGCATCATCAGTGTTTTATGACAGAGCTGTAGGGGCACCATACCTCGAAATCAAGCTTAATCGTGAAGCGATGGCCAGATACGGGATGAGCATAAATGATGTGCAGGAGGTACTACAGGTAGCTGTCGGGGGTATGACACTGACCACATCTGTCGAGGGCCGGGAAAGGTTCCCGATCAGGGTCCGATATGCACGGGAATTACGAGATAATCCTGAAGCTCTCAAACGCATCTTGATACCTTCAATGAATGGTGTCCAGGTACCCCTGGGTGAAATCGCAAATATTGATTACACCCGTGGCGCACAAATGATACGAAGCGAAAACACTTTTCTTAACGGGTATGTTATTTTCGATAAAACAGAAGGCAAAGCAGAAGTGGATGTTGTGGAAGAAGCAGCAAAAATATTAAAACAGCAAATAGCATCAGGATCACTAATCCTGCCTGCCGGAGTATCTTATAAATTTGCAGGCAATTACGAACACCAGCTCAGGGCAACAAAAAGACTAGCAATCGTAATACCTATAAGCCTGCTCCTGATACTGTTGCTGCTATATTTTCAATTTCGTACGGTGACAGCGTCTTTTATTCATTTTTCCGGAGTTTTCGTGGCCTTTGCCGGCGGGTTTATCATGCTCTGGTTGTACGGCCAGGGCTGGTTTTTGAATTTTTCTTTCGCGGGGATCAATCTTCGCGATATGTTCCAGATGCACACCATCAATCTGAGTGTTGCCGTCTGGGTTGGTTTTATAGCTCTATTCGGTATAGCCACTAATGATGGCGTAATCATGGGGACTTATATTCACCAGGTATTTGAGGCGAAACATCCGGCAACAGTCCACGATGTGCGTGAAGCAGTTGTATCGGCCGGAATGAAACGGGTGCGGCCGGCTATGATGACAACAGCGGTTGCTGTAATCGCATTGTTACCCGTTTTATCTTCTACCGGTAAAGGAGCTGACATCATGATCCCCATGGCCATACCCATGTTTGGAGGTATGGTCATCCAGGTCATGACTGTCTTTGTGGTACCCTTGTTTCAAGCTATTTGGAGGGAAAGATCAGTAAAACATAAAAACACAATAGCACTTCAATCAATTAATAATGTGGTAAATGATGAAAATTCGGGCATTTAGAAAAATACTGTTTGTATTGTTTGCACTTTGCGGCGGATTCATTGGCAGAGGTCAGCAACAACCTGATTCTCTGTTCAATTACCTTGAAATTGCAGCCAAAAACAATCCAACCGTCATTCAACGCTATTATGAATATGAAGCTGCACTGCAAAAAGTACCGCAGGTTGGTAGTTTACCTGATCCAAATCTGAGCATTGGGGTTTTTCTTAGCCCTATGGAACTTGTAGCCGGGAACCAGGTGGCCGATCTGAGGCTAATGCAGATGTTTCCCTGGTTTGGCGTAATTAAATATTCAAAAGATGAAATGAGCCTCATGGCAAAAGCTAAATTTGAATCGTTTCGCGATGCCAAATTGCAGGTATTTTATGATGTACAACGAACCTGGTATGAATTGCATAAGATCAAACAGAATATCCGGATCTCTGAGAAAAACATTGAGATCCTGGAGACTATTGAAAGATTGGCCATTGTCAGGTTTAAGGCTGCTTCGACAGGGAATGTTGACCCGACACAACGCGGGGGAATGTCTCCAACTCCTGATCAAGGTATTTCTTCCGGATCATCCGGCATGCAAAGTATGGGAGGAGCTACCGGGAATACTTCCAGTTCTGTCCCAAACAAGGCGTCATTGCCAATGCAAAGCAGTCCGATGGGTTCTTCCCCGGGTAGTTCAGGTCTTTCAGATGTTTACAGGATTCAGATTGAAATCGGTGATCTTCAGAATAATATAGCACTCTTAAAGACCCAGTGGAATACCAAAGCAGCATTGTTTAACAGCTATTTGAACAGGCCTCCCGCCTCACCTGTTTCTCTGCCTGATACTTTAATAGCTGATACCTATTTACCATCCTTGATAGATGTAACGGATAGTGTGATAGTTGACAATCCAATGCTGGGTATGCTTCAATATGAGCAACAATCGCTGGAAGCCCGCAAACAGATGGTTACACGCATGGGCTATCCCATGCTTGGAGTAGGATTAAATTATTCGATTATCAATAAAAGTGATATGTCAACATCGCCAATGAACGGAAAAGATATGATCATGCCTATGGTGACGGCGACGCTGCCCATTTACCGGAAAAAATACAAAGCCTTACAAAATGAAGCCGAAGCATTAAAATCCGCCACTTCACAAAATTACAGGGCAACGGCAAATTCGCTGAAAACTGACTATTATCAGGCCATGCAGTTATACCTGGATGCCCAGCGCAGGATAAAGCTTTATGCCGAACAATACCAGCTGGCATCAAAAACTTTAGACATCATGTTAAAAAGCTTTGCATCGTCCGGCATCGATCTTACAGATATATTGCGCATTCGCCAGCAAACTCTTGATTATGAATATAAACAATTGGAAGCCATCGCCGACTATAATATCTCAGTCGCATGGATTAAGCGATTAATAGCTTCTTCTTCAACAAACTAAACCTGAAAATTGAGAATATGAAAAGAATTTTTTTAAATAAATATATACAGTTCAGCCTCATTTTGGCCGGGGGCATTTTTCTAGGATGGATATTTTTCCACTCATCCGAAAAAAAGGAAGATAAGCACGAACATTCAGGTGAAGCAACAAAAGGCACAATCTGGACCTGCGCCATGCACCCCCAGATCAGAATGACTGAGCCGGGTAAATGCCCTATATGCGGCATGGATTTAATACCGCTGAATCAAAGCAATACCACCTTTGATCAGGCAACAATACACCTGACCAAAGAAGCTGCACAGTTGGCGAACGTCCTTACTTCAGTGGTCACAAAGCAAAATCCTGTTAAAGAAGTTCGCCTCTATGGTAAAGTGCAAGCTGACGAGCGGATGTTACAAAGTCAGGTTTCTTATCTGCCCGGTCGTATTGAAAAGCTCTTCGTAAATTATACAGGTGAATCTGTAAGGAAAGGGCAAACATTGGCAATTATTTATTCACCTGATCTGGTCACAGCTCAGCAAGAACTACTGGAAACTGTCAAAACGAAATCCTCACAGCCACTTCTTTATGAGGCGGCCAAAGATAAACTTCGGCAATGGAAGCTGACCGATAATCAGATCGCAGGTATTGAGAGCTCCGGTATTGTCAAATCTAATTTTGAGGTTAGCGCAAATACCACCGGTATTGTTACAGCCAGAAGAGTTAATAATGGAGACTATATCTCTCCGGGCACTGTATTATTTGATGTGGCAGACTTATCACATATCTGGGTAATGTTCGATGCTTACGAGAGTGACCTCCCTTTTCTGTCTAAAGGGGATCGTGTTACATTTACCATACAGGCTCTGCCTGGTGTCAATTTCTCAGGCAATATTTCCTTTATAGATCCGGTGCTAAATCCCACAACCCGTGTTGCAAAAGTCCGTGTTGAGGTAAACAACCAGGATGGAAAATTGAAACCGGAAATGTTCGCAACCGGCATTATTGAGGCAAACCTTAATCAATACAATGATTACTTAATCATTCCCGGTACTGCGGTCCTGTGGACCGGAAAACGGTCAGTTGTATATGTAAAAGAATCGGGAAGCGAAGAACCGGCGTTTAAAATGCGTGAAATAGAAATAGGCCCCATGCTGGGAAACAGCTATGTAGTTATGAGCGGGTTAAATGAAGGAGAGGAAATTGTTACACAGGGTGCATTCAGCGTCGATGCCGCAGCACAACTTGAAGGTAAACCTAGCATGATGAACCCTTCAGGAGGCGCTAAAGTATCCTCTATGCCGGGAATGGTAATGCCAGGCGATACTAATACGGCAGAGAATCAAAATCCCTCCCCAATGGTTAAATCATCAGGTACTAAAATTAGTGAAGATAATAGCATGCCAGGAATGGATATGTCGAAAGCGGCACTGCCTGCTGACGACAATATTAAACAGCAATTAACATTAGTTTACAAGGATTATTTAATAATGAAAGATGCATTTGTTGCCTCGGATTTGCAGAAAGTGTCTGATGCTGCTGCAAAGGTCAAGTTAAGCCTCAAAGCTGTTGATATGAACTTGCTTGAAGGAGATAACCATGTTAAATGGATGGAATATTCGGGAGATATGGGGAAAAACCTTGAAAAAATAATATCAGGCCATGATTTGACCATGCAACGCGAATTGTTTGCCGCTTTTAATGAAGATTTCCATGATGCGGTAAAAACTTTTGGATTGTCAGATATCACAACGTATTACCAATTCTGCCCGATGGCTAATGATAATAAAGGCGCTTATTGGTTCAGTGAAAATAATGAGATATTCAATCCATATTTTGGTGATAAAATGCTGAAATGTGGATCGACCAAAGAAACACTAAAATATTAGATTCCTGGAGACTGGATATAATTGGCAAAGGAATGATATCATTTCGAAAATATAAAGATCATCCTGTTGTTTTCCATATAACCGTTGGGATATTGTTAGGATATTTCCTGCTACACCCTTTCACAATGGTAATTTACTGGCTCGAAATGAATGGAAACAATCTTACGTTTAGTAGCTTTTTTGAAGCGTTCAATGAAAGATTTGCACATTCGTTTTCCCCTCACATGATTCCTATGGCTGCAGTTTTTGTTATAATTGGCGGACTTACAGGGCTCATTTCCGGAATACAGGTCAAAATAATGAGGGATCAGCAGCAGAAAATTAATTCTCAAAACTATCAGCTCAAGGAAAGCATACAAAACCTTATCCGAAACGGAGAGAGCGAAACTGTTGAATTTAAGTCTTCATTTCGATTTGATTTTAGGAAAAGTCAGATTAATAAAGCGCTTGAAGATGCTGTCATAAAAACCATTGCGGGATTTATGAATGCACATGGAGGAATATTGATTTTGGGTGTTGATGATAATGGTAATGTGTTAGGATTAAATAAAGATTATGATGGTTTGATCAAAAAGAATCGGGATGGTTTTGAACAGAAGGTTATGCAAACCATAGCTGATAAATTGGGCACGGATTTATGCCCATTTGTCCATTTATATTTTCATTTTGTTGCCGAAAGTGAAGTATGCAGTGTTTATGTTGAGAAAGCCCATCGACCGGTTTTCTTACAGGCAGGAGGAACCACAATATTTTATCTTAGAACCGGAAATACAACGAAACCTTTGAATACCATGGAGACAGTAGAATATTTGAATCCTAAGAATCAAAACTCAAGGATATGAGAATCTTTAAGACTTTATTAATAGTAGTTATATTGGCATGTATTATTCATCCTGGCAGTTATGCTCAGCAAATTTACCGCACGCTTGAAGGCACAATGATAATTTCAATGCAATTTAACGATACTGTTTTAAGAGCGAGCAGTCATCAATTAATTGTCAAGCTCAATTATGAAACGGGTGAAATCCAATTCAGGATTCCATATGATTCATTTCGAACTGGCAATGATTCAATTGATTTGAACCTGATGAAATTAACAGACCGGTGGATGGAATTCAACGGCAAACTCGGCATTCCTTATATCAACACAAAGAGTCATCCACAGCAAAAATTTGATGCAACAGGAACCATGCTTAGTGCCGTACCGCCCACTAGTGTAATTGCGACAGGAACAATTGATCATATTTCATCTGAAGGATACATTGCGTGTGTGCTGAATTTAACTATACAATTCAGCTTATCTTCATTGAATATACAGCAAGCATTTTATAATGCAAGCGACCTAATTCAGATTGACATTCAACAATCTGTCTTAAAAAGAGTAAATGATTGATTTAACCGAAAAAGGAAAGAACCCACTTAATTTTTATTCACAATCTAAATATTATCAAAATGAAAAAAATAATTTTTATGCTTTGCCTGGCTATAGTTAGCTGGGGAGCCAATGCCCAACACGATCATTCTCAAATGGGCAATAAATCAACTATTCCCCCTTCGATCCAGGTCGAAAATTCTCAATCGGCAACTGCCGTTATTGATAATTACCTGGCGTTAAAAAATGCATTGGTGGCAGATAATGGCAAACTTGCAGCCAGTTCGGGTCAAATATTGTATGATGCACTTGCAAAATTCGATATTTCTACAAAATCGACAGCACAACAAAAAGAATTGGGTGAAATCATTGAAGATGCCAAAGAAAATGCTGAACACATTTCTGAAAACGGCGGAGATATTGAACATCAGAGAGAACACTTTGTGCTTTTGAGTAAAGACATCAAAGATTTAATTGTGATTGCAGGGACAGACCGTACTTTATACCAGATGTTTTGTCCTATGTATAACAACAATGAAGGTGGAATGTGGTTGAGCGAATCAAAGGAAATAAAGAATCCCTTATTCGGAAGTAAAATGTTAAAGTGTGGCAGCGTCCAGCAGGAAATCAGCGTTAAATGAAACTGCTTAAACGAATAGGTGTAGCTCTTTTGGTTGTTCTGGTGGGAATTCAGTTTATACCCACCAGATCCAATCAAAACACAGAAGTAACATCATCAGACTTTTTTTTAACATACAAGGTGCCTTTAGATGTGAGTCACATCCTTTTCACTTCCTGCTATAATTGTCATAGCAATAATACTGACTATCCTTGGTATAGCAGGATTCAACCAATAGGTTTACTATTAGAACATCATATTAAAAAAGGTAAGGCTATGTTAAATTTTAATGAATTCGGTTCTTATTCAGTCAGAAAACAAATAAGCAAATTAGATATAATGGTGGACCAGATAGAAAAAGGGAAAATGCCAATCCGTTCCTATACATTGATTCATCATGAAGCTCGAATATCCGGAGAAAATAAAAAGAAAGTGATAGAATATTTGAATGCGTTAAAAGATAGTTTATGATGAAAACATAATGAAAAAAAATCGAGTCATGGAAAATCAAATCAATCACAAGCACGATGTGCCCCATCTCAAAGGAGGTGTTATTTATACTTGTCCCATGCATCCCCAGATTAAGAAAGATGAACCGGGATCGTGTCCGATATGCGGTATGACTCTGGTTCCTGAAAAAGGAGAGGATTCAGATGAGGAAGAAGAAGCCTATCGAAAGATGGCAAAAAAATTCTGGATCGCACTGATATTAAGCGTTCCGGTTTTTATTATTGCCATGTCGGATTATATATCCTTTTTAAATCTCGAAAATATCGCATCTAAAAAAGTGTGGGGGTGGATTGAGTTTGTTTTAGCTACTCCTGTTGTATTCTATAGTAGTTGGGAATTTTTCAGGCGTGGTTGGAGTTCCATACGAAGATGGTCTCCAAATATGTGGACTCTCATATCTATCGGTGTGGGTGCTGCTTACCTGTTCAGTATTTTTGCCTTGTTCTTCCCAGGTGTCTTTCCATCACAATTTAAAGATGAAAGTGGCAATGTGCACCTTTATTTTGAAGCCACAGCTATCATTCTCACCCTGGTACTTCTTGGACAGGTACTTGAACTTGGAGCTCACAATAAAACCAACTCAGCCATCAAAGCCTTGCTTAATCTTGTGCCACCTGTGGCCAGGGTAATCCGGAATGGCCAGGAAGAAGAAATACCTCTGGAGAATGTTCAGGTGGGTGATATCCTTCGCGTAAAGCCAGGCGAGAAAATTCCCGTTGACGGGATAATTTTCGAGGGCAACGCCGTAATCGACGAGAGTATGATTACCGGAGAACCCATTCCGGCCGAAAAATCGAAAGATGATAAAGTGACGGGGGGAACCATTAATGGCAATACATCTTTCGAAATGAGAGCACAAAAAGTTGGTTCTGATACCCTTCTGGCACAAATTATTGAAATGGTTAACGAGGCAAGCCGATCCAGGGCGCCTATTCAAAAACTTGCCGATGTTGTTGCAAAGTATTTTGTACAAATCGTAATCGGAATCGCCATCATTACCTTTGCTGTCTGGGCAATATGGGGTCCCGAGCCTCCCTATGTTTATGCATTTGTCAATGCTGTATCTGTTCTGATCATCGCTTGTCCCTGTGCACTTGGCCTTGCAACTCCGATGTCGATAATGGTCGGTACAGGCCGTGGCGCTCAATCCGGTGTTCTGGTGAAAGATGCCAGTGCCATCGAAGAAATGAATAAAGTAAATATCCTTATTATTGATAAAACAGGCACTCTCACAGAAGGTAAACCCAGTTTGAAGAATTTCAAGTCATTTGGGAGATTTGCGGATGATGAAATTTTAATGTTCGCTGCATCCATTGACGCTAAAAGCGAGCACCCTCTGGCCGATGCTATTGTGAAAGGAGCCAGGGGAAAAAACATCGAACTGAGCAAAATGGATAATTTTGAATCGGTTACGGGTAAAGGAGTAAGAGCTGAATATCAGAACAAAAAAATCGGTTTGGGAAATCACCGGTTAATTGAAGATTTTAAAACTACCCTTGACGAGGAAAAGAATAAACTGGTTGGGCAATGGCAGTCAGAGGGCCAGACAGTAATGTATGTCATCATTGATGATACAGTTGAAGGCATTGTAAGTGTGACTGATAAGATTAAGGAAACTTCAGGGTCCGCAATCAAGGCTCTTCAGAAGATGGGAATAAAAGTACACATGCTTACCGGAGATAATCAATTTACCGCTAAAGCAGTAGCCAGTGAACTTGGTTTGGATGGCTTTCAGTCGGAATGCCTGCCTGTGGATAAATTCAATAAAATTAAAGAACTTCAGAGCCAGGGATTTATAGTAGCCATGGCAGGAGACGGGATAAATGATGCTCCTGCACTAGAACAGGCCAATGTCGGTATTGCGATGGGCACAGGAACAGATATAGCCATGAAGAGTGCAGAAATAACGTTAGTGAAAGGAGATTTAAATGGGATTGTCCGTGCCCGTTACCTGAGCATCAAAGTAATGCGGAACATTAAGCAAAATTTGTTTTTTGCCTTTGTTTATAATGCTTTAGGCGTTCCTGTGGCTGCAGGCATATTGTTCCCGTTCTTCGGAATATTGCTTAGCCCTATTATTGCTGCCGCAGCGATGAGCTTCAGTTCAGTTTCTGTAATTGGCAACGCACTGCGTTTAAGAAGGGTATAATGCTGGTATATACCTTACAAACAGGGATAAATCATCATAGACATGATAGAACAATTGTTGGAAAAAGAAAATTTAAACTGTGCTGAGATTGTGACCCTCCTTAAGGCCGAAGGAGTCGATAAGAAAAAACTTTTTGAAAAATCTGCACAAATAAAAGAACAATATGTTCAAAACAAAGTCTTTTTCAGAGGATTAATAGAATTTTCAAATATTTGCAGAAAAGATTGTTTTTATTGCGGAATAAGAAAATCAAATTCATCTGTTTCCCGTTTCAATCTCTCTGATGATGAAATTATTGAGGCAGCACGTTTTGCCTATTGTAATAAATACGGATCAATCGTTTTACAGTCGGGAGAGATCAAAAGCCGCAGGTTTACCGACCGCATCTCAAAATTACTGTACAAGATTCGAGAAATTTCAGAAAATAATCTTCGGGTTACGCTTTCATGCGGTGAACAGGATTACTCCACTTATAAAAAGTGGTATGATAATGGCGCTTCAAGGTACTTGCTCAGAATTGAAACCTCTAACAAAGATTTATATTACAAACTTCATCCTGACAACATAACTCATTCTTTCACAAAACGAAAGGAGTGCCTTAATCAACTTAAAACAATTGGATATCAGGTGGGAACTGGAGTAATGATTGGCTTGCCATTTCAGACTATTGAAGATCTGGCAAACGATTTATTATGGATGAAAGAATTAGATGTCGATATGGTAGGAATGGGTCCTTATCTGGAACATAGGGACACTCCTTTGTATGCCTTCCGTAATATTCTGAAGGATGAACCAAGTAGGTTTGATCTTTCTCTAAAAATGATAGCTGTTCTTAGGATTATGATGAGAAAGATCAATATTGTAGCTGCTACAGCATTACAGGCTATTGAGAAATTAGGCAGGGAAAAAGCAATTATGATAGGAGCCAATGTACTGATGCCAAATATTACACCTGGTTCAGTCAGGGAAGACTATAAGCTATATGAAAATAAACCTTGTACCAGTGAATCGCCTTATGATTGTAAATCCTGCCTCGAAATGAGGATTGCTCTAACGGGTAATAAAATTGCCTATGATGAATGGGGCGATTCACAGCATTTTGTGGAAAACCGGATCATATAAATCAATTTCACTTTTTTCTTCAATACAAATTGCAATACTATGTTAACCACAAGTGAGTTGAACAGATACAGCCGGCAAATTCGTCTGGCTGAAGTTGGGAAGGAAGGACAGGAGAAAATTAAGGAGGCTTCTGTCCTGGTTATAGGCGCCGGCGCTTTGGGTTGCCCGGTACTTCAATATCTCGCCGCTGCCGGAGTCGGTACTATTGGGATTGTTGATAATGACTGGGTTGATGAAACAAATCTTCACAGGCAAATATTATACACTGAAAAAGATATCGGAAAACCTAAACCACTAGCGGCTAAAGAAAAACTTGAACATTTAAATTCCGAAATAATCTATGATACTTATTTCATGAGGTTAAACAAAGAATCAGCGCTGGAAACAATCTCAGAATATGATATTGTGGTTGATTGTACTGATAATTTCGCTTCACGCTATTTAATAAATGACGCTGCGGTAATACTCAATAAGCCTGTAGTTTATGGTGCAATACTTAGGTTTTTCGGGCAATTGATGGTGTTGAATTACAAAAATGGTCCAACACTCAGATGCCTTTATCCTGAGCCTCCGCATCCTCTTGAAGTTCCATCGTGTGCTGATACCGGAGTTATTGGATCAATAGCAGGAACTATAGGCTCTATGCAGGCAACGGAAGTGATTAAAATAATTTTGCAAAAAGAAGGAGTAATTTCAGGCAAGCTATTTATAATTGATGCACTTGACTTCACAACTCAGATCATTTCATTTGAGCGGATTCATGAAAATTCCGACATTAAAAAATTAGGTGATTATGATGATTTTTGTTTAGATGAAAAAGATTCAATAGAAGAAATCACAGCAGGTGAACTGACAAAAATGCTGATAAAAAACCCTGAAATAACTATCATAGATTTACGAGCTGAAGATGAAAGAAGTGATATAGGATTTAATTGTATTTCAGTGCCTTATTATGAGATAAGTCAGAAAATGAATCTGCTTTTAAACAAAAACATTATTATTTTTTATTGCACATACAGCATACATAGTATGAATGTGATCAACTACCTTAAGAATGTGTATAGGATGGAAAATCTTTACAGTCTTGTTTTATAAAAATTAAGGCGAATAAATGGATTGGATAAAAACAAATTGGGATTCTATTTGTTTAACAACAGATTCTGATTTTCAGTTTATTTTAGGCTGGTTTTACAAAGCTTTAATTTATTCATTTTCAAATATATTCAAAATGAAAACATTAATCAATATCCTCAAAGTAGTTATAATTCCATCAATGCTTTATTCATCAACACTATTTGCCCAGATTCCAAACAGTGGATTTGAAGATTGGATTGATCAGGGTAACTATAATAATCCTGATCTATGGTCTTCTTTAAATGACATGACTGAACCGGCAGGTGTCTATACCTGTACCAAAGGTTCACCGGGGAATCCGGGCGCCAGTTACCTTAAATTGACTTCAAAGAATGTGACGGGTATGGGACTTTTGCCTGGAATTGCCGTCAGCGGGGAGCTTAATACAATTGATATGCAGGCTTTGTCAGGATTTCCCTTTACCGGACGACCAGAATCAATCAGCGGGAACTGGAAATATATGGCATATGAGGGTGATCAGGGGTATATAAGCATTTTGCTTACATTGTGGAATCCTTCATCACAAAGCCGCGATACTATTGGTTATACATACCACCCATTACCGGGAATGGAAATGAGTTGGGCGGCATTTACGATAGCGCTTGATTATCAAAGTAGTTTGTTTCCCGATTCTTGTATTATTTTTCTTTCATCCAGTAACGCAAATGGGGCTCCTACCGGGGTTAACAGTTACTTATACATCGATAACCTAAATTTCAACAATATAATAACTTCAATAAATGATCAAAAGATTGAATCAGGATTTCAATATTATCCGAACCCGGCAAAATCTGAATTATTTATTGAATTTCCAGCCGCTATTAACACAGCCAGTATCAGAATTTTTGATATGAAAGGACAAATATTTTTGCGGAAAGAGAATCAAAATATAACGGATAAAGCCATAATTGATCTTCAAAATTTACCTTATGGTATTTTTCTTATACAGGTTCAATCAGAGCAAGGTATTCACTCAGGATTGTTCATCAGAAATTAGGTTGATTATTTATTGAATCCACATTCCATTAATAAAGGCAAAAATGAAAAATATAAGCATAATAATCCTGCTATTCCTATGCTTGGCAGGCAATGCACAAAATCAAATTTCTTTTCCAGAAGTGTTGACTGGCACCAATTTTTCTCTTTCCATTCATTATGATAGTGTACAGTTCTTACCGGGATTAAAAACGTTAACGAATGCTTTCAATAATAATTCTTATCTGGGGCCAACCTTAATTCTGAATAAAGGTGATCTTGTTACCATGAATGTTGAAAACCAGTTAAATGATACTTCCACAGTTCATTGGCACGGATTGCATGTTCCAGCTGCCGATGATGGCGGCCCACATACACCCATCATGGCAGGAGCCACCTGGTCACCTGATTTCGTCGTAATGAATAATGCCTCCATGTACTGGTATCATCCGCATTTGCATATGAAAACCGGGATGCAGGCCATGCGCGGAGCCGCTGGCTTAATAATAGTCCGTGATCCTGAGGAGGCTGAACTAAATCTGCCCAGGCGTTATGGAGAAGATGATTTTCCATTGGTTGTCCAGACACAGGAGCTCAATACCAATAACCAGATTCTGTGGCGTGGTATGCATGACAGCATTATCATGGTAAACGGCACCATAAATCCTGCTCGCGATGTACCGGCTCAAGTTATACGGTTGCGCTTGCTTAATGCAGCACAGGAAAGGAATTTCAATTTCGGCTTATCGGGAAACCGGGACTTTTATGTAATAGGGAATGATGGAGGTTTGATACCGCAACCCGTAAATGTAAACCGTATCAGGCTTTCACCGGGCGAAAGGGCAGAAATACTCGTGGACCTGAATGGCATGAATGGACAGGTTCTTTATTTAATGAGTTATGCCTCTGAACTGCCTCCCGGTGTTCAGGGCGGGCCTCCAATGATTGGAATGGATACTTCGATGTACAGCCCTCTTAATGGGATTGATTTTAACATTTTGCAAATGCAGGTTGTGAATCCCCTGGACAATCCTGTTACTTCTGTTCCTGCTTCGTTAGTTGAAGTAAATCCTTGGCTTCCTGAAATGGCGGATACTACTCGTTTTATCAATATCACGGCTGAAAATATGATGTCGATGGATGGCCCGTTCTTTTTCAATGATCAGTTGTTTGAAATGGAACGCATTGATCAGCAAATCCCCCTGAATAACCTTGAAATATGGTCAATTTCAAATGAAACAATGGTCGCTCATCCCTTTCACATTCATGATGTCCAGTTTTTTGTTCTCGACAGGGATGGAATTACAGTCTCTGCAGAAGAGGCCGGCTATAAAGACGTTGTGATGGTAGGCCCAAATGAAACGGTAAATCTGATTACCAAATTTGAGGATTTTGCCGATACAACCGTACCATATATGTATCATTGCCACATTCTCATGCATGAAGATGATGGAATGATGGGGCAATTTGTTGTTGTACCCGGGCCTTCAACAGGATTACGCGATTTAAAAAATATTCAGGATGATTTAAAGATTTATCCCAATCCTGTTGATGATCAACTTCGGTTTGTATTTCCAGATGGTTCTGCTCCGCAAATATTCAGCTATAGGATTGTGAACATTATGGGAATTACTATTGATTACTTAACTGATTTTAATCGAAGGATTGTCAATGTATCCAAGCTTTCACCTGGATTCTACATCTTAGTAATTGAGTTTGAAAATAAAATCTATAAAGGGATATTTATTAAAAATTGACTAATCAATAGTTTGAGTATCCTTGTTATCTGCCCTATGGCCAGAAATAATAAATTCTTCTCTTTAGATCTGTTGAAAGATTAATATGGCCCGAATAAACAAAGATTTTGTTAAAAAAAACCGACAGACAATCCAGGCAGTCTTTGGTAATTATCCTTCTTCCGGTTAGAAGAGTAAATCATCGCCAGTTACAGGTTGAGAAACTGGGGGGGGGCTGAAACAGTTACCAATAAGCCGAGCCAATAGATCCTGGATCTCGTGGCGACAGGTTGTTAGCAACTCTTGCATTAATTGCCTTCCATCGGAGGATGAAAAGTTCTACTAAGCGGTTTCTCTTTGCTTCTTTATCTATGCCGCTGATAATCAAAGAGAAAGAAGTTTTTCTGGGCAATTTCGCCCTGTTTTTAGTGAAAAAAAGGTCAACGACCTATAAAACACGGACATACGAGCAAAAAAAACATAATTTTTTTTGCTCGTATGTATCTGGCCGGCGTTCCACCCTGTCGGGTTTTGGCAATTGCCTGTGGTCAAAATGACCGATATATGAAATGGGATGACTACAAAACGAGTTGATCCCCTGGCATCCGGTAGGGTGGCAATTGCTCCCCTTCCAAATTAATTGCCCATTTTCACTGGGCAATTGCCAAATTGCTAGGTTATCAATAGTCGAGTCAACTGAACCCGGTTCAAAGTTGATGACATGCTGTTGATAACCTTATACTTTGCTCACCTTCAGCTTGATAATGATAGGTTTATAAACTGCAATTTCTTTTGGTTCTTTACTTTGTTGCAAGTAGTCAAAGAAAAGAACCGTGCCACGTATGCAGAGTTTCTGATTGTAATGGTTAAAAAGTCAAAGGCTTACAAATCACGCAAATACCAGTTCAAAAAGTATTATTTTTTGAACTGGTATCTCGCTGCGCTGCGCTCCGCCCTATCGAAGTTTTACATTGCAGGGGTAAAAAATTACCGATATATGAAAAGCGTTATCTCGCTCCCCTGTATTAGCCAGGGGGCGGAGCACCCCTACCATTGCAATCATTGTAATTTACCTTCGGTTACTTATTTAGTTGACCCTTATTAATTCACTTTTTTAGTGCAATTAAATGCGCGGGATATTTACTGGGGCAAAATACTTTGCCTGATATATCCACCGAAAAAGAAAAAATAAAATTTCATCTCGTTTCATTCTCATCCATTTCATCATATTGTATGCTGAAGCAGCCAATAATGTGTTGATTTTGTCTCCAGCCGTGCCTTTCAGATAATTTCTCAGCATCCTGTGATCGTGCTTCAGGTGTGAGATAAGCCCTTCTATTCCGGCTCGTGACCGGCATCTGGCCTCCCGCTGTTTTTTCTTGTAATAACTTTCCTTCTTCTTGGGTATCGGCATGACAATTTCGATCGACTCGATTTGTTCTTTTATCTTATAACCCCTGTCAACAATAGCTTTCCTGATATTGCCTCCGGTCAGTTCCTTCACCTGCTTTAACTGTGGCTCCAATGTATGACCATCGTAGAGGTTATCTTCAAACGCTATGGCCCCAACGATAATACCCGTTTTCCGGGTATAGGCAAATGAACTCTTGTTTCCAAATTCGTAGGGTTTGTGCTCCTTTCCTTTGGCAATGCATAACACCTCAGGTTCATGGATACTGTAAACTTTATTTTTATCATCCCGTTGTTGAATCAGCACCCGGTAAATGACGGTAAGTCTGTCGTAAAGTTCCCGGGTAGGAGTCGGATTCAGCTGGGTGATCACATCCGAGTATATCTTTACAGCAATCCGGTGTAACTTGCCCTGCAAACGGATCCGTCTTTTGAAGTCTTTCGGACTCCTGGTAAAACGCAGTTGATACTTGAGCCTCTTGATCTCCCGGGTGTAAGTTCGTTTCAATTTCAACCCGTGGGTTTGAGCGATCTTTTTACAATGCTCTATGGCTTTCTCATACAACTTGCGGTCTGTTGGATAGGTGATGTTCTTTTCCTGGACTGTCGTATCGACCCTTACTTCCTTGACCTCTTTACGGATGAAATCGGTTCCGAATAAATCAATGCTCTGACGGAAGATCTTCTCCATTCCTTCTTTACCGATCCTGTGGCGGAAGTGAACAAAGTCGCTTGGATCAAAGGGAAGATTGTACTGAAAATAAATTTCACCGCAAAAGTGCTGCCAGTAGGGATTTTCAAGATACCTTTCAACAACTGTTTCATCTCCCAGGTTGTACATTTGCTTCAGCAGTAACAATCCAACAATGGTCCGGATTGGAACCGATGGTCTGCCAACGGTGCCATACAAGGGTGCAAACTCTTTCTCCAAATATTCCCAATCGATTTTATTTGCCAACAAACACAATTCATGCTCAGGATGAATGAAACTGACCAGAGTGGTTTTGAACATCTCCAGCTGAGGTCTTTTGGGTAATTTTTTCATCATAATTTGCAGGGTTTTGTATAAATTTACGTAAAATCCTGACACACACAACCATTTCAAAGAACATAAGTTATTAACAATCAAAGTGTTAATAATTGTTAAGGATCAACTATTTACAAAAGATAAGAACCCGGCTACGTAAGCAGGAAATTGGATTCCGGTGTTTTTTAAGATAAAAAACTATAAATCACCCTCATAACCTCCGAAAAAAACATAGTTTTTTCCGGAGGTGTGACGGGGTCGGGCGCTACGCCCTATCGGAAATTGCAATTGCATTTTTTTGATTTTACCGATATATGAAATAGGCGGGAAGGAAGGGTGGTTGCTCCCCTGGTGCTATGGCTCGATGGTTCAATTGTTCAATTGTTCCAGGTTCCCGGTTCGTGTTACGGGATGCGTGTTACGGGTTCCAAGCCCTTCGCCCTACGCTCTATGCCCAATGCCACCTTGCCTCCCTGCCTCCATGCTTCCATTCTGATGGTAACTTGATTTCACCAGGCAGTTAACTTTTTCGCTATCTCTTTCTTTTGTTCATCCTCAAAACTGTCCAAGTAATTCTCGGTGGTCTTGATATCAGCGTGGCCCATGGCTTCACTAATGAAGGCAATATTAACACCGGACCTCTTTAGTACCGTGGCAAAGGTATGTCTTGCAGAATAGGTCGTGATCTTGTCTTTGATCTCAAGTGCCGTTGCAATATTTTTCATGTAATTATTGGTTGTGGCCGTAGCCTGCCGGATGGAAACGTACTTCTGCTCCGCAGTGAGTTTATCATTGAGGAAGCTGAAGATGTAAGATTCAGGTGAAACGGGCTTGGTTCCCCACTGGTCAATTATCGCATTTACTTTGTCGGTTATAACAATATCAATGGGTTTGGAATTACGGTCTGTGTTGATTGTTTTGGCTCTTCGGTAATGGATATGCTCACCTTTTATATCCGAGTACTTCAACTGGCAGATGTCTTTCATGTTAATTCCGTTGCACAGGTAAGAAAACAACCAGATGTCACGAAAGAAACTTTCAGTGGGATTCTTAGGTTTATATTTATAGATCTTTCCTACATCTGCCAGGGTAAGCGCTTTCTTAATATTCTGAGGCCTGGGGATCTCGTACCTGCCTTTTCCGAATGGATAATCCTCCTTCTTTACGATGCCTTCTTTAATTGCTTCATTGTACAGAAAACGCAAACATCTCAGATACATGCCCAATGTGGTTAATGACTTTTCCTCTTTGACCATTTGGGCTTCGTATCTTTTAAGGAAACTGACCGTGATGCTTTTAAATGATAAGAGCTTGCTGTCGTGGAAAGCCTGTAATGATTCCTGTGCATAATGGTACATATTCTCATTACCCAACCGTTCGTTTTCTTTGAGATATTTCCGATAGAATTCGAAAGCTGCAAAAACATCGTCTTTATGATGATCCTTTTCAAAGAACTGTTTTTCAAATTCCTCAAAAGAAAATTTGTCTAGGCTGTAGATGATTTCGAGAGCATTGCGAAGTACCTTGAAGATGATGACTTTTTTTTCTTTCAAATCTCCCCGCGGCTTAAGACCAATAACCTTTTTCCAATTATCGACTGACATTTGCATCTTTGTGGTATAGAACTTTGGGAATCGTTTATAAATAATCCGTAATCGAACTGTTGGGATGCTTTTTGAACCTAATCTGACGGTATCTAAAAAGGCTACAACAGAGACCCCTTTATTTTTTAACAGGTCAAATTTCTGTTCCGGATGAGTTAAAGTAGGTAATTTTTCTTTTTTTTCCTTTTGGGCTTTCTGATCGGGTGTACTAACAATTTCATTAGTGGTAACCAAATTTTCAACAGATTTTGAATTTTGTTGATCGTCCTTTGCCTTAATTTTATTAGCTTTACCGGATGACTCCATCACGCGTTCTTTTATTGATAAATGATTCCGTTATTTTAACTAACAATATTACTAACAAATTCGATTAAATACACGGAATAACTTCCAATAAATATTAACAAAACGAGCTATCTAATTGAATTACAAGCTATATAAATACACAACACTGAATAACATTTAAGGTATTTAATCGACTGGGGGTCAAGAGGTCGTGAGTTCAAATCTCACCACTCCGACTGAAAAACAGAAGCAGTTGTAAAGTTTGCAACTGCTTCTGTTTTTAATGCTTTCCTCGTTTTGTCGATGATAAAAAATAATTAAAAAAAATCCTGTTTTTTCGACATACCTTTTTGCTTTTTCCGGATTAATTGTACACAAAATGGCCATGAAAAAGCTACTACTTCTTTTTGTAATTCTTGCTGGTTGCGCGAAAGAAGATATTGATCTGAAAACCGTGCAGCTAAGCGTCGAGGGCCAGGGCACCTACCTGGTCACTTATGGAGCTTCAGACCAGGTTACGATGCAAGGCATCTATAAATGGTCAACTACCTTTAACGCCGCTCCAGGAGATACAATCAAACTTGCAATTCAGACAGATGAAAAACCTGCTGTTTTGTATCTCAATGTCGAAGTTGAGAAAGATGTAATTTTCTGGAAAAGCATGTTTGTTGAATCACAAAGCGCCGGGTCCCTGAATTATATCATCGACCGTTAATTTTCAAGCCGCTTTTTAATCTCCTGATTTTAAACCACCTCCACATGTTTTCTTTTTAACTTCTCTTGAATGATCATCTTCTAATGATCATCTCCTGAATGTTATTCTTCCGGCAATCCGGCCATCAACGCTAGTTTTCCGATCAGCATGTTTTGTTCTTCCAGTGAAAGCTCATCCAGTTCAGGTATGGAAGTGAAATAATTAAGTATCCTGTTGGAAACCTTTACCATCCTTCTTCGCTGCCAGGCACGCTGGCCTTTTGTCCTGCGCCGGTTTTTATCCTGCAAAAAATCTTCCCTGAAAATTGACCTTATCCCGTCGCAAAGCCTGTCGATATTGATCTCTTCTTTCAAAACGAGCGTTTTACCCGGCTTATTTCTTTCATACTCCCCATGAAAAGACACCGAAGTGATCCGGTGACTGACCAGGTACTGCTTCAGTTTATCGATCTCCACCCACATGTGGTAAAGTTTACCGGACTGGTCTTCAACGCTGTCGTTGGACTGGATTTCTTTTTCAATCCAAAGATGGATAAAACAGAACTCATGGATGATCCGGTCTTCTGAAATGTCGTACTGGTTCATCAGCATTTCCATGTCATCATAAAGACTCCGGTCTATGATCAGGTCGTAATCAACACTTCCTGCAGCATTTAGATTAACAGGAAAATACCTGCTGATTTTCTGAAGGTCGACGGCTATTTTAACTTTCGGGCCTGGCATCATGACAAGAAGTTTAGCTGAAAAGGGACTCCATCCCTTTTTCCACCCAAATTTACTACCTTTGATCCGGATATCATTTGACAATTTTATTTAATAATTAATCCTTAAAAAGAAAACCATGAAACGGAAAGCAACAGCCTTATGGCAGGGAAATGGAATGGATGGTAAAGGTAGTCTTACCTCTATTAGCGGGGTATTCAAACAAACACCGTATTCCTTTGTGACAAGATTCAAGAACGAAGAAGGCATTGAAGGCACCAATCCTGAAGAATTGATCGCGGCGGCCCATAGCGGCTGTTTTGCCATGGCGCTCAGTTTTGCACTGGCCGGCGCTGGATTTGTTCCGACCGAACTGAAAGTTGAGGCTGCAGTTAATCTTGAGCATATGACCGATCATTTCGAGATTACCGGCATCCACCTTAACCTCCAGGGCAAAGTCCCGGAAATTACAGCTGAAAAATTCCAGGAACTGGCCGCAGGAGCTAAAGCTGGCTGTCCGGTTTCCCGGGCACTCAGTGCAGTGCCGATCACACTTTCGGCAAACCTTGTCTAGTAGTTGACACTGTCATGTCCTGCGGACGATGACAGGTCGAAGATAATAATCCTGACAGTGTCCTGCAATGCGGGACCTGTCAGCGATTAATAATAGCAAGCCTGCACACTTCGCATAAATGCAATCCCTTCAAATCAATATCCTCTACATAAGTGCTCGACCGCATTACGCAGTCAGGGGAATTGCAGTGTATCAGCCCAAACGTATGGCCCAGTTCGTGTATGACTTCTTTTTTGAACCGTTCGGCGAGTAACATTTTGTCCGGAGGCATTCCGTAACGTTCATTGTTCAACCTGTACATTGAGGCGATTGCAATATCTCCGCCCAAAACCGCCTGACCGAAAATGAAGGTGAGGATCGGGATAAACAGATCAACATTATACAAGCCTATTGTTTTTACTGAACCGGGCTGGACATGCAATTCCAGCTCTTTCAACAGATTATTGCCATTGTATTGCCGGCGACCGGGATCAAAAAAAACACTGAGGTCAACCAGTGCTTCCTTTAAATTCACCTGGCAACCAAACTCCTGCCCGATGGCCGTAGCAACCTGATCAAGTAAATCTTTCTCAAAAATTCCGAAAGAAATTAGTGTGATGCTGCACCGGTCCATCCAATCAAGGGGCTTTCAGGCCATGTTTTTTGATCTTGTTATACAGGGTCACACGGTCGACTTTGAGTGCCCTGGCCGTGCGGGAAATATTCCAGTTATACTTATTCAGGATTTGAAGGATAAAGGTTTTCTCAAAATCTTCAAGACTTTCCACCGATGTGCCGATCTCGTGTCCGGCTATCGGAAGATCCTTTAGCTGGATCTTTTTGCCATTACCAATGACCAGGGCACGCTCGATCATGTTTTCAAGTTCCCTGATGTTTCCGGGAAATGAATATTCCTCCATTCGCTTCATGGCATGAGGGTCAATGTCAACGACCGGCTTATTCATGGAATTGCAATATTTACGGACAAAGTACCCGGCCAGTATCGGGATGTCCTCCGGTCTTTCACGCAATGGAGGAATATGGATGTTCACCACATTAAGACGATAATACAGATCCTCGCGGAACTCCCCGTTATCGACCATGCGTTTCAAATCGCGGTTTGTCGCGCAAATTAGCCGGAAATCGGAAGTGATCTCTTTATTGCCACCTACCCTGGTAAAACTTTTGGTTTCTAATACCCGTAATAATTCAACCTGCATTTTCGCCGATATAGTCCCGATTTCGTCGAGGAAGATCGTACCGCTGTCGGCCATTTCAAATCGTCCTTTGCGGTTGTAAAGAGCTCCCGTGAATGCGCCTTTTTCATGACCGAACAGTTCACTTTCCAGCAGGCTTTCGGTCAAAGCTCCGCAATGCACACTGACCAGCGGGTAAAATTTCCGTGGCGAATTAAAATGAATTGCCCGGGCGATGAGCTCTTTGCCGGTGCCGCTTTCGCCGGTGATAATGACGGAAGAATTGGATTGGGCCACACTCTCAACTTCACGTAAAACCTGCTTCATGGCTTCGCTATTGCCAATAATATCATCAACATTTTCAAGCGATATCACCTTTTTCTTCAGGTTTTCGTTTTCCTCGGCAAGGATGATTTGTTTGGATGCATTTCGGATCAGATGTGACAGATCATCCGGATCGAAAGGTTTGGTGACATAATCGTAAGCACCGTCTTTCAATGCTTTCACCGCAGTATCTACTGTGGCAAAAGCCGTCATCACGATTACAATAACATCTTTCTTCAGCGTTTTGATTCTCCTGAGCATTTCAAGCCCGTCCATCCCCGGCATTTTCAGATCAGCCAGCACAATATTAAAATCCTCGTTTTCAAGAATGGAAAGGGCACGCTTGGCATTATCCGCACACTTTACATAATAACCATCATCGGTAAACCAATTGTTCAGGGAATCTCTTACTGATTCTTCATCGTCAACGATTAAAATGGAAATTTTCCCGGGCATGACATTTATTTTTAAGTGTTGATCAATGGTAAAATGATGGATATTTCGGTCCCCTGTCCCGGTTCAGACTTCACCTGGATCTTTCCTTTGTGATTCTGAATGATGCCATGAGCAATCGATAATCCCAGGCCTATCCCGTTTTCGCCCTGTTTGGTGGAAAAAAATGGCTCGAAAATATGCGTGATATCCTCTTCCTGGATCCCTATTCCATTATCCCTGATATCAATTTTTAAACAATCCGGATCAGGATTGGATGTTTTGAAAATGATCTCCCCATTTTCACTGATCGCTTCCGTTGAATTGACAATGATGGCGACCAACGCCTGTTTAACCTGGTTCGGATTGCAATAAACCAGGTCTGCCTTTGCTGCAAAATCCGTGATAAATGCAATGTTGGCGATTTTCACCGTATGCAGCATCAACTCATAAGTTTCCTGGAGAACTTCATGCAGATGTTTCGGCTCAAAATCATCCTGGTCCTTTTTTGAAAAATCAAGCAACCCCTTGACTATATCACCGCACCGCTTAGTTTCACTTTCGATCATTTTTAGTTGTTGAAGAATTGATTCCCTTTTGGAGGCGATTAAGTCGGGATTACTCATCTGTTTATGGATGAGCTTGGTATAGACAAGGATGCCGGAAAGCGGGTTGTTGATCTCATGAGCTACGGACGATGATAATTTACCCAGTGAAGCCAGCCTTTCCACATGGATGATCTCATTCTGGACGGCGCCAAGTTCTTCAGATTTTTTCTGGACTTTATACTCAAGCTGCTGTGACCAGTTTTTCAGTTCCTCGTTGGCAGCCTGAAGCTTATCCAGCATGTCGTTAAATGCTGTGGATACAATCAGCATATCTCCGGTCTGGTTATTATCCAGGTTGATCCTGGAATTCCGGTCGCCCCTAACAACCGCTTCACTGACCTCAACAAGGGCATGCAAAGGCTGTTTAACGGCTTTCCAGGTAAATAAAGTCAAAATAATGATAAAGATGATTGTCGCAATGGTTCCAAAAAGAAAGAAATTATATGAAGTCATTTGTACGGCTGCATCAATATTTTCAAGGGGCAGCGTAATAACGAGCGAACCCAGGACTTTATCACTTTCGCTGTGCGCATGACATGAACTTGTATAACATGACCGCTCATTAAAAACAGGTGATCTGATAATTAGATGACGCTGATCCTTGATATTTTCGCTCATTTTACATTCACTATCCACATCCACAATCCGGTAAGTTTTTTCTTCCGCAGGAAACATGGTCTGAAAATCATCATGACAATCCTTGCAATTCGGATTGATATGACCTTCAGCATCGGGTGTAAATGACGAATAGACCAGTTTGTCATCCTGGTCATAAAGATTGACATCTTCGATATCAGGCAATACATTGATAATATCCAGGGTATTCTGCAACGTCTTTTTATCATTTTCCATCATCGACTGATAAAGAGCACCTTTGATCAGTGAACCGACATTGTTACCGTTCTGGCGGATCACATTATTCATGTTTTGCTCACAGACGGATTTAAAAATGAACCCGAACGTTACATACAGAACCACGGAGAGACCCGCTATAAGGATCACAACCTGTCCGTAAATCGAATTTTGAAACCTGATCCTTTTTTTATCCTGCTTACCCTCAAGGTTTTTATTATTGCTTCTATTCATTGACATCCACCATTAATGATCATAATTATTTTCTGCAAGATACAAAAAATGATGGGGAATAAGAAGCCTTGAAAAACATTTCTAAGACATGGGATCCATAAATTCTGCCTGGAAATCGGACCAAAATTCGTCCGGCATTTCCGAAAGAACATTTTCAGCCAATTCCCCCCCATCCTGTAAGGTAACGTGCACATGTTCCGGGGTGTACTTTTCAGCCTTAACTGCAAAAAAATCTTTAAACCGTTCGACTTCGTTATGAAGCCATTGCTTGGCTTCTTCAGCCAGGTAAAAGTGTTGTGTCTCTGATTTCCAGTCGGATGGATGAATACTGTAGAGCCATCCTCTATTGTATGCATCCTGGTTTAAAAATCCCGGATTTTGAATTAATGCCGAATTAATACCGGATATTTTCCCCGAAACAGGAGAAAAAACCCGGAGGCTTTTTCCATCCTGTCTTATTTCCGCCATCAGTTCCCCTTTGACCAGGTTATCACCGGGCTGTTTCAGAAAATTCACCTGAACTTTTCCGGTCATATGCATCAGAATTTCATCAAGACCCATCCGGGCTTCACCTGTCTTTTCCAAATGGACCCAGGTATGATTTTTACTGTAATACAGGCCGTAAGGGATATTTTTAATCTTTTCAGAAAGAAGACGAAACATACTTTTTAATTCTGATTTGACTTCTTTTCGTTTATTTAAAATGATTTCGAATGGAATGAGGAGCAGCAAAAAAATGATGATGACAATATACTCGATACCCTTGGTTTCGAATATGTTAACGTAAGTATAACCATCCATTTTTTGAAAATTAAAAATTATAAATAAAAATTATAAAATTTCAGGAGTGAGCATCTTTGGCCCATTCCGGTGAATCGCGTAAAACAGGCATCCGGTTGATCACCCAGCGGAATATCCAGATCTCAGCCAGAAGCACAGTCATGGTGACGACAATTTCCATCCATGACGGGACATACCTGACCGGCAAGTCCCACCGGAAGCCGATGACGGTAACATTCAAACGGTTAAGGATCACCCCTGCCATCGTCAATATCGAAGCAATTTTAATCCACAGAATATTATTTGAGCGATAGCTTTGATAGAACATTATCATGGGAATGAGGACGAAACCGATCATTTCCGTTAAGAACCAGTAGCCCATGGGTGTATTGATGTATTGCCAGTTTTTGTCATGAACGAAGACCAGTACCTGCAGGAAAAAATACGCGAAAAGTGTTGCAGCGCATATCTTGGATAGACTTCGGATAATTCCACGCTGAGCCTTGTGGTTTTTCTCGCTGATCTGGTTGAAAAAGACCTTATGGCTGATGGATCCTTCGAAGATGACCATCGAAAGTCCGGCAAATATGCTTGAAACAAAGAACAGGATCGGGATGAATTCGGAATACCAGAGCGGGTGGATCTTTTCTTTAGCCATGAGGTAAAGTGCGCCCAGGCCCGATTGGTGCAACATCGACAGGGTGATACCGAAAATCACTGCGGCAACGGTCATTCCCGACAGGATTGAACGGATCCGCCTTGCGCCAAGCCATTCGGCAATAGCCGGTGAGAACTCGATCAGCTGAGCGATCATGTAAAGCAAAAAGTGCCAGGCGACAAGGAATAGGACCGAATTGGTACCGAAGCTGTTCCCGATAATGGGATTGATCACATTCCATGGTCGGCCGAGGTCGAGTAACAATGCACCGGCATAAAACACATAAGCCAGGAATCCGTTGAGAACGGTGACCCTGACAATCGACTTATATTTGCGGATATTCAGGATATAGACCATAAACGTGATGACATAGGCGCCGCCTGCAAAGGCAACCCCGGTGACAACATCAAACCCGATCCAGAGTCCCCAGGGTATTTCCTGGTTCAGATTGGTAACCGATCCGATCCCTTTCCAGAAACGGATCACGATGAGCGCCAACCCCATTAGTATAATAGGAACGGAGATCAGGTTGAACGGCGTGAAAATCGGCCCTTTTGGTTTTAATTCTTCCAAAATGAATTTCCAGGTCGATTTTTGATCCTTTTCGATCACAACAGGAACATCATTTCTCATATTCATCATCTTTTATGTGGTTATTTTTAGTCGCCTGGTGTATTCCGGCCAGTAATGCCGGGACCAGCACAAAAATTGTCGGGACAGAATAAAGGAATGTTTTCGTAAGTGCCGGATAAGATTCTTTCTGCAGGGATGTCTTCATGCCGAGTTCCTCGAAAGGCACCGGCGAAAGGTAGAGCCATCCGGTTCCGCCGGCTTCGTTTTCGCCATAAATATGGTCAACATACACATCCGGCTGTTCCACAATTCTTTTCCTGGCTTCCCTGATCAGTTCTCGTCTCGTTCCAAAAATCAGGGCTTCATTCGGACAGTTTTCCACACAGGCTGGCAATTCGCCTTTTTGCAGTTTGCTGTCGAAGCACATGGTGCATTTTTCAATCTTTGGATTAGGGCTGTGATATTCAAACTTTGGGACATCGAACGGGCATGAAACCATGCAATAGCGGCATCCCATACATTTCTCCCCGCGCCAGATCACCGGGCCTTCTTTGGTTTTGTACATCGCCTGGGTCAGGCAGGCAGCAACGCATGCCGGTTCGTTGCAATGCATACACTGCATTTTGGAATAAAATACTCCGGCTGTAGTGCTATGCTCATTGACAACTGTCCGGTGGGATTCATCCGTAGTCCTTACGCCTTTTATATCGTCTGGTGGCTGAGGCAGGTTATTGGCCGTTGCGCATTCGTACTCACAGGTCCTGCAGCCCATGCATTTCGTTGCATCATACAGGATTCCGTGAAATTCGTCATCATTAATATTCAGTCCTTTCGAAGCGGCATTCAGTGGTTTCCCGGCAGCAAGTGCTGCTCCCGTGACGCCCAGCACTTTAAAAAATCCTCGTCTGTTAATGCTCATATTTTTAGTGATTAAGTACGATGATTGATGAATGGATGAATTTTAATTATTTATTCGAATCGATGAAACGGGTCTGGAATTCCTCCCATATTTCAGGTCCGAATTCCTCCAGGATATTGCTTTTCAGCGATCCTCCATCCTGCAGGGTGATGATCGCGAATTCAGGCTTATTCGATTTTAACGCATTGGCCAGGAATTCTTTCAGCCGGATGAATTCACCGGCCATCCAGTTTTTATACTGCGCAGCCATATTTAATAAAGGAATTTCTTTCAGCCAGTTGGCCGGTTCAATCCGATAGATCCATCCATCACTGTAAGGTGAAGTATTGACTGCTGTGGTGTTATAGTCCAGAACACGGTTATATTCGAGGATAGTTCCTGATACAGGCGCATACAGGTGCAGTTGTTTACCCTTTTGTACCAGTGACAAAAACACCTCTCCCTTTTTAACTTTTTCGCCCGCTTTTTTCATTTCGACACGGGTAATCGGTCCGGTAATGTGTTGCATGAAATCATCGATTCCAACTTTCACCGCACCATCCTTTTCCATATATGCCCAGGTATGGCTTCTATCGTAAAACAAACCTCCCGGAACGGCAATCGATTGTTCATTAAAGCCTGCATCCGATAATGCCAATTCAGGCTCTTCCTCAGCCCCTTCCTTTCTGCCAGGCCTGAACAGGGCCACCATTAAAATACCCAGCAAGAGCAATGCAGCGATGATGAACAAAATCAGTTTTGGAACCGATATTGTTTGGCTCACCGGATAGTTTACCGGGCTTTTGTTTTCAATTTTATCAAGTTTTGACTGTACTTCATTATAAACAAGTTCGCTTATTCCAAACGATTCGAGCGATTTTTGCCCTGAAGTCAGGATCCAGTTCAGCAAAGCGATCTGGTTTTCATCACGGGGTTGTTCGGCAGAAACAGCATAGATACCGGTGGTAAGTTCTTTTGGGTATTTACCGATCCAGATACCGCGGGAAAGGCTCTCAACATCCTGGTATATGTTTTCCATATAATCAAGCTTGCCATTTTCATTTCTGTCGATGGGCAAGAACCTGAAATTTTGATCATTTAAAATGGTGGTAAGATTGCAAAAAGCAATTGCATATTGGTCATTGTTTAATTCAGCCCTAAGTATCTCGGGATCACCCACTAGTTTAACATTCTTTCCAAGATCATTAATTTCCAGGAAATTCTTAAGTGCATTGAGAGAAACCGGATTATCCTGTATATAAATATTTAACGGTTTATTCTCTCCGTTGCTGACCAAAGAATTCCATACCTGACTATTCCGGCTTGTAAAAACTTCATTTAAAGCTCTTTTAGAAATGCCGGTTTGATAAATTTCATCTAAATACGGATTACCGACATTAATAACCGGGACCAGTACGAAGCGTCCTACAGCCATTTTCCATTGATGCTCAGCTGTGAGATCATTTTCCGTGATAAACAACAATTCATCTGACATATCTAATTTTTCGGTACCGGTTTGAGGATTGATCCTGACGGGCAGTCCCGGGTTTTGCAATTGGTACTTCTCGATCCATTCCCCGGCCAATCCTTCTATTTGCTCAGAGCATGTGATCATTACCCCGTTTTTCTGATCAGTATTGTTGCCTGAATTTTTTTGCCCATCACTGAACGCCACCTGGCAAATAAGTATTAAAATACTGAAGATTAAAGCTTTCCTTGTTTCCATAGGTCAAATATTTAAAGTCACTTTTCCATAGGCAATATGAGTGCCAGATTTATTTTACTCGTATATATCATTGTTTTATAGCCATTTACAATATTTCATGTTTATTTTTTAAACACTGTAGGTGTATATTTATTCAACACTGATTATATATTGCTCTTATAACCCATTCTAAATCAGCAGAAATAGATAAATGTTGATATTTTATACACTTGTTTATTTATTCAACATTATTGTTTGAAAAACCACTCTATGTTGGACTATATCGCTGAAATTTTCCCGGATTATTTTTTGTCATAAATATCTTTTATCTTTATTACACAATTAAAAAATCAATGATATGCGCTGGCAAGGAAGACGTACAAGCAGTAATGTAGAAGACCGCCGTGGAATGAGTGGCGGCAAGATAGCCGTTGGAGGAGGGATCGGGACCGTGGTTATCGCATTGATCATCTTTTTATTAGGTGGAAATCCCGGTGATTTGCTGAATCAGTTCCAGGCTGTCAATTCACCTCAATCTACCATGTCGGCTGAGCAGGAAGATGAGATGGCACAGTTTGTTTCGGTGGTCCTGGCCGATTGCGAAGATGTCTGGACAAAAATATTTAACGAATCAGGAAAAACTTACCGCAAACCGACACTGGTCCTGTACACTTCCCAGGTCAATTCGGCCTGTGGTATGGCAGGTTCAGCTTCAGGTCCATTTTATTGCCCTTTGGATGAAAAAGTATACATTGACCTTAGTTTTATGGAAGAAATGGAACAACGGCTCAATGCGCCAGGAGACTTTGCGATGGCTTATGTAATTGCACATGAGGTCGGGCATCATGTGCAAAAGCTGCTTGGAATCCTGGAAGAAGTTCAGAATTTACGCGGGCAGGTCAGTGAACAGGAATACAATGAATATTCGGTGAGATTGGAACTGCAGGCTGATTTTTTATCGGGCGTATGGGCTTACCATGCGGAAAAAATGTTCGGGATACTGGAAGAAGGCGATATCCAGGAAGCCCTGGGAGCGGCCAATGCTGTGGGTGATGACCGTATCCAGATGCAATCGCAAGGCTACGTGGTTCCGGATTCGTTTACGCATGGCACTTCAGCACAACGGATGCGATGGTTTACCAAAGGCTTCAAAACCGGCGATGTTTCCCAGGGAGATACTTTTGCGGAAGAAAACATTTGAAAAACTAAAGATTTGCAGAAATATTAGCCGGGAATCTATGGCTTCTCCCGCTCCACATCTGTGATGAAGTATTTTGTTTCACCCCGCCATGGAAACTTCAGATACCTTTTAATATAATGAAGGTTGACCCGTTCACCGGTCAGCGCAACAGCTTCAAGTTCACTGATGATTTCGGGCTTATTTTTTTCAATGGAGAAATCAAATGTTTCGATAAAGGGCGAATTGCCTTTAATGGCTCCAAAAGACTGAAGGTTTAGCTGACCTTCGTAAGTCTTGAAAACGACACCCTTTTTACTGACTCTGACCACATTTCCTGCCCTGACACCTTCATCATATATACCAAAATAGGCAAATGCACAAAAGCCAATCAGTAATATCAGGATGACAATAAGAATGTTACGGCCTTTATGGCGCTTTTTGATGACAGGAGGCTGGTCGGTCATGATATAATGGTATTAGGATGTAATACAAATATAGTGAAAAGGATGATTTTTATACATTTGCCGCATATTTTAATTGAACAAATAATGTCAGAGCATGTAAAACCTACCGAATATCATCTGAATTCACCGGTTTCGGGAAAGGATTTTGAAGATACCGGCTGGATATTAGACGCCCCGGGAGAAGAGAAGGCTGCATTGCTTCAATCTGTTTATAAGACCAAGCAGTTGAATGTCAAAGATCATAGCCTGGGTTTATACCGGTTTGCAGACTGGTTGCCGTTAAAACGGGTATTAAAGGGATCTTCGGCGCCGGTGACCTACAAGAGTGAAAAACTGGCATATAAACTCGGCCTAAGTAATTTATACGTTACTTTCAGCGGATGGTGGCCTGAAAAAGGTGCTGACATGAAGACCTGCTCCTTTAAAGAAACGGAAGCATATTCGGTTTGCGCCAGGCTTGCCGCGGATTGTCAAAAAGTACTGGTTGTAGCTTCTGCAGGCAATACAGCCCGTTCATTTGCGCGGGTTTGCTCTGATAATAACATTCCGCTTTTGCTTTGCATTCCGGAGGATAACCTGGATGCATTATGGTTTGAAGAGCCCATCAAGGACTGTGTCAAAGTAATTTCGACACGATCAGGGAGTGATTATTTCGATGCGATCCATCTTTCGAACCTGGCCTGTAAGCTGGATCAATTCCTGCCTGAAGGTGGTGCAAAAAATATCGCCCGGCGGGACGGGATGGCGACGACTGTTTTATCGGCTGTGACGACGATCGGCCGAATCCCGGATTATTATTTCCAGGCTGTGGGCAGCGGAACCGGTGCAATTGCTGCATGGGAGGCCAATAAAAGGTTTATCGCTGATGGCAGGTACGGACAACACAAAATGAAGTTGTTTGTTTCGCAAAATGCGCCCTTTTTACCCATGTACGATGCATGGAAAGCCGGTTCCAGGGACATTCTGCCGATGGATGACGACCTGGCCCGGCGCCAGGTGGAAGAAATCACGGCAAAGGTTCTTTCCAACCGAAAACCTCCTTATTCCATCACCGGAGGATTGTTTGATGCGTTGAAGGACACCAACGGAGATGTCCTCGCGGTGACCAATCAGCAAGCCGGTGAAGCAGCTCTTCTTTTCAGGGATACGGAAGGCATTGATATCCATCCTGCTGCGGCAGTGGCGGTGGCTTCATTGATCGCAGCCTGTAAAGAAAATAAAATCGGCAACGAAGCGGTGATCATGCTGAATATTACCGGTGGTGGTGAAGAATTGTACAAACAAGGCCGGAAAATGCATGATCTGAAACCTTCAGTCATTTTTGACATTAATACTACCCTGGAAGAAGTGAAGGCAAAATTGCAAAAGCTCTATTGATGACTGCCAACTGCTGACTGCCTATTCCTCGTCAGATTTTAATTTAAAGCGAAATCCAACATTGGCATAAAATGCCTGCATCTTAGCTTCGATCGGATCTTCCTTGAATTGTGGAGTAAGTCCCCACCCGTAACTTACATCGAGGAATAGGAACCAAATGTTCAAGCCTGCACCGACGGAAAAATCAAACTGTGGGTTTTTCACATCTTCCTTCACCAATGGATAATCATTTTCTTTGACACTTAAAGGAATAAACATCGAAGGAGCAAGGAAAATTTTTAATCCGGCAAAGCTGGTTGTTGATCCAATGAACTGGAAGCCAAAATTTACCGGGATCCGGATATAATCAGTATTGTATGTGAACGGTGTTTTTTCGATATCGGTAGGTGTGAAATCCTGCAGCATTTTCGTATAAAAAACACCCGGTTCAATATAGAGTTTTCTTCCGATAGCCAGGCTGGCTCCGATTTGGTAACCTACTTTGCTGTCTGCCACGAGACTGTCGGCGGAGGCACCAAACAACGGATCGCTGTCGAAACGGGCGACATTGAAACCAATCGCCGGTTTTAACTCAAGCTGCGCGAAACTGCTAAATGCCAAAAAGCACATCAAAAAAGTAAAAATGAGTTTGTTTTTCATTTTTGTTTGAATTTTTTACAAAGATGAAAATTATTTATTCTACTTTCCAATTTTTATTTAACCACAGAGGGAACGGAGGAGACACAGAGGAAACAGAGATTTAATAATATTTGTTATAAACTCTCTTGATTCCGTCAGTCATTTTTGCAACATTAAAATTAAGCAATAGGCCATATTTGCAATGTGTTAATTTTAAATAAGTTAGTATCTGAGCCAGATGGACTTCGTTAAGAAATTCAACTGCTTTTATCTCTATTACTATTTTATTTTCTACCATTAAATCTATTCTATAACCACAATTCAATTGAACTTCGTCATAAATCAGAGGTTGTGGCTTTTCCTTAACAACATCCAATCCTGATCTTGATAGCTCAAATAACAGACACTCCTGGTATGCTGATTCAAGCAAACCAGGCCCTAATTTTCGATGTACTTTAATAGCACATCCAATAATGATTTCAGTAATTTTGTTTTCTTCCATAGACAGTAGTTTACTACTAATTAATCCTGAAAATCAATAAAAATACCCGGTCCTTCAGGAAAAAATCTCCGTTCTCTCTGTTTTTCACTCTGTTACCTCCGTGGTAAAATAAAAGAATACATTACTTTGGTATGAAATTTGGAATAGAAAATCTCTATATATAACCAAAAACCATGAAACGCATAGTATCCATAATCGCGGTGATATCAATTATTGCAAGCACTTCCTGCAATAAAGATCAGGAAAGTCAAACGCATCCAAAAACAATTGACCTTCCTGCCAAAGCGAGCGAGGTTATTTCAGCCAGCAATAGTTTTGGTATAAACCTTTTCAGCGTAACGGCAGTGGAGGAAAATGCCAATATGATGCTTTCGCCGCTGAGTGCCAGCACAGCGCTTACGATGCTGTTAAACGGCTGTGGAACGAATACATATGAGCAGATCAGGGATATGCTGGGCTATCAGGGACTGACCCTGGAAGAAATCAATGCAACGCATCAAAGCCTTGTCAATCAGCTGTTAAACGCTGATCCTGACGTAAGTCTTGCCCTGGCCAATGCGGTTTTTTACCGGCAGGATTTTCCATTCAAAGCATCTTTTCTTGAATTGATGGATACAACCTTTGATGCTGAGGTCACAGGACTTGACTTTTATTCACCTGCGGCGCTGGAATCCATTAACGGATGGGCCTCCGATCACACTAACGGCAAGATAACCAAAGTACTGACCGAAATTGAACCGATGTCGGTGATGTTTTTGATGAATGCGCTATATTTCAAAGGGACCTGGACTTACCAGTTCAAGCCGGAGAACACGATGGGTGCAACATTTCACGCGGCAGGCGGTGTAGATGTCGTGGTCGACATGATGCATGAAAAAATGGATGCAAAATTCTGCAGTGCAGATAATTGGCAAGCGCTGGAACTGACCTATGGGAACACAAATTTCTCCATGATCATCGTTCTCCCATTTGCATCGGTAGAGTTAAATGAATTTATTACTGATTTCGATCCTGAGGATTGGCAAGAGATTGCGGAAATGATCGATACGGCAGAATTGACTGAAGCCCTGGACATTTATCTTCCAAAATTTAAATTTGAATATGAAAAAGAGCTGAACGATCAGCTTAAAGCACTGGGCATGATTGATGCGTTCAGGGATGATTACGGCGCTGATCTTTCAGGCATTTGCGATCAATCTTACCTTTTTGTTCAGTTTGTCAAGCAAAACACCTTTATTGAAGTCAATGAAGAAGGTACGGAAGCCGCAGCCGTCACCACCATTGGCATTGGATACAACAGCATCAATGAATTTGCAGCAAACAGGCCGTTCATATTTGCCATCCGTGAAAGGACGACCAACGCGTTGTTATTTATCGGGAAAGTCGACAATCCGCTTGAATAGCCGGTTTTTTAAGGCCCGACAATAACCGGAGCTCCATCTGCCTGTAACAGTCCTTCATTAATTTTAAGTTCGTTTTTCACTCTTAATGTGTTCATAGGCACTACCAAGCCATCGCCTGATTTGGTCACATAGAAGTCATGAAACCAGCAGGATGGTTCTGAGAATCCGCAAGTTGACTCCCAATCGTCATACATTTCCACGATGCCCCCGGCAGGATGAAATGAGGTCACCCCTGCTCCTGCAGTAAAATTACCAGGCAGCCTGATGGTTCCGCCCGTTATATTTTCGGAGAAATTACCCGGAATGATTTCGACCGAATGGTTTTGCAGGTAGAACAATCCTCCTGTCATGGTAATATCGGATGTGCTCGATGCGATGGAGGGCCATTTTGAAAGATTCACTCCGCCGAAGAAACGCAGCTCACCGCCATTGATTTCAAGATGAGCGTAGTACAGATCATGTGTCGTGGTATATTCAGCTTGTTTAAGCGTCATTAATCCGTTATCGATAATATAAGAACCGGAAACATAATTCTGGCTAAGGTCTTCCACAGTCAGAATTCCGCCGTGAACGTGAATCAGTCCGCCCTGGATCAGTGAATTTATCTGGGTAGAAGAACCATCGGTCAGGTGAATAGCAGCCAGGTTATCATCGATATTGGCCGAACCGATCCACAAGGTTCCGTGAGACCAGACCGGATTGGAAACGATTATGGAGTTCATATTGACGAAATCATACACATGCACACCTTCTTCGCTTTCATTCAATACCAAAACGCCCATAAAATTCGTATTTCCCCTGATTTCCTGCCTTTCGGACGGGTCATAAAACACCACCTGATGGGTTTGTCCTGCACCGGAGGTAAATGCTGATGATCCAAAATTGTTGGTAAAGTCACCCCGGAGCATGATCTTGAACGCATTGGCTGTAAGTTTGGTGGTGGAACCGGGCGCTGTATCCAGGATCAGGTTTCCATTCACCCGAAGGGTATCAGAATAATCTGTCGTTGTGTAAAGGTTAACCAACGTGTCGATGGCCAGGTTATTGAAATAGTCGCCCGGGCTGACCCTGAAATAGGTAGAGTTAATCGAACCGGAAAGCCGGATAGTACCGTTCTGGCAGCGGAAGTGGCCAAAGTTGGTATTACGCACCGGGCCATCAAACACCCATTCCTGTGAGGAAGGGCATTTCAGGATGGCATTCGTGCCGTTCTGGAACGTTCCGTTGATGGTGAGTTTCGCCACCGTGTCACCGACAAAACTCAGACTGTACGGAGGCACTTTTGCATTGTAGACATTATGAACCTGGGCTACGTCGTGGCAGATGAGCTGGCTTTCACCTGAGCCGTAAAACCGGAATTCACCGTTGGACATGTTCAGGTTGGTCCCTTGCCGGATGAACATACTTTTTTCGATCCAGAAGGTTGCTTTACCCTGCGACTGTATGGAAGAGCCGGCCTGCCAGACCAGGCTGTCCGCGTAGAAATCGATCTGGTCTTCAAGATGATCCCCGATTGTAACCGCACCCTGTATATCTGCCCAGTTATTCACGGTCAATCCATTCTGGATCACTGAGAGTGAAGTACCAGCTTCCATTTTCAGTGTATTAATTGTAGCCGATTGAGCAGAAAGGATTGGATAATTGGGCCGTCCCGAAGGAATGATCACATCGGTGCCGTTATCAGGCACCTGGAAATTATACCACCAGTTGTCTTTATCATGCCATTCGGTGGAGACATCGCCGTCCCAAATCCCGGTGGCAGGCCAGTGGATCCTTGAATACAGATCATCTTCGTAGGCAGGACCGGCAAAGCCGCCTGTTGCATGGATCATGGTCAGGTTTCCTGCATTATTTTCTTTTTTCACGTTGTTTGCACCAGACCAGGTATTAGCCGGAAAATCGACATTCCACAATCCAAGGTCCTGGCTATTGTTAACCTGGAGAAGTATGCCGCCGGATTCGGTTTGTTGGAATGAGCAATGATTGAAAGGTTGAGAGCCGGCAATGTTTCCATCAGGGTAAATGTTGAGTCCCCTGCCATTTATATACTCAAAATCAGTGTGTTCGGCGGAAATTGATCCTCCATTCTCCACAAGAATTTCATAATAACCGACGTCTATCCGGGTCATCAAAACTCTGTCGGACGAAGTTCCCAAAAGATTTGCCGCACCCCCGTTGACGTGGAAGGAAGCATCATTTCCAAGAGCAAAGATTACAGAGTTAAACAGGTTTAATGTACCGTCACTCTCAATATCAATACCATTCTGGCTCATCATTCGATAATTGTCGACACTTACCTGTCCGGATGAAATAGTCAACATGTCGGTACAGCTCACATCTGAAAGTACAGACAGGTTTCCCGTCACAGATCGATTCACCTCCATATTTCCAAATGTCAGCAATCCCTGGCCCGAATTTGCCAAAACCTGTGAAGCATCACCATTGAATGAAACAGTATTCACAGGGTCGAGCCACAGAGAAGCATCAGGGACAGTGAAATCTCCTTTAAATGTGAATGTCAGATTGGTTGCATTTTGCCTCCATTCTCCACTTATAAGGCTAAAATCATTCACAACCGTAACATTGTTGAAAGGTGTAAAAGCACTATTGGTTTTCTGGATGACGAGATCATAGAAATTCGCACCACCTGAAGCTGTCAGCTCCTGCGCTTGTGAACCTAAGAAATTTACAGTCGATTGGCCGGATGCGAATCCGATGAGTACACTCCAGGTATCATTGTAGTCGATCCAGTTTCCATAACAATTGATCACTGTACCTGTTGCAGTTGCATTGGCATTAAGCCCGCCACCAACCTTCAGGTGCAGATCACCATTGAGGTTCAGTGTACAGTTGTTATTCATCCTTAAGGTGCCATCGCCTATAGTAAGCTTGTTCAGGATGGTCATCGTGGAACCGGCGACCATATTGGCATATTGATTAAAAGGAAGGTCCTTGGCCAGGTCCAGGTTATAGAATGTCTCTGAAGAGATTTGACAGGGTTGGCTGGTCTCAAGCCATACCGATGAGGTACCCTCGCTGAAGCCAACCGTACCCCGGTTATTCATCCAATCTTCGCCGACTGAAATTGAAGATGAGCCTGCCGTCAGTTTTCCGGCAGCCCCTATTATCAAGTCTTCTCCAACATTAAGGCCATTGCTTAAGGTGCTCAGTTCACCGGATTGTATATCCAGATTGACATTTACAGTCGTAGGATAAGCCAGCATGCAGGCGCCGGCTCCAGAACTTTTATTGATGAGCAGGTTATGGAAGAAATTACCGCTCGTGCATTCGATGTAAGTTCCGATAGTATTGATCAGTTCGACCGTACCAAGAACAGGCTGGAACGAATTGGGCTGAATTGCCCTGAAATGTCCGCCAATCCTCAGGTTTCCACCGTTGAAATTAACGATAGCCCCGGTACCGAACTGGATCCCTTCATAGGATATTTCAAAAAATCCCCCATTCAGGTCCGTTGTTCCGGAAAAACCAAACATTGAACCCGTGTATGGTTTATCAATGATGAAACTGCCTCCATCCAGGATCAGGTGACCGGTTGAGGATTGTGTAAAACTATTATGCACCATTACACTACCAGCATTAATATCCAGTGTTCCTTCCATCTCAAGATCATCAATGTTTACCAATCCGCCATCTGTCAGGTTAAGTGTTCCCAAGAGTTGCATCCCATTCGTAGTCAGGGTGCTTCCATTGACCATGTTAAAAACATTATTGATTTCACACTGATCGGCTTGTAGTGTTCCTGTATTATTAAAAATGACATCAGAAGTGCTTTCAGTCAGGAAATTACCACCTACGACGAGATCCGCAGCGGAAATTCTCAGTGTGCAACCATTTTTTACGGTCATATTGCCATTGACCTGCATCGGGTAAAGGCTCACATTATCAAGGTAGACATTGCCTGAGGATTTCCCGGCAATAAAATTCGCAAAACAGGCGTCGGGATCTTTATGGTAAACATTGCTGTTTCCGGTACCCAAAGCTTTTACCGTATTATTAAGAGTTAAAGTTGCATTGGTACCATTCATGAACTGCCATGAAGTTATAAAGGTGATCAATCCTTCGGAAATATTGGATGAAGAACCCGGGAACCAGGTTATCCCGGCCCCGGAATTCAGGACAGAATTTGCATTTGTTATGGTTAAAGAGCCATAGATTTCGACTCCGGCATCAACATTGACAGTCTTACCGTTGATATCCATTTCACCCGATATGATATTAAGTTCGTTGTCAATATCGAGATTGTCCCAGACCGTGACTTTATTCGCCCTTGTATTTTCAGGCGGCGGGGATTTTCTGTAACGGGGTTTGTCGACCTTCTTTTTTGATATTTCATACCCTGTACCATCACGGTCCACATCATCACGTAATGCTTGTCCATCGTAAATACCCAAACTTTTTGCGGCATCTTTATTGATCACAATTTTATAAAAGCTGGATCCGATGCCGTGTCCAAGTTCAGCGGTACCTTCACCGCGAAGTTCGATATAACCGCCAGCCGGGTTGAACGAATGATGGTCGCCCTGGAAGCTGCTGGAAGTCCGGATAATTCCACCGGTAATATTATCAAGGAAAGTCAGGGTTGGGTGGTCGAGCACAAAGATGCCACGGTCTTTAAAATCCAGGGTACCGCTGCTCAGATGCAGCTCCGCATTGGCTGATCCGGGCCAGTAGCTGGCATGATTACCTCCGTATACATTCACAGTACCCCCGGAGATCACGAGTTTTCCGTTCAGGTCGACGCTACCGGTAGGATTGGTAATATTCAGCGTGGCACCGCTTTTTACACGATAGGTTCCCCAGATCCCATCATCAACCAATTCGTCGATATGCAGCACAGAACCTGATTCAAGGGACATATTCCCGCTGGTATAATCAAAACTTCCAAATGTCACGACATTATTGCCCATGATCCGGAGTGTGTCCGAGGGTTTGTTTAATTCAACATTGGCAAGTTCAAGATATGCATTGAATTTCTGTTCATCCGAAGAGTTGAAAACGACTTTTCCGGAGGTCATGGTCATGTTTCCCCTGTTGTCCGTCTCCAGATCACCTTTTAACTCGACCGTATGATCAAAAATATTCATGATCCCATCGATAATATCCAGGTTTCCCCTGATATCGATATTCGATAAAACATTGGTAAAATTGCCCGGATCAATGATCAGGTCATTGAAAAAACTTGTGGCGAGGGCAAAATTGATCGTGCCGGATGATTGGCAATTGACTGCCCCGTTCTGCTGATAAAAATTGCCCTGAACATCGAGGTTCCCGTTAAGAATCAATTGTTTTTCTGCATGCTGGGTAAATTTTGATGTCGAATTAATGATAAAATTTCCGTTAATGGTAAGATCTTCAGTAGAAGAAACATCATAGAACAAGGTGGTATAGGAATCTTTATCCACCGAGACATCTCCAACCATACAATCCGCCGAATGATTATAGAGTACGGAGGCCGTACTTCCTTTGAAACGGGTGACGGAACCTGTCAAATCTACATCACATCCTGATTCAAAAACCAGATTGCCTGTAACGTCAAAAAAGCTTCCTGTGCCTAAATTTTCATATACAGCATCATCACCCCAGGTGAGGTCGTCGGTCACAATGATTCCAGAGCCGGTTCCCAGCATTTTGATTTTTCCATCGATGAAAGCATCTTCAAGGACAGTAATCCTTCTGGCCGAAATGGTCACAACAACATCAGGATCGACAACAAGGTTTTTACAAATGCCGTTAGAAAGGTAGACATGAGGATTATTCGGGCAGCCGGTAGGAATCTTAACATCATTGACGGAAGAAGGAACTGTCATATACAGCCAGTTGCGGTTGTCATGCCAGTCGGAACTGTAGGTACCGGTCCAGACATAAGCCATTGAATTGTCGATACTGAAGAGGTTCGATTCCCACACCCCTCTTCCGTGCGTCCCGGTCCGGATTTTACTGTCAAGACCCTGATACCTGATGTCAATGTCATAGGATTCCACATGAGGCAGTCCATTACTGAACAGGAACCATGGATTATCCCCAAGTTTTGCATATACGCCAAAATATCCTACAGCATAAAGTTCATCATAATTCAGATTTATATCATTCTGAATCAAATCAGGCCAGGGGCAGGAAGGAAGACCGTCAGAAAAATCAAACCAGGTCAATCCGCCGTCGATGGATTTTAGCACCATATAATCATCATTCCAACCACCAATTGACAACCAGATGACATTCGGATTGCTGGCATGTATTTCGATGTTCGTGATCGCTCCGCTAGCCATGGGAAGTCCTGCATTCAAGTTCGTCCAGGTTGAACCACCATCCTCTGAACGCCAAAGGTGCTCGCTATTATTGAACATAATTACATCGGGATCAGACGGGGCTACTGAAATATTTGTGATCAGCGTGGTATCGGGGCAATCCCATAACGTCGTCATATTTGCCCCTTTTAATGTTGATTTCCAAATATTGAAAGCGCCAAAATAAACTGTCGACGGAGGCACAATGGCAATAGGCTTGAACCAGCTTCTGTTCGTATCACCCGTGGTCTCAAATTTATGAAAGGATGCCCAGTGGTCTGTTGTGTACCAGACATCATTACTATTATACGTAAATATTTGATGATCAGGATCTGACGGGTTGATCAGGCAGTCCGTACCGTCTCCTCCGCTGACAAAATCCAGGTCTGTTTCAGACCACAGGACAATACCATTATCCTGTTGCCCCATGAGGATTTCATTGACAGCCTGCGCATTGGAGATTCTATAGGGCTGATTGATCTGAAGACCTCCGGAAATATTTGTATAAGATGATCCATTGTTTGGGGAATAGTAAATACCGCCATCGCTGCACACGAATAATTTATCGGAAGAATACTGGAAATCGAGCCAGTGGATATCGACATGCACGTTGGTTGGCACGCCGCAATCATGATAACCATTTGCGGCCGGTGACCAGGTTTCACCGGCATCGGTGCTTTTCCAGACATTGATGGCCCCGATAAAAACCGTTGATGCATCGTTGGGATTTGCCGCAATAGTCAGGTTGTATCCTCCTTGACCGGTTGCTCCTTCCCCATAACAATCACCGTCAACAATATTGTAATCATTGAATACAAGCTGAAAAGTCTGGCCATTATCGGTTGATTTGTAAATACCTTTTAATCCATCCGTTGTATCGGCGATCAACGCATACACCCAGGAGGGTTCGTCGGGGCTCACGGCTAATTCAGCCCGGGTTCCATACTCCTGGAATACCGTGTCCCAGGTTACGCCAGCATCATCGCTCCTGAGGATCAGGCACTTCTTAAAATTTGATTTTCTTCGGGTAGAAACATAAATGATATCAGGATCTGCCGGGTTGAATTCCATATCCATCCCTTTGCAGACAAACAATGTATCGTAACTATCCCAGCTATCCTCCGTTTTATAGATGCCCCAATTCGTGCAGGCAATCATTTCGGTGGTGCTGCCGGGAACAAAGAGCAGGCGGTTAATATAAAAATCCTGCAGTGTAGTGTATGCCAGGGCTGTTTCCGTCCATGTCGAGCCTCCGTTGCTCGATTTCAGGATACCTCGGCCATAATTGGTCGCCCCTTCGCGATCACCGGTGCCGATGTATATTGTATTTGAAACATCATAATCGGAAGGTATCGCGATAGAACTGATACCGGTGGTTATTGTAAAATCCGAAATAGGTGTCCAGGTGGCCCCGTGGTCCGTTGTTTTCCAGGCTCCGCCCCAGGCCGTTCCGGCCCAGAATATGTCAGGATTTGTCGGATGAAAAAAAACAGAATTGACACGACCATTGCCATTATTCCCTGATCCTTCTTCTGAATAGGCTACCTGCGTCCAGTTGCCTGAAACATTTCTGGTTGAATGTTCCGCATCATTGTAAACCCGTTCAATTTCTTTGTTGATCTCATCCAGTAAAAACCTGCCGGTGAACGGATCGTACCAGCCGTCCACCTGAATTTCCCATCGTTTGAATTGTTTCCAGCCGTAAGCTTTTTGTTTGTCACCTTTTGAATTGATGTAGTACCCCGTGTTATCGATCCTGAACTCTTTACACCATTTATTAAATGCGGCTTTGTAATCAAAAAATGTCAGGTCTGATTCTTTTTTATTGACAGGTAGATAGTTCTGCCATACCTGTGAATGAGTAAATATGGTAATTAATACCAGGGCAAAAGTCAATAAAGCATTTTTCATGGAAAGATTAATTTGGTTATATCATGTAAATTTAAGGCTTGGGAGGTTTATCACCAAAAAAATCAGTGATACATTATTAATACACCCTTGAAAATTCCAAATTCCAAGCACCAAATACCAAACAAATTCCAAATTCAAAATTCAAAATTCAAAATTGAGCCCGCTCCGAAAAGGCGGATTTTAAATATGCCACGGAGGCACAAATGCACTGAGAAGCACGGAATAGTTTGTGATTCTCCGTGTATTTGTGACTTGGTGGCAATATATTTTGGCATGATAATTGAAAATTATCTTGAAAAAATTGATCTAATCATGAAAAAAATAATTCTGCTTTTCATAACATTTCCTTTGTTGTTGACAACTTCCTGCAGCAAGGAGCCGGCCGGACCCAAACAGCCCAAAGCCATCGCCCTCACTGAAAAAAGTCATGAGGTGATCAGGTGCAGTAATGATTTTGGAATAAATCTCTTCAAAACTGTCGCTTCTGAAGAAACCCAAAACCTGATGCTTTCGCCGCTGAGCGCCAGCACTGCACTGACCATGTTGTTAAATGGTTGTCATTCACAGACCTTTGAGCAGATCAGGGATATGTTGGGCTATGAAGGCCTGACGCAGGAAGAGATTAACGAAAGTTATAACAGCCTCATCGGGCAATTGTTGACCATCGATCCTGAAATACAGCTTTCTTTGGCCAATTCGGTTTGGTACAGGCAGGATTTCTATGTCAAACCTGGCTTTCTTGGCACGATGGACAGTTCATTTCAGGCTGAGATGGGCGCCCTGGATTTCAGTCTGCCTTCTGCCCTGGAAACGATCAATAACTGGGCAAAAGATAACACCAACGGCAAAATCCCTAAAGTGCTCAATGAAATAGATCCTAACATGGTGATGTTCCTGATGAATGCCCTGTATTTTAAAGGAAACTGGACCTACCAGTTTAAAGAAGATGAGACCATTGATCAACCTTTTTACTTAACTGACGGAAGCGCTGTAGATGTTAAAATGATGAGAAATCTGGTCCCGGCCAGGATGTATGGCGGGAATGGCGCAACATCAGTCGAATTGCCTTACGGGCAGCAGAATTTTGCCATGATCATCGTACTTCCGGATGAACCACTTAATGAATTCATGAATGGATTAACCGCTGAAGACTGGGCCAGTATAACGGCTGGACTGGATAGTTTTGCGGATCCCACAGACATGGAAATTATCGTTCCGAAATTCAAATTCGAATATGAAAAATACCTGAATGATCAACTCAAAGCGCTGGGCATGACCGATGCTTTTGATCCATTTCTGGCTGATCTGTCGGGTATTTCTGATGCAGACCTGGTGGTGGATTTTGTCAAACAGAACACGTTCATCGATGTGAATGAAGAAGGAACTGAAGCAGCCGCCGTGACAACAATTGGCATTAAGGACGTCAGTATGCCGCCTTCGTTTATTGCGAACAAGCCTTTTATATTTGCCATCAGGGAGCGACTGACGAATACGTTGTTATTCATCGGAAAAGTTGAGCAACCATCTTATTAAAAATTTCTCACAGATTAACACAGATTTAAATCACAGATATACACAGAATGAGACCTTTAAAAATATATTTAAAAATATATTTAAAAATATCCATGGATCAATACTTGCATTTTTCATATAGTTTTAATTATCTTTGAATCGTAAAAGCACATATTATTCTAACTTATTATCATACAATTAATTAAATAATAAAAATCAAATGACTATGAAAATCACAAAAGTATTAATGGTTGTCACCCTGGCCTTTTTCCTGGCCAGTATGCTCCCGGCACAAGATTTCAATTATATAGGAGCTGCAAAATGCAAAATGTGCCACAATTCTGAAAAAAGCGGTTTCCAGTACAAGATCTGGTCAGAATCACTTCATGCAAAAGCATTGGTATCCCTGGGAAATGAGAAATCCCTCGAATATGCCAAGAAAAATGGCATTGCAGATCCGACCAAAGATCAGAAATGCCTGAAGTGTCATTCTACCTATCACATGGTGCCGAAAGATGCCATCGAAACGATGCTTCCAACCGAAGGAGTTTCCTGTGAATCATGCCATGGACCCGGAAGTGCTTACAAGACAAACACTATCATGAAAGACCAGGCTTTGTCAATAAAGAATGGATTAATTCTTCCTACCAAGGAAGTTTGCGAAAAATGCCACAACAAGGAGAATCCGTTCTACAAACCCTTCAATTACGAAGAAGCGGTGAAAAAGATTGCTCACCCGACACCGAAAGTCTAAATTTATTTTTTCAGCTCTAAAAGAGGCTGCCTCCAAAAGTCTGATTATCCTTTTATTAGTAGTCCGAGACTGAAGCCGTGGGTTCCATTAATGTAATATACTTGGGACCAACGGCTTTAGTCGTTGGAGCACAGACCATTAGAAGGTAATTTCCAGTTTAAATTTACTTTTGAGACAGCCTCTTTTTTTATACCGCTGAGTCGCGGAGGCGCAGAGGAATGAATTTATTTATTCATCTTACTTATTAAATCCCATAGAACTATTCCCGCACTAATCGCCACATTGAAAGAATGCTTGGTGCCAAATTGTGGAATTTCAATACATCCATCGGCCATCTCAATCAACTCTTCTTTTACGCCAAATACCTCGTGGCCAAAGATCAATGCCAGCTTTGCATTATCTTCTGGCTTAAAATCAGCCAGGTCAATGCTTTCGTCAACCTGCTCTATAGCAAAAATCCCGTACCCTTTTTCTTTAAGCACTAAAATGGCATCCTTGACCTCAGAAAAAATTTGCCAATCAACGGATTCTGTAGCTCCAAGAGCGGTTTTGGTTATATCCTTATGCGGAGGGCGGGCAGAAATTCCACAAATATAAATGGCTTCAACCCGGAAGGCATCGGCAGTCCGGAAGATCGATCCGACGTTGTATGCGCTTCTCACGTCATCCAGGACAATCACGATCGGGACCTTTTCCGATGCTTTGAATTCAACGGCTGAAATCCTTTTCAATTCCGACATTGATCTCTTCTTCATGAATACGAAATTAATCCTATTTTTGCTACCATACTGGATCAACTACGTTGAATAAGGAACAAGAAATAATTGACACTCCATTGATGAGGCAATATGCCTCTATTAAGGCAAAATACCCCGATGCTTTGCTTCTTTTCAGGGTAGGTGACTTTTATGAGACGTTCGGGGAAGATGCCATAAAGACCTCGAAAATACTCGGGATCGTTTTAACCCGCCGGGCCAACGGGTCCGCTTCATATGTCGAACTGGCCGGTTTTCCTTACCATGCGCTAGACACTTATCTTCCTAAATTGGTCAGGGCCGGACAAAGGGTTGCCATCTGCGATCAGCTTGAAGATCCGAAACTGACTAAAAAGATCGTGAAGCGCGGAGTTACCGAATTGGTGACGCCGGGGGTTTCATACAATGATAAAGTCCTTGACCATAAGGAAAATAATTTTCTTTGCAGTCTGCACCTGGGCGATAAAATATCGGGGATCGCTTTCCTGGATATTTCAACGGGTGAATTTTACACAGCCCAGGGTAATAATGACTATATCGATAAACTTCTCCAGGGATTTAAGCCCAGCGAAGTCGTTATTCAAAAAACCAAAAGAGACCGTTTCCAGCAAGTTTTTGGCAATAAATTTTATACCTACACTTTTGATGACTGGGTATTTACGCAGGAATTTGCCAACGACATCCTGACCGCACATTTTGGCACAACTTCCCTTAAGGGTTTCGGCGTAGAGGATATGCAACTGGCCGTCATTGCTGCTGGTGGCGCGTTTCATTATCTTGCCGAGACTCACCACGATAAAATCCAGCATATCGTCAAAATCTCCCGTATTGAGGAAGAAAAATATGTCTGGCTCGATCGGTTTACGGTCAGGAACCTGGAACTTGTCAATTCCATCAATGAACGAGGGAAAACCCTTATGGATGTGATCGACAGGACACTAACCCCGATGGGATCGAGAATGATGCGGCGGTGGATCGTATTACCGCTGAAGGAGAGAAAACCCATCGAAGAACGGCTTGATATTGTGGAATACCTGATGCAGCAACCGGAACAATCGGAGGCACTGTCGAAGCAGTTTAAAATAACCGGTGACCTTGAAAGGCTGATCTCGAAAGTTTCGGTCGGCCGGATCACGCCGAGAGAGGTGGTTCAATTCAAAAGGGCCTTGTTTGCCGCTGAAGAAATAAAACATCTCTGTGAGCAAACCGGGCATGCCGCCTTGATGAAGATCGGGGAGCAGCTAAATCCCTGCAAAATTATCCGTGACCGGATCGAAAACGAGATCCAGGACGATCCTCCCACCGCGGTCAGTAAAGGCGGCGTCATTAAAAAAGGGGTTTCCCCTGAGCTGGATGAATTACGGGAATTGTTATATTCAGGGAAGGAATACCTGCAGAAATTACAACAGCGCGAAATCGCCAGGACCGGTATATCATCCCTAAAAGTAGGTTATAATAATATCTTCGGTTATTACCTGGAAGTCACCAATGCGCATAAGGACAAGGTTCCGGAAGACTGGAACCGCAAACAGACCCTGGTTGGCTCGGAGCGTTACATCACAGAAGAGCTCAAGGATTACGAGCAAAAGATCCTGGGTGCTGAAGAGAAGATCCTGGTGCTGGAAAGCCGTTTGTTTGACGAACTGATCCAGGGGCTGAGCGATTACATCCGGCCGGTGCAGCTCAATGCGAACTGGATTGCACATCTCGATTGCCTGCTTTCATTTGCTGTCATTGCGAAGGAGCACAATTACCACCGTCCGGAAATCAACGAAGGATTTGAAATCGATATCAAAGAGGGCCGGCATCCGGTGATCGAACTGGAACTTCCTCTGGGGGAAAAATACGTCACCAATGATGTTCAGCTTGACCACGAAAAACAACAGATCATCATCATCACCGGGCCGAACATGTCGGGAAAATCCGCATTGCTCAGGCAGGTGGCCCTGATCGTGCTGATGGCACAACTTGGTTCGTTTGTTCCGGCAGAAGAGGCCAGGATCGGCCTGGTCGACAAGATCTTCACCCGGGTCGGGGCTTCGGACAACATCTCCTCAGGGGAGTCGACGTTTATGGTGGAGATGAATGAAACGGCCAGCATCCTCAACAACATCAGCACACGCAGCCTTATTTTGCTCGACGAGATCGGGCGTGGAACCAGCACGTACGATGGCATTTCCATTGCCTGGGCCATCACCGAATTCCTTCACGAACACCCGGCCTATCGCCCTAAAGTACTTTTCGCCACTCACTACCATGAACTCAACGAAATGGCCGCGACACACAAGCGGATTAAAAACTATCATATCTCTGTCAAAGAAATCGGCAACCAGGTGATCTTTATGCGGAAATTGCGCAAAGGCGGCAGTGAGCATAGTTTCGGTATCCATGTAGCTCGTATGGCCGGTATGCCGCCAAAGGTCATCGAAAGGGCACAGGAGCTGCTTAAATTAATGGAGCGCTCGCACAGCAACGATGAATTGGCCAAAGTGGCTAAAGAAATAGCGACGAGCGCCAAGGACGAGTTTCAGCTTTCCTTTATCCAGTTGGATGATCCGCTGCTGGAGCAGATTAAACAGGATATTTTGCTTACCGATATTGATAACCTGACGCCGGTTGAAGCGCTCATAAAACTGCATACGATACGTAAAAGGCTGAGCGGGGCTTAGGGCGTAGGGCTTTTTTGATATAAATCAAACAATTGCTAAGCCGCCTTCTGCTGTTTCTTTGTAAATGGATGGCAGGTCGTGGCCGGTTTGTTTCATCGCAGCGATGACCCGGTCGAAGGAAACAACATGGTTTCCGTCGGTCAGCAATGCATAGGTGGCTGCATCGATGGCCCGGGAAGCGGCCAGGGCGTTTCGTTCAATACAGGGTATTTGTACAAGTCCTTTCATCGGGTCGCAGGTGAGGCCGAGAAAGTGTTCCATACCGATTGAAGCAGCGTATTCAATTTGCCGCATAGAGCCACCCAGCAATTGGGCAGATGCTGCGGCAGCCATCGAGCAGGCGGTTCCCACCTCACCCTGGCAGCCGACTTCAGCACCCGATATGGAAGCGTTGGTCTTGACCAGGTTTCCGATCAGACCGGCAGTCGCCAGGGCACGCAATATCTTCATGTCGGAATAATCGCTATCGGTCTTGAAGAAGTTCAGCACTCCTGGAATAACACCACAGGAGCCACAGGTAGGTGCCGTGACCACCTTTCCACCGGCTGCATTTTCTTCTGAAACAGCCAGCGCGTAAGCATAAATGAGCGGACGGCGGTTGATGGGGGCCGAAAAATTCTTTGCTTTGATATAAAAGGAGCTGGCCCGTCTTGATAAACGGAGGCCGCCCTGCAATTGTCCTTCTGCCTCCAGTCCTCTTGAAATGGACTCTTTCATCACATCCCAGATTTCACCGAGCCATGACCAGATTTCTTTTCCTTCCCTTAATTCGACATATTCCCATAATGAAATTCCCTGGGCCTCGCACCAGGCCATAACATCTGCCATATTAGTCTGACGGTATACGCTGCCTTTTTGCTGCCTTTTTCCGTCGTCACTGATGTCTCCTCCACCGATACTGTATGTCGTCCATTCCTTCATTACATTTTTCCCGCTATCCAGGGCTTCGAATTTCATCCCATTCGGATGGAGCGGCAAAAATGCTGAAGGTTCCCATTGAATGGACAATGGTATTGGATGCAGGGATTTTTCGATAGCTTTATCCGTAAGATGCCCCCGGCCTGTAGCAGCAAGGCTTCCATAAAGGGTTACCCGGAATGATGCCGCATCCTCATTCCTGGATTTAAACAATGTGGCTGCCTTTGATGGTCCCATGGTATGGCTGCTCGAGGGGCCATGGCCGATCTTATATATTTCCCTGATGGATTCCATATTCTGTCAATGCCGCAAAACTAATCATTCCGCCAATATATCTGTATCCGGCTTTGTATCATATTCTGCGAGAAGCTCTGAAATGGTATGTTTTCTTGAAATATGGCCGATTTCCCGCTCCATTCCTTCTGCCCGGAGAATGTCCCTGACCCTTCCCAGCGTTTCAACAATTCGAAAAGCAATTCCTTTTTTCTCCAGTTCATCTTCCAGCCAAAGAAGAAACCTTGTTCCGGCTACATCGACATAGTTAGCCGACGAAAGATCAATGATCACAAGTTTAAGGTCTCCTTTATAATTTTCCATCTGTTCCCGGATATCATCGCGGATGTGGCTTACATTAAAATAAAGGATCGAAGATTCAGGCCTGAGGATCAATACGCCTTCGACCGGTTGATTGTCAGGATGCCGTAGCATGTCGGAGAACAATGTTGTACCTGGAATACGTCCCAGCACTGCCATATGCGGCGTAGCGCTTTTCCTGAGGATGGAGAGGATGGAAAAAATGGCGGCAATAATAATTCCACGAAGAACGCCCAGGAAAACAACCGCAACGATCGTCAGCATAGAAATCCAGAACTCTTCGCGGCTTACCCTGAACAGGTGCTTCATTTCCTTTATATTGATCAGGCTGATCAGCGCATCGAAGACAATGACCGCCAGGATCACGTGAGGCAGGTTCTTAAAAAGACCTGTGAGGAAATACAGGCTTATGCCGAGGATCAACGATGTAAAGATGAGTGAAAACAGGCTTTTGGCTCCTGATTTCGTATTGACCTGGGATTGCGATAAACCACCGGCAACGGCATACCCGCCGCCGACTGATGAGGCCAGGTTTGCAGCGCCAAGTGCCAGCAGTTCCTGCCGGGGATCTATTTCATACCCTTTTTCCCTGGCGATGGAGCGTGCTGCCGAGATGCTCTCGAGATAAGAAAGGAAAAAGCAGGCCAGTGCCAGGAAAAAAATATCATTGATTTCGTGACTTTCCGGGAATGACCATGACAAGGCCGGCAGTCCTTTCGGGATTTCACCGACCACAGTTATCCCGGATTCCTTAAGGCTTGTAAAGGATACAAGGATGATCGACAAAATGACTATGATGAGAGAAACAGGTTTTCCCTTAAAATAATGATTGCCGGCGATCAGTATAGTAAGTGCGGCAAAACCGATGATCAAAACAGCGAAATTGGTCTGGTCCAGATGGGAAACAAGATTTCCGATCCGGGCGATAAAATTATCGCCTGATCCTTTGATGCCAAACATTTTTGGTAATTGCGTTGAAGCGATCACCAAAGCGGCCCCTGCTTTAAAGCCCAGCAGGACCGTATCGCTGATAAAATTGATCAGGGAACTGAGTTTGATCAGGTAAGCGACCAGGAACATTCCGGCCATCATGAGGGCTGTGGCAGAGGCCAGGGTGACTGCTTTGGCCGGATCACCGCCGGCCATAGCTCCTATGGAGGTGGCCACGATGATGGATATGGCCGAGGTGGGACCGATGGCCAGGTGGCGGGAAGTCCCGAAAACAAAGTAAAGCAGCCCGGCGAAAAGATAGCAGTATATGCCAATTTGCGGCGGAAGGCCGGCCAGTGTGGCGTAAGCCATCGAGGTAGGGATCACAAAGAACGCCAGGGTGGTCCCGGCGATGAGGTCCCATTTCAGGGAAGCCGGTTTATAACCGGGGATCCAGTCAAAGACGGGCATTAATTTCCGGAATTGCTGGTTCATGGCAATAAATCTAAGTCTATCAAATTTAGTCAAATAAGGAATAACTAATCGTGAATGGTGAATTTTGTATTACGATTCAATCGGTATTCATTTGCTCGACTTCATATTCAATCCAAATAATTTTTTTAGATATCAGGCAACTTCTTCTTAAAAAAGCAGTCTTATCATTAAAAACCAATGCCATGAGAAACCAATTGATCCTTATTTTATCCTTCTTCTGTATTTCCTCGTTTTCGCAACCTGAATGGGAATTGATCCATGGGACTGATGCTTCGTTCACTATTTCTGATATAACAATGACTGACACCAGCCATACCTGGGGAATTTCGGGTGGTTCTGTATATTTAAGCCCTGACCGTGGAATTACATGGGACCTGCAATTTCGAAATCCCGATTTTCATTTTAATGATCTTAATTTTTTGGACAGCCTTACCGGTTGGGTGGTTGGGTGGTCTGAAGTCATGAAAACTGATGATGGAGGGCAAACCTGGACACAGCAATTCCTTCCAAATCCCTTAGGCCTTGATGTCGAGGCAGTGTTTTTTTTAAATCAGGATACCGGCTGGATTGCCGGATCATATAAGACAATCTATGCGACAACCGATGGAGGGGAAACCTGGAAATCTCAGCATGATTATGAATTAAGCAATCACTATTTCCTCAGGGATATTCATTTCTATGATGCGCTTCATGGCTGTGCTGTAGGCGGAGGCATGCAATCTAATCAGCCGATTGTCATGACAACCAGTGATGGCGGAAACACATGGATAGAATCTCTTCCTGAAAATGATCATGAATTAATCAACGTTCAGTTTTTAAGCGAGTCACGGGTATGGGCCATAGATAACGGCGGAACACTTTTCAGGAGTTCTGATGGAGGATTTTCATTTGAAGAATACCTGCATTGGGTTATCCTGAATTCAAGGCAGATGCATTTTTTTGATTCGTCAAAAGCCATAATTTCAAGTTCATTCAGGCAAGTAATCACGCAGGATGGTTGGCAGACTTATGATACGGTAGAATTTGGCCTGTACAATGCTATTGGCAGCTTTGCTTATTGTGATGATAATCATGGATCAGCAGTTGGCCAGGATAATTTCCTGCTTACGAATGACGGGGGATTCAACTGGTCCAGGATCAATGAACGGTTCTACCGGATCAGCTTTTTCGATCCGATGAATGGTTGGATCATTCAGGAACCAATGAATAAAAAATTGATGCACAGCACAGATGGCGGGGTGACCTGGGCTGAAGTTGAAACGGGGCATTCCGGCTTTCTCTATGAAATGTCGTTTCCGACGAATACGACAGGCTATGTTTTATCTACAAATGCACAACTGTTAAAAACCTCAGATGCCGGCACATCATGGGATATTATTCAATTACCGGGCATGATTGAATATTTCAACGATATGCAATTCCTTGATGAAAATACCGGATTTTTATGTGCCCGGCCGGATAAGATTTATAAAACAGTAAACGGTGGCCAGGATTGGGAGGAAATCAAATTTTTAATACCGGGATTAGTCACAGATATCTATTTTATTGACGAGCTGGAAGGCTGGTTGGTGGGTTATGACAGTATTTGCGGACACACCACAGATGGAGGTTATAGCTGGCATTATGTAAACCTACCTTCAGGTAATCTGTCAGAAATTACATTTATTGATCATAAAACCGGATTTATTAATTCCATGAACCATAAAATCTTCCGTTCATCAGATGGTGGGATGAACTGGGAAGAGCTTGATATGTTTTTATCATATCCGAACACAATAGCATTTTCAGACTCTTTGAATGGTTGGCTGTCTGATTTACAAAGACTGTACCGCACTTTAGATGCCGGAATGACCTGGGTTGAATACATGGATATTCAAAATTCCAAATGGCGCGAGGAAATAACCGATATCTTTTTATTGGATTCCTGCAATGGCTGGTTCAGCACCATGGATGGCCGTGTATTTTCATTATCCCTTGAATTAGGCAATGAAGAAATCACCAGCCATGAATCTATTCATATTTTTCCAAATCCCGTGATTATTAATTTAACGATTGATCTGGCTGATGATCTGCGGGGAGATTTTCTGATCAGGATATTTTCTTCAGACGGTAAATTGTTGATGAACAGGGAATATTTTTCATTTAAAGGGAGCAGTATATCGCTTGATTTGAGCACTCTGGCCTCCGGCTTGTATTTTTTGCAGGTCCAGGATGAGAATGGCAGTCAAAGCTTCAAGATTCTAAAGCAGTAGGTACTGATTATTTGTTCAACTCTTTCAGGGTTGCTGGCACTACTTCCGGGCTTATCCTCCTCCGGTATCATCGGAGGTTATTCAGGTTCAAGCTTTTCGGGCTATTCAACTCAACACTCAACACTCAACACTCAAAACTCAAAACTCAAAACTCAAAAAGGGTGTACTCTTTCGAGCCACCCTTTTCATTATTAATCACAGTGGGTTAAAATTTTCCGAATTTCAGCCCCACCGTGGCATTGAAGTTGTTTAAAAGGTCATCTGATGTATTGATCAGTTGCAGGTCAGGGGTGTAACGGTAGCTGACTCCGGCATTCAATTTCATAAATTTAAGCAGGTTGATCTCAGCCCTGACACCGGGTTCTATGACGAAGAACACATCGTCATCCAGGATAAAATGCTCGGTATCCCATTCATCTTCATCCCATTCAAGGTATTCTTTATCGGAAACATAGGTTGTTGCTCCTCCGCCGATCAGGACAGGAATCGTCAGGTGGATCGGGGATTTCGGGAAAAGAGTGTATTCAAGCAAGAGCCCGCCATAGCCGCCTTCGAGGTATGCGCCTGCGGTGTCAGTAACATCGGGGAAGTACAATCTGTCGTGGTTGCACCATCCATAGCCGGCCAGGCCAAGGCTGAGCCGGTGGTCGATGATCATACCGAAGTTCAGTCCACCCATCCAGACATCTTTTTTATCGAATTGGGAATAACCGTTATCGAGGCCGATAAACCAGCCCACCGTAGGTTGTCCTGATTTGCCAAAGATGGTCTGCAGTTCATCTGAAGTTTCCCTGGATTCCTGTTGAGCGTTAAGACTCACTGCTAAAAGCATGCTTGCGAATAAAACCGTTAATTTTTTCATGGTTGATTGTTTTAAGATGTGATTAATAATTTTGTTTGTGAATAATTTAACATGATGAAACAAAAGTACCCGTAGCGTCGCAAGCAAGAAACGGAATTCCCGTGAAAGCCATTATTTTAGAGGTGAAATGAAGGATTTGAGGTGTGGATGAAAATAGGGTTTCTATCCTCTCCCACACATTTACTTTGCCTGATGATTTAAACGGAGATGAGTTCCCGGATATATTTATGAAAGG